>Ga0307508_10000030_pt1 | contig 165616 bp, 123 predicted proteins | sample 9_EM_MG_FD_203089 | JGI IMG/M metagenome (GOLD analysis project Ga0307508, IMG submission 203089) | Populus trichocarpa ectomycorrhiza microbial communities from riparian zone in the Pacific Northwest, United States - 9_EM | ecosystem: Host-associated > Plants > Roots > Unclassified | place...
CCGCCTGGGCCGCGCCGCCATCGCCGCCGCGTGCTCGCTCACGCGATTCAACATCGTTCCCGCCATGGCTGCTGCGCATTGAAGTCTTTGCAGGAAAAGTCAAAACTCATCCGTTTAGGGACTAAAGGTTGGGCCTGAGACCCGAGGTGCGCCATTCCGTCACGGTGGAGGCCTCTCCCGTCACGGCGTTTGTTTGTCGGCGTCGATCACGTTCGACACCTCGCTCTTGCTCTTGCCCGCCTTGATCGCCTCGATGGCGCTGCGCATGCGCGCCGCCTGTTTCGGGTCGTGCGGGTTGGAGCTCAAGGGCAAGAGGGCGGCAGCGGCGCGCTCGCGATCGTTGGCCTCCAGGTCGGCCAGGGCTTCGTAGATGGCGTAGTCGGGCACGGTGGGTTCCAGCGCATGCGCGCCCTGTGCGGCGTTCAGCACGTTCGCGTTCACGCCGTTCAAGGCGAGGGTCTGTGCGAGGTGGTAGAGGTTGGGCGCGTCGTTCTTCTTCAGCCGGTAGGCCTTGAAGAAGTGCGCCCGCGCCTGGCTCGGGTCTGCGAGTTTGGCCTCGGCGCGCCCCATCAGGTAGTGCGCTTCGAAGCTGTTGTCGTCGGCCGCGAGGTAGGCCTCCAGCAGCTCGTGCGCCGCCTTGGCGTCACCGAACAGGAACTCCGCGCGGGCCAGTGCCAGTTGCATGGGCGACGTGCTGTTGGCGCCCCGCGGCAGCGCGCGTAGTTTCGCCAGGATGGCTTCTCCGTGCGGCTTGGGCGGGCAGCTCTTCAGAACAGACGCACTGAGCAGATAGTCGTTCGCATCCTCGGGAAGGGCATCGATCTTGACGGACGCCTTGGGTAGGTTCTGGCCGGACACCCTGATCACGGGCAGCGCCTCGGCATAGCGCTTCAAGATGCCATACAGGCGAGCGACCGGGATGCCGGTGGCCGGCTCGAAGGCGGCGACCGCGTCTTCGCCCCCGCCGACGCGCTCGAAGTAGGCATTGAATTTCTGCGTCCGCCCGCTGTCGTTGAGCATGTAGTGCGCCAGCAGCCATGACTGGGCGTAGAAGCTCCCAACTGAATCGTCGCCGCTGCGCAGCTTGAAGCTCGGCTTGAGCACCTGCTCGAAGCTGATCCAGGGGCGTCGCCCCAAGATTCGCAGACGGTCAGTGAAGGGTTCGCCGATCGAGACCCCGCTGTCCTCTATCGCCGCCGTACTCATGTACTCGGCAAAGCCTTCGATGTACCACGACGGATAGACGCCTGCCGCGTACTGGAACATGAGCCGATGCGCATATTCATGGAACAGCACGATGAGGCCATGGTCCGAGCCGTCAGGGCGCTGGAAGGGCTGCAAGGTCGAGTAAGCGCTAGAGCCTTCGACGCACTGGAAGTAGACGCCGGCAACTGCCTCCTGGAAGTCCGGGCGAACCTTCTGCATATCGAGCTGCTTCCTCAGCAGATAGATGTCGAACTTGGCCTTCGCACGGGCACTTGCGCCATCCGCCCCCAACACCATCAAGCTCACGTAGCGGAACGCTTCGAGCTGGCGAACATACTCGCGCGCCTTGGCTTCCGAGCCATCGGTGTGGATGACGAAGTGATCGCTTTCGGCCTTCAGCCAACCGGCGGCACGGGCCGGTGTGCCGACGCCGAACGCCAGCAGGCCGGCCAGCCAGGTGGCCATGACCATGGCGCGCCGCATCGTTCCTCTCTTCACGACTGCGTTCTCATTTCGCCGCGCCTGTCAGCACCTGCAGTGCAGCCGACACGTACACCAGCGGTGCATTCCAGTTGATCGCGACCTCGTTGCTCGCGTAGCTGCAGTAGTGGTCGAGGTAGGACAGGGCCGGCACCTTCGAAGGGTACGGCACCGGGCAGCCCTTGGTGTCTTGCTGGCCAGGCTGCGGCCCGCCGACGATGAAGCCGGGCACCGGCGCGGCAATGCCGTCGGCTTCGGAAGGGCGGTGGTGCGGGTGCAGCGGCGGCTTGGCGCCGAAGCCGGTGACCATGGACATGCCGAGCGCGTTGCGGCCCAGCACGTAGTCGAGCGCGGCCTGCGCGGCATCGAGCTCTTTGCGGTCATCGCTGACGCGATAGCCCTGGATCAGCATCATGGCCTGGTTGAGCAGGCCCGAGTTGCTGCCCCAGTTGAAATCGCCGGTGCGCATGCCCACACGGTAGGTCGAAGACTCCCAGGCTGACGCAAGCTCGCGTGCGAGCCCATCGATGCGCGTGGTGATCAAGGCCCGGTCAGCCACGGGCGTGAGCCGCTGGCGGTGATGCGCGAGCGACATCCAGGCGAGGCCCTTCACGTCGCCCCAGCCGGGCACGCCGTTCGGCACGCGCTCGGGTTTCATGGCGGCGTAGTACGCGTCTTCACGCGTGCTGATGTAGAGCTCGGCCGCGGCCCAGGTGAACTCGTCTTCGAGCTGGCTGTCGTCGTAGCCGCCGGTGTGGATGTCCGGCGGCTGGCGATAGATGGCTGTGGGGTGTGCCTGGGCCCATTGCCACGCCGAGCGCGCCGCCGCCAGCATGCGTGCCGAAAGGCCGGGGCGTTGTGCCTCGAAGCCACTGAAGACGCGGCTGGCAGTGGCCATCACCGCCGCGAAGTCCAACGCGGCGGCGGTGGTCTTCTGCACCACGTAGCGCTCGCCGGTGGCCTGGTGCGGCATCACCGTGGCATCGAAGCTCTTGTTGGTGAGCTTGTGATAGACGCCGCCGTCGTTCGGGTCCTGCATCGCGAGCATCCACTCGAGGTTCCACAGCGCTTCGTCCAGCAGGTCGGGGAGGGCGTTGCTGCTTTCCGGGATATTCAGCGATTGCCGCTGGAAGAACGCGGGGAAGTGTTCGTAGGCTGCGAGCAGCGTGTAGGTCGAGATGCCGGAGTTGACGACGTACTTGTTGTAGTCGCCCGCGTCGTACCAGCCCTTGGGCGCCGAGATCACGGTGCCCTCGGGCCGCCCCGGGCTGGCGGCCGAGGCGTGCACCAGCACGCGCGTGTCGGGGTGGCCTGCAGGGCGTGCATACACGCCGGCGTGCTCGCGCAGCAGCTCGGTGCTGGCGCGGTTGAAGTAGAAGGCCTTGATGCTGGCCGCGTTGAGTTCGGCATAGGCCTGGGCCGACACCACGAAGGGCGGTGAATCCGCCAGTCCTTCCACGTGCACGCGGTAGCGGCCCGGCGCGTTCAGCGCGGAAAAGTCGGCGAGCCTGAACGAGGCCTGCGCGGGCTCCCAAGCGGCGGCAACGCCCAGCGTGCCGCGCAAGACCTCGCGCCCGCCCGCGGCCTCGACCACGCTGTAGGTCGAAGCAGTGCCGTTGCCCGCCGGCACAGCGGCCCACTTGGCCGAGGCGGGCAGGAAGCCCACCTGGTTGACCTGGATGAGCGGCTGCGCCTCGCCGGCACGTGTGCCGACATCGGGCGTGCTGCAACCCGGCAATGCGCCGGCGGCCAGCAGCAACACGGCAAGACGGTGTCGAAGCATCACGCCACAGGCCCTACACCTGCCAGCGCAGGATGCCCGCGCCCGCCTGCACCGGGCTGCGCTGGCCATCCACCTCAAGGCACCAGTCGTGCAGCATGCCCTCGGCGACTTCGGCGGTGTACTCGGCGCCGCGTCGGCTGACCGTGCCGCGCGCTGCGATGCCACCGTCGGGCGAGGCCACCGCAAAGGGGGCGCTCGCGCCATCGGCCAGCTCGAACACGCGCAGCGTGACGCCGCGGGCGTAGTCGTAGTCCGGCTTCTCGGTCTCGTTGCCCCAGGGCAGCACGGTGTTCGGCGCCACGTACAACGGCAGGCTCATGAAGTCGTGTTGCTCGCGGAGCCAGCGGCCGCCGGCCTGCTTCTGCCCGGACAGCAGGTGCGTCCAGGTGCCTGTGGGCAGGTAGAAGTCGACCTCGCCGCTGTCGGTGAACACGGGTGCCACGAGCAGGCTTTCGCCCAGGTGGTACTGGCGGTCCAGCGTGGTGCAGGCCGGGTCTTGCGGATGCTCCATCACCATCGAGCGCATCATCGGCACGCCGGTCTGCGTGGCCTCGATGGCCTTGGCGTACAGATAGGGCATCAGCTGGTGCTTGAGCCGCGTGAACAGGCGCAGCACGTCGCAGCTTTCTTCGTCCACCAGCCACGGCACGCGGTAGAAGCTGCTGCCGTGCAGGCGGCTGTGCGAAGACAGCAGGCCGAACTGGACCCAGCGCTTGTACAGCGCAGGCGGCGGGTTGCCTTCGAAGCCGCCGATGTCGTGGCTCCAGAACGCGAAGCCGCAGCTCGTGAGCGACAGGCCGCCGCGCAGGCTCTCGGCCATCGACTCGAAGTTCGACCAGCAGTCGCCGCCCCAGTGCACCGGGTAGCGCTGGCCCGACGCGTAGGTGGAGCGCGCGAAGACCACGGCCTCCTTGCCCTTCACCTCGCGCAGCACATCGAACACGACCTCGTTGTACTGGAGCGCGTAGAGGTTGTGCATCTCCACCGGGTCGGAGCCGTCGTGGTAGATCACGCCTTCGCTCGGGATGCGCTCGCCGAAGTCGGTCTTGAAGCAATCGACCCCCATGGCCATCAGCCGGCGCAGGTGGGCCTGGTACCAGGCCACGGCCGCGGGGTTGGTGAAGTCGACGATGGCCATGCCGGGCTGCCACAGGTCGGTCTGCCATGTGAGGCCGTTGTGGCGCTTGATGAAGTAGCCGTGCTTCACGCCTTCGGCGAACAGCGGCGACTTCTGCGCCACGTAGGGGTTGATCCAGAGGCTGATCTTCAGGCCCTTGGCATGCAGGCGCGCGAGCATGCCTTCGGGGTCGGGGAAGCCGCGGCTGTCCCACTGGAAGTCGCACCACTGGAATTCGCGCATCCAGAAGCAGTCGAAGTGGAAGACCGCGAGCGGCAAGTCGCGCCGCGCCATCTCGTCGATGAAGTGCGTGGCGGTGGCCTCGTCGTACTGCGTGGTGAACGACGTCGTCATCCACAGGCCGAAACTCCAGGCCGGCGGCAGCGGCGCGCGGCCGGTGAGGGCGGTCAGGCGCGTCATCACGTCTTTCTGCGTGGGGCCGGCGATCACGCAGTAGTCGAGGCTTTCGCCTTCGCGGCTGAATTGCACGCGGGTCGTTTTCTCCGAAGCGACTTCGAACGAGACGGGGCCGGCCTCGTTGACCAGCACGCCGTAGCCGCGATTGGTCAGGTAGAAGGGCACGCTCTTGTAGGCCTGCTCGCAGGCGGTGCCGCCGTCCTTGTTGGTGTTCTCGACGACCTGGCCGTTCTTCACCCAGGGCGTGAAGCGTTCGCCCAGGCCGTAGACGTACTCGCCCACCTGCAGCGTGAGCTGCTCGTGAACGTGGCTGCTCTTTTCACCGTGGGTGCCCGCGCACTGGATGTAGCCCAGGCTGCGCCAGTCGCTGCGCGTGAGCACGCGGCTGCCTTCACGAAAGGTGAGGCTCCAGCCGTCGCCCTTTTTCACATCGACCGAGATGGCGCCAGAGGTCATCGTGACGTGGGTCGCGGTCTCCTCGATCTGCACGGCAGGCTTGCCGGCGCCCGGCATCGGCACGTGCAGGCGCGGCGGCTGCGAGGCCGCGAAGTGCTCCACGCTCACGCGGATCACGCCGGGCAGCGGCGAGCTGAGCGTGACGGTGAGCGTCGGCCCCTGCAGCGTGTCGCCGCGGTGTTTGATCGGGCGGGTGGTGGCGAGCACCACCAGCGTGTCGTCGCGGGTCTCGACCGCGTAAGCCTCGCACGCGTAGTGCGCCGAGACCCCGGGTTGGAGCATCCATTGTCCGTCTGTGAATTTCATTGCAATGGGTTCCTTGTCACCTTGATGGATTGCTTCGGCAGGAAGGACTGCTCACCATCAACCAAGGTGCTGCTGGTGCGGCTACTTCGCCGCGTTGATGATTGTCGTGATCAGGCTGGGGTAGGCCTGCGCACCGGTGGAGCGGTTGAAAAGCCCTGAGCTGTGATTGCCGGTGGCGCCTGCATCCCAGTAGACCGGCACCACGCCGCGCGAATAGGCGGCCTTGGTGATGTACTGGTCCCAGTAGGTGCGGTATTTCTGCGCGCTGTCGACGTTGAGGCGCGCGATTGCGGAGTACTCGCCCAGGAGCACCGGCATGCCGAGTCCGTCGATGAAGCGTGACTTCATCTTCTGGAACTGCGCATCTGTGTAGGACTCGTTGGCCCAGGTCTCGGTATTGGCGGCGTTGCTGGCGATGCTGCCCCATTGCCAGATCGTGTCGTTGTCGGTGTTCAGGGTGAAGTTGTACGGGTCGTAGTGGTGCACCTCGACCATCAGGCGCTTGGTGGCGCTGTCGTTCGGCACGGTGAAGAAGTTGTAGGTGTGGTCGACGTTGGTGTTGAAGCCCTGCACGACGAGGTGGCGCTTGGCGTTGTTGCCGCCGGTAGCGCGCACCGCGTTCACGAAGGTCTGGTTGAAGCTGTTCTGCACCGTGTAGTACTCGACGGTGGGCGTGCCGTAGTTGCCGTCGACCATCACTTCGTTGGTGCCGGCGAAGAGCAGGTAGTCGTCGTAGCTCTTGAAGTTGTTGGCGATCTGCGTCCAGAACTTGGTGATGCGCGTGTTGACCGTGGCTTGCTGGGCATAGGTGGGCTGCATCCAGCCGCCGTCCCAGTGGATGTTGATGACGACGTACAGGCCGGCGTTGCGGGCGTAGTTGACGACCTCGGTCACGCGCGCCATCCAGCTCGCGCTGATGTTGTCGCTGGCGTCGGCGTACTGCTTCCACGACACCGGGATGCGCACGGTCTTGAAGCCCGCGGCCTTGACGCCGTTCATCAGCGCCTGGTTCACCGCCGGGTTGCCCCAGGCGGTTTCACCTCCGATGGCTTCCAGCGAGTTGCCCACGTTCCAGCCGGGCGACATCAACTTCGACAGCTGCAGGCTCGTGAGGTCGCGCATGCTGGCGGTCGTGCGCGCCGCCGAGGCCGCGCCGGAGCTGTAGCTGCTGCCCCCGGCGGTGAACTTGATCCAGTACCAGTAGGTGGTGCCGGCTGTCGCGGTGCTGTCGGCGTACGTGGTGGTGGTGCTGCCCACCGCGGCCAAGCGGGTGCGGCCGCTGGGGTTGCTGTCGGTGTCGCGGTACACCTGCACGCTGCTGATGGTGCCGCTGACGGTCCAGGTCAGCGTGACGTTGTCGGCGCTGCCGGTCGCGGTGAGGCAGACGGTGGCACCGCCGCCGCTGCCGCAGCTCTGCGCCTGTGCGAGCGGCCCCACGCAGAGCGCGAGGAGGAAGAGAAGCATCGACATCAACGACTTCATGTGGGAACCCTTTATGGTTGATTGCTCGGCACGGTGTCTCCTCCAGGCTCGAGCTGTTGTGGAAATCTCAATGCGGTGCGGCCATGTCGAATCACTTCGCCGCATTGACGATCGCGGCGATGACGTCGGGGAAGGCCTGTGCGCCGGTCGCCCGGTCGAACAGCCCCGACTGGTGGTTCGTGGTGTAGCCGTTGTCCCAGTACACCGGCACCAGGCCGTGCTGGTAGGCGGACTTCGTGATGTACCCGTTCCAATACCTGCGGTAGGTGCCTGCGGCGTCGTATTCGGTGCGCAGGCTCGCGGCGTATTCGCCCAGCAGCACGGGCACGCCCTTGTCGATGAAGGCGGTCTTCATCTTCTGGAACTGCGCGTCGGTCCACGGCTCGTCGGCCCAGGTTTCCGTGGCCGAGGCATCGGTCGCGATCGAGCCCCACTGCCAGACGCTGCTGTCGGTGTCGAGCGTGAAGTTGTAGGGGTCGTAGTAGTGCACCTCCATCATCAGCCGGCTGGCGGCCGAGTCGGTGGGCAGCGTTGCGTTGCACGAGAGCGTGTAGTCGATGTTGGTGACATAGCCCTGCACGACGAGGTGCCGTTCGGCGTTGTTGCCGCCGGTGGCGCGCACGGCCTTCACGAAGGTCTGGTTGAAGCTGTTCTGCGCGCTGCAGTTTTCTGCCGTGGGTGCGCTGTACACGCCTTCGACGTTGACTTCGTTGGTGCCTGCGAACAGCAGGCGGTCGTCGTAGTTCTTGAAGTTGCCGGCGATCTGCGTCCAGAACTTCGCGATGCGTGTGTTGACCGTGGCCTGCTGGGCGGCGGTGGGCTGCATCCAGCCGCCGTCCCAGTGGATGTTGACGATCGCGTACAGGCCGGCGGCGTAGGCGTAGTCCACGACCTGCTGCACGCGCGCCATCCAGGCCGCGTCGATGTTGTCGTTCGCGTCGGCATGGAAGCTCCACGCCACCGGGATGCGCACGGTCTTGAAGCCGGCGGCCTTGACGGCGTTCATCAACGCCTGTGTCGTCTCGGGGTTGCCCCAGCCGGTTTCGCCGGGGCTGGCCTCCAGCGAGTTGCCGAGGTTCCAGCCGGGTGACATCTGCTGCGAAAGCTGCAGGCTGGTGAGGTTGCGCATGGCGCCGGCCGCGCTGCTGCTGTCGGCTGGCGCAGCGGTGCTGCCCGCGCCGCTCCCGCCGCTGCCGCAACTCGCCAGCCCGGCCAGCAGCACCAGCGCAGCGGCTGCCGCGGTGGAAGAGAAGCGCCGTTTCATCATGGCGTGTTCACACCCGCCCGCGGCGCGCTTCCAGTGCCACGCGGATCTCGTGCATGCGGCTTTCGGTGAGCTCGAAACGCAGGATGGCGATGAGGGCGATCACCAGGCCGATGACCGGAACGCCGGAGAGCAGGATGCGGATCATGAAGATCGCGTGCTCGCTCTGCACCGCGAGCTTGGAGTCGAAGCCGGTGAACTCCAGAATCCACCCGGAGGCGCCCACGCCCAGCGCGATGCCGAGCTTGGAGATCCACGACTGGCAGGCCGCGAACGAACCCTCGCGGCGCTGCCCGGTTTGCAGCTCGTCGTAGTCGACGATGTCGCCGATGGTGGAGCCGTAGAGGATCCAGAAGCCCGCGCCGGTGAAGGCCACGAAGCCGCAGGCGAACAGCTGCAGCGCCGGCAGCTCGGGGTTGTAGAGCCACCAGTCGCCGATGAAGGCCATGATCGCCAGAGACAACACGGTGGCCAGCGCCGCGCGCTTGCCGTACCGGCGGGCCACCCAGGTGAAGAACGGAATGCCGAGGAAGCCGGACACCATGCCGGCGATGCCCATCGCGGTGTTCCACTTGGTGGCCAGCGCCACGTCGCCCTTGCAGACGTAGTACACGGTGGTGTAGTAGCCGAGCGCGGCCACCATTGCGGTGCCGATGCCGTAGGCCAGCATCATGCCCAGCAGGCGGCGGAAGGGCGTGCAGCGCAGCGTGCGCCACAGCGTGTCGGAGAAGGGAATCTTGTCCTGCCGCTTGCTGACGACGCGGTCGTAGTAGCGCTCGCGCACCACGCAGAAGGTCGTGATCGCCACCGCCACCATGATGGCGCCGAGGATGGCGCAGTAGGTTTGCGCGCCCTTCAAAATGTCAGGCTTGCCATTGGCGCCGTTGAAGATCGCCAGCGTGGTGAACTGCGCCGCGAAGAACATCGCCAGCTCGGGCAGCTTCTGGATCGCGTTCTTGATCGACATCACGCTCGTGCGCTCGTGGTAGTCGGGCGTCATCTCCGAGCCGAGGCTGGACCACGGCATGTTGAAGCAGCTCATTACCGGCACGTAGATGATCGTGGAGACGACCATGAAGATGAAGTATTCCTTGTCGCTCCAGCCGCGGCCCACGGCGAACATGAGCGGCAGCCCGATGCCGGCGAGCACGCCGCCGATGAGGATGAAAGGCCGGCGCCGCCCGTAGCGCGTGCGCGTGTTGTCGGAGATCCAGCCGAAGACGGCGTCCGATGCGGCGTCGATGAAGATCTTGATCATCTGCGCCGTGGAGATGAGGCCGGGCGCGACGCCGAGGAACACGTTGAAGACGTGGAAGGCCAGCGTGGGGTAGAGCCAGTGGCCCCACATGTCGATGACCGAGCCCAGGCCGTAGCCGAGCTTCTGCTGCATCGGCACGCGCTCGTTCACGGCAGCGGGTGCGGCAGGCGCGGCCGTGGAAGATGGGTTGCCGTTGGCGGGCATGTGAGCTTCGGCGGTCGCTGCAGTTGATGACATGGCGTGATCCGGGCTGGGGGTTCAGAGGATGGTGCGCGTGCGCATCACATCGGCGTAGTAGCGCGCAGAAAGTTTGGGCGTGCGCGCCAGGGTGTCGAAGTCGCAGTGCACGATGCCGAAGCGGCGCTGGTAGCCGTCTTCCCACTCGTAGTTGTCGATGAACGACCAGAGAAAGTAGCCGTCGATCGGCACGCCGTCGGCAATGCCGCGGTGCACTTCGCGCAGGTGGTTGCGCAGGTAGTCGCGGCGGTGCAGGTCGACCACTTCGCCCCCGGCTTCCTTGTTGACCACCGGCTCGTCGTCGTAGCCGCAGCCGTTCTCGGTGATGTAGATCGACTGGTGGCCGTACAGCTCGTGGCACATGCGCGGCGCCCAGTAGATGGCCTGCGGCACGAGGTTGAGCCACGTGCTGTCGGCGCGCGGGTAGTTCTTCGGCAGCGCGAGCACCTCGTAAGGCTGGCCGTTGCGGCCGGCGCGCACGTAGGTGGCGGTGTAGATGTTCAGGCCCAGGAAGTCGGTGGGCGCGCTGATGAGGTCGAAGTCGCCCGGTCGCACTTGGGGCGCATCGGCGCCCACGCGGTCGAGGTAGGCCTGCGAGTAGCCCTTGCCGTGGATGGCGCCGAGGAGGTGGGTGTTGCGCTCCAGGAACCAGGCCTTGGCGGCCGCGATGTCGGCCGGCGTCTCGGTCACCGGCACGCTCACGTCGCAGTTGTCGGTGAGGCCCACGCGTGCGCCCAGCCCACCGAATTCGCGCACCGCACGCACGGCGTGGCCGTGGGCGAGCAGCGCGTGGTGGTAGGTCTGGTTCATCACGGCCGGCGCTTCCTTGCGGCCCGGCGCCTTGATGCCGAGTTCGTAGGCCAGAAAGGTGAAGCAGCGGATCTCGTTGAGCGTGATCCAGTTCGTCACGACGTTGCCGAACGCCTTCACCACCGTGTCGGCATAGTGGGCGAAGGCGTCCACCGTTGCGCGAGAGGTCCAGCCGCCGCGGTCTTCCAGCGCTTGCGGCAAGTCCCAGTGGAAGAGCGTCACCCACGGCGTGATGCCATGCCGCGCCATGCTGGCGAGCAGCCGCTGGTAAAAATCGAGGCCTGCCGGGTTCACGGGGCCATCGCCTTGCGGATAGATGCGCGGCCAGGCGATGGACAGCCGGTAGTGCTTCACGCCCAGCGAGGCCATCAGCGCGAAGTCTTCGTCGAAGCGGTGGTAGTGGTCGCAGGCGACGTCGAGCGTGTCGCCACCGGCCACCTTGCCGGGGATGCGGGCGAAGTGGTCCCAGATGGATTCGCCCTTGCCGTCTTCGAAGGCGGCGCCTTCGATCTGCGCCGACGCGGCGGCCACACCGAAGACGAACGACGGCGGGAAGGGGCTGGAGTAGGTGAATGTGCTCATACTGTTGGGAGGTGCGGCTACGGCTGCGAAAGCAGTTGCTGAAGCGTGGGTTCCATGCTTGCGGCCCAGAGGGCGTAGCCCTTTTCGGACAGGTGCAGCAGGTCGGGCATGACGTCCCTGGACAGCGTGCCGTCCGGGTTCGTCAGGGTCTCGTTGATGTTGAGGAAGAAGACGTTGCGTCCGTCGGCGTAGCCGGAGATGAGGCCGTTCAGGCGGTCGTTGAGGCGGCGCAGCGGGTCGTCGGGTTTCTCGCCACGGGGGAAGACCGCCAGCAGCAGCAGCTTCGTGCTGGGCAGCCGGGTGCGGATTTCTTCGACCAGGCGCTTCACACCGGCGGCGGTGGTGCGCGGGTCTTCCAGGCGGTCGCCGGTGTTGTTGGTGCCGATCATCATCACCGCCACCTTGGGCGCGATGCCGTCGAGTTCGCCGTTCTGCAGCCGCCACAGCACGTTCTCGGTGTGGTCGCCGCCGAAGCCCAGGGCCAGCGCGTTGTGCTTCGCGTAGCGCTGCGCCCAGACAGGCTTGCCTCCGTTTTCCCAACCCTGGGTGATGGAGTCGCCGATGAAGATCAGCTCGGGTTTGAGACCGGCGGCCTGGAGCTGGCGGATGTCGTCCAGCTTCTTCTCGTGGCGCTGCATCCACCACTCCAGCGCCCACACCTGGTTGAGCGGTGTGGGCGTGACCGATTCGGTGCGGTAGTCGGGGCAGCTGGCATTGGGCTGGCCCTTGCGAACGATCTTCACGTTGGCCACTGCCACCTCGCCGGTGCCGCTGCTGTCCACCACGAAGGGCTGCGTCACGGCGCTGAAATCGTTGCCATCGCGGGCGAAGCACTGCAGCGAGAACGACAGGTGCTGCCAGCCTTTGCCCTGCAGCGCGCGCGAAGGCAGAACGTAGGGCAGCTTGCGCCCGCAGTCCTTGCCGCAGCCCATGGCGAAGCTCAGGCCGGCCTTGGCCATGTCGACGACGTTGAGGTCGAACTCCACCGTGCCATCGGGCAGGTAGGGTCGCAGGTCCATCGGCTTGGCGGCGACGAGGCGCAGGCTTGCGAACCAGGCCCCCTTCCACTGCAGGGTGAGGGCATCGCGCCGGCCGGCCTTGCCGCCGACGTGCGCGCCGACCACGCTGTCGGGCACCTGCGGCTTCTCTGGCTTGGGCACGGTGACCGCGTCGCCCTTGAGCACCTGCTCGGGGCCTTCGAAATCAGCCACGGTGACGTGCAGCGAAGGCATGGTGCGGCCCACGTGGAGCCGCAACTCGCGCGGCTCGTCCTTGGCATGCACCGGCAGGGAAAACGCCGCCAGCGCGGCGAGCAGCAGGGCGGGGGCGATGCCGCAGCGCGGCGAATTCATTCTGAGTTTCATCGGGTGATGCCCAGTTCAGGGGTGAGGCGCCGGGTCTCGCCGGGCTTGAGCTTCAGGTCGACGACACGGTCGCCATAGCGCAGCTTTGCACCGCCGGCACCGGCCACCGAGCGCACCGAGGCCGCGCTCAGCTTGCCGTCGGCCCAGGCGATGTCGACCTCGAAGCCGCCGCGTGCGCGCAGGCCTTTCACCGAGCCGGTCTTCCAGGCCGCAGGCAGCGCGGGCAGAAGGTGCAGCTCGCCGTTGTGCGACTGCAGCAGCATCTCGGCCATGGCGGCGGTGGCGCCGAAGTTGCCGTCGATCTGGAACGGCGGGTGCGCGTCGAACAGGTTGGGGTAGGTGCCGCCGGCGTTGTTGCTCTCGCTGCCGGGGCCTTGCTGTTGCGCGGCGCGCGCGCCCGGCGTGGCGAGCAGGCCGCGCAGCATGCGGTGGGCGTGGTCGCCATCGAGCAGCCGGGCCCAGAAGGCCATCTTCCACGCCATGGACCAGCCGGTGCCGGCGTCGCCGCGCGCGTCCAGCGTCTTGCGTGCGGCGGCGGCGAGCGTTGGTGTGCGCACCGGCGATATCTGCCGGCCGGGGAACAGCGCGAACAGGTGCGACACGTGGCGGTGCGTGTCCTGCGGGGTGTCCAGCACCGGGTCTTTCTTTTCTTCGCGCCATTCGAGCAACTGGCCCCAGCTGCCCACGCGCGGGCCGGCCAGGCGGTCGCGCAGGGCGGCGATCTGGGTGCGGAAGGCGCGGTCGGTGCCGAGCGCATCGGCCGCCTCGACCGTGTTGTTGAACAAGTCCCACACGATCTGCTGGTCGTAGCTCACGCCGTCTTCCACCGGACCATGCTCGGGCGACCAGCCCATGGGGGCGACGAGGCGACCGTCGGACAGCACCTTCAGGTGGTCTTGCCAGAACTGGCACACCTCTTTCATCAGCGGATAGGCCACGCTGCGCAGGAACGCGCGGTCTTGCGTGAAGGCGTAGTGCTCCCAGAAATGCAGCGCGTACCAGGCGTTGGCGGTCTTGTTCCAGAGGTAGCCCGTGGCGCCGAACGGGTTCGATTCGGTGCGCACGGCCCAGCCGCGCACCGGCTTGCCGGCGGGGGTGACGAAGGTCTCTTCGGGCATGGGCTGCTTGCTGTCCCACGGCACGATGCCGGGCGGCAGGTCGGCCGGGTTGGCGATCACGCGCGCTGCGGTGTCGGCCACCAGGCGGCGGTACACGGGCACCTGGCTGCGCACGAAGCCGAACAGCGGCTGCGCCAGCTCCGGCAGATTGGCCGGCTCGGCCGGCCAGTAGTTCATCTGGATGTTGATGTTGGTGTGGTAGTCGGCATTCCAGGGCGGCGTGAGGCTGTTGTTCCACAGGCCTTGCAGGTTGGCCGGCAGCGAACCGCGCGAACTCGAGATGAGCAGGTAGCGGCCGTACTGGAAGAACAGCGCCTCCAGCTCCGGGTCGCGGCCGTCGGCGGTGTAGGCGGCCAGGCGCGCATCGGTGGGCAGCGCGCGGCGCGCGGGCTCGGTGGCGCCGAGGTCCAGGGCCATGCGGGCGAAGAGGGTGCGGTAGTCGTGCTCGTGTTCCACCAGCAGGTCGGCATAGGGGCGCGCAGCGGCGGCCGTGACCTGCGCGGTCACGCGCGGCAGCGGCTGTGCGCCCTGGAAGCGGCGTGCGGCATCGGCCACGTAGCTGGTGCCTGCGCCGAGGATGAGCGTGATCGCATCGCAGTCGGTGAAGGCCAGCGTCTGGCCTTCGATGCGCACCGAGCCGCCTTCGTGCAACAGCTGCACCTGGCTGGCATAGCTCATGGCGTTGCCCGCGAGCGAGCCGGTGGCGTAGAGGCGTTGGCCTGCCGCCTCCAGACGCGCGCCATGCATGTCGGCCAGCGAGAGCTTGCCGGTGTACCGGCCTTTGCGGTCGGCGCCGAAGCGCAGCACGATCACTTGCGCCGGCTGGCTCGCGTAGGCCTCGCGCCGGTAGGCTACCCCGTCTTGCGTGTAGCTCACGGCGTGCACGCCGCGCTGCAGGTCCAGCGTGCGCCGGTAGTCGGTGACGGGGCCGTCGTGATGGGCCAGCTCCAGGGTCACGTCGCCGAAGGGCTGGTAGGCGCCCATGGTCTTGTCGTCACCGGTCCACAGCGTGATGTCGTTGAACTGGATGCGCTCACGCGCCACGCCGCCGAAGAGCATCGCCCCGAGCCGGCCGTTGCCGATGGGCAGGGCTTCGCGCTCCCAGCCCTGCGCGGTGTCGGGTGCCGGCTTCAGGTAACGCAGCGTCAGGTCACTGGCCGCGGCAGCGCCGATGGCGATCCCTGCGGCGATGAGAAACACCAGGCAGCGGTAGAGGGCCTTCATGTGCTGAAGCCCTTTGCTCTGTAGGTCCCGCGCGCGTCGAAGCTGACATCTTTTGCATTACCGCGATAGCGCAGGCGAACCGAAGCCCCCGGCTTGCCCTTGAGCACCAGCGACACCAGCTTGGCTTGCCGCCACGACAGGTCCACGGTGATCCCGCCGCGGGCTTTGATGCCTTTGATTTCCCCCGACGGCCAAGCCGTGGGCAAGGCTGGCAGCAGCATGATTTCTCCGCCCCAGGACTGGACGAGCATTTCCATGATGCCTGCCGCACCACCGAAATTGCCGTCGATCTGGAACGGCGGATGGGCATCGAACAGGTTGGGATAGGTCCGCTGCGGGCCGGTCAGGGCCTTCAGCACTTCATGGGCATGATTGCCTTCGCCCATGCGCGCCCATAGGCACAGGCGCCAGGCCGTGGCCCAGCCGGTGGCGAGGTCGCCGCGCTGCATCAGGCTGGTCTTGGCCGCGTGCAGCAGCTCCGGTGTGTCGCGCACGTTGATCTGGCCGCTTGGATAAACGGCATACAAGTGGGACACGTGGCGATGGTGTTGATCCGGCGCCTGGCCGTCCCAGTCTTCCAGCCACTCCTGCAGTTGCCCCTCTTTGCCGATGCGGTCGGGGGCGATGCGGGCGCGCGTCCGCACCAATTGATCGATCAGCTCGGCGTCCTGGCCGAGAAGCCGGCCCGCCTCGACCGTGTGGTCCAACAGGTCGCGAACGATCTGGCGGTCCATGGCCGGGCCGGCACAAAGCGACGATCCGAACGGGTGCTGGTTTTCGGGCGACATCGACGGCGAAGTGAGCAGCCCACGCCCCTTCGGGTCTTCGACCAGCGTATCCAGGAAGAACAGCGAGGCGCCCTTGAGCAGCGGGTAAAGCCGCTTCAGCACCGCCGGGTCACGGCTGTAGTCGTGGTGATCCCACAGCGTGTTGCAGAGCCACGCGCCGCCGCATGGCCACAGCCCCCACAGCGGGCCGTCGATCGGCGCGGCCGCCCGCCACAGGTCGGTGTTGTGGTGGGCCACCCAGCCGCGGGCGCCATACATCGTTTTCGCCGTTTTCGCGCCGGTCACGGAAAGGTCCTCCACCATGCGCAGCAGGGGCTCGACGCAGGTGCCCAGCCCGGCAGGATCGGCGGGCCAGTAGTTCATCTCCGTGTTGATGTTGATCGTGTACTTGCTGTTCCAGGGCGGATTGGTGCCCTCGTTCCAGATGCCTTGCAGATTGGCCGGCTGCGTTCCCGGCCGCGACGATGAGATCAGCAGATAGCGCGCGTACTGGAAATAGAGCGCAGCGAGGGCCGGATCGTTAGCGGTTTCGTCAGCGGTTTCGGCGGCAGTGATGCGGTCATCGGTGGGGCGCTCCGCCGCTGCGGTGCGTCCGAGGTCAAGCGATACGGTCTTGAACAGGCTCTGGTAGTCGCGAACATGGTCGCGCTTCAAGCTGTCATACGGCTTTTGCGCGGCCTGCTCGCTCTGCTGCCTGACCTTGGCAACGGCATCACCGCTGACATCAGCGAAATTGACATAACTGGTGGCCGCCGCGATCAGCAACGTCACCCGGCTCGCATCGGCCACCTGGATGCCGCTGCCGCTCACGGTCAGCGGGCCATCGGACAAGACCTTGACGCGCAGCGCGTAGCTGAGCCCGGCCTGCACATCCGGCCCCGCCTCGTTGCGGCCGGTGATCAGAAGCGCATCGCGGCCGTCCGCCGCCATGGCGGTGTCGGCACGGCGCGGGCCTGCGTCCTCGGCCATGAACCAATCGGTGGCCTGCTTCGTCACCAGGTGGGTCGCCGAACCTGCGTAGTCGGGCGACGCGTATTCCACCTTGCGTGGGCCGCGATAGGCGAGGTCGAAGCCGAGACGGCCTGTCTTCGCTTCCAGGTGAAGAACGATGACCTGATCCGGTGCCGATGCAAAGGCTTCGCGAAGAAAGTCGCCGCCCGAAGTCCGGTACTGCGTTTGGGTGATGGCGGTTTCGAGGTCCAGCCAGCGCTCGTATTGCGAAGGCTCGTGCGCCGTGTCGAAGGTCAACAAGAGATCGCCCAGGCTGCCATAAGACATCTGCCACAGGGGCTTGGCCATCATCTTGGCGCCGGCGAGAGCCGTGGCTTCCTTGTAGTTGCCATCCGCGATCAGCTGGCGGACCCGCGGCAGCGCTGCCAGCGCTTCGGGATTGTCCGGCGTGTAGGGTGCCCCCGCCCACAAGGTGTCCTCGTTGAGTTGCAGGCGTTCCTGGGCGACGCGACCGAACACCATGGCCCCCAGGCGTCCGTTGCCCAGAGGCAGGGCCTCCTCCCAGCGCGACGCGGGTTGGCGGTACCAAAGACATTGGCCGTTCCGCGGCTTCGCTGTCGCGGCAAAACCCATGGGTGCGAGCGCTGAAAGCCCGGCCGCCGCAACGCGCAGCACCTCACGGCGCGAGAAGTGATGCTGTGATCGTTTGTTCATCACTCAAGCCCCGGTTCCGGGCCGTCCCACGACGATGCCGCGCCCGTGCGGTGCCAGGTACACGACGCCATGCTCAAGCGGATCGGCTGCCATCGACGACAGCCAGCCGTAGCGGTGGCGGTCGTCGTTGATGCGGCGAAAGCTCGCACCGCCGTCGTCGGAGCGGAACAGCCCTTCGACCGGCGCGCCGCTGCCTGCGGCGACACGGCCCCAGACGTAGAGGCTGTGATAGGCCGCACCGGGCGCGCCCTTGCCGAGCGCGATCATCCACGGCTCGGCCACCGGCTTGATGGTCTTGGCGGGCTGGCCCGCTGCGGGCAGGTGCAGCAGCGCGTCGGGCAGCACGAGCCACAGGTCGCGTGCGGCGCCCGGCGCGCACACGAGCTGGGCCGACTGCCAGGACGCCACCTTCGGCAAATCGGCGACGACGGTCTGGAAGCTCTGCCCGCCGTCTGCGCTGACGAGCACCCGCCCGTTCGCGCGGTCGTGCACGTAGAACGCGCCTTCGACCGTGCGGTCGGCCACCGGCAACAGCGTGGCGTCGTTCGAGTCGGGCCAGCCTTGAACCGGTGCCCAGCTCTTACCGTGGTCTTGCGACCACAGCGCGGGCTGCTTGTCGGGTGCCCACACGAAGAACCCGCCCTTGGCCGAAACCGCGATGACACCAGCCCCGAGGAACTCGCCCTTGTCGGAACGTGTGCGCCGTGGCGACGGCCCGAACGGGCGCCAGCTGGCCGACCCGTCGGCGGACCAGTAGCCACCGGTCTTGGCCGAGTCGGAGGTGCGCGCGACGATGCCCGGGTTCAGCTGGGCGAAATCCACCGAGCGGTTGCTTTCGCTGGTCGGTGTGAAGAGCCCGGTGCGGGGCGTCTTGGCCATGTCGTCCCAGGCGGCGCCGCCGACGTCGGCCATCGCGGCGAGCAGCGTGGCGCCACCCGACGGGCTCTTGATGTCCAGCGTTGCGGTCTCTTCGAAATTCCCGACGGTGAACTCCCAGTTCACGGTGCCTCCCTTGGCCGCCGCAGCGCCAAGGTTGTGCGTGATCCACAGGCCGTAGCCGGTGCCATAGATCGCGCGCTCACTGTCAAACGGGTCGAGCTTCAGGTCGGCGATCCAGTGGCCCATGCGGTCCTGGCCTTGCATGAACTTCACGAGCCAGGGGTAGGGGCGGGCCTCGTGTTGCGAGCGGGGGCCTAGCGGCTTCCAGTGCGCGCCGTGGTCGTCCGACACGAAGATGTCATCGCCTTCGCCCCAGCGCTCGATCGTCGAGACGACCAGCCGGCCGGGCGTGCGCGCATCGGCGTCGAGCCCCGAGTAGCCGAAGCCTGCCGCGCTCGGAGGCTTGACGGGTGTGATCTCCGTCCAACGCCCGCCGGGCTCACGCTTCCAGACGCCGCCGGTCTTCGCGTTGCCGGGATTCGTGGCATAGGAGCTGATGTCGCCGGCGGCGAAGGTGAGGTACAGCGTGCCGTCGGGTCCGAACACCGCGCGCTGCGGCACCTGCGCGGGCGTGCCCTCTTCACGCGCGAAGCTTTCTGCACCGTCACGCGAGACGTACAGGCCCGGCTTGTCGTGGCAGCCCACGTAGACCGTGCGCGAAGGCGAGCCCGGTTTTCCATCGCGCGGATCGAAAAGCACCAGCGACACGTGCCGGCCTTCGAAGGCCGTGCGCCGGAAGCTGCGGGCGCGGTCGGTGCTCTTCATCAAACCGTCTTGCGAGGTGCCGAGCAGCAGCACCTCCCCCTGGTTCGGGTCGACCTGCAGGCGTTCGCCGGTGCCGCGGCCGGCAGCGTTGCCGCCGAGCTTGATGCCCAGTTCTGTGACCTGCCAGGTGGCGCCGCGATCGTTCGACGCCAGCAGCGCGCCGTTGCGCGCCCACTCGGGCAGGTACAACCCGCAGGCGGCGTAGAGCCGGTTCGCATCGTTGGGGTCGACGGCCAGGCTCAGCACGCCCATCAGGTCGGCATCGGCCCTGGACAGGTGGTCGAGCAGCGGCACCCAGGACTTCGCGGCCGGGTCGAAGCGGTAGGCGCCGCCGATGTCGGTGCGGGCATACAGCAGCCCGCGCTCGCGTGGGTGGAAGACGAACCCGTCGATGAACCCGCCGGCGCCGAAGGGCACTGTCGCCCATTCGTAAGAACTGCCGGCCGCAGCCTCCGGCGTGGCGCCGAAGACGGCCGGAACCCGCAGGCCACCGAGCGCGAACAGGCCCGCGCCTTGGATCAAATGCCGCCGCTGCATCATCGTCATGCTCTGCTCAATCATTCGCTCGGTAGCGGCCGTCAATAGCGGCCCATGCGGACCTTGAGGACGACGGGGTTGCCGGTCAGGTTCAAGCCATAGTCGACCTGATCGCCGTTCCAGTTGCGCTGCATGACCCAGCGGCCCGTGCTGTCGAACTGGCCCTCTTCGACGCGGGCGTTCATCGCGCCCAGGCTGCCGTTGTCCGACAGCGGTTCGATCCTCAGGCGCAGGTGCTGGCCGACGATCACGAACTCGTCGTCACCGATCTGCGCAATGGCCACGCCACCTGCAGGCTTCTCGGAGCGGGGCTTGTGCTCGGCTTTGTCTTTCAGCCAGTCCTTCTCGCCGAACATCCATTGGTCGAACGACAGCACGGCCTTCCAGCCCTTCATCTGCAGCGTCTGCGGGCCGCGGTCGTCGGCCTCGGCGGTGCCGTAGGTGCGGCCCTCGAAGGCCCACTTCGCCCACTGGCGCTGCATGGGCGCGAAGGCCGCGTAGATCTTGGCGAAGGGCTCCACCATGCGCTGGTCGGTGAACTTCGAACCCAGCGGGAAGTTGCTGTAGTCGAAGTAGTCGATGCCGAAGGGGCTCACGCCGAGCGACCCGCGCCCGAGGATCGAATACACGTAGCGCGCATAGACGGCCGCGTTGCTCATCTCGGGCACCCACAGCGCGTTGTCCGGCCGCTGGAAGCGGTCGAGCGAACCGTTGACTTGGGCGTCTTCCGGGGTGTAGAGGTCGGGGCCGACGATGTCCAGGTGCGGCGCGGCGGCCTTGTAGATGTCGATCACGTCGTAGGTGGGGCCGCCGCTGGCGAAGTCCTTGTTCCACGGCTTGGGCGGCTGCTCCAGCGGATTGCGCAGCGCGTTGTTGACGTACATCGGCAGGTCGTAGACCGCGCGGCCGGCCTTGGCCATCTCTTCGATGTAGCTCGCAATCGCCCAGGCGTGGAAATATTCATCGGCGTAGTCGCCGTACGCCACGCGCCATGAGGCAGGCTTCGTTGGGCTCAGCGGCGACTTCTTGCGCTGCAGCACGGCGGCCGGCACGTCACGCTCGAAGGCGGCCTGCGCCTTGGCGCTGAAATCGCGCACGAGGCCATAGGTGCCCACTTCGTTCTCGACCTGCACCATGATGACCGTGTGCTGCTTTTCGTCGATCTTCTTCAAGTGGCCCATCAGCGCGACGAAGGCACGCTTGTCCGCGCGCAGCGTCTCTTCACCGAACGGCGAGAGGCAGTAGATCGTCTTGCCATCCTTGTCGACCATGCGCGGGAAGCGCTTGTTGTCGAACTTCACCCACTCGGGCGTGTACTGGGGGCTGGTGTTCTTCCAGGTGCCGAACCACAGCAGAACCAGGCGCACCTTGTGCTGGCGGGCTTGCGCGACGAGCGTGTCGACGAAGCTGAAGTCGAACTTGCCTTCGACGGGTTCGACCTGCTCCCACGCGATCGGCACCTCGGCCGTGTTGGCGTTCATGTCCTTGATGGCAGGCCAGACATCCTTCAGCGCAGCAGGGTAGTTGCTCGAGTTGTGGACCTGCGCACCCAGGATGACGAAGGGTGCGCCGTCGACCATCAGCGCGTGGCGGCCATCGCGCGAAACGAGGTGCGGCCGGTCGGCCGGCACGTCGGCAGCATGTGCGAGCGTGGCGGCTGCGAAGGCCAGCGCGCCGCAGAAGCGGGAAAGAAGGGGACTCAATGTCATGTTCATCGGTGTGGCACGGCGATGGTTCGGAAGCCGCCTGCGCCCCGGTGAAACCAGGGTGCAGGCGGCGTGCCGTCAACTCAGTACGAGTAGCTCATGCTCGCCGAGTACTGGCGACCCACGTAGGAAACCCCACGGAGCATCATGCCGATGTGCTGCTGCATCAGCTGGCGGTTGGCCTCGTTGGTCAGGTTCTTGCCTTCCAGGCTGACCTTGAGGTTGTCGGTGATGCTGTAGCTGACACCCGCATCAAGCTGGCCGTAGTCGTCACTCCAGGTCGGCAGGGCGTAGGCCACGGGGTTCCCCGCGTCGTCTTGCCCGTTGCCGCCATTGGTGCCGTTGACGTTGACGCCCTGCAGGTACTTCGAACGCCAGTTGTAGGCCACGCGTGCCGAGAGCGGGCCACGGTCGTACAGCAAGGCCAGGTTGTAGGTGTCGCGCGACAGGTAGGCCAGCGGCAAGTCGCCGAAGGTCCGCCCGTCGGTGTCGCAGCCGTTGGAGTTCAGGTTCAGGTTGACTGCATCCGTCGACGTACCCGAGCAGAGTGGGGTGTAAGTGGACTGGTACGGCTTCGTCTTGCTGTGGACGAAGGTGTAGTTGGCCTGTACGCCGAAACCCGCCAGCGCACCGGGCAGCTTGTCGAAATACTGCTGGTAGGCGACCTCGAAGCCGCGGGCAAAGCCCTTGGCGCCGTTGACCGGTGCCGTGGCGGTGAAGTTGACCGGTGTGCCCGAGCTGTCGGTGAGCTGGACCGTGGAGGTCTGCTTGACGATCACGTCCTTGAGCTGCTTGTTGAACACAGCCACTGTGAACGAACCCGTCTTGCTGAAGTTCCACTCGCTCGTCAGGTCGATCTGGTCGGACTTCGTCGGCTTGAGCGCCGGGTTCCCCTGGGCGGTGCCGGTCAGTTTGACGCGATCGATGATGAGTTGGGTGCCGCTCGTGTGCTTGTCGTACGACATGTTCAACGTCGAATACGCCTGCAGATCCGAGAAGTCCGGCCGGGCAATCGCCTGGGCCAGGCCGAGGCGGAACTGCAGTTGCGACGACGCCTTCATCCTCAGGTTCAGGCTCGGCAGCACGTTGGTGTAGGTCTGCTCGAAATCGATCGGCGAGGCGAATGACGAGAGGCCGGGGATCGCGACGCCGCCAAGCGTCTGGCCGCTACCGACCCCAGTGCTGGCGACTGACAGGATCGTGTAACCCTTGGCCTCCATGTGGGTGCGGACAAGGCGCATGCCGAGGTTGCCGTCGACCGGGAACTTCCAGTCGTCGAAGCCGAAGCGCAGCTGGGCGTAGGCGGCCTGCGTGGTCTCATGCTGATCGTTGGTGCCGGCCGGATCGACGCCGAAGGTGCTGGGGGTCCAGAAGCCATTGCAGGTTCCAAGCGATTCGGTCGAGTTTGGGGTCGCGGCGATCCGTGCGTTTCTTTCCTGGCACATCGCGATCGAGTACTGGTTCAGCGTGGCATAGCTGTCGGGATACCCGCGGGCCATCGCGACGGTTGGCAGTATCAGCCCAGGTACCGCGGCGCTGCCGCCGAAGAAGTTGCCGAACTGATGGGTATAGGTGCCTCCGCTGAAGCGAGGATCGTTGAGTGTGGCCAGGTTGTCGAGGTACCAGCCCTTCATCCAGGGCTGCGTGATCGCCGACCAGTTGTACGCGGTCTTGTAAGGGCTCATCGAGGTCGTCGACGTCGCGTCGCGGTCGGTGAGGCGCACGCCGAATTGCAGGTCGATCAGTACCGGGTCCTCGAACATGAACTTGGCGTCGCCGCGCCAGGCCTTCGAGTTCGCCTTGCTCTTGTCGGCGTGGTCCTGCATGGACCCCCAGTAGTACTTGGACGGATCGGCCAGGCTCGCCATGTCGCTGCTGTCGAATGCGATGCGCGGCACCGAACCCGTCAGGTCCAGCGTCTCCTTGGGCATCAGCACCCCCGTGGCGACCGTGGAGTCGAAGGACTCCGTCTTCGAGCGGATGAGCTGCACGTCGGTGTTGAACGACCAGCGCTCGTTGGCCTTCCACTTGAGGTTCCAGGCCAGCTCCTTGGTGCCCGAATCGCGGTTGGCGGAGCGCGTGTCCGCACCGAAGTTGATGCCGCCGTCTCTGGCGGTGGCCTCGCGCAGCGAGCCATAGGTCATCACGTTGTTCTGGGTGTAGGTGCCGCCGTCGACGGCGATGTTCCAGGGATCGGATTGGCCGAAAATCGCGCTCTCGTCCCAGTGCATCTTGTATTTCGATTCGAAGTACGACAGCGAGGAGCTGAGGTCGTTCTTCTTCCACTGCAGCGCGCTGTAGAGGCCATCGCGTGTGCGCTCGTACTCATTCGTGCGCCACGACATGCCCTTGGGAACCCATTGGGTGCGGTTCGTGCCGCCGGTCGGATCGATCTTGAAGTAGGGGTCGACCTGGATCTCGTCAGTGCGCGTGGTGCTCACCGAATGCGCGAGGCTCAGCAGTGCGCCCATCTGGCCGAAATCGGTGTCCCAGCGATTGGACAGCAGGGCCGAACCCGCGGGGCTGGTCTTGCGTTGCAGTTCGGTGTAGTTCGCCTGCAGCGACATGGTGCCCTTGAAGCCGGTGAAATCGAACGGCATCGTGGTGCGCAGGTTCACCAGGCCGCCAATGGCGCCTTCGATCTGCACGGCCGAGGGATTCTTGTAGATGTCCACGCCGGCCATCAGTTCGGGCGGCACGTCTTCGAAGTTCAGCGAACGGCCACCGTTGGCCGAGAAGGTGTCGCGGCCGTTGAGCTCGGAACGCACATAGCTCAGGCCGCGAATGTTGACACCCGCGCCTTCGACGGAGAAGTGCTCGGGGTCGCTGCGCGACATGTTGCGGTCGATGGTGACGCCCACCACGCGCTGCAGCACCTCGGTGACCGAGCGGTCGGGCAGCTTGCCGATGTCTTCTGCAACGATGGAGTCGACGACTTCGTCGGCGTCTTGCTTGATCCGTTGCGCAGTTTCCAGGGCCGCGCGGCGCCCGGAGATGATGACCGTGTCCAGCTTGACTTCAGGCTTGCCGGTAGGCTGCTGGGGCTTGGTTTCGCTTGGCGCCGCAGCAGCCGGTGCCGATGCGGCATTTGCCGGAGCGGAGGCTGCAGCGGCTGGTGCCGATGCGGTGCTCGCAGGCGCCGATGCGGCGCTGGAGGGGGTGGGGGCGGATGCGGCGGGTTCCGGCACAGGCGCTGCCTGCGCCATCGCGATACCGGTCCACATCACGGCCACATGGGCCGTTGCGAGTGAAATGGCTGTCCTCTGAAATTGTCTCATGTGTAGATTTAGGTTTTGGTTTCAGGGACCATCCGTTTCGGATGGCTACGGAGCGGCGTCGACCGCTGTGGCTACTCGTTCATGGCGGCGTGGTCGACGGCGCCAGGCAGCGCTCGTGGCGCCGGGCTCCGTCGACCGTGGGAGCGCCGGGGGTTGTGCCCCCGCGTCCGCATCGCAACCGTGATCACGCCACCGGTACGCCACGACTCAAGGCTCTCAGCAGAATCGGTTGACGAGGTTTTCGAGGTACTCCTGGCGGCCCGAGATCGGAACCACGTCCGTGTTGTCGGTTAGCACGCGGTCGGCCAGGGTGTCGAGGGAGACGCGGCCGCTCAGGATGTCTTGGCCTGCGGCTTGGTCCCACCCGGCATATCGCTCGTCTTGTGCGCGCTTCAGGCGGCCGTCGACGATCATCTGTTCGGCGGCCAGCAGCGCGCGGGCGCACACGTCCATGCCGCCGATGTGGCCGTGGAACAGGTCCACGGCGTCGATCGACTGGCGCCGAACCTTGGCGTCGAAGTTCAGGCCGCCTTGCCCCAGGCCGCCGGCCTGCAGGATGTGATACAGCGCCAGCGCCACCTCGGGCACGTTGTGCGGGAACTGGTCGGTGTCCCAGCCCAGCTGCGGGTCGCCGCGGTTCATGTCGACGCTGCCCAGGATGCCGAGCGACGCAGCGGTGGCGATCTCGTGTTCGAAGCTGTGGCCCGAGAGCGTGGCGTGGTTGGCCTCGATGTTGACCTTGACCTCTTTGTCGAGGCCGTAGCGCGCGAGGAAGCCGTAGACGCCGGCGACGTCGAAGTCGTACTGGTGCTTGCTCGGCTCGCGCGGCTTGGGTTCGATCAGGATCGCCCCCTTGAAGCCGATCTTGTGCTTGTGCTCGACCACCATGTTGAGGAAGCGGCCGAGCTGGTCCAGCTCCTGTTCGAGGCGGGTGTTGAGCAGGGTCTCGTAGCCTTCGCGGCCGCCCCACAGCACGTAGTTCTCGCCGCCCAGGCGCTGCGTTGCGTTCATCGCGTCGCGCACCTGCAGTGCAGCCATCGCGAACACGGCAGGGTCCGGGTTCGATGCGGCGCCCGACATGAAGCGGCGGTGGCTGAACAGGTTGGCGGTGCCCCACAGCAGCTTCACGCCGCTGCGCTGCTGGTGTTCGCCCAGCACGTCGACGATGCGCTGGAAGTTGTCGCGGCTCTCGCGCGGCGTGGCGCCTTCGGGTGCGACGTCGCGGTCGTGGAAGCAGTAGTAGGGCGCGCCGAGCTTGGTGAAGAAATCGAACGCGGCTGCGGCCTTGACCTGTGCCTGCTCCATCGGCGAGCCGCCTGCGAACCACGGCCGCTCGAAGGTGCCGAGGCCGAAGGGGTCGAGGCCGTTCCAGCAGAAGGTGTGCCAGTAGCACACGGCAAAGCGCAGGTGGTCTTCCATGCGCTTGCCGAGCACGAGGCGGTCCTTGTCGTAGTGGCGGAAAGCGAGCGGCTCATCGCTGGCGAGGCCCTGGAACCGGATCGGCGCAATGTCTTGGAAGTAGCTCTTCATGGGGATGGGGAGGTTGGAACGAACAAGGGTTGAAGCCGTTGGTAGATGTCGCGGAAGCGCCGCAGCCGCTGCTGCAGCACGCCGTGGCGTTCGGGGTCGGGCGAATGGCGGGCAGCGACCTCGGGGCGGGTGCAGACATCGGTTTCGCTGCCGCCGGCGGCCAGCCAGCCGAGCCGGGCCGCGCCGAGTGCGCCACCGGCGTCGCCGCCGGCATGCACGAGGATCTCGACGCCGAGCACGTCGGCGATCAGCTGGGCCCACAGGCTGCTGCGCGCACCGCCGCCCACCAGCGACAGGCGCGCGACCTCGGTGCCCGCCTCGCGCAGCGAGGCCAGGCCATCGGCCAGCCCGAAGGCCACGCCTTCGAGTACCGCATACGCACACGAGGCTCGCGTGGACTCGTGGCTCAGGCCGAAGAACATGCCGCGCGCGAACGGGTTGTTGTGCGGCGTGCGCTCGCCGGCGAGATAAGGCAGGAACAGCGGCGCCTCGCGCAGGGCTGCCTGCGGGAGCGACGCCACCTCGTGCAGCAGCGCCGCCTCGTCGACTGCGCCGCTGACCTGCACGTACCACTTCAGGCAGCTGGCGGCCGACAGCATCACGCTCATCTGGTGCCAGCGCTGCGGCAAGGCATGGCAGAAGGCATGCACGGCCGAGGCCGGGTTGGGCCGGAAGCGGTCGTTGACGACGAACAGCACGCCCGAGGTACCCAGCGAGATGAAACCATCACCCGGCAGCACCGCGCCCACGCCGATCGCGCTTGCGGCGTTGTCGCCTGCGCCGCCGGCGATCACGACCTTGGTGCTGAGCCCCCAGGCCGCGGCGACCTCCGGCCTCAGGCAGGCGGAAGGGGCACTGCTCTCGACCAGGCGAGGCATCTGCGAGCGGCTCAGGTAGCACGCCGCCAGCAGCTCGTCGGACCAGTCGCGCGCCGCGACGTCGAGCCACAGCGTGCCGGCCGCGTCGGACGGGTCGGACACCTTCTCGCCGCTCAGGCACAGGCGCAGATAGTCCTTGGGCAGCAGCACGCTGCGCACCTGCGCGAAGACCTCGGGCTCGTGCTTGCGCACCCACAGCAGCTTCGGCGCCGTGAAGCCGGGCATGGCCAGGTTGCCGGCCACCGCATGCAGGTTCGGTGCGCGCTCGGTCAGCTCGGCGCATTCGGCATGGCTGCGGCCATCGTTCCAGAGAATGGCCGGGCGCAGCACCTGGTCTTGCGCCCCCAGCAGCACGGCTCCGTGCATCTGGCCCGACAGGCCGATGGCGCGGACCCTGGCAAAAGCCTCCGGATGCGTGCCGCGCAACTTGGCGACCGCGCTCTTGGTGGCGTGCCACCAGTCTTGCGGCGACTGCTCCGACCACAGCGGGTGGGGCCGCGAAACCTCCAGCGGCGAACCGGCCTGGCCCACGATCTGCCCGGCTGCGTCGAGCAGAAGCAGCTTCACTTCGGAGGTGCCGAGGTCGATGCCGAGGTACATCAATCGTTCTCCCCGGCTGCACCGCCGCTGTTGGCTGCGGTGGCGATCAGCGGGCGTGTGAGGCGGTAGCGCGCCAGTGCGGCTGCGCCCACGGCCACCGAGTCGGCACCGAAGCGAGAGGTCTGCACCGTCGGCGGTGCGAGGTTGGCTGCGGCCGCGTATTCATGGAGCGTGCGCAGTGCCGGCTGCAGGAACACGTCGCCCAGATCGACGACGGCGCCGCCCAGCACGATGCACCCGGGGTCGTAGGCCGAAGCCAGGTTCTGCAGCAGCATGCCCAGGTAGCTGCCGGCCTTCTTGACGGCGCGCACCGTGTCTGCGTCGTGCTCGTCCAGCCGCTGGCGGATCTCTGCGACTGTTTGCGCTTGCCCGTCTTCGGTCAGGGGCAGCATGGCGCGCGGTCCGATCAGCGCTTCGGCGCAACCCCGGCGGCCGCAGGAGCACAGCGGCCCGTTGAGCTGCAGCACGATGTGGCCGACCTCGCCGGCGAAGCCTCGGCTTCCGGTGAGCAGCCGGTCGCCGACGATCACGCCGGCGCCCACGCCCTGGTTGATGCTCAGGTAGAGCAGGGGGTTCGAGTTCTGCGATACATCGAACTCCATCTCGCCCAGCGCGGCCACGTCTGCTTCGTTCTGCACGAACAGCGGAATGCCTTCCAGCGTCGAGCCGGCCAGCCTCTCGCCGAGCAGGGCGCCGACGGGTACGTCGCGCCAGCCGAGGTTGGGTGCGAAGTGCAGGAAGCCGCGCGCTTCGTCCACGCCGCCGGGCAGGCCCACGCCGATGCCGATGATGCGGTGCTCGGCCTCGTCGAGCTGCTTGCGCACCTTCAGCAGCGCCGTGGCCAGCGTGCCGATGCAGGCCTTGGCGCTCTTGCCGGAGCCGTAGCTCGCGACAGCGCGTGCGAGCACGTCGCCGGTCAGCGAGGTGGCCACCACGCGGACCGAATCGATGCCCACTTCGGCGCCCAGCAGCAGCAGGCGCCGCGGGTCGATGAACAGGGGCGTGGGGCGCCGGCCGAGGTCGCCGGTGGCAACCACTTCACGCTCGACGAGCCAGCCTTCGGCCAGCAGCTCGCGCACGAGCAGGCTGACGGTGGATTTCGTGAGCCGCACGACGGTGGAGAGATCGGCACGCGAGAGGCCGGGGTGGGCGCACAAGTGGCGCACCAAGGCCATCCGATTGATGTCCTTCAGAAGCTGCTGATTGCCGGTGGCCTCGACGGGCAAGGTGTGTCTCCTCTTGTGCAGGGTGAAGTGCGATGTGAACTCGCTATGGGGTGCATTATTAGTTTGGGCGGCGAACTAAATAAAACGGTGGAAACACCTAGCCTCGGTTCTCGCAGGGCTCGCAGCGCCCCAAAGCTGCCCGAAGCGAGACGCGCCGCGAGCGGCACGTTCGGCGTTGCCATAAACTGCCCGCCATGCTTCTTCGCGCCGCTCACCGCCTGACCGCCACGTTCTTCGTGGTGCCGTCCCTGGTGTTGTCGCTGCTGTTCTCGCAGCTGGCGTTGGCGAACTACGTTTGCCCGGGCCAGGCCGATGCTGCTGCCATGGCAGCAATGATGGCCGCGGGCGAGCCCTGCGAGGGCATGGATCAGGCGCAACCGGTTCTCTGCCACCAGCACGCGGCGGGCTCTGCGCAGTCCTTCGAAGCGGCCAAGCTGCCTGCTGCCTCGCTGCCGATGGTGGTGCAGGTGCTGGTGATGCCGCTGGTGCTCTTGGATGCCGAAGCCGAAGCGCTGCCCATGGCGTCTGCGCCCGAAGCACGTCCGCCTCCGGACCCGCTCTTTCTCTCCACCCTCAGACTCCGCGTCTGACCCCTCCGTCGACTGACCGGCGCTGGTGCGGCTTGCCCGCTCGCCAGCAAGTGCGTCGTTTGTCTTCGGAGTTTCCATGTTCACCTTTTCTCTGCGCGCGGCCGCTCTGGCCGCGGCCATGCTGCCGGCCTTGGCCGTCGCGGCACCTCTCACACTCACCCAGGCGCTGGACCTGGCCGTTCCACGCTCGGAGGCCACCCGGTCGGCACGTGCCGGCGTGGCCAGCGCCTCGGAAGCAGCCCGCGCGGCAGGCCAGCGGCCCGACCCGACGCTGCGTGCCGGCGTCGACAACCTTCCCGTGACGGGAGGCGACCGGTTCAGCACGACGCGCGACTCCGCGACCATGAGGCGCATCGGCATCGGCCAGGAGTGGGTCTCGGCCGAGAAGCGCGCCGCGCGCCAGGCCGCGGCCGACGCGATGGTCAGCCGAGAGTCGGCTTCGGTCCTAGCGACGGCAGCAGAGGTTCGCCTGCAGACGGCGCTGGCTTACCTCGACGCCTACTTCGCGGGCGAGACGCTCAAGCAAACGACGCTCTCCGAACACCACGTCCATGAGGAGCTGGAGGCCGCCAAGGCGCGGCTCTCTTCGTCCACCGGCAGCAGCCAGGAAGTGTTGGCGGCGACCAGCGCTCGCGGCATGGCCGAAGACGAGTCTGCGGAAGTGATGCAACTGCAGAGCGCTGCGCGCGTGGCGCTGGAGCGCTGGGTCGGCGTCCCGACGGATGAGCTCGCGGCGCCGGTGGAACTGACCGGCGCTGACGAGCAAACCTTCATCGCGAACCACCCGATGGTGGTGGCGGCGCAGCGCGACGTCGAACTCGCTCGACAGGAAGCCGCCGTGGCCGCGAGCAATCGCAGGCCGAACTGGTCATGGGAGGTCTCGTACGGCCAGCGCGCCGGCTATTCCGACATGGTTTCGTTCGGCGTGAGCATCCCACTTGCGGTATCGCCCGCAGAGCGGCAAGACCGTGAAACGGCCTCGAAGCTGGCCCTCGTCGACAAGGCCGAAGCCAGCCTCGCAGAGGCTACACGCTCAGCACAAGCCGAGTTCCGCGGCCTGGCCAGCGACGCGCAGCGCCTGAGCGAACGCATTCAGCGCTATCAGTCCTCGGTCGTGACACCCATCCAGCAACGAACTGCTGCCGCACTGGCCGGATACCGCTCCAACCAGGTGACGCTGATGGCGCTGTTCGAGGCGCGCCACATGGAAGTCGAGGCTCAGCGAAAGCTGCTCTCGCTGCAGCGCGATCTCTCCAAGGCCCAGGCACAGCTTGCCTACAAACCCATCGTGAACGGAGGTGCTCGATGAAGCGCGCTCAAACCATTGCGTTGTCGGTGCTGGGCGCAGCCGCCCTGGTCACCGGCAGCTTCTACGCCGGCCGGCACAGCAGCGGTTCCAACGAGGTGGTCATGGCCGCCGCACCGGCCGCATCGGAGCCTGCAGGCAAGAAGGTTCTCTACTGGCACGACCCGATGGTTCCCGGGCCGCGCTTCGACAAGCCCGGCAAGTCCCCGTTCATGGACATGCAGTTGGTGCCGGTCTACGCCGACGGCGACTCGAGCGACGGCGGCGTGAAGATCAGCCCTGCGGTGCAGCAGAACCTCGGCATCCGAATGGCAAGCGTGCGCAAGGCCGATGTGTCGTCATCGTTCGATGCGGTCGGCACCGTGCAGTTCGACGAGCGTCTGAACCTCGCCGTGCAAACGCGGGTCGCGGGCTACGTCGAGCACCTTGCCGTTCGGGCGCCGATGGAACGAGTCCGCAAGGGTCAGATGTTGGCAACCATCTTCGCGCCCGAATGGCTGGGGCCGCAGAACGAGCTGCTGGCGCTCAAGCGGGCCGGCGTGTCGCAAGACCTCATCGGCGCGGCGCGCGAGCGCATGCGCGCCATGTCCATCCCGGACTCGCTCGTTCGCCAAGCCGAGGAGAGCGGCACCGCGCAGGCCCGCTTCACGCTGACCGCCCCGGCCTCGGGTGTGGTGGCGGAACTCGGCGTGCGCGAAGGCGTTGCGGTCGCACCCGGCGCGACGCTGTTTCGCATTGCCGGTCTCGAGACGGTGTGGGCCGTGGCCGAAGTTCCAGAAGCCCAAGCCGTTCGGCTCACCCGCGGCCAGAAGGTCAGGGCGGTGTTGCAAGCGGATGAATCGCAGGTGCTCGAAGGCGAGCTGAAGGAAATCCTTCCCCAGGTCAGCGCCAGTACCCGCACGCTGCAGGCCCGCTTCGAAGTCGACAACCGGGCCGGCAAGCTCATGCCGGGGATGCTGCTGCGCTTGCAGGTGGCCGGCCCGAGCGTCTCGCGGCTGGTCGTTCCGTCCGAGTCCGTCATTCGGACAGGCAAACGCGCTGTGGTTCTCGTGCGCAAAGAGAACGGCTCCTTCGAGAGCCGCGACGTCGCCATCGGCCAGGAGGCCGGCGACGACATCGAGGTGACGCAGGGGCTCGCCGAAGGGGAGCAGGTCGTGGCGAGCGGGCAGTTCCTCATCGACTCGGAAGCCAGGCTTCGTTCCGTCACGGGCAGCATGGCCGAGAGAGGCGCCAAGTGATCGCGGCGCTCATCCGATGGTCGGTCGGCAACCGGTTCCTGGTGCTGATGGCGACCGCCTTTCTCGTCGCGGCGGGTGTCTGGTCCGTGGCGAACACACCTGTCGACGCGCTGCCGGACATCGGAGACGTTCAAGTGGTCGTGCGCACCTCGTACCCGGGCAAGCCGCCTCAAGTCGTGGAAGACCTGGTCACGTACCCGCTGACGACGACGATGCTCAGCGTGCCGGGTGCGAAGACCGTGCGCGGCTACAGCTTCTTCGCGGATTCGTTCGTCTATGTTTTGTTTGACGACAAGACCGACCCGTATTGGGCGAGGTCTCGGGTGGTCGAGTACCTCAACCAGGTTCAAGGCAAGCTGCCGCCGGGCGCGACCGCAGCGCTCGGCCCCGACGCCACGGGCGTGGGCTGGGTCTACGAGTACGCACTCGTGGACCGCAGCGGCAAGAACGACCTCGGCCAGTTGCGGGCCTTGAACGACTGGTTCCTGAAGTTCGAGTTGAAGACCATTGCCGACGTGGCAGAGGTCGCAAGCATCGGCGGCATGGTCAAGCAGTATCAGGTGGTGCTCGACCCCAACCGCATGCGCTCGCTCGGCGTCACGCAGCGCATGGTGACCGAGGCGCTCAAGAACGCCAACCAGGCCTCCGGCGGCTCCGTGATCGAGATGGCCGAAGGCGAGTACATGGTTCGCTCGCGCGGGTTCCTGAGGTCGCTCGATGACTTCCGCGTCATTCCGCTCAGCGTGTCGGGCTCGACGCCGGTGCTGCTGCGCGACGTTGCCACGGTGCAGGTCGGGCCGGAGATGCGCCGCGGCATCGCCGAACTCGACGGGCAGGGCGAAGTCGCCGGCGGTGTCGTGGTCATGCGCACCGGCAAGAACGCCCGCACGACCATCGACGCGGTGAAGGCCAGGTTGGCGAGCCTCAAGCCGAGCCTTCCGCCAGGCGTCGAAGTCGTCGAGACCTACGACCGCTCGAAGCTCATCGACCGGTCCATCAGCAACCTCAAGCTGAAGCTGACGGAAGAGTTCATTGCGGTCGCGCTGGTGTGCCTGCTCTTCCTGTTCCATGTGCGCTCGGCGTTGGTTGCCGTGATTGCGCTGCCCATCGCGATCGGCGCGGCGTTCATCGTGATGCGGTGGCAAGGCGTCAACGCGAACATTCTCAGCCTGTCCGGAATCGCCCTGGCAGTCGGGGCGGCCCTCGACGGCGTGGTCGTCCTTCTTGAGGCGGCGCACAAGCAGATCGAGGCCTTCGAGGTGAAGCACGAGCGCACGTCGTCCGTTGCCGAGCGGTGGCAGCTCATCACCGATGCCTGCGTGGAGGTCGGGCCGGCGCTGTTCTTCTCGCTGCTGGTCATCACGCTGTCGTTCCTGCCGGTCTTTGCGCTCGAAGCGCAAGAGGGGCGCTTGTTCTCGCCGCTGGCGTTCACGAAGACGTACACGATGGCCGCCGCCGCAGCACTGTCGGTCACCCTGGTTCCGGTGCTGATGGGCTACCTCGTGCGCGGGCGCATTCCGCACGAGACATCGAACCCGCTCAATCGCCTGCTCATTGCCGTTTATCGGCCGGTGCTGGAAGCCGTTCTCCGGTTCCCGAAGGCGACGCTGGCCGTGGCGGCGCTCGTGCTGGCCGTGACTGCCATTCCGGTCGCGCGGCTGGGCGGGGAGTTCATGCCGGCGCTCGACGAGGGTGACCTGCTGTACATGCCGTCGGCACTCCCGGGCCTGTCGATTTCCAAGGCCTCCGAACTCTTGCAGCAGACCGACCGGCTCATCAAGACCGTGCCTGAAGTCGAGCGTGTTTTCGGGAAAGCGGGCAGGGCAGACACGGCGACCGACCCAGCGCCGCTGGAGATGTTCGAGACGACCATCCAGTTCAAGCCGCGCGAGCAGTGGCGTGCGGGCATGACGCCGGAAAAACTCGTCGAAGAACTCGACCTCGCAGTGAAGGTTCCGGGCCTCTCGAACGTCTGGGTGTCGCCCATCCGCAACCGCATCGACATGCTGGCCACGGGCATCAAGAGCCCCGTGGGCATCAAGGTCGCCGGCACCGACCTGCTGACCATCGACCGGCTGGCCACGCAGATCGAGGCGGCCGTGAAGGGCGTGCCGGGTGTTTCTTCAGCGCTGGCGGAGCGGCTGACCGGGGGCCGCTACATCGACGTGGACGTCGACCGCCTGGCCGCAGCGCGCTTGGGCTTGTCGGTCGCGGATGTCCAGGCCGTTGTCTCCACGGCCATCGGTGGCGAAACCTTGGCCACGACGGAAGTCGTCCAGGGCCGCGAGCGCTACCCCATCAACGTGCGCTACCCGCGGGAGATACGTGATTCTCTCGAGCGCTTGCGTCAGCTTCCATTCGTGACCGAGAAGGGTGCGACGGTGCTGCTGCAAGACGTGGCGCGCCTCTCCATCGAAGACGGGCCGCCCATGCTTCGCAGCGAGAACGCAAGGCTGTCGGGGTGGGTTTATGTCGATGTGCGAGGCCGCGACCTTCGCTCGGTGGTGAACGACATGCAGGCGGCCGTTGCCAAGCAGGTGGCGATGCCTGCCGGGTACGCCGTCTCGTGGTCCGGGCAGTTCGAGTACCTTGAGCGTGCGACCGAGCGGCTGAAGCTGGTCGTGCCGGCCACGCTGGCGGTCATCTTCGTGTTGCTGTACCTGCTCTTCCGCTCCTTCAGTGACGCAGCGCTCGTGATGGCGGCCGTTCCGTTCTCGCTCGTGGGCGGCTTCTGGCTGGTCTGGATGTTGGGCCACTCGATCTCGGTGGCTTCGGCTGTGGGGTTCATCGCGCTCTCCGGGGTTGCTGCGGAGTTCGGTGTGGTGATGCTGGTCTACCTGAAGAATGCGCACGCACACCGCCTTGCAGCGGGAGAGCCCGACGACGAAGAGACGCTGCTGGCAGCGATCCGCGAGGGCGCGGTTCTGCGCGTCCGCCCGAAGGCGATGACCGTGGCCATCGTGCTGGCCGGCCTGATCCCGATGCTGTGGGGCCACGGCACAGGCTCCGAGGTCATGGCCCGCATTGCTGCGCCGATGGTCGGCGGAATGCTGACCGCGCCCTTGCTCAGCATGCTGGTCGTTCCGGCGGCTTGGTACCTGCTGCACCGCCGGCGCAGCGCGCTGTCGAACCAGTCCTTGCTTATGCATATTCGCAAACCTTCGTAGCACTGGCCACGGGGCATGGCTAAGGTGCCGTATCGCATCGTCCAGCCAAACCATGTCCGTTGCTCTCGATACTGCGCAGCCGACTGCGGCTGCAATTGCCGGCGTCTCGGCGTCTGTCCCCTTGGGAAGCGTTGATGTCGAGACACTTCAACAGTGGCTGCAAGACGGCCACGAACTCGCGCTGCTCGACATTCGCGAGCACGGGCAATACGGCGAAGGCCACCCGTTCTTCTCGGTCCATGTTCCCTACAGCCGGCTGGAACCGGAGGCGGCGCGGCTGGTGCCTCGCCGGTCGACGCGCACGGTGCTGCTGGACGACGGCGGGCCGCATGACGATCTGGCTCAACGCGCGGCCAAGCGCCTGGCCGCCATCGGCTACCGGAATGTGTCCGTCCTCGCTGGCGGTGCGCTCGCCTGGCAACGCGCTGGCCGCACGCTGTTCAAGGGCGTGAACCTGCCGTCCAAGACCTTCGGTGAACGCGTCGAGCATGCGTTCGACGTGCCGCACATCGATGCGCCTGCATTGGCCGCGCGCCTCGCGTCGGGCGAGCCCTTGGTGCTGCTCGATGGCCGCACGCTCGAAGAGCACAGGAAGATGACGCTGCCGGGCGCCATCCCTGTGCCCAACGGTGAACTGGCGCTGCGCTGGCGCACGCTGGTGCGCGATGAAACGACACCGATCGTCGTGCACTGCGCAGGCCGCACGCGCAGCATCGTCGGTGCACAGATCCTGCGCGATCTCGGCGTGCCAAACCCGGTGATCGCGCTGGAGAACGGCACGCAAGGTTGGGCACTCGCCGGCTTCGAGCTCGAGCGGGGCAGCGCGAGAACCCTGCCCTGGGCGCCAGCCGCAGCAGAGCGTGTGGCAGCGAAGGCAGATGCCGCCGCGGCTGCCCTGCGCGAAGGCGTGCCGGTTCTGGCCCCGGCCGCAGCACAAGCCTGGCTGGATGACGCGTCGCGCACCACCTTCGTGTTCGACGTGCGCACGGCCGATGAACATGCCAGGCACACATTGCCCGGTGCACGCCACGCGCCGGGCGGCCAGCTGATCCAGGCAACCGATCTGCAGATCGGCGTGCGCAACAGCCGCGTGCTGCTGCTCGACGACGATGGCATCCGCGCACCCGTCATCGCCCTCTGGCTGCGCCGCCTTGGCTTCGATGCGGCGTGGGTCGAAGGCGGTCTCGCCAGCGGAGTGCATGTTCCCCCGCCGGCCGTGCTGCCGTTACCGCCTGCCGTGCCGTTTGCCGGCACGGCATTGCTGAGTGTTTTGCGCGACGGGGCTTCTGCATCACCGACGGTAGTGGTCGACTTGCAGCCGTCGCTGGCCTATCGCAAGCGCCATGTGCGCGGCGCAGCGTGGTCGATCCGCCCGCGGGTGGTGGCCGACGTGCAGGCCGCCACCTCGGGAGACCGGCAACGACCGGTGTTGCTGATCGCGGCCGACGAGACCACGGCGCGCCTGGCGGCGCAAGACTTGCGCGATGCCGGCTGGTGTGCGCTGTCGTGGATCTCTGCCGATGAAGCGGAGAGAGTTGCGGGTGCCGTGCAGGCCACGCCCGATCTCCCCGCCGATGCCGATGCGATCGACCACCTGTTCTTCGTTCACGACCGGCACGACGGCAACCTCGACGCCGCGCGCCGCTACCTGGAATGGGAGACCGGCCTGATTGCGCAATGCTCGCCGCAGGAGCTGGCCGCTTTCCACCTGCCCGAGCCGGCGCATACCGATAGTTGATTTGCTTCGTTGTGGCTCGGTGGCCGAACTCGCAAGATCGCAACTCAATGTTGCTGGGTTCTGTTCCATGACTGTTGCCTTTCGTTCTCTGTGCCCGCCCCGGGTCTTGCTCCTCCTTGCTGCTGCGCTCTGCGCAATCTCCAGCGTGGCACATGCCGATGCCACGCTGGACAGGATTCATCAACGCGGCAAGGTCGCCATCGGCGTGGTCGCCAGCGGCGGCCCGTTCGGCTCCATCGACCCGGCCACGCAACAGCTCGTCGGATGGAACCCCGAGCTGGCGCGCAACCTTGCCAAGCAGCTCGGTGCCGAGGCCGAGCTGGTCCAGGTGCAGCCCTCCAACCGTGTCCAGTTTCTGCAGTCGGGCAAGGTCGACCTGCTGATCGCGTCCATGGAATACAACGCCGACCGCGGCGAGATTCTTGGCCATGCGCCGACGCCGTTCTATCGTGTCGGCGGCACGGCGGCGGTGCTCAAGACCAGTGGCATCGCGAAGTGGGAAGACCTGCGCGGCAAGGTGGTGTGCGCGTCGCAAGGCAGCAGCTACGTGAAGCCTTTGCAGGAGCAATACGGCGCCGAGGTGCGCGGCTTCAAGACTTCTGCCGAATCGTTGCTCGCCCTGCGTGGCGGCAACTGCGTGGCCGCCGTGCACGACGCCACGCTCATTCAACCGCTGCTGCGCAGCAATGCAGAGTGGGCGGCGTACGCGGCACCGATACGCGACGAGATTCTTCCCGCGCCTTCGGTGGTCTGGGCGCGCAAAGGCGAGGCCGACACGATCGCAGTCGTCGACATGGTGGTGCAGCAATGGCACCGCAGCGGTTGGCTGATTGCCACCGAAACGCGGCTCGGCATCTCGCCACCGCAGCCCTTGCTGACGGAGCTGCAGGCGAAGTTCAAGGCCGCACTCTGATTTCGTCCGTCGTTTTCTCTTCGTCATCTCAGCCACTGAGAAGTTTTTGACTCCGTTCGCCCTGAGCCTGTCGAAGGGTGCATCGTGCACTGCGCTGGCTCCCTTCGACAAGCTCAGGGCGATCGGGAATACAGGCTCAGCCCGAACGGTAGGGAAACTCGAAAGCCTCTCAGCCTGCAGTTTTCCAAAAAGGGTGCGCTCAGTCACCCAGGAGCAGTCGTTTCATGAATTCCCGATCCGTATTGCGGGCGTTGTCTGCAATCGCCGTGTTGACCTTGGGCGCAAGCACTGCCCATGCCGATGCCACGCTCGACAAGATTCGCCAGCGCAACAAGATCGTCGTCGGCGTGATCCTGTCGGGGCCGCCGTTCGGCACGCTCGATCCCGTTACGCAAAAGCCCATTGGCTACAACGTCGAGCTGGCCGAGGGTGTGGCCAAGGCGCTGGGCGTGGGGTTGGAGACCGTGCAGGTCCAGCCTTCCAACCGCGTGCAGTTCTTGCAGCAGGGCAAGGTCGACATCCTGATAGCCAACATGCAGTGGACGCAGGAGCGCAGCGAGATCTTGAGTTTCGTGCCCACGCCTTTCGAGGAAGTCGGTGGCGCGGCCATCGCTCGCAAGGGCAGTGGCATCAAGCGTTGGGAAGACGTGAAGGGCAAGCCGGTCTGTGTCTCGCAAGGCAGCAACTTCACCAAGCCGCTGGCCGAGCAGTACGGTGCAGAGATCAAGGCGTTTCGCGGCCAGCCCGAATCGTTGCTCGCACTGAAGGGCGGCAACTGCGTGACGGCGGTGCACGTGAGCCCGACGCTGCGCGAACTGGTCGCGGGCAATGCCGACTGGAAAGACTACGAGATCGTTTCGGCGAGCGAACTGATTCCGTCGCCGTCGGTGATCTGGGTGCGCAAAGGTGAGGCCGAGACGCAAGCCGCCATCGACAAGGTCGTTCAGAACTGGCATGCCACCGGCTGGCTGATCGACGTCGAGAAGAAGAACGGCATGACGCCGACGCCGCTGCTCTACCAGCTGAAGGACAAGTTCGGCAAGAAGCCGGCTTGACCGATCGACGCCATGAGCACTTCAAGCCCTCCGTTCGCGCTGTCGCAGCGTGCCCAGCGCGTCAAGCTGTCGGCCAACGCGGCGGCCAGCGGGCGTGCCGCGGCGCTGGCCGCGCAAGGGCGCGACGTGCTCACGCTGACATCCGGCGAGCCCGACTTCGACACGCCCGAGTCGATCAAGCAGGCGGCCGTCGCCGCGATGGCGCGCGGTGAAACCAAGTACACGCCGACACCGGGCACCGCAGGGCTGCGCAAGGCGATCAGCGCGAAGTACCTGCGCGAGAACGCGCTCGACTACACCGCCGCGCAGATCATCGTCGCCAACGGGGCCAAACAGGTGATCTTCGAAGCGCTTGCCGCCACCGTCGATGCAGGTGACGAGGTGATCGTGCCGGCGCCTTACTGGCCATCGTTTCCTGACATCGTGCGCGTCAACGACGGCACGCCGGTCATCGTGGCCACGGACGAGCGCAGTGGGTTCAAGCTCAGCGCCCGTGCGCTCGAACAGGCCATCACGCCGAAGACGCGCTGGCTGATCCTGAACTCGCCGTCCAATCCCACCGGCGCCGTCTACTCCGCGGCAGAACTGGCCGCGCTGGCCAAGGTGCTGCGCCTCCACCCCCGCGTGCTGGTGCTGTGGGACGAGATCTACGAACACATCTGGTTCACCGGCGAAGCCCCCGCGCATCTGCTGCACGTGGCGCCCGATCTGAAAGACCGCACCTTGCTCGTCAACGGTGCCTCCAAGACCTACGCAATGACCGGCTGGCGCATCGGCTGGGGTGCAGGCCCCGAGCTGCTGGTGCGCGCGATGACGGTGATCCAGTCGCAGGCCTCATCGGCGCCCAATTCCATCGCCCAGGCCGCGACCGAATCTGCGCTGCAGTCGGCCGACCAGAGCTTCGTGTCGCTGGCCCGTGCGGCCTATGCCAAGCGCGCCATGGCCGTGACCGAGGCACTCAATGCCGTGCCGGGGATCTCGCTGCTGGCGCCGCAAGGGGCCTTCTTCGTCTACGTCAACTGCTCGGCACTGATCGACCGTGCGCGGCCCGATGGGCGGGCGATCGAATCGGACAGCGACGTGGTCGACTGGCTGCTCGAATCCGAAGGCGTGGCGGCGGTCGATGGCCCGTCGTATGGCTTGTCGCCGTACTTCCGCCTGTCCATCGCCGCGAGCGATGCGGTGCTGGCCGATGCGGTGCAGCGCATCGCTCGCGCGGTGGCGGCATTGCGCACGGTGCCTGCAAGCCCACACGGCGTGCCGGCCGAGCTGCAGGCCACAGGTTGACAGGGCAGGGTGATGGAGTCGCTTCTCGTCCCGGCCGTCGATGCGCTGAAGTCGCTCGGCCTGAACTATTCCTTCGTGCTCAACGCCACGGAGCGCAGCGCCTTCGTGCGCGGCCTGGGCGTGACATTAGAGCTGTGCCTGCTGACCATTCCGTTCAGCCTGCTCGCTGGCGTGGTGATCGCCGCTGCGCTGACCTCGAGGCGGCGTTGGCTGGCGCAGCCGGCTCGTGCGGTGGTCGAAGTCACGCGCAACACGCCGACGCTGGTGCAGCTGTACTGCGCCTTTCTCGTGCTCAACATGCTGATCACCCAGCAGCTGCAGATGGTCGGCGGCAACCCGCTGACGCCATTTGTCTGGGTGGTGATCGTGGTGTCGCTGCACAAGGGCGTGTTCCACGCCGAGGCGCTGCGCGCCGGCATCGAGGCGGTGCCCAAGGTGACGCTGGAAGCGGCCCGCTCGCTCGGCTTCTCGCAGCGGCAATTGCTGTTCAGGGTGGAGCTGCCGCTCGCGCTGCGCTTCGCGTTGCCGTCGCTGGTCAACAACCTCGTCGACCTGGTGAAGATGACGGCGGTGGCCTCGGCCATCGCAGTGGGCGACGTGACCTACGAGTCCATCATGATCTGGACGCAGCGCGACAACGTGCTCGAGCTGCTGTTGCTGATCCTGCTTTACTTCGGCTTGCTGACCTGGCTTGTGAGCCTGGCCGGCCGCTGGCTCGAAACGCATTTGAGGATGCCCGGTTATGGCCAGTGACCTTGTGCTCCCGGGCCGCGGCCGGCACACCGCTTTCGGCGCGTGGGGCCAGCTGGGCCGCAACCCCTGGTTCGCTGGCCTCGGCGCAACGCTGCTGGTGATCGCCTTCTGGCTCGCCATCGGCAGCACGCCCGTGGCACTCGTCCATCTGTGGAAGTGGCTGCCGGTGCTGCTGCGAGGGCTGCTGGCCAACATCCACATCAGCGTGCTGGCGATGGCGCTCGGCACCTTGGCCGGGCTGGTCGTGGGCGCACTGTCTTTGTCGCCGCTTCGCGTGCTGCGCGTCGCGACCCGCTGGTACGTGCAGGCGTTTCGCAACGCGCCGGTGCTGGTGTTGATCTACTTCACCACCTACGTGTTTCCGTTCGAGCTGCACCTGGTGGCGTGGACCGTGCCGTTCCCCGACTGGATCAAGGTGGTGCTGGGGCTCGCGTTGCCGGCCAGTGCCAACGTGGCCGAGATCTTCCGTGGCGCGATCCAGTCGATCCCGAGTGCGCAATGGGAAGCCGCGCAGTCGCTGGCCTTTCGCCGGCGCGAGATCTTCCGCCTGATCGTGCTGCCGCAATGCGTGCGCCGCATGCTTCCGCCGTGGATGAACCTCTACGCCAGCATCACCATGAGCACGGCGCTGGCATCGCTGGTGGGCGTGCACGACGTGGTGGACACGGCCCAGATCGCCAGCAACACCGTGGCCCGCACCGACTTCACCATCCTCGTCTACTTCACGCTGCTGGGCTTGTTCTTCGCCTACTGCCACCCGATTGCCCGCGCCACGCGCGCGCTGGAGCGCCGACATGACCGCCACTGATGCCTTTCTTTCGTCCGCCCCCACGCCTGCTCAAGATGCCCCGCTGGTGGCGCTGCACGGCGTGCACCTTTCGTTCGGCGCCAACGAGGTGCTCAAGGGCATCGACGTCGAAGTGCGGCGCGGCCAGGCGGTGTCGATCATCGGGCCTTCGGGCTCCGGCAAGTCGACCATCCTGCGTTGCATCACCGGCTTGCTGCGGCCGCAGAGCGGCCACATCCGCGTGGGCGGCACGCGCGTCGACCTGCTGCGCACCGAGGCCGAGCTGATCGCGCTGCGCAAGCGCGTGGGCTTCGTGTTCCAGCAGTACAACCTGTTCCCCCACCTCAGCGTGCTGGAAAACCTGGTGATCGCGCCCACGCGCGTGGCAGGCCGAGACCGCGCCGCGGCCGAGCGCGAGGCACGTGCACTGCTCGACAAGGTGCGCCTGTCGCACAAGGAGAAGGCCTACCCCGGCGAACTCTCGGGCGGCCAGCAGCAGCGCGTGGCGATTGCCCGTGCGTTGGCGATGCAGCCCGAACTGATGCTGTTCGACGAAGTGACCTCCGCACTCGACCCCGAGACCGTGGGCGAGGTACTGACCGTGATCCGCGATCTGGTTCAGGACGGGCTGACCTGCGTGCTGGTCACCCACGAAATGCGCTTTGCCGAGGAGATCAGCGACGAGGTCTACTTCACCGAGGCCGGCCTGATCGTCGAGCACGGCCCGGCAGCGCGCCTCTTCGGCGACCCCGCCAGCGACCGCACCCGCGCCTTTCTGCAACGCGCGCTCGGCGAAGGCGCGCGTGGCCGAGCGCGCCACCGTCCGGCGCCGTTGCAGCTGCCCTCGAACTCACTTCGCTTTGCCATCTGAACCGACCTGCCAGGAGCCTTCATGACCACCACCCCATCCACTCCCACGCCACACGTTGCCGACCAGCGCCGCACCGAAGTGGCCGACACGCTGAGCGACATCCGACGCATCCTCGCCGGCCATGCGCTCGACCGCGTGACGCTGTCTGTGATCACCGCGCGCCTGGAGCGCCTGGCCTCGCAGACGGCGCTGTTCACACGCGCCGACTTTCCGCCGCCGGCCGATGGCGTGGGCGCATCCACACGCTACCGGCTCAACCCCGACGATGGCGACGACGACGTGGCGCTGTACCTCAACTCCATCAACCCCGGCAAGACGACCATCCCGCACAACCACACCACCTGGGCCGTGATCGTGGCGATCGAGGGCGAAGAAGAGAACCGCATCTACCGCCGCACCGACGACGGCAGCGACCCCGCCGTGGCGCGGCTGGAGCTGGCTCGCGAGCTGACGGTGCAGCCGGGCACGCCGGTGTCGTTCCTGCCGGACGACATCCACAGCATCCGCGTGACGGGCACCCAGCCGACGCTGCATTTCCACCTGTACGGGCAGCCGCTGGAAACGCTGGCCGACCGCATCGGCATCGAGCTGGAAACCGGCACGGTGGTGAAGTACAACGCCACCCACTTCAAGCCCAGCGAGGCGGCTGCATGACAGCCAGGGCGCGCTCGCCGGCGCTGGGCCTGGCCACGCAATTGCTGCATGCCGGCTCGCCCGCATTGCGCGATGGCTCGGGCCCGGTCAACGTGCCGGTGGTGCGGACCAGCACCGTGCGCTTCGAGAGCATGGGCGCGCACGCCGACCACCACCATCGTCGCGCCGCAGGGGAGCGCATCGCCTCGTACGGCCGGCACGGCCTGGACACGCACCGCGCACTGGAAGACGCCGTCACCGGGCTCGAAGGCGGTCACCGCGCGTTCCTCGCGCCTTCCGGCCTCGCCGCGATCACGCTGGTGCTGCTGGCCTTGCTCTCGCCCGGCGACCACGCGCTGGTGGCAGACAACGTCTACTCGCCGGTGCGCCGGGTCGACAACACGTTGCTCAAACGCCTGGGCATCGCGCTCGAGTACTTCTCGCCCGCGCACGACGACCTGGCGAGCCTGATCCGCCCCAACACGCGGCTGCTGTACCTCGAATCGCCGAGCTCGCTGCTGTATGAGGTGCTTGACCTGCCCAGGCTGGCGGCCATCGCCCGCGACCGCGGGGTCACCGTCGCGGCCGACAACACCTGGAGCGGTGGCTGGTTCCACCAGCCGCTCAAGCTCGGCGCCAACATCTCGATCCAGGCCGCAACCAAATACATCGCGGGGCACTCCGACCTGATGCAAGGCATCGCGGTCGTCGACAGCCCGGCACTCGCGGCCAAGCTGGCCGCCACGCACGAGGCTTTGGGCCTGACCATCGGTGCAGACGATGCCTACCTGTCGTTGCGCGGCCTGCGCACGCTGCCCGTGCGGCTGGCACAGCACCAGCGCCACGCTACCGAGGTGGCTCGGCACCTGCAACGCCATGCGCAGGTCGCGCGCGTGTTCTACCCCGCATTGCCAGACGACCCAGGCCACACCCTGTGGAAGCGCGACTTCACCGGCGCCAGCGGGCTGGTGTCGTTCGAGTTCCGCGACGCCGATGCAGGCGCTGCGGAAGCCTTCGTCGACGCGCTGGCGTTGTTCGGCATCGGTGCCTCGTGGGGCGGCTACGAAAGCCTGGCGCTGATCGCGGCACCCGAGCGCTTGCGAGAGCACAGCCACTGGAAAGGCACGGCGCCTGTGGTGCGCCTGCATGTCGGCCTGGAAGACCCGGCCGACCTGGTGGCCGACCTGGATCAGGCCTTCGAGCAAGCGCGGTCATTGCGCAGCGCCGGGTTCGGTCCCAGCGAGGTCGGCAAGAAGGCCGCAGGCCTGGGCCGGTGAGGGCCGGCCCAGGCCTCTGCCTGCTCCTGCGCACGGCAGGAGCAGGCCGGGTCACCACCCGCTGTTGCCGCTGCCCTTGACGAAGAACGAGTTCGGCGCGCCTCCGGCGTCGAGGCCGCCCTTCGCCGAACCGCTCACGACCACGCTGTTGAAGTTCACCGAGCCGCGGCCGCCGTTGTCGATCACCTGGATGCCGTAGGTGCCTGCGTTCGTGACCCGGATGTTGCTCAGCACCACGTTGCTGAAGCTCGCGTTGTCTGCGTCGCGCAGCATGTCCGGGTCGTACTTCTCGCCGGCCGGCACGTAGGCCGTGCCGAAGCCGCGGAACTCGATGCCGGCGTAGGTCGGGTCGACGATGTCGATGTTGTCCACCAGAATGTTGTTGACGCTGCCTTCGCGCATGTAGAGCTTGAGCGCGCCGTGGTTCCACGGATTGGCGGTGTTCTCGTTGAACATCTGCCCGCCGGCACGGATGAGCGAGATGTTGCGGAACGTCGTTGTCGCAGGCCCGAACGGGTAGGGGCTGAACTCGTTGTCGATCAGGATGCCGGGGTAGGTCAACACGTCTTCGCACACGCTGTTTTCGAAGGTGTTGCCCCCGCCGCCGTAGGCCGCGAAGCAGTTGGCCCGCCACGGCATCTGCACGGTGTTGTTGCGGAACGTGTTGTTCACCGCCTGCCCCTGGTCGGGCGCGTTCTTTGCCGCCGGATTGATGAAGTCCGGCCCGAGCTGATAGGTCTTTTCCTTGACCCAGTCGGTCCATTTGATCGACCAGACGACGAGCGCGTCATCTCCGGTATTGCGCAGGTGGATGTTCTCGACCAGCGAGTTGGAAGTGCCGTTGTCGAGATTGATGCCGTCCGCGTAGATGTTGCGGATGCGGCTGTTGCGGATGGTCAGGTTCTGCGTCGGCGTGGTCTGGTACGGCGGGTCGTTGCCGACCCAGATGGCGCCGACCTCGTGCTCGATCCAGACGTTCTCGATCAGGCTGTTCTTGCCCATCGGGCCCGCGAAGGCCTTCTGCACGCCCTGCGTCTCTTCGGCACGCGCCTTGGCTTCGCCGAAGATGGAGAAGTCGCCGAACTTGCAGCTGGCGGCCGCGCCGTAGCAGAAGAACATGGCCTTCGGCCCGCGCAGGTTCGTGTACCACATGCCTGCACCGCGCACTTCGATGCCGGGGTTGTCGAGGCCGACGTTGCCGCTGGAGATCTTCTGGAGCAGGTAGTCGCCCGGCGGGAACCAGAGCTTGCTGGTTGACTGCATGGCCCGCAGCACGTCGTCGGCGTGGTCCTTGCCGTCGTTGGGCTGGATGCCGAACGCGGTCACCGAGGTGAAGCCGGCGGGCATGGCCAGCGCCGGGGCGACCTGCTCGAGGTCGATCAGGTCGATGACGTAGAAGGCGGCCGTGTCCTGGGCGTCGCGCTTGAGCATCACGGTCGCGCCGGCGGGAATGGCATCCAGCAGCATCCGGGTCTCGTCGAAGAACGTGTGCGGCTGTTCCGCCGGGGTGTCGACGATCGGGTTGCCGATGAGGCCGCCCTTGTACGACCACGAATAGCGCGAGGTCAGCGGCAGCGAGCGCACGCGGGTGCCGTTGACGTACAGGCCCAGCGTGGCATCGATGCCGCCGCCGTTCGGGGCGTCAGGAATCGAATAGCGCACGACGATCGAATTGGCCGCCTGGGTGGTCTTGAACGAGACGTAGTCGCCGCTCTTGCTCAGGCGCACCGCCTTGCGTCCGATCGCCTCGGCCTCGATGTGGTTGGCGTCCCACTTCACGCGGCTCGGCCCAATGATCTGCGCGTTCGTCGTGCCGTCTTCCGCCTGGTATTCGATCCAGGGCACGGTCGCGCCGCGGGTAGATGGCGGCGGCGGTGGTGGGGGCGGGGCCACCGCGGCGTCCAGGATCCAGTGCTGGTTGTCGTTGCTGCCGCAAGACCATTGCTGGATGACGCCGCCCACCGCCAGCGAGAAGTCCTTCACGTCGACGCACATGTTGCTGTTCTGCGAGACGATCTGCACGGAGGTGCCGGCGCTGTTGACGAAGAAGCGCTGGTTGGCGCCGTTCACCCAGTCCCATTGATGCAGCACCGCGCCGTTGTTCTTCGAAATTTCGCTGACATCGAGCACCTTCCCGCTGTGCTCGAACGTGAAGCGGTAGGTGCCGTCCTGTGCGCTCGCGATGTTGAGCCACTGCTGCGGCACGTCCGCGCAGGTGGCTTGCAGCACTTTGGCGCCGTTGGCCGTACCGGCGCCGGTCACTTCCAGGCACAGCCCGGACTGGACCCCGCGCACGTGGTAGCGCCCGGCCGCGACGGCCACGCTCACGGCCTGGATCTGCTCCTTTCCGCTGGCCGAGTCGGCGCCCGCCGTGGCGGATGTCGAGCTGCTGCCGCCGCAGGCCGACAGCACAAGGCAACCGGCAGCGAGAGCCGTGAGCGGAAGCCGGTGCCGGTATGAGGGCGCCGGCATACCGGCGCCCTTGTGGAGTGAATGGGTCATATCGTGCTGTCTCCTGATTGACGGCTGTCTCGCCGCTGGGTTGAAAGGTCAGTTCCGGCAGTTCGGGCAACTGCGGGAAATCCACCCCTGTCGGGCGGTAGCAGAATCCTATGGAACCGCTTCCAAAAAGAACAGCTGGGCCTGCCCTGAAAGTTGTGTCCGTTCGTGTTGATCTATCGGAAAAACCGCCTGAACAATTGACGCGCCGCTGGCCGCCAGCGCCCCCCGGTGGCTGCCTTCAGCCCGGCGCCATTTCAAACTCGCCCTGCGCAGATGCCTGCGCCTCTTCGAGCAGCCAGTCGCGGAACGCCATCATGGGAATGCTCATGGGCTTGGTGTCTGGAATGACGAGGTAGTAGCTGCGCGCAGTCCGCAGCGGCAGCGGGCATGGGGACACGATCGATTCATCGTCGACGAACTTCTGGGCCACGAAGAAGGGCAGCAGCGCGGCACCCAGCCTGGCCTTCACGGCGCTCACGAGAAGGCTGTGCTGTTCGAAGCACGAACCTCGCATCGCATTGACCGATGGCACACCGGCGTTCTCGAACCAGAGCTGCCAATCCATGCGCCGCGTGGCCAGGTGCAGCAGCGGCATGCCGGCCAGCAGGGCAGGGGACCAGGGTTGTGCATGCCCCTTCAGCAGGTCGCGATGGCACAAGGGCATCGACAGCTCGCCGAAGAGATAGCTGCACTGCGCTTGCGGCCACTTGGGCTCGCCGTTCAGTCGGTGAAATCGGCGCGGGCCTATGTTGGCGACGTTGAGCGCTCAGGCGCCAAGGTCTTGCTGGACCACGGCGCGATCCGCACAGTTCGCTGGGCATGCAACGGCATGCTGCCGGCCGGCGAGGCGGCCTTCACGCGTTTTCTGCGGCCGCTTGGCTTCGTGTTCGGCCGCGAATATCCGCTCACCCGGTTGAAGATGACGGGCCGCGCCTACTACCACCAGGACGCGCCGGAAAGCGTGGGTCAGTTCTTCATCAGCGAGCTGCACCCGGAGCGCTTTTCGCCGGAGTTCCAGGCGGCGGTCACGCGCGTGGTGGGCGAGTCCACCGACCCGCTGACGCCGGCCGCGCAGGCTGCGCTGTGGGAGCTGGAGCGCGACGGTGCGCTGCCGCTGCTGGCCGCATGCGGGCTGGTCCGGCTGCTGGTGAGCTGCTTCTCGCGCCAGCACCTGCTGCCCACGCGCAGCGACTACCTGCTGCTCGCATCCGAGTCCGACGAGATGGCCTGGATCTCCACCGAAGGCAACACCTTCAACCACGCGACCGATCGCGTCGACGACGTCGAAAGCACCGCCGAGACGCAGCGCAAGCTCGGCCGGAAAATCAAAGACAAGGTAGAGGTCTCGCGCTCCGGCCGGGTGCTGCAGACCGCCTTCCATGCCGACATCGTCGAGCGCGATCTCGTGGCCGAAGATGGGTCCACCGTTCGCATGTCGGTACCCGGGTCGTTCTACGAATTCATCACCCGCCAGCCCTACCTCGACAAGACCAGCGGCCGTTGGCGCACCGACCTGAGCTTCGACGCCGGCAACGCGCAGCAGATCTTCAAGATGACCTCGGTCCCCGCCGTCGCGGCATGACGGCCAGCACCACGCCGGTCGACCGCACCGGGCTCGAGAAGGCGTTGCGCGACCTGCTCGGCAGCGCCGTGCGCTTCGACGAAGGCCACCTCGCAGCCTATGCGGCTGACGCGTCCAACTACCGCCAGGTCCCGATCGGCGTCGTGATCCCGAAGTCGCTTGACGACGTGGCCGCCACGATGGCCGTCTGCCGCGAGCACGCGGTGCCCGTCCTCGCGCGCGGAGGCGGTACCTCGCAGAACGGCCAGTGCGTGAACGTCGCGGTGGTGATGGACCTGTCGCGCCACTGCAACCGCATCATCGAGGTCGACCCGCAGCGGCGCGTTGCCATCGTCGAGCCCGGCGTGGTGTGCGACAGCCTGCGCGACGCCGCTGAACGCCACGGCCTCACTTTCGGGCCGGACCCGGCCACGCACAGCCGCTGCACCGTCGGCGGCATGATCGGCAACAACTCCTGCGGTGCTCACTCGGTGATGGCCGGCAAGACCTCCGAGAACACCGAGGCGCTGGAGGTGCTCACCTATGACGGCGCGCGCTTCTGGGTCGGCCCCACGAGCGAAGAAGAACTCGACGCGATCGTCTTGCGCGGCGGGCGCCAGGGCGAGATCTACGCCGCGCTGCGCAAGCTGCGCGACCGCTATGCCGACGAGATCCGCGCGCGCTTTCCGCGTATCCGGCGGCGGATGTCGGGCTACAGCCTCGACCAGTTGCTGCCCGAGAACGGATTCAACGTCGCGCGGGCGCTGGTGGGCACCGAAGGCACCTGCGCCACCGTGCTGCAGGCGCGGCTGCGGCTGGTGCGCAGCCCGGCGCACCGCGTGCTGGTGGTGCTCGGCTATGCCGACATCTACCGTGCGGCCGATGCGGTGCCCGAGTTCGAGCGCTTCTCGCCCATCGCCATCGAAGGACTCGACCTGGCCATCATCGACGGCCTGCGCGAGCGCGGCCTGTGCAGCGAAGAGATTGCACTGCTGCCCAAGGGGCGCGGCTGGGTCGTGCTCGAGTTCGGTCCGGCACTCATTTCAAGGAGGGATCGTGGTGCGCAGCATGCCGGGAAAATGCCCGCCGGCGAGTTCTCGAAATGGACGCGCACGACATCGCACGAGCGCGGGGAGGGCGTTGCCTGGGCGACACTTTTGTCAACGCGGACACGAAACTGCGATGGCTCTGCCATCGAGGACATGAATGGCCTGCTCCGCTGCACCGAATCCGCACGGGGCAGTGGTGCCCGGAATGCGCACACATGGCATTGATCAGCAACCGCAAGTCCAAGGCCCGTAGACGCTACGAGGCTGCTGGCACCCTTGGTCTGGCGCTGGGTCCGAACGTGTCGAAGGGCGGTTGAAACAGGGCGATGAGCTCAGGGTCTTCGTGCGTTCTGGAAGAGAGCAGGGCGCATCATTTCTGAGGAGAGAACCTTGGCATCCAGGAAGAAGCCAAGCCTCAGGCGCCACCCTCGATTGAGCCGGTTGAGTCGTGAAATGCCGGAAAGCGGATGCACACGCGCAGGCCGCGGCCCAGCTCTCCGGTTGCCAAGGTGGCGTTGGCGCCGTGCAGGTGGGCGATGTCCTTGACGATGGCGAGACCGAGGCCGCTGCCCGTGCCTCGGGCGCCTCGGCCCCGCCGGAAACGCTGCCACACCGATGACTGCTCTTCGGGCGCGATTCCGCAGCCGTCGTCTTCCACGATCAGCTGGGCCCAGCCGCCTTGCATGCCGGTACGGATGGTGATGCGCGACCTGGCGCCCGCATGTTCGATCGCGTTGTGGACCAGGTTGCCGAGCAGCTCTGCGAGCAACAGCGCATCGCCCTGAACCCAGGCCGGCGCGAGGTCGAAACCCAGGTCTTGCTCGGCTTCGATGGACGGCTGCAGCCAGCGGTCCGCAGCGTCTGTCACGAGGCGGCTCAAATCCAGCGGTTGGCCCTGCGTGGGATCGATCGCCGTGGCTTCTGCGCGCGCCAGCAGCAGCAATTGCTGGGCGAGCCGTGCGCCGCGTTCGGCAGCGGCATGCAAACGCTCCAAGGTCGGCCGAAGCGCGGTCGGGTGGGGCGAGTCGAGTGCTTGCTCGGCCTCCACCCGCAGCACGGCCAGCGGGGTTCGCAGCTGGTGGGCCGCGTCGGCGACGAAGGCCCGCTGCGCCGCGGCCACCACGCGCAGCCGTCCGAAGAGGTCGTTCAATGCATTCACGAACTTGACGACCTCGTGCGGCACCGCGCGGGTGTCGATGGCTTCGAGCTGGTCCGGCGTGCGCGAGGCGATCTCGGTGGCCGCAAGATGAAGCGGCCGCATGCCGCGGCCCACCGCGACCATGGCCATCAAGGCCATCGGCAAGGCCAGCGCCGCAGCGCCTAGCAGCGATGCGAGCAACACGGCCCGTTGCGCTGCGTGGTGCTTGCCGAGTGTCTCGGCAACCAGGATGGAACACACCTGCGAGGGAGCCGGCCCGCAGCGGATGGCATGCGCTGCAACACGGACCGGTTTGCCTTCCAGCGCCGAATCGAAGAAGCGCCACTGCCCGGCCTGCAGCGCAGCGGACAAGGTCAGCAAGGTCGCGTTGCCACCGAGCAAGCGGCCGTGCTCGTCGCCGACGGCGAAGAAGGTCTCGTCGACGAGATCGGCCTGCAGGGCGCGGGCCGTTTGCTCGCTGAGCGGCAGGGTGGTTTGTCCATCCTCTTTCACGTCGACGATCTGGGCGAGCGCTACAGCCGTGTCGGTCAGTGCGCGGTCGAGGCCATCGAGGGCAGGGCGCAGGGCCAGCCCGTAGATGAGCGCTGCGGTGAGCGGGATCAGCAACAGCAACGGCAGCAGGAGCCAGAGCAGCAGATCCCGCCGCAGGCTGGGCTGCAGGTTCCGCCGTGCCAGCCAGCTCATGCGCCCACCCCGGCAAAGCGCTGCGTCATTCGGGGGCGGCCGGTTCCAGCAGGTAGCCCAGGCCCCGCACGGTGCGCAGCCGCACACCGCCGGGTTCGATCTTTGCGCGCAGCCGCGAGATCAACAGCTCGAACGCGTTCTCGGAGGTGCCTGCGGCCCACCCGGGCACGAGGCCGGCCAGCTGGTCGCGGGTCACGATGTGGCTGGTCTTCACCATCAGGTACTGCAGCACGATGCATTCGCGCGCCGAGAGGTGGATCGGCTGGTCGCCGATGTGGGCTCGCCGCGCCGCCGTGTCGAAGCGCAGGGACGAGAGGATCAGCGTCTCGCTGCGCCGCAGGTCTTGCCGGCGGACCAGTGCGCTCAGGCGCGCGAGGAGTTCGCGGATCGCGAACGGCTTGATGAGGTAGTCGTCGGCGCCGCACTCGAGGCCGCGCACGCGGTCGTCGATCTCGTCGCGCGCGGTCAGCATCAGCACCGGCAGCAGCGAGCCTTGCTCGCGCACGCGGCGCAAGGTTTCGAGGCCGTCGATGCCGGGCAGGCCGATGTCCAGCACCAGCGCGTCGTATTCGTCTTGCAGCAGCGATGCCGGGACGGGTTCACCGCGTTCGCTGACGTCCGCGCGCCAGCCGCGGGCCTGCATGGCCGTGGCGATCGACGCCGCAAGTGGTGAGTCGTCTTCGACGATGAGAACGTGCATGAACGGGGTTCGATGGAAGGCTCGCCGATGTTACGTCGCAGGGTGTGCTCGGCAGCGCTCGGCGTTGCAAAGCTGTCGGCTAGCTGTCGTACGTGAAAACCGATGCCGTGATGAAAGACGGCGTTTCTAGACTGGGCTTCACTGCACCGAAGAGGCTCGGGGACTTTCGATCCGGGCACTCGGCGTGGCGGCACCTCCACCACTTTCACAACGCACTGCATGAACAACCGAAACCTTGCGAGGGGACTGTTCCTCCTGGCAATTTCTCTGGCCTTCGGCCTGGAGGCGCTGCGCTACCCGCTCGGTGACGTCAGCCGCCCGGGGCCCGGCCTGTTTCCGCTGATGGTCAGCTCGCTTCTTTTCCTGATCGGAGTCATCACCACGGTGCGGTCGCGCTTCATCGAGCGCGTGCACCTGGAGTTCAACGTCAAGAACATCGCCATCATCTTGACGAGCCTGTGCGGCTTTGCATTGATTTCCCACTATCTCAACATGATCGTGGGCATCGTGTTCATGGTGTTCTGCGCTTCGTTTGCAGGCACCGCGTCGTATTCCGTGGTTCGCAACCTCAAGGTGTCGGCCGGCTTGATTGCGGTCGCCTTCGCGTTTCAAAAACTGCTCGGCTTCAACCTGCCGCTCTACTGATGATGGACGTCCTGCACAACCTCGCGTTCGGTTTCGAACACGCACTGACCTGGCAGAACCTCCTGTTCTGCGCCATCGGCTGCACGGTCGGCACACTGGTCGGCCTGCTGCCGGGGCTTGGCCCGCTGGCCACCATCAGCATCCTGCTTCCGCTGACTTATTCCATTCCCACGAATGGAGCGCTCATCATGTTGGCTGGCATCTACTACGGGGCGCAATACGGCGACAGCGTGAGTGCCATCACGATGAAGATTCCGCACGCCAGCAGCATCGTGGCTTGCATAGACGGCTACCAGATGACGCTCAAAGGCCAGACCGGCCTGGCTTTGTTCACCGCGGGCGTCTCCAGCTTCATCGGCGGCACCGTGGCCATTCTGGTGCTGTCGTTCCTGGCTCCCAGCCTGGGCGAGGTCTCGTTCCTGTTCGGGCCGGCCGACTATTGCGCGCTGATGCTCGTGGGATTCGTGTGCGTGAGCTTCGTCACCACGGGCAGCCTGCTCAACGGCCTGGCCATGTGCCTGATCGGCGTGCTGCTCGGGCAGATCGGTACCGACGTCAACAGCGGCACCGCGCGCTTCACCATGGACATGGCCTTCCTGGCCGATGGCGTGGGCCTGGTCAGCATCGCGCTGGGCTGCTTCGGCATTGCCGAGATCACGAAGAACCTCGACAACCGCGACGAACGCACGCCCTTCAACGGCAAGATCAACCTCATGCCGACCTGGCCGGAGTTCAAGCGCATCATTCCAAGTGCCTTGCGAGGTAGCGTGATCGGCTCGTTCCTGGGCATCCTGCCCGGCGGCGGCCCGGTCATCGCGCAGTTCGCCGCTTATGCCGTCGACAAGAAAGTCAGCAAGTACAAGCACGAAATCGGCAGCGGCGCCATCGAAGGCGTGGCCGGGCAAGCGGCGGCTGACGAAGCAGCCGCACGGACCAGTTTCATCCCGCTGATGAGCATCGGCATACCCGAGAACGCCGTCATGGCGCTCATGATGGCGGCCTTCGTCATCAAGGGCATCCAGCCCGGCCCCAACATGATTGCGGGGCACCCTGATCTGTTCTGGGGCCTGGTCGCCAGCATGTGGGTGGGCAACTGTTTCCTGATCACCCTCAACGTGCCCCTGGTGCGCTACTGGTTGTCGGTGTTCAAGATTCCGTATGCGGTGCTGTTCCCGTCGATCCTCTTCTTCTGCTGCATCGGAACCTTCAGCGTCAACAACAACCTGGACGACATTTTCATCACCGCCGTGTTTGGCCTCATCGGCTACATGTTCCTGCGCCTTGATTTCGATGCGGCACCGCTCATGCTGGGCTTCATCCTCGGCCCGATGCTCGAAGAGAACATGCGGCGTGCGCTGCTCCTGAGCCGCGGGCACTTCGGGGCTTTCTTCACCCGCCCCATCAGCGGCAGCTTGCTGGCCCTGATCGGCGTCTTCATCGCGTGGCAGCTGATTGCGCCGCTCATCAAACCACGCAATGTGGTTGTTGCCGGGTGAATGCGGCACCCGCATTTGTCGAGCCCCCGCTGTGGCTGATGGCCGCGCCAGCGGGGAGCAAGGCCATCACGGCGCCTCCGCTTCGGCGAGATCCTCTTGAGCTAGTTGGCTCGCTCGTCAACGGGCGGGTCGTTGTTGAGCGACGCCGTCGCCCTGGAGTCAACTTCCAACTGATCGAGATCAGCCACCCAGCATCAAGCGAAACCATTTCAGCTTGGAGACCGGGCGAACGTCGCCAGTGCCTTCCGGTGCGATCTTGGGTTCACCCAGCGTGAGCGCGCGGGTGACCGGGCAGACGGCGGCATCGCATTTCTGGCAAACCCAGTTGCGTCCGTCGGTGACGACGCACTGAGACAATTTGCCCACCACGCTCGGGCTGCTGGTCACTTCGAAGGCCACCTCGTTGGTTTTGGGTTCAGCGACAAAGCGATGCTGCTCTGCTGCCACCAGCTTGCCCGTGCACTCAGTGCCGTCCCAGCGACCGTTTTCGCAGCGCGCCGTGTACACCGTCCAACGACCCTCCACCGTGACGCTGTCGGTCGACCAGGCAGCGAAGGTCAAGCCACAGATCGCTGTAAAGAAGAAAAGTGAAATAGTGCGCATGTCAGATTTTCTGCTCGTCCCAATGTCCGCTCGTGCCTGAATTGACCTTCATCCGAGCTCCCCGGCACCAAGTGATTTCGTGCAGCACGGGCAGCAGCGCCTGCGCCAGTTGCCTGGCATCGGCGGCGAAGAAATACAGCCGGATTTCACCGTCGATGTCTTCCTGTCCGTCGTACTCGGCGGCATGGTTCTCCATGACGCCTTGAAGGCGCTCCACCAAAAAATCCACGTCCGACTGAGAGACGCCCACCCAGTTCATGGCGTCATGCTCGATGCAGATCGCCACGCATTGCGGGAACTGCTCTGCGGGTCGCGGGACCAAGCGGGTCTTCAGAATTTTCAGCAAACTGATCATCGCCGCTAGTATCTGGCATCCCCCTGGGCATCTTGATCGGGGAAGGCACCACGACGACTCCGAGCAACCCAAGTGCTGCACACATCCAGGCTTCTCGGCGCGGTTTGCGCCATGTTGCTCCTCGCAGTTTCCGCGCAGGCCCAAGGCGCCGCACAGAGCCGTGTTGATGCCGAGTTGCTCGCACGCGGGGTGCTGGCTGTCGCCTGCGACATGCTGCGCACGCAGGGTGAGTTCGCGCCGTTCGGTGCAGGCATGACGGTTGCCCATGAGGTCATGGACGTCGCTCCGCCAAGCGATTCGAATCGACAGCGGCCCGGAGGCCTGGTCACCGCCTTGCGCGAGGGCTTGGCCAGGGCCTTGGCCTCCGGGCAGCTGCAGGCCACGGCGCTGGTTTACGAGGCCACGCTCAGCGTGCCACCTTCCCTGGAGCGGCGAGATGCCGTTGCCGTGGCCTTGAACCATCGCAGCGGATACGCCGCCCTGTGGGTCTATCCCTACCAGGTGGTTGGTGGCGAGATTCGGATTGGTGAGCCGCAGATCATTGAGCAGAAGACCGCGCCCGTAAAAACCAAAGTCAAGCCGAAGAAGTGACCAGGCAATCGCTCGCTCTAAAGCCCGACGCAATGGCGGCGCTTTGAGGGTGCAGCGAAGAGGTATGGAATACTTCAGCCGCTTCGCAACCCAACATGTCCAACACCCACCGAGCCACTGTTTCGCGTCACCGTTCCGGTGATGTGGGCCGCGCATGGTGGCTGCTGCGCCTGGTGCTGGTTCTGGTTCTTGCCTTCGATCACCTGAGCGCGCCGTTCCATCAGCACGGGCACGAGGGCTTGGATCACCACACACCGGTGGTGGCTCATCTGGACGATCATGACAGTGAGTTCCATGCGGTCGATCTGGACGACCACCCCGCATCTCACGCAGTGATGGCGATCAAGGTCGAGTCGACCATGTCGGCGCAGGCGACAGACGGCTCTGGCACCTCCTTTGTGCTGGTCCCCCGCCCGGGTGTACTGCTCGTTGCAGCCGCACTCGATTCTCCGCCCGAACGCTGGCGCCCTGATCGAACTCGACCCGATTTCCGTTCTCACCGCAGCCTGCCTCCCGCTGGCCGCGCACCTCCGCTCCACGCCTAAGACGCCGTCTAGCACCTCTCGCAGGTGCCTGTCTTAGTCCTGCCCGCCCTGGGCGGGATCTCGTGGAGTTCCTATGCATTCGCTTTCTTCTCACCGCGCCGTCGTGCGTGGCTTTCGCGCGTTGGTCACAGCCGCATCCCTTGGCACCCTCGCGCCGGCGTTCGCCGCCGATGAGTTCGCGGTCTCGGCCGCCCAGATGCAGTCACTCGGCGTGACGCTGCAACGCCTGGAACAGCCGGCGGCCATTCGCGGGCAGTCCTACCCGGCACGCGTGCTGGTGCCGCCCTCGCGTGAGCAGGTGGTCAGCGCGCCGGTTGCCGGCCTGGTCGACCGACTGCTGGTAAGCGAGAACGACGCGGTGAAGGCCGGCCAGCCGCTGCTGCGGCTGATCAGCCCGGAACTGGGCGAGCTGCAGCTCAAGCTGCTGGAGGCGAGCTCCAAGAGCCGCTTGTCCGAGAAGGCCTTGCTGCGAGAACAGCAGCTGTTGGCCGAAGGGATCATCCCCGAGCGACGGGTGCAGGAAGCCCAGGCCGCGGCCGAGGAAGACCAGGCACGGGTGCGGCAAGCCGAGGCTGCGCTGCGGTTGGCCGGGCTGGACGCCGCCTCTGTGAAGCGCATCGCATCCGGCGGTGCGCTCCAAGACGGCGTGACCCTCCATGCCAAGACCGCCGGCACAGTGCTCACCGTCGAAGCCAAGCCAGGTCAGCGCGTCGGACAAGCCGATGTCTTGATGCGCTTGGCGGATACCCGCCAGCTGTGGCTCGACATCCAGGTGCCGGCCGACCGCCGATCGCAGATCGTGCTCAAGGGCGAGCCCATCGTGGTGATGGGACGCGAGGCCACGGCCGCTGCTTCCAGCATCGGCTCAACGGTGAGCGACAGCCAGACTGTCACGTTGCGAGCCCAGGTCACCAAGGGCGCTGAGCACCTTCGCCCAGGCGAATACGTGCAGGCGCAGGTGCCGTTCGCCGCCTCGGCCACCGGCGACAGCTGGCCGGTGCCGGTGCAGTCGGTGGTCCGACAAGGCGACAAGGCCTATGTGTTCGTCCGCACGGCCAAAGGCTTTCTGGCGACCGCCGTGACGGTGCTCAACAGCGCCGGCCAGTCGGTGCAGGTGCAAGGCCCGCTCAAGACCGGCCAGGAGATCGCCACCGGCTCGGTGATCGCGCTGAAGGCGGCTTGGCAAGGCAAAGGCGGGAGCAACTGATGCTGGCCCGCCTGGTCCAATTCGCGCTCGCCCAGCGCCTGTTCGTGCTGTTGGCCACCGCCTTGCTGGCGGGGGCCGGCTGGTACGCCTTCCGCAATCTGCCGATCGACGCCTTTCCGGACGTGTCGAGCACCCAGGTCAAGGTCATCATGAAGGCGCCGGGCATGACGCCCGAAGAGATCGAGAGCCGAATCGCGATCCCGATCGAGGTCGAGATGCTGGGCATCCCGCAGCAGCGCATGCTGCGTTCGGTGTCGAAGTACGGTTTGGTCGACGTGACGGTCGATTTCCAAGACGGCACCGACATTTACTGGGCGCGGCAACAGGTGGCCGAGCGCCTGAGCAACATCACGGCCGACCTGCCCGCGGGCATCAGCGGCGGCATGGCACCCATCACTACGCCGCTCGGCGAGATGTTCATGTTCACCATCGAGGCCGAGGGCATGTCGCTCGAAGACAAGCGCAGCCTGCTCGACTGGGTGATCCGGCCAGCCTTGCGCGGCGTGCCGGGTGTGGCCGACGTGAACGCGCTGGGCGGCAAGGTGCACAGCTTCGAGGTGCTGCCCGACCCGGTGAAGCTGGCAGCCGTCGGCCTGTCCACAGCCAAGCTGAAGGCCGCCATCGAGGCCAACAACCGCAACGACGGTGCGGGCCGGCTGGGTGAAGGCGACGAGGTGCTGCTGGTGCGCAGCGAAGGCAGCGTCAAGACGCAAGACGACTTGCGCGCCATCGTCGTCGGCCTCCAGGGCGGCAGAGCGATCCGCCTGGGCGACATTGCGCTGGTGCGCGATGGCTCGGTCACCCGCTACGGCGTCGTCACGCAGGACGGCCGCGGCGAAGCCGTTGAAGGCCTGGTGCTCGGGCTGGCCGGCGCCAACGCGCAGAAGGTGGTCGAAGGCGTCACCCGCAAGCTGGAGGAGCTGAAGCCCGCGCTGCCCAAGGGTGTCGAGTTGAAGGTGTTCTACAACCGCGCCGGCCTGGTCGAAAAAGCTGTCGGCACCGTGTCCAAGGCACTGCTCGAGGCGACCGTGATCGTGCTGATCCTGCTCGGTGCCTTTCTCGGCAATGTGCGGGCGGCCGTTGCGGTGGCCGTGGTGCTGCCACTGGCTGCGCTGGCCACCTTCATCCTGATGCGCATGGCGGGCATGTCGGCCAACCTGATGAGCCTGGGCGGCCTGGCGATTGCCTTGGGCATGCTGGTCGATGCGGCCGTGGTGGTGGTCGAGAACGTGGTGCAGCACCTCGGCCACGACACCGCCAAGGGCAAGCTACCGCGCCTGCACATCGTCTTTCGTGCGGTGCGCGAGGTGGCGGTGCCGGTGGCCGCCGGCATCCTGATCATCATCACAGTGTTCCTGCCGCTGCTCACGCTGCAGGATCTGGAGGGCAAGTTCTTCGTGCCGGTGGCAATGACCATCGTGTTCGCGCTGGTCAGCTCGCTGCTGCTGTCGCTCACGGTGATCCCGGTGCTGTCGTCCTTCCTGCTGAAGAAGGTCTCGCACGAAGACCCCTGGCTGCCGCGGCACCTCTTGCGGCTCTACCAGCCAGCGCTCGCCTGGGCGTTGCGCCGCCAGCGCGTGGTGTTCGTCGTCGCCGGTGTGATGCTGGCGGGTGCGGCCGGCGTCTACCTGCTGGTGGGCAAGACCTTCATGCCGCCGATGGACGAAGGCGACATCATCGTTGGCATCGAGAAGCTGCCCTCGGTGAGCCTGGAAGAGACCGCCGCGCTCGACCTCAAGGTGCACCAGGCGCTGATGCAGAACATCCCCGAGATCACCGGCGTCGTGGCCCGTGCCGGCTCCGACGAGATCGGCCTCGACCCGATGGGCTTGAACCAGACCGACACCTTTCTCGTGCTCAAGCCGCGCGACGAATGGAAGCTGGCCAACAAGGAAGCACTGATCGAGAAGATCCGCACCGTGCTTGACCAGTTGCCCGGCATCAGCTACAGCTTCACCCAGCCGATCGACATGCGCGTCTCGGAAATGATCATCGGCGTGCGCGGCGACGTGGCGATCAAGGTCTTCGGGCCGGACCTCAAGACGCTCAACGAACTGGCCGGCCAGGTCGAGGCGGTGATGAAGAAGGTGCCCGGCAACCAGGATGTCTACACCGTCGAGAACGACGGCGTGCAGTACCTGCGGGTCGTGGTCGACCGGCTGGTGGCCGGGCGCTACGGCCTGTCGGTGGAAGACGTGCAGGATGCCCTGCGCGTGCAGATCGAAGGCCAGCGCGCCGGCACGGTGGTCGATGGCAACCGGCGCATCCCCATCGTCATCCGCGGGCCCGACAGCGTGAAGGTGTCGCCGGCCGAGTTCGCCGCGGTGCGCATCACCAACGCCGACGGTCAGAGCATCCCGTTGGAGACGCTGGCCCGGCTGGAGCGCGACACCGGCCCGGTCAAGATCGACCGCGAGATGGGCAGCCGCTACAGCGTGGTCATTGCCAACGTGACGGGGCGCGACCTGGTCGGCTTCGTCGACGAGGCCAGGCAATCGGTGGCGGCGGCCGTGACCCTGCCACTGGGCTACCGCATCAGCTGGGGTGGCCAGTTCGAGAACCAGCAGCGGGCGGCCGCGCGGCTGACGCTGGTGGTGCCGCTGGCGCTCGGCTTCATCTTCATCATCCTGTTCACCACCTTCGGCTCGGTGCGGCAGGCCTTGCTGGTGCTGAGCAACATCCCGTTCGCGCTGGTGGGCGGCATCGTGGCGCTGTGGGTCACCGGCGAGTACCTGTCGGTGCCGGCCTCGGTGGGCTTCATCGCGCTGCTGGGCATCGCGGTGCTCAACGGGGTGGTGCTGGTGAGCTACTTCAACCAGCTGCGCGCCGAAGGTCTGTCACTGGTGGACTGCGTGACCCAGGGCGCGGCACGCCGCCTGCGGCCGGTGCTGATGACGGCATCGATCACGGCTTTCGGCCTGATCCCGTTGCTGTTCGCCACCGGGCCCGGCTCGGAGATCCAGCGCCCCCTGGCCATCGTCGTGATCGGCGGGCTCATCACCGCCACGGCGCTGACGCTGATCCTGCTGCCCATCCTCTACCTGCGCTTCGCCTACGCGAAGACCGAAGAACCCACCCCGGAGCTGAGCCATGCCTAAGCAGTGCCTGACCTTGATCTGCTCACCCGAGATCGAAGAGAAATTGCTCGATGTCTTGTTGTCCACGCTGGACGACGAGGTGTTCACCAGCACGCCCACCTTCAGCCACGGCACGGCGCACGGTCGGCTGAGCAACGCCGAGAAGGTGATGGGGCGCAGCCGCTCGGTGCAGATTCAGGTCGTCACGACGGACGACGAATTGGCCGCGTTGACCGAGCTGCTGCAGCAGCGCTTCAAAGGCACCGGCTTGCGCTATTGGGCGACCACTCTGAGCACCGAAGGAGTGGTGGCATGACGCACTGGAAAATCTGTTTCATCGCCCTGGCCGCCGCCCTCGCTGCAACGGCCGCGCGTGCAGCCGACAGACCTACGCCGTCCGACCTCCCTCCCACTGAGCTCGCACGTCAGTGGATTGATCAGGAACCGGCCGTGGTCGAGGCACGCCGCGCCTTGGACGCCGCGACGCATGGCGCGGCTGCCTTGCGAGCCTCCCCTCATGAATGGACCACCCGGGTGTCCGCCCAGCAGCGCCGCTACGACACGGGTGGCAATTCGACCGAATGGATGGCCGCGCTCGAACGCACGATTCGCATCGGCGGCAAGGCCGAGCTGGATGGTCAACTCGGCGATGCCGAACTGGTGATCGGGCAGGCCCGCGTCGGCGAGGCACGGCACGAGGCAGCACGCGCGCTGGCCGACCTTTGGCTTGCCTGGTTGGCAGCAAGCCGGCAACGCGAGTTGTGGATGGAGCAGCTGAGCTTTGCCGAGGCCAGTTTCAAGGCGGTGGAAACACGCCGACGCAGCGGTGCTCGATGTCAACGTGGCGCGAGGCGATCTGCTGGAAGTCCAGCGCCAGGTCAGCGCTGCCACGAGTGCAGAAGCAAAGGCGAAGGCGAAATTGTCCGTCCGCTTCCCGGCAGCCGCCTACGACGCCAAGCCGATGGCCGAGCCCGGCGAGCTGGACCTGCCGCTGCCCCAGTGGCGCGAGCGCATCCTCGCGGAAAGCGATGCGATCCGCATCGCCGAAGGCCTGCTCAAGAAGGCCGAACTGACCGCTGCCCGGATGCGCGCGGATCGCGTGGCTGACCCCACCGTGGGCGTCTACACCGCGTCGGAGGCCATGCGCAGCGAGCGCATCATCGGGCTCAGCCTGAGCATTCCGCTCGGCGGCGGATATCGCAACGCGCGCATGCAACAGGCGCTTCAGGAAGTCGAAGCAGCGCGTGCGCGCGTCGAGCATCAGCGCCGCGAGGAAGAAGCCGAGATCGTCGAAGCCTACCTGGAGGCCACCGGTGGCCTGGAGCGCTGGCGCCTGGCCTCTCAAGGGCTGGCCGCATCGCGCGACACTGCCCGATTGACCCAACGGGCCTACACACTTGGCGAGGCCGACCTGCAAACCCTGCTGCTGGCACGCCGCCAAGCGCTGGAGGTCTCGACGGCCGCCGAGCAAGCTCGCCTGGAAGCTTTGCGCTGGCAGCATCGCCTGCTCATTGATGCGCATTTCATCTGGGGGCTGGCCGATGAATAAGCAAACGCTTCAATGGTGTCGCCTGCTGGTTCTGGGCAGTCTGGTTCTCATGCCGATGCTGGTTCTGGCGCACGGCATCTCAGACGCCGACAAGCAACGCATGCTCGACGGCGGCTACCTGCAGTACATCGGCCTGGGCGCCAGCCACATGCTCACCGGCTACGACCACTTGCTGTTTCTGTTCGGCGTGGTGTTCTTTCTCACTGGCTTCAAGGACATCGCCAAGTTCGTCACCGCCTTCACGCTCGGCCACTGCATCACGCTGATCGCGGCGACCTTCCTGCACATCACCTGGAACTACTTCCTGGTGGACGCTTTGATCGCCGTGAGCGTGATCTACAAGGGCTTCGACAACAACGGCGGCTTCCAGAAGCACTTCGCCATCCGCTCGCCGAACCTGCTGGCGGTGGTGTTCGGCTTCGGGCTGCTGCACGGCTTCGGGCTGTCGACGCGGCTGCAGCAATTGCCACTGGGCGATGACAGCACCGGCGTGCTGCTGCGCATCCTCAGTTTCAACGTCGGCGTCGAGATCGGCCAGATCGCGGCGCTGTCGGTGATGCTGGTCTTGCTGGCGCTGTGGCGCAAGCGGCCGTCGTTCGCCCGTTTCAGCGTGCTGGCGAACACCGGGTTGGTCTACGCGGGTGTGTTGCTGCTGCTGATGCAGCTGCACGGTTACCAGCATGACACCGACCCGGATGGCTTCCGTTTCCCGTCCAAGGAACACCGCCACGAGCACGAAGACATGGACATTGAAAAGAGCACCGACACGGACAGAGACAAGCTTTGACCGTGCTGCACATCGCTGATACCTAATCCACTTACTCAACTGAAGGAGTCACCATGAAAAAACTGATCACCACCCTCTGTGCCGTTGCTGGTTTTGCGCTGGCCGCACCCGCCCAGGCGAACGAAGAAGGCGATTGCCACTTCCATGGCAGCACGCCCGCCAGCCAAGACACCGTGTCTGACTGCGCGCTGAAGCGCCAGCAGGCCTTGGTCGCCAACGGCAAGATCGACAAATCGTGGCAAGCCATCAAGCCCGCGAGCCTGGAGCAGGTCGACGGCAAGCGCGGCAAGGAATGGAAGGTCACGTTCAAGGACCCGGCCGCCGCCGACAAGGCCAAGGACACGCTGTACATGTTCTTCACCGCGCAGGGCAATTTCATCGCAGCCAACTTCACGGGCAAGTAAGGCTAGATTGCTGCCGTGATGAAACACACCACCACCTGGCCGGCCCTGCGCGGCGGCTTGATTGCGCTGACAGCCGCCGTGCTGTTCGGCGCCAGCACGCCGCTGGTCCAGCGCTTTGGCGTAGGCATCGGCAGCTTCACGACGGCCGCCTTGCTGTACGCCGGTGCGGCCTTGATCGGTGCGTTGTTGCGCCGCCCGGTCGAGCGCGAAGCCCGCGTCCGGCGCAGTGACGCAAGGCGGCTCATGCTGATGGCGGTGTTCGGCGCCGCCATCGGGCCGGTGGCCCTGGCCTGGGGACTGCAACGCACCAGCGGCACGAGCGCATCGCTGATGCTCACGCTGGAGGCGGTGTTCACCGCCGGACTGGCCAGGCTCTGGTACCACGAGACGCTGGACAGGCGGGTGATTCTGGCCATGGCGCTGCTTACCCTGGGCGGCATGGTGCTGGTGTTCGAGCGTGCTGGCGAGGGCAGCTCACAGGCGCTGGGCATCCTGGCCGTGATGGTGGCAACTGCCGCCTGGGGCGTGGACAACACCTTGTCGCGCGGCGTCGCCGATCGCGATCCGGGCCAGGTGGTGATGTTCAAGGGGGCGCTGGGTGCGGTGGCGACCACGCTGCTGGCCATCGCCTTCGGCGAGCCTGTCCCGGGCTTGTGGCCTGCCCTGGCCCTGCTGGCGGTGGGCGCCACCGGCTACGGCCTGAGCCTGCGCTTCTATCTGTTGGCGCAGCGGGCCTTCGGTGCAGCGCGTACCGGCTCCGTCTTCGCCTTTGCCCCCTTCGTCGGCGCCGTGTTTGCTTTCGCGCTGGGGGACCGCAGTGGCGGTGTCTGGATGCTGGCCGGTGCGGCGCTGATGGTGTCAGGCATCGTGCTGCATCTGGCCGAGAGCCACGGGCACGAGCATGTGCACGAAGCGATGGAGCACGAGCACGCCCACAGCCACGGCGACGGGCATCACACCCACCAGCACGCCGCGATGCCTTCGGGGACTCACAGCCATCCGCACAGCCATGAGCCCATCCGGCATGCCCATCCGCACGTTCCGGACGAGCACCATGCTCACCGGCATTGAAGGCCCCGACTTCAATGCAGACCCTCACACCTCCGCGAGGGCCTGAGCGATCCTGAGTCCGGCAGCACGGCGAGCGGGCGGCCACGCCGCGCCGAGCGACACCGTCATCACCAGCAACAGCCACGCGACAAGCGCGGCCGGTGCCACGGCGAATGGAAGAGGTGCCACGAAGCCCAGGCCACCGATCACGGCATCCAGCAGCGCCGTCAGCGGCAGCGAAAGTACGAACGCAGCGACCGCGCTGAGCCAGGCAACGACTTGCGCTTCCACCAGCACGGTTCCGATGAGCCGCCCGCGTGTTGCTCCCAGTGTTTTCATCACGGCCAGCTCGCGAGTGCGTTCGATCACGCTGATGCCGAGGGTCGAGGCCAAACCCAGCCCGCCCACGGCAGCCATGACGCCGGCCAGGGCGATCAGCGCTCGGATCAGGATGACGATGTGGTCGCCCATCGCGCTGCGAAGCTCGCTCAGCGGCTGCACCGACTCGACGTCTGCGCCGGCCGTCTCCAAGGCGGTCTCGACCTGACGCATGCGCAGCGCCCGTTCCTCGGCTGACGCCGCGGTGGTGGCCAACCGGATCATCCTGGCACGGCCTTCGGTGCCCGTCGCCTCGGCAAACGCCTCCGGGCTCACATAGGCCACCCCCGCAGCGCCGATCTCTTCGACGATGCCTACCAGCCGCCAACGGCTGACCCGGCCGCCGATCGACAGGAGCACCGGGTCTCCGACCTTCAACTGCGGCTGTTGAGCGGCCGCACCGTGGTTGAGCACGACGGCGTCGCGATCGTCCGCCTGCAGCCAGCGCCCGGTTCGCAAGGGGAAGTCGATCATTCGCGTGTCGGGCGGAGGCGCCATCACCGTGAAGGTTCCATGCCCTCGGTCGGGGTAGGCCCGCGAGACGTCGATCTGATCCGGCCGGGCAAAGGCCGCCGCGCTGTAGCCCCAAGGCTCTGCCTGGCGCACACCGGGCAGCCTGGCCACCAGGCCACCGCGCGATACCGGCTCCGCATCGCGCAGCCGGACCTCCACGTCGTAGTGGCGCGTCTGGTAAACCTTGTCGATCGTCAGCTGCCAGCTGCGCGACACGTTGAGGGCGCTCATGAACATCGCGCCACCCGCAGCGAGCAGCCCCAAGGTGAGTGCCAATCGAGACGGCCGGCGCAACAGGCTGCGCACGGCCGGCGGCCAGCGGCTGATGCGCCGGCGAAGGGTGTCGCTGCCGCTGCCGTGGCGATCGACCGCTTCGCGCACGGTCACGCGGCAAGCGCTCCACAGCGGCAAGGCGGCGACGGCCACCGGCACTCCCAAGGCCGCGGATACCTGGGCGACGACTACCCAGGCCGGCGGCAATGAGCTGGAGATCGCAAGGTTGAGCAGCTTGCCGACCTGGGCGGCGAACACGCCGGTGCCGATCAGCCCCAGCGGCACCGCAACGACGGCCGCCACCAAGCCGATGAGCGCCACCAGCAGCACATACACGCCAACCAGCTGCGGCGTGCTGGCGCCCAAGGTCTTCATCACGCCGATTTCGCGCACCTGGCGCGCGAGCAGCGCCGCCAGGGTGTTCGCCACCAGCACAGCGGCCAGCACCAGCGCCATCGCGCTGAATGCAAGCAGCAGAACCAGCACGGTGCTCATCTGCCGCTGGTGCGGATGCTGCCGAGGCGGAGGGACTCGCAGCTCCTTGACCTCGTACCCAGAACGCTGCAGAGACTGGGCCAGGGCTTGCGCGGCTGCCTGGATGGCCGGCATGGTCTCGGGCGTGTCGCGGAACCGCACGCGCAATTCATGCAGCGTGCCGTCCTCGCCCAATTGGCGCAAGGTGCTGCGGTCGAGGTAGACATAGCCGGTTCGCTCTTGCCATGCCGGTGCCAGGCCGGGGTCGTGAACCAGGCCGCCGACCGGAACGGCTTGCACGCGGCCTCCCGGCATTCGCAGGGTCACGCTGCCACCCACATCGGTGGACAGAACACCCGTGGCGGTGTGCTCCAGCAACACGCTTCCCGCCGCGGGCACGATGCTGCCCGACCAGGGCAAGACACGGCTGAGCTGCAATGCGCTGAAATCGTCGGCGGCGAACAGCAGGGCCGGTCGCCATTCGCCGCCGACGCGTACCCGCGCCGGGATCACGTCACGCGCTTCAGCCACTGCGACATGGGGCTGGCGCCGAACGGCTGCAAGCACCTCGGCGCTCACATCGCCGCGCATCTCCAAGGTGGCATGGGCGGGATCGGTGCCGAGATAGTTGGCGGCCATCTCGCGAGTCAACACGGCATAGGCGCCGAGAACCGCTCCGAGCGCGGCCAGAGCCACCACCACGGCCACCAGCATCAGCGCGATGCGTCCACGCTCGGCTGTGCAGTCACGCAAGAGCTTGATCCAGCGCGGGCTCATTTCATTCCCGCTCACAGGCGGCCTCCTTTACGCTGTGAAGCGGCGTCGCCACGCGGTTGTCGACCACCCGGCCATCGACCAAGGTCACGATGCGGTCTGCAATGCGGCTCACGTCTCGCTCGTGCGTCACCATCAGCACCGTCTTGCCTCGGCCAGCCAGGCCAGCCAGCAGGTTCAGCACGGTGTCGGCAGTGTGGGTGTCGAGGTTGCCGGTGGGCTCGTCGGCCACGATCAACGGTGGGTCGTTCGCCAAGGCACGGGCAATCGCCGCGCGCTGTTGCTGCCCGCCGGAGAGTGCCGATGGCAACTTGTGGGCATGCTCGGCAATGCCCACGTCGCCCAGCAACTGCAGAGCGCGCTTGCGTGCCTCTGCACGCGGGTAGGTAGCGCAGAAGTCCATCGGGAGCATGACGTTTTCAAGCGTCGTCAGCGTCGGCAACAGCTGGAAGAACTGGAACACGACGCCCACGTTGCGCCCGCGCCAAGCCGACAAGCGGCTCTCGTCCAAGGCATGTACCGCCGTGCCATCGATTTGCACCTGCCCGGAACTCGGCCTGTCGATGCCGGCAATCAGGTTGATGAGCGTGGACTTTCCGCTGCCGGATTTGCCGACGATCGCGACGAACTCGCCTCGGGGCAAGTCCAGGCTCACCCGGTCGAGCGCCGTGGTTCCGCCGTCCGGGCCGGGGTAGCGCTTGCTCAACTCGCGCAGTTCAATCATCTGGACAACCGTTCTATAGTGGACAGATGTCCATGATCTCTGCGCGCGCGAGCCGCGGCCAGACACGACAAAGCCGGGTTTGTTCGATACCGGACACGAGCCCCCTTCTTGTTCAGGACCTGCCATGCACGACAAGCCAGCCGAAGCTCCCACCGACCGGCGCAGCATGCGCACGCGCTACGCGCTGCGCGAGGCCCTGATCGAACTCATTGGAGAGCGCGGCTGGGACGAAATCGCGGTGCAGGACGTGTGCGACCGTGCCGACATCGGCCGCTCGACCTTCTATTCGCACTACACCAACAAGGACGCCTTGCTGCTCGGAAGCCTGGATGACTTGCGTATCGCCTTGGTTCACCAGGGCGCAGGCCGGTCGGGCGCTGGGCACAAAGGGCGCCAAGCCGATCAAGGGTTTGCGTTCACCTTGGGCTTGATCGAGCACGCCCACCAGCAACGCAAGGTGTTTCGTGCCCTGATTGGCCGACGCAGCGGCTTCGTCGTACAGCAGCGCTTTCGGGAGATGGTGATCCGCCTGGTCACCGACGAGTTGCCCACTTCGACCGGCAAGCTGCCTCGCGAGGCCCTGGCCCGTTGGATTGCGGCTGCCTTCGTCGAGTTACTCGGCTGGTGGGTCGAGCAGCGCAACCCGATGACCCCGGAAGAGCTGGCCTCGCTGTTCCACGAACTATCCGGCCCCTTGCTGGGGCAACGCGCCTAGACGCCGAGCGCCGCGAGCATCAGGAAGGCCATGAACAGCACGAAGTGCGTCATGCCTTCGATGGCATTGGTCTCGCCGTCGTGCACGTTGATGGTGGCCACGATCAGCGTGATGAACACCATCACGGTCTGTGAGGGTGACAAGGCCATCTGAATCTGCTGGCCGGTCACGAGCGCGAGCGCCTCGATGATGGGCACCGTGAGGATCACGGTCGACAGCGACGCGCCCAACGCGATGTTGACCACCGGCTGCATGCGGTTCGCCAATGCGGCTCGCACAGCCGTCAGGATCTCGGGGCTGGCCGAAATCGTGGCGACCAGCAGCGGCGCCACGATCGGCGGAACGCCGCTGCCGGCCAGCCCGGCATCGAGCGCTTGAGACATCACTTCCGCCAGCAGGCCGATCAGCACGACGCCGCCCGCCATGAACCCGATCGGCATCGCCAGGGGCTGGTGAGCCACCGCCGATGCTTCGTCGGCAGACGCCCGCGGCTTGGCGTGCTGGGCGTAGCTGTAGCTGAAGAAGTAGCTGTGGCGGCCGGTTTGCAAGCGCAAGAACAAGGCGTAGAGCAGCACCATGACCACGATGGTGAACACCGAGTAGCTGCGCCAGTGCTGGCTGGGGATGAATGAGGGCAGCACCATCGAGACGCCGATGGCGGTCAGGATCATCACGATGTAGGTGTTGCCCGAGTCGACGTTGTAGGGCTGCTCGCCGTGGCGCAGGCCACCCAAGAGAGCCGACAAGCCCAACAACGCGTTGATGTCGAGCATCACCGCCGAGTAGATCGTGTCGCGTACGAGGGTCGGTGACGTGGTGTGGCTCATCATGATGGCCAGGATGAGCACCTCGACGAGCACCGCACACAGTGTGAGGATCATCGTCCCGTACGGTTCGCCCACGCGCTCTGCAAGCTCTTCTGCATGGTGCGCCACGCGCACGGAAGCCAGCAGGATGGCGCCGATCAGCGCAATGGCGGCCACCAGTGACACGCCCTGGCCGGAGCCAAGGATCGCGTGCTCGAGAGGGAAGGCAACGACGGCTGCGATCGCCGCAATGAAGAGAAACAGTTCCTGGCGAAAGAGCGCGAGCATGAAATGAGCCGATGGCAAAGCCGCCCATCATAGAGGTCAGGATTGCAAGCCTTGCTCCCAGCCGGCACAGGCGGCCAGGCTGCCGGGGAATTCGGCAAGCCCGAGTTTTTGGTACCCGCAGGTTGCAACCAAATCAGCAACGAAGTATCAATTCGTAGCAAAGCCTCAAGCTGCCGGCTGCAACGGCCGAAGACTGACCGATCACATCACGTCAGCAGGAGCATCCACATGAAGCGCAGACATCTTGTACTCAGCGGCCCGGCAGCCTTGGCAGCCAGCATGCTGAGCAGCTTTCCCGGCAGGGCAGCCACGCAGGGCAATGTGATCAAGTTCGGCCAGTCGGCCGCGCTCACGGGCCCCCAGGCGAACTATGGGCGAGACATTCGCGACGGCATCGTCGCTGCCTTTGCCGCCGCCTCTGCGGCCGGCGCCGCGAGCGGCGGCCCGCGCTTCGAGCTGGTGACGCTGGACGATGCGGGCGTGAAGAACCGCTGCTCTGAAAACGTTTCTACGCTGATCGAAGGTGGCGTGTCGGCCATCGTGGGCCTGACCAACGGCGTCGCTGCCGAAGCCTGCATCCCACTGATCAACAACAACCAGATGGCGCTCTTGGGCACGGCCAGCGGGAACATGGGCATTCGCAATGGAGGCGCCGGCGGCGTCTTCCATGTGCGTGCCGGATACGACCTCGAATACCGCCGCATGGCGAACTACATCAAAGACTTCGGCATGCGCCGCATCGGCTACGTGTACCTGAAAGACACGTCGCCGACCAACCTCGCCGCCATGGCGCAGGCGCTGAACAACGTGTCCATCGTGCCGGTGGAAACGATCGCCGTGGACCGCAACGCAAGCTCGTTCACCGAGGTGAGCACCAAGCTGCTCGATGCCAAGCTCGACTGCGTGCTGTTCTCCGTGAACTCGGGGCCTACCGCGACGATCATCAACCAGATGTCGACCGCGCGCTACCCGGGCCTGTTCTACGCCTCGTCGTATGCCGGCCAGGATCTGATGGACGCGCTCACCACCAGGCAGCAAAGCTGCATCATGAGCATGGTGGTGCCGCGCCCGAATGCGGGTAGCGTGAACGTGGTGGCCCGCTGCCGCCAGGATCTCGCAGCCGTGAGCCCCGACATGAAGCTCGGCATGACCACGCTTGAAGGCTACATTGCCGGCCGCATTGCGGTTGAGGCGGCACGCGCCGCGCTCAAGGTGGGCGGCGGCGAGCGCTTCAGCCGCGGCCGCTTGAAGGAATCGCTCGCGGCGCTGCGCACCGATCTCGGCGGCTACCGGGTCGAGTTCACACCCGGCATGACCCAGGGTTCGCAGTACGTCGACCTGATCGCCATCGACCGCTACGGCCGCCTCGTCGGCTGAGCGCCCGGGAGTCTGCTCAGGGAAGCCGTGCGACCCGCTCGCGCACGAGCGCGAGCAACGGTGCCGCGGCCACGCCGGTGTAGACCACTGCATTCATGCGCTCGGGCGGCAACCCGCGCCAGGCTGGCCATGCGCAGCTCTGGCCTTCGGTGACGCCGGGGCGCCAGTCGACGCTCACCGCGCAGGGTTCGCCGGTGAACAGCGCCGGCTCGATCAGCCACGCTATCGGGCAAGCGTCGTGCAGCAGGGCGTCTTCCAGCGCATAGGCCTTCAGCATGGCGTGGGCGGCGCGGCCGCAGCGTGTGTCCAGCTCGGCGAGCGTTGCGATCCAGGTATCCGACATCACGGCCTTGGAGGTCACGTCCAGGCCGAACAGGTGGACCTGCTGGCTTGCTTCCATCACCGTCTGGGCGGCGAGCGGATCGGCGTGGAAGTTGAACTCCGCGCAAGGCGTCACGTTGCCCGGCTGGAAGGCCGCACCGCCCATGACCGCGAGCGACTTCGCGCGCCGCAGCACGCCCGGGTGCTTGATTTCGGCCAGCGCCAGGTTGGTGAGCGGGCCCACCGCGGCCAGCGTCACCGTGCCCGCCGGTTCCTGGAGCAGGGTGCGGGCGATGAAGTCGCTGGCGTGCTCGCCGGCTGGTCCGCGAGCTGTGGGCAGTTGCACGCCGCCCAGGCCGTCTTCGCCGTGGAACAGGTTGCAGCGCGGCTGCGCTTGCGCCAGCGGGCGGGCCGCGCCTGCGAAGACGGGCACCTGCTCCCGGCCGGCGAGGTCGAGCAGGCGGCATGCGTTGAGGCTCGTGATGTCGACGGGTCGGTTGCCGGCGACCGTGGTCACGCCAAGCAACTCGAACTCGGGGCTGCCGCAGGCGAGCAGCAGGGCCAGGGCGTCGTCGATGCCGGGGTCGCAGTCGATGATGAGGCGGGTCATGCCGTCAATGCCCCGTGAGCCGAGCAGAGAACCTCTGTGCCGAACTCGCCGATGCGTGCGTCGATCTCGGTGCGCGATGGCTGTGCCACTTGGGCACCGGCGCGCAGGCAGGCCAGAGAAGCGGCCACCGACGCAAAGGCCATGGCCTGCTGGGGCGGCTCGCCGCTGGCCATGGCCGCGCACAGCACGCCGGCATAGGTGTCGCCGGCGCCGGTGGTGTCCAACGCCTGCACCGGCAGCGCCGGTGCTTCAACCTGCTGCCCGTCGGCTTGCATGAGCAGGGAGCCGTCGGCACCCAGCGTCACCAGCACGTCGATGTGCTGCTCGTCGGCGAGCCGGCGGGCGCGCTGCTTCGGGCTGCCGTCAATGCCAAGCTGCGCGCACAGCTGGTCGAGCTCGACGCTGTTGACGATGAGCAGGTCGACGGCATCGAGCTCCAGGGCCGTGTGTTGCTGCAGGGGTGAGGCGTTGAGCACCACCTTGCAGCCGGCCGCGCGTGCCCTGCGCGCGAGCGCCAGGCTTTCGGGCCAGGGCACCTCGAGCTGCAGCAACAGCACGCGCGAGGCCCGCAGCACGGCGTTCGACACCTGCGAGGCGCAGGCCGCAAGGTTGGCGCCCGGCGCCACGATGATGGCGTTCTCGCCGGTGTTGCTCACCGTGATGGTCGCGAGCCCGGTGGCATCGGCGCCGGACACCTCCACGCCGGACAGGTCCACGTCGCTGTCGGCCAGCTTGGTCAGGGCCGGCGCGGCGAATGCGTCTCCGCCGACCCTGCCGAACAGGCGCGTGGGCACGCCGAAGCGTCGCGCGGCGTGGGCCTGGTTGGCACCCTTGCCGCCGGGCGACAGAAGCGCATTCGTGCCCAGGAGGGTTTCGCCTGGTCTCGGCAGGTGCGTGCAACCGATCGAGACGTCGAGGTTGATGGATCCGAAGACGGTCAGCATGGGAGGACTCCGGCCAGGGTGCGTTCCACGGTCGCGCGGTCGGGCATGCCGCTGCGGGCGCCGACCGCGGTGACGGCATGGCTCGCGGCTGCGCAGGCGAAGCGCAGGCCCGCCTGCAGGCTCTGCCCCTCCAGCATGGCGGCAAGGAAGGCCGCGTTGAAGGTGTCGCCCGCGCCGGTGGTGTCGACCACCGCCTGCGCAAAGGCCGGGTGCTGTGCGAAGGCATCGCGGCTGGCGGCCATGGCCCCTGCAGCGCCGAGCGTGACCACCACGGTCTGCAAGCCGGCAGTGGTCAACAGCGCGGCGAGGGCGGCCGGTGTCGGCGCCTCGCCGGTGCCGGCCACGAAGCCCGACTCGTTGAAGAAGGCGATGTCGGCATGCGCGATGCGTTGCTGCATCGCTTCGCGATCGGGTGCAACGGCGGCCTCGAGGTCGATGGCGACCAGCGCACCGTTGTCGCGTGCGATGCGGCTGGCGGCGACGAACTCGCCCAGGTCATACGGCATGGCGTAGAAGACGCGCGCCTGACGCGCTGCCGCAGCGAGGGTTTCGGCCTGCAAGCCGCGCGGCGGCATCGGCATGTAGACGATGGAGCGCTCGCCCGACGGCGATACCAGCGCGATCACCGAGGCCGATGCGCTGTTCGGCTCGGTGTGCAGATACTCGGTGTCGACGCCGAAGCCGTACAGGGACGCGCGCAGCAGCGTTGCATACCCGTCGTCGCCCACGCGGCCGCAGACGGCGGCGCTGCGGCCCAGTTTCGCGAACGCGCAAGCCGTGTTGGCGGTGGTGCCGCCGGCGAACACGCCGAGCGAGCGGCCGAGAACTTTCTCGCCGAGCCGCGGCACCTCGGGGACGGCCACCACGACGTCGGCACAAGGGTCGCCGAACGCGAGCAGATCCCAGCGGCGAGGCGCGTTCATATGGTCCGCTGCTGCAAGTTGCGCAAGGCGATAGCTGCCAGGCCCGACGCCAGCGCATCGAGGTCGAAGTCGGCTGCATTCGCCGCGCGGAACTCGGTCAGCAACGCCTGCGGCAAGGCCTCGGTGCCCACCCAGGCGCCGACGATCGCGCCGGCCATGGTGGCGATCGAGTCGGTGTCGTTGCCGATCGAGGCGCTGAGCGAGATGGTGCGCAGCGGGTCGCCCTTGGCATACGCCACCACGCCGATGGCGGCGGGCACCGATTCTGCTGAGAGCACCGAGTTGCCGACGGTGCGCTCCATCTGCCGCATGAAGGCCTGGTCGTCCTTGGCGTCGCGCGCGATGGCCAGCGCCATCTCGAGGCGCGCGAGGTAGCTCGGGCCGGCGACGGTGCGCACCCGCTCGCGTGCCAGCCGCTCGCCGATGGAGGCGCCCTCCAGTGCGGCGGCAATGATGTCGTCGAACGAGTGCGCCACCAGTGCACGCGATGCGGCGGCGGCGACGGAACAGGCGGCGGAGACGGCCACGTCGGTGTCGTGCGACGGCAGGCAGGTGACGAAGGCCTGCTCGCAGGCGGCCTCGATCTGCCCGGGGTGGATCAGCCCCGCGGGTGCGACACGCATCGCGGCGCCGTTGGTCGTGCCCACGCTCGTCATCTTGCGGCGCGAGCGGCCGATGACGCCGACGCTGGCGGTGTCGCCGCCTTCTTGCAGTGCCTTCACGATGCCCGCGGTGCTGGGGCCCATGAAGCCCGCCTTCGGGCTGGTGTTCACCCAGTCGAGCAGGCAGGCGACCCAGCCGTCGTGTTCCAGGTGGCCGTCTGCAGCGACGAGGGCGCGCACCAGGTAGTACATCTGGCTCGCGTCGTCGGTCACCTCGGCGCGCTTGCCGGCATTGGCGCCGGCGAAGGTGTCTTCGGTGGGCGCTTCGAAGCGGGTGACCAGGCCGCCATGGCGGGCGGCGATCTCGTCGATGGTCCATTGCTCGGTGGGCGCGCCCAGCGCGTCGCCCATGCCGGCGAGAGCGAGCGACGCAAAGATGCGGTCGTGGATCGAGTTCTTGTTCATGTGCTGTGGCTTTTTTGTGTGTGAGGCGTGCCGGTGCCGGCGCTTGCCGGCTTGCGCCGGCCTGCAAAGACCAGCGCGCAAAGGGTGATGAAGGGCGGCACGATGTAGACGAGCTGCGTGGGCAGCGCCAGCGCGCCCAGCTGCGTGGCCAGCACCGCCGAGGCGCCGAAGAGCAGGGCAGCACCGAGCGTGCCGAGCGGCCTGCGCGCTCCCAGGAAGACGGCCGCCAGCGCGAGGAAGCCGCGGCCCGCGCTCATGTCGGCCTGGAAGAGCGTGAGGTAGCCCATGCTGAGGTAGATGCCGCCCAGCCCCGCGAGCAGGCCGCTCGTCAGCAGCGCCACGTAGCGCACGCGCTTGACGGGGATGCCGGCGCCGAGCGCGGCCTGCGGGTTCTCGCCGACCGCACGCAGCCAGGCGCCGTAGCGGGTGCGCGTGAGAAAGATCCAAACGCCCGCCACAGCGAGGAAGGCAGCGTAGACGAGCACGTGGTGGCCATGGCTGCCCTCGCCGTTGAGCAGCATGTCGAGCGCGGGCAGGCCGCCCAGGCCGGGGATGCGCAGCGAGGGCAGGGCGGGGCTGGACAAGCCTGCCGTCGAGCCCTTGTCGCCGACCAGCGTGACCAGCAGGAACACGGTCAGGCCGGCGGCAAGCAGGTTGATGGCGATGCCGGCCACGATGAGGTCGGCGCCGAGCTCCAGGTGAAAGAAGCCGAGCATCGCCGTGACGAGCAGCGCCGCGGCCAAGCCCGCCGCGCAGCCGAACCAGGCGCAGGCCCAGGCCGGCAAGCCCGGCAGCCAGCGGCTCGCGTACACCGCCCCCATCACGCCGAAGAACGCGGCGATGAGCATCAGCCCTTCCAGCGCCACGTTGATGCTGCCGGCGAGGTCGGACACCAGCCCGCCGAGCGCGGCGAAGAGGATGGGCGTGGTGGCGCGCAGCACTGCCACGGCCAGCGTGGCGATGAACAGCGCCCATCCGGCTAGGTCCAGGCTCATCGTGCCTCCTCCGCGCGTGCGCGCGGTGCACGCACCCAGCGCAGCAGCCGCGCCGGCGACAGCGTGGCAGGCAGCAGGCGCTCGGAGACGACGAACAGGATGATGAAGGCCTGGATCACCAGCACCACCTCGCGCGACACGTCGGTCGTGCGTTCCATCGCCTGCGCACCGGCGCGCAGGTAGGCGTAGAGGAAGGCGGCCATCGGGATGGCGCGCGGCTCGTTGCGCGCGAGCAGCGCAACGACCAGGCCTTCGAAGCCCATGCCGGGCGTGAGGTCCACCGGCAGGCGCTTCAGCACGGCATTGCTCAAGTGCACGCCGGCGAACGCGGCGAAGATGCCGCCCAGCGCCATCGACAGCACCACGGTGCGCTCGACCGGCATGCCCACCTGCCGTGCGAATGCGGGCGCCTGGCCGACGGTGCGGATCTCGTAGCCCACGGTCGTGCGCGCGAGCAGCAGCCCGGCGCCGGCCACCACGAGAGGCACCAGGAACAACATCGCCGACACGTTGGTGTGCGGCAGCAGGTTCGGCAGCAGCGCGGCAGCGGGCAGGACCGGCGTGACGAGGAAGCCCGCGTTCGGGTCACGCATCCATTGCGTGATGACGAGCCGGTACAGCTGCACGGCGATCAGGTTGAGCATCAGCGTCGTCACGATCTCGCTGGCGCCGTAGCGCGCCTTCAGCCAGCCGGGCAGCAGGCCCCAGGCGAAGCCGGTCAGCAGGGCGGCCGCGAAGGCTGCCGGCAGCACGGCATACCAGGGGCCGCCGAGCGTGAGGCTGACGGCTGCGGCCGCAAGCGCCGACAGGAACATCTGCCCATCGGCGCCGAGAGAGAACTGGCGTGCGCGGAACGGGATCGCGATCGCCAGGCCCAGGAAGCTGAGCGTGATCGCGTCTTCGATCACCGAGCCGAAGCGCACCAGGCGGCGCACCTGCCAGCCCTCGGCATCGCTGAAGCGGATGTCGGGCAGCGCGCCGGTGAGCAGCGCCAGCCAGGCACGCAACGGTTCGGCGCTGACCAGCGCGGTGATGCCGAAGCCGACCAGCAGCGCTGCGGCGATGGCGGCAGGCAGCTGCCAGGGCCGCGGCGCGGCAGCGGGGGAAGCGGTGTCCTGGATCAAGCCGGGGCCTCTTCGCGATGCAGGGTGAAAGGGGCGTCCAGCGTGGCGGCAGCGTTCGCCTGCTCGCGCAGCCCGGTCATGTAGAGGCCCAGCTCGCGCGCGCCGACGGTGCCGGCGGCGAAGTGGGCGACGATGCGGCCCTGGAACAGCACCGCGATGCGGTCCGACAGCTCGAGCAGCTCGTCCAGGTCGGCGGATACGAGCAGCACTGCGGCGCCTTGGTCACGCAAGGCGACGAGCCGTTGCCTGAGCCCCTGCGCCGCGCCGATGTCCACGCCCCGCGTCGGTTGGCTGGCGACGAGCAGCTGCGGTGCCGTCGCGATCTCGCGCGCGAGCACCACCTTCTGCATGTTGCCGCCCGACAGCGAGCCGATCGGCGCGTCGGCCGAGCGGGCGACCACCGCGTGTTCCTTCAGCATCTGCTGCGCCTCGTCGTGCGCCGTGCGCGCATGCAGCCACCCGAAACGCGACAGGGGCGGGCGGTGGTAGCGATTGGCCATCGCGTTGTCGGCGATGCTCATGCCGATGGCCACGCCGTCGCGCAGACGGTCTTCGGGGATCGAGGCGATGCCGGCTGCGCGCGCGGCGCGTGCGCCGTGTCCGCTCACCTGCTGGCCGGCCAGCCGCACCTCGCCCTGCGCCGGCGTTTCGAGCCCGGCGAGCACGTCGGCCAGCGGGCCCTGCCCGTTGCCTTCGACACCCGCGATGCCGAGGATCTCGCCGGCGGCGATGTCGAATGACACCGACTGCAGCGGCATGCGGCCGTCGGCCCTGACGACCGACAGGCCGCGCGCGCTCACCAGCGGCTGCGCGGCCTGCGCCTGCACGCGCTGCACCCGCAGCGGTGCCACGGCCCGCCCGACGATCATCTCGGCAATCTCGGATTCGCTTGCACTTCGCGATGGACAGCAACCCGTCACGCGGCCACCGCGCAGCACCGTGAAGCGGTCGGAGACTTCGCGCACTTCGGCCAGCTTGTGCGTGATGAGCACCACGGTGAGGCCGGCCGCGGCCATCTGCCGCAGCGCGGCAAAGAGGGCCTGCACCTGCTGCGGCGGCAGCACGGCCGAGGGCTCGTCGAGCAGCAGGATGCGGGCACCGCGGTGCAGGGCCTTGAGGATGCCGACGCGCTGCTGTTCGCCGATCGACAGATCGCGCACCGGCGCACGCGGGTCGACCTTGAGGCCGAAGCGTTCAGCGGTTGCGCGCACGTCGTCAGCGGCGCGGGCGCGGTCCAGCCAGGGGCCACGGCGCGGCTCGCTGCCGAGCACCACGTTGTCGGCCACGGTGAACGACGGCACCAGCTCGACGTGCTGCGGCACGAGCCCGATGCCGGCGGCGATGGCGTCTCGCGGATGGCGAAAGGCGACGGCGCGGCCTTCGAGCACGATCTCGCCCGAGCTTGGCTGCTCCAGCCCGTACAGCATCTTCATCACCGTCGACTTGCCGGCGCCGTTTTCGCCGACGATGGCGTGGATCTCGCCGCGCGCGACCGCGAGGCTCACGCGGTCGTTGGCCAGCGTGCCGTTGGCATAGCGCTTGGAGACGTCGCGCAGCTCCAGCAGCATCGCTCCGGCAGGTATCGACGCGGTGTTCATGGCGTTGCGGATGCAGGCGTGAAAGCACTGGGCACGTGCCGCTCGCCGCGGGCTACGGCTGCCTGCACCTCATCGAGCGAGCGCAGCAGCTCGGGCGAAGCCTGCGCCAGCACGTCGGACTGGCGTGCCAGGGCCACGCCATGCTCGGCGAGGCCCAGGGACTGAGCGCGTCCGTAGGCCAGCTCGCCCTTCAGCGCCTGCCCAATGGCACGTACCACTGCAACGTCGACGTTCTTCAGCACCGAGGTCACGATGCGTGCAGCCAGCTGCGGGTGCGATGTGCGGTACATCGCGTACTGGTCCATGTCGACGCCGATGGCGTAGCGCTGCGCTTCGCGTGCCGCTTCATTCACACCCTGGCCGGTGGCGCCGGCGGCGTGGAAGACCAGCCCGACGCCCCGGCCGAACTGCGCCTTGGCGATCTCCTTGCCGGCGGCCGGATCGGAGAACGAGTTGGCGTACTGCGTCAGCACTGTCTCGCCCGGTACGGCGGCTTGCGCACCGGCGCGAAAGCCGACGATGAAGTCATCGATGACCGGAAACTGCATGCCGCCCACCACGCCCAGCCCGCTGTTCGGCGGCACGCCGCGCAGGCCGGCCTGGTCGAGCCGCGCTGCCAACCAGCCGGCCAGGTAGGCGCCTTCGTTCTGGCGGAACAGGATCGAGTGCACGTTCTGGCAGCGGCACTTGGCGTAGTCGACCGCGGCGTCGAAGACCACGAAGCGCGCGTCGGGGTACTGCTCGGCCAGCGCCTGCACGTACGGCACCATCGTGAAGGTGCCGGTCACGATGAGGTCGTAGTCGCCGCTGTCGGCCAGGTCGGTGAGCGCGGCCTGCCAGCGCGTCGGGTCGGTGCCGCCTTCGACCACCCTCGTAAACACCGGCAGGGTGTCGCGCGCCTGGCGCATGCCGCTGGCGGCGGCATCGAAGAACGACTTGTCGCCCAGCGTGCCGTTGATGAACAGCGCCGCGCGCAGCTTCACGGTGTTCGAACTGCGCACCTCGGCGTGCTTGCCCAATGCTGCCAGCCCATAGAGCAACGAGAACAGGCCCACCAGCCAGGCAGCCTGGGTGAGGAGCGAGCGCGACAGCGGCTTCATCGGCTCAGGACCTGCCGCTGGTCTTCGCGATGCGCGTGCTGTAGCGGTAGCTCGACACGTACTTCATCACGCAGTATTCGACCGGCTCGCGCCGCTCGGACAAGGTGATGCGCTCGCACAAGAGGATGGGCGCGCCTTCGGCAATGCCGAGCAGGCGAGCGTCTTCCGCATCGGCCACGGCGGCGCACAGGTTCTCGACCGCTTCGGCTGGCGCGAAGCCGAACTTGTCGGTCAGCAGCTTGTACAGCGACTGCGCCTGTTCGATTTCCGCCGGCTCCACCTTCGCGCCGCGCGGCAAAGGGAAGTAGGCGTCGTGCAGGCCGACCGGCGAACCATCGATCAGGCGCACGCGCCTCACGCGGGTCAGCGGGTGCCCGGGTTCCACGCCGAGCAGCCCGGCCACACCCATCGATGCCGCGGTGGATTCGACCGAGAGGATGCGCTGGCCCGGCGCGCCGCCACGCTGCTGCGTGTCTTGCGAGAAGCTGTCGATGAAGCGCGACATGCGCCGCACGATGGCCGGCGCCACGAAGGTGCCGCGCCCGTGGTCGCTGTAAATGACGCCGCGTTCTTCGAGGTAGTGCACGGCCTTGCGCACCGTGTCGCGGCTGACTTCGTATTTCTCGGCCAGCTCGCGCTCTGACGGCAGCGCCTGGTTGTCTTTCAGGAGCCCTTGCTCGATCGCGCCGCGGACGATGTCTGCGAGCTGCTTGTAGCGGGGTGTCGAGGTCGTGTTGATTCGTTCCGTGGCCATGGTCTGTGCCCCATTTCTGGGCTGGGTGTGCGTGTCGGTCCTCAATGTTCGCCCGGAATCGTCACGGTGCCGTCATCCTATTGTGGTACGTACCATTATGTCAATGGCTGGCATTGACCGATGCAGGGCAGGGTGCTTCAAAGCTTTGCCTGATTGGTGACAAAACTCAGCTTCACCTTACCTCCGTTCGGGCTGAGCCTGTCGAAGCCAGCGCAGTGCACAGCGCACCCTTCGACAGGCTCAGGGCGAACGGATGTTGGCTGAGGCATGTCACCAATCAGGAAGCTTTGAGTGTGAGCTCATGAGTGCCGGACGGATTGGCTTCGTTCTTGCAAGGCTATTGACAACTGGTACGTACCACAAATACATTGTTGGCACGTTCAGTTCCAAGCACAGAGCCTCATTCAACTGTTCATACGGAGTCACAAGCGATGCGACCCTTCCACGGCCTGCCCTGCAATCTGCTGGCGTTCCTGATCACCACACAAGTGCTTCCCGTGCTCGCGCAGGAAGCTCCCAAGGCTCCATCCGAGCCGGCATCCGCACCTGCATCGGGGCTGCCCGCGGCGCCTGCTTCTGAGGCGTCTGCACCTGTATCGGCACCAGCCGCACCTGCCTCTGCACCGCAGGCGAGCACCACGATGGAAAAGGTGGTGGTCTTTGGCAATGCCATCGGCGTGAAGCAGACGCGCGCCAACGTCAAGATCACTGCGGCCGACCTCGACTACTACCCGCCGGGCGTCAGCGCCGACAAGGTGCTCGAGCGCGTCTCGGGCATCCAGGTGGGTTCGTCCAACGCCTTCGGCGGCGACGGCTTCGAGAGCACCATCAGCATGCGCGGCTTCGGCAAGGACAGCATCGGTTTCTCGATCGACGGCATCCCCAACGGACGGACCACGCTCGGCGGCGGCTCGGTGCCGACGCGCTACTTCGACTCCAGCAACCTTGCGGGGGTGGACGTTTCGCAATCGGCCGGCGTGGTGGGTTCGCCTTCTCACCAGGCACTGGCCGGCCATGTGAACTACCTGACGGTGGATCCGGAGTCGCGCTTTGGCGTCCATGCCGAAGCGGCGGGTGGCAGTGCCGAGTCCGGCCGCGTGTTTGCCCGCGTGGACAGCGGCGAGTTGGTTCATGGCCTGACGAGCTACTTGAGCGTGTCGCGGCAACAGTGGGCCGTTTCCTATGTCGACGATCCTGCCGGCAAGAACGAGCGCGACCACGTGGACCTCAAGGCTGTGCTCAAGCTCGACGGCGGCGCCGTCGTCAAGCTGCACAGCAGCTACAACAACCGCAAGGAAGAAAGCGGCACCAACATCGTGACGCTGGCGCAGTTCAATGCCAACCCGAAGAGCGATGGCTACACCGACACATGGACCGGCGTGCTGTCGAACGACCGCAACTACCGCACGCTCAAAGGCAACCCGCGTGAAGACCACCTGACCTATCTTGATGGCAGCGTCCCCCTGACAGAGAACCTCAAGCTGACGGCCAAGGCCTACTACCACACGCAAGAAGGCATCGGCAAGGAGACCGGGCTCGGCAATGCCGGTTTCCCGGGTCTGGACACGCAGCCCACCAGCCTCTACTTCCGCGCCAACCAATATGCGATGACGCGCCGGGGCGCGCTGGCTGAGCTTGCCGGAAAGCAAAGCGACCTGGTGGACTGGCGCATCGGGGCCTGGTACGAAAAGTACGGCCGCAGTCAGCTGCGCAACTGGTACCCCATCATCAATGAATCCTCCGGACCGGCTTACAGCGACGTGTCTGATGCCACCAGCGAAGACAAGCACTGGAACAACCGCAGCGGCATGCTCTATGCCACCAACCGCAGCAGCTTTCTCGAGGGAAATCTCAAGTTCGACTACGGCGTGACCTACCTCGAAAACCGCGTGGACTACACGGCACCGACGCAAGACTCGAAAACCGCCAAGTACAACTTCGTCAACGAAGCCAAGGTCAATTCGGGTGTGTTGCCGAAGATCGGTGCCGTGTACGCGTTCACCGACAACTCCGAAGTCTTCGCCGGCTACGCCAAGAACGCGGCCACCGTGACCGACGCTACGCTTGAAGGCGGGGCAGCCACCACGCTTGCCGCAGCCACCACCGTCAAGGACATGGACACCGCCAACGCCTTCGACCTCGGCCTTCGCCACAAGGGCGCGAACTACGCGCTCGGCCTTCAGGCGTTTGTCATCGACTCCAAGGAGACGGTGGCCTCCGACATCGTCGGCACGCTGCAGTCCGAGAACGTTGACCAGGGCCGCCGCATCCACGGCCTGGAGCTGACCTACAACGGGCGCGTAGGCTACGACTGGCGTCTGTATGGCGCCTACACGCTCCAAAAAGGCAAGTACAAGCTGAGCAACGTGGACACCAATGGCTCCCCGGCGAAGGGGTTCATCCGCGACGGCGCCGACCTCGTCGGCATTGCCGACCAGAACCTGTTCCTCGAAACGACATGGCGCCCGACGGACGATCTGAAGTTCGCCCTGAACGGACGCTACGTTTCCAGCCGGGCCGGCTACTACGCCAACACGCGCGTCGGGAGCACTACCGGCGTCGATGAGCGGCTGCCGGGCTATACCTTGTTCGGTCTCAACACCTCCTACAGCTTCAGCCGCGCCAGCGTGGGCTTGAACGTGGAGAACATTGCGAACAAGAAGTACATCTCGGGCATCGCGCCCGAGCTGATGACTTCGCCCTCCACCGTCGGCCGCTACTTCATCGGTGCACCGCGCACCATCATGCTGTGGGCCAAGCTCGACATCTGAACGTCGCCCGGGCCGGGCTGCGTGCCGCTGCCGTCACGCTCGGCTTGGTGCTGGCCGGCTGCGCCGGCACGCCCGGGCCTGCTGCCGTCACGGCTGCGGCGGCAGGCCAACAGTTGGCTCCCTCGTTCGCACTGCGCTTTCTCGGCGGTGCGACCTTGGCTCGGCAGCCCGAAGGAAACCTGCGCGATTTCGGCGGCATCTCAGGCATCGACCGCGACCCGGCCACAGGCGTGTGGTACCTGCTGAGCGACGACCGCTCGGCGCGGGCGCCGGCACGCTTCTACACCGCCGCCATCGATCTCGACGCGGCAGGCATCCATTCGATCCGCGTGACCGGCGTCGTGCCGCTCCTGCAGGCCGATGGCAGCGTCTTCCCCGGGCAGCACCAGGGCGGCGAGGTGCCGGACCCGGAGGCCTTGAGGATCGACCCCGTCGGCGGCGATCTCGTCTGGTCCAGCGAAGGCGATCGCAAGCGTGGCCTCAACCCCTTCGTCCGGCGTGCATCGCGCGACGGCCGCTTCAAAGCCGAGCTGCCGCTGCCTCAGAACCTGCGCGTGCATCCCGAGGCCGAGCTCGGCGTGCGCGACAACCTCGCCATCGAAGGCCTGGCCTTCACGCCGGACGCATCGTCGCTGTGGTTGTCGATGGAGGCCCCGCTTTACGAAGACGGCCCGGTGCCCACGCTGCAGCAAGGCGGCTTCGCGCGCTTCACCCGGCTCGACCGGCAGGGGCGCGTGCTGGGCCAGTACGCCTACCCGGTGGACCCGATCCCGCTGCCGCCCAGCGGCGGTAGCCGCGCCGACAACGGCGTCAGCGAGATTCTCTCGACCGATGCAGGCACGCTGCTCGTCGTCGAGCGCTCGGGCCGCGAAGTCGAGGAGGGCGCCTTCCAGTTCGCCATACGTCTCTACGAGGTCAGCGAGGCCGGCGCCACCGACGTGAGCCTAATGCCGTCGCTGCACGGCGCCAACTTCACCGCGATGCGCAAGCGCCTGGTGCTCGACCTGTCCACGGCGGGCATTGGTGACACCGACAACATCGAGGGTGCGGCCTGGGGGCCGAAGCTGCCGAACGGCAACGCCACCCTGCTGCTGGTGTCCGACGACAACTTCCATTCGAAGCAGGCCAATCGATTCCTGGCTTTCGAGGTCGAGCGCCGCTGAAATTCGTACTTACCCGCTCTTACAGTAAATTACACGGCCTTATGGAAATCTTACATACCTTTATAGTAGTCTTACGTATTCGCATAATAAATTGACGTCGTTGAAACTCGCCTGATCCTGTTTTCGACATGCACGTCATTGCTATGAAAACTAATGCGCACCCGTGGGTGCCACATGAGTTGGTTCGTATATTGAAGAGGGCTCCGCGAAGGGGAGGAGTTATGTATCGTATATCCCGATGGGTCTGTGCCGCGAGCCTTGGGCTTGCGCGCCGTGATCCCATCCTTCTGCCGCATGTTTGAGCTGCCGCCGGTCGACTGTCCGGGGCTGGCCGAGGTGGAGGTCATGTCGCGGATCGTGCGGGTCGAGTCGTCCGGGAACCCGTTTGCCATTGGTGTTGTCGGTGGCCGTCTGCAGCGGCAACCAGTCAATCTGCAAGAGGCGGTGCAGACCGCCCAGCAACTTGAAAAGGCGGGTTTCAACTATTCAATCGGCCTGAGCCAGATCAACCGCGTTCATTTCAAGAGGTTCGGTTGGGCTGGTGATATAGGGAAAGGCTTCGATAAATGTCGAAACCTGGAAGCCGGGGTCGATGTATATGTTCGTTGCAAACAAGGTGCCGCTCGGTCGTCGAAGGCTGCTGCTCCAAACGCGGTACTTCGCGCTGCGCTGTCATGTTACTACTCCGGAAACTATGTTGACGGGGAGAAGTTGGGTTATGTAGATAAGGTTCTTGCCAATAACGGTGAAAAACTCGTTCCTCGAAGTACGCCGTCTCTCCGATCAATGTTCGATTAATTATTTATTAACATCTTATGAATCACGCGCCTTCTCAATCATTCGCCCGGCTCGCGTTTGTTACTGCGATGCTGCTGCTGTCAGCCCACCCGGCGTTCGCGCAGATCAGCAGTACGGCGAACACACTTCTCGGCAACGTCAACACGTGGATGCTCGGCATCGGCGGCGTCATCGTGACCTGTGCACTGATGTTCGTGGGTTTTCGCATGGTGTTCCAAGCCGCTGAATGGAAAGACGTGGCCCCTGTCTTCTGGGGCGGTGTGCTGATCGGATCGGCGGCGGCCATTGGCCCCCAGTTGATCAAGTAACGCGGCGGCGCACCGGGCGCCGCACTCTCCCTTCGGTACTGCCCACCTGGCGCCGCGTTGCGTGGCGTCGGTTTGGCTGCGTGCGCCTGCTTCACCCGATGGTGGCCGGAGCCGCAACTTACCTTCATTTGATCTGCTTCTGTTCGAGCCATGAACTATCGCGATGTGATTTTCAAAGGTGCTACCCGCCCGGCCACGATGGCTGGTGTGCCGATCGTGCCGTTCATTCTGGTTGTGGGGTTGCACATCATGGTCGGCATGTGGGCGGTGATCCTGGTCGGCTTCCTTGTGGCCACCGGCATCGCCCTGTCCTGCGTCATCTGTGTGCTCGCGATGCGGCACATCAGCTCGCAGGATGACCAGCGGCTGTTGCAGTACATGCTGCTGATCCGGGGCTTCCCCGCGAAACGCAACATGCTGCATTGGGGGGCCAAGAGCCTTGGTGCCACACGATATACGCAGCGCACTGTCGCTGAGGAAGGTGACCGATGAAAAGCTCGACGCAGCGCCTGGCCAACCAGGAAGACGTGCTGAGCCGGCACATTCCGATGTCTGCTCGCATCACGAGCACGGTCGTATCGGCCCGGACCGGTGACTACATGTCCACCTGGCAGATCGACGGCCTGGCGTTTGACGGCCTGTCCGTCGCCGAGGCCTACGGCAAGATGGAAGCGTTCAACGTGCTCGTCCGGAGCTTGTCGAATGGCAAGTTCGCGTTCTGGGTGCATCGGCTGCGGCGCTTTACCGGCGCCCGGCTCACCGCTCCAGAGGAGACGTTTGCTCAGCATGTGGTCGAAAAGTACTACGAGCAATTGAATGACGAAGGCCTGATGGCCACCGAGATCTACCTGACCATCCTCTACCGGCCTTTCCCGCAGAAAGCGGGGCGGCTGAGTGCTCGCGCGGCCCACACGGTGGACGAGATGCGGCACGAAGAATTGGAGATCCTCGAACGGATGGGAGATCTCCAGAAACAAGTCACCACTTCGCTGGGGTCCTACGGCCCGACCTTGCTCACCGACTATGAGAACGAAGGCATCACGTACAGCCGCCAGCAGGAGTTCTACGGCTACCTGATCAACGGCGCCTGGCAGCCCATACCGGTGAAGGACGTGCCGCTTCATCAGTACCTGTCGCTGTCGCGGGTGCTGTTCGGCAATGAGATCGTCGAAACACGAGGCTTAGCCGGCACGCATTACTCGACGTTCATCGACATCAAGGATTACGCCGAGTACTCGGAGCCGGGCATCCTCAACACGATGATCGCGCTGCCCTTCGAGTACATCGAGACGCAGTCGTTCTCCCCGAAGCACACGATGGACGCTTTGGCGGCGCTGCGGATCCAGCGCAGGCGTCTGGCCAGCGCCGACGATGGAGCCGTCAGCCAGATCGTCGAACTCGACGCGGCCATCGACGGCGTCATCAGCGGCTCGTTCGCCTTCGGCGAATACCACTATGTGATGCAGATCATCGGAGACACCGTCAAGGACGTCAAAGACTGCCGCGCCATCGCGCTGGAGCGCATGCAGTCCATTGGCTTCCTCGGCGTGCCGGTCGATCTGGTGGTGGACCAGGCGTACCTGTCACAGTTTCCAGGCAACTGGCGTGCGCGGCCGCGTTCCGCTCATCTCAGCTCGCGCAATTTTGCGGGCCTGTGTTCGTTGCACAACTTCCAGCCGGGCAAACCCGCGGGCAATCCGTGGGGAGAAGCGGTCACGATCTTTCGCACGCCGGCGGCCCAGCCGTACTACTTCAACTTCCACGCGACTCCGCTGCACGAGGATTCCACCGGCCAGTCCGCACTCGGCAACTGCCAGATCATCGGGCAGTCGGGCTCGGGCAAGACAGTGCTCGCGCTCTACCTGCTGCTGAACCTGCGGAAGTACGGCACGCAGGTCGTCTACTTCGACAAGGACCGCGGCGCCGAGATCGCCATCCGTGCGTCAGGAGGCAAGTACCTGTCGCTGCGCAAGGGGCAGCCGACCCAGTTCAACCCGTTCAAGATGGAGCCCACCGACGGCAACCTTCTGTTCTGGTACGACTTGGTGCGGTTCTGCACTTACCGCGCGGAGATGCCGCACTCTCCGCGCGAGGAGGCTGAGATCAACCATGCAGTGCGCGCCGTTGCGAGGCTGCCGCGCGAGCTCCGCGGGTTCGAGGCAGTGATCCAGAACCTTCCCAACGTCGACCAGAACAGTGTCGCCGAGCGCCTGAAACGCTGGACTGCGTCGGGCTCCCTCGGCTGGGCGCTCGACTGCGCCGATGACGCCTTGGAGTTCGACGACGGCGGTATCTTCGGGTTCGATTACACCGACCTGCTCGACGACCCGGCGACGTGCCCGGCAATCATGATCTACCTGATGTACCGCGTCGAAGCAATGATCGACGGCCGGCGCTTCGCGTTCTTCATGGACGAGTACTGGAAGGCGCTGTCGGTGTCGTACTTCGAGGACTTCGCGAAGAACAAGCAGAAGACCATCCGCAAGCAAAACGGGTTCGGCGTGTACATGACCCAGAGCCCGTCGGACACCTTGCGCAGCCCCATCGCGCGTGCGCTGATCGAACAGACCGCCACCTTCATCTTCCTTCCCAACCCGACTGCGGATGAAGGCGACTACATCGAGGGATTCAAACTCACGCAGACCGAATTCGAATTGCTCAAGGGTCTTGGCGAAGGCTCGCGGCAGTTCCTCATCAAGCAGGGCGATGCAGTGTCACTCGCCAGTTTCAACCTGAGCGGGTTCGACGAAGAACTGAAGGTTCTTTCAGGCACGACGGCCAACGTCCAGAAGCTCGATGGGCTGAGGTCCATCTACGGCGACGACCCTGCCGACTGGATGCCCCATTTCCTGGAGTGACCGATGCCGTTTTCAGCCTTTCATGACATGAACTCGTGGTTGCAAACCACGTTCGAGCCGCTAGCAACGAACCTGCCGGGCCAGCTCGCGAATGGCGTCATACCGCTGGTTGCCGCTGGCGTGAGCCTGCAAGTAGCCTTTCACGGCTTTTCAGTCATTCGCGGTGGGGGAGGCTCGAATCACTTCCTGGATGTATTTGCGAAGGCGATGCGGGCATTCCTGGTCTTTGCAATTTGCTTGACGGGAAATGCCTACGCTTCGAATCTCCGGCCCATCTTCGTAGAACTCCAGGCGAGCCTGACAAGCTATGTGGGCGGCGGTAGCGGAAGCATCTATGACCAGCTCGATCAGGTGATGCAGTCCGGCATCTCGACCTTCGAGACGGTGCACAAGCTGCTCTACGACCGTGAGCACCTTTCGGTCGAGATATGCGTCTTTGGCGGTTGCCCGGGCATCCACCTTGATGGGGTGCCGGCCATCATCTTGCAGGCCATCGTCAGCTTTTTCATTCTGGCGTTCGGCGTCTTCGCGTTCATCGACGTTGAGGTGATCAGCCAGTCGATCGTGATCGTGCTGGCGTTCGGCCCACTCTTTCTCTCAGGCTTCGCATTCGAGGCCACGGCGAAGTGGGCCGAGGGATGGCTCACGTCGGCTGTCAAGTACGTGATGACAGCCATCGTTCTGCTGGTGGTTGTGATCGCCGCACAAACGCAGGCGGAGAAGTTCGTCAATCTGCTGTTGAATGACGCCAACACCGCTGAACTGATCCCGTACAAGCATGGAGCCGCGGTCGGGAAACCGCTGTACGAGGCGCAGGGAAAGCTCATCGCCATCATGATCGTGCTGTCGGCTCTGCTTGCAAAGGCGAGCAGCATTGCTGCGGACATGGTGGGCTCGCTCGGCATCGCCGGTAACGCCGCCGGTATGTTCCGATCCGCTCAAGGCATGGCGACAGGCGCCATGAAGGGCGGGGTCCAGGGCGCCATGGGCGGTGGCGGGATCACGGGCGCGATGAAAGGCATGGCCCTCGGGGCCGCAGGCATGCAGGCGCCAAGCGGCGGCGGCCGCAAGGGCGGCGAGGGCAGCGGCGGTTCCAGGCCGGTGAATGGCACCGGTGGCAGTGGCGGCACCGGTGGCGGTGGCGGCCGCGGCCGGGGCGGTGGTAGTGGCACAGGGCCTGTCACCAAGTCACTGGCGAGTCGCGCCAAGCAACGCCTCGCCAACACGGCTTCATACGCCATGGGCTCGGTGGCTGGAAAAACCATTGGCCGGACCCAGTTGCCCGCCATGGCGAATCAGGCCAAGCAAGGCCTCTCCAATGTGCGGCAGCAGGCCCGGCAAGGCCTCACCAATGCCCGGAAAAGCGTCTCCAGTGCATTCCGCCATTCCAATCCGGCCACGGAGGCCAGTGTGAAATCTTCCAACCGCGCCGGCCCGGCATTCCGTGACGCGTGGCAACGGTCGAAGCGTCCGTGATCGCGCCAACCATCTTCATCCCCTCATGCCCCTCTACACCTATGTATAGAACCATTTCACTTCTTGGCGCCATGTTGTGTGGCTTGCTGCTGACGACCGCCTGCTCACACCCGCTGCCGAAGCTCGGCTACCCCGACGGCAGCAACCGGATCCCGATCAACGCGCCTGCGGCGATTCCACAGAAGGCCCCCGACCCGCAGAAGGCCCCCGACGTCCGGGAGCCGAGCGTAGGCAGTGCGCCCTCCGGAGAAAAGCCATGATCTGGCTGCGCAAGGACAAAACGCCTGCGCAGACGCCGGCGCAGGCGGAGTCCAAGACCCCTCCGAAGCTGAGCTGGGAGGAAGACGTGGTGTTGCACGAACGCCAGTCGCGCATCCTTGCGTGGCGTGTCGCAACGGCTGCAGGCGCACTGCTGGTGGTGATGACGATCTGTCTCGCGCTGCTGATCCCGCTCAAGCAGGCCATCCCGTACGTGATCACGGTGGACAGGCAGACCGGCGAGGCGCAGCTCGCGTCGACGGCCCCCAAGTTCATCGGCGAGAGCGACCTGACGCACAAGTACTGGATTCGGGAGTACGTCATCGCGCGCGAGCGGTACATCTACAAGCTTCTGCAGCACGATTACGACACGGTGCGCGTGCTCGCCGACGCCCCCCTGTGGAAGGATTACTCCGCTCTGTTCACCGGCGCCAACGCGATCGACAAGAAGGTGGGCGACTCCATCGAGGCGATCCCGAACATTCTGAGCATCGTGCTGCACGCCGACAACACCGCGACCGTGCGCTACGACCTGGTCAAGCGCGACACGAAGCAAGGCACCCAAAGCTCCACCAGTCGACGCATCGCCACGCTCAAGTTCACCTACCAGGCCAAGACCCTCGTGAAAGAGGCCGACCTCATCGCGAACCCACTCGGGTTCACCGTGGTGGCGTACCACACAGACCAAGAGTACGTCACGGAAACCTCCCCATTGCCCGGAGCGACACAATGAAAGCCACCATCCCTGCCGTTCTGTTTGGCCTGTGCTGGAGCGCCAGCGCCATGGCCTCGCCGATGCTGAATCAGGACACCGATCCCGTGCGGGTCACCCATGTCAAGTACGCGCCGAACGACGTGACGCGTGTGCTCGGGGCCGTCGATCACCCGGTACTGATCGAACTCAGTGCCAACGAGGCGATCGAAGACGTCGCCGGCGGCGGCATCTCGGGCTGGGAAGTGCAAAAGCGCGGTTATCGCCTGTTCGTTCGTGCGATGTCCGGGGCCGCTGAGGCCACGATGCTGGTGACGACCCGCAGCCGCTCGTACGTGTTCGATCTGATCCCGTTGCGACCCTCGCACAAGGGCAGCTTTGGTTCGCGGATGTCGAAAGTCGTGTTCGAGTACGAGGCCATCGCATCGCCTGTCTCAACCGCCACTCCCGTCACTCCCGCAACCCCTGCTGCGGCTCCGGTCGAAACCGTCTCCGGCAGGCCCGCGAGCCTGGAGACGATGCGCCTGGACTATCCGAGCCATTTCCCTTACCGCAACGCCAACTACACCATGCAGGTGGTCTCGGAGACGGTCGACATCCGCCCGCGCGAGGCATTCGACGATGGCCGCTTCACCTGGCTGCTGTTCCCGCGCAACCAGGAAGTTCCCACTGTCTACAAGAGCGTGCCTGGTACGGAGGAGGAGGTCGTCGTCAACTCGCACATGGAAGGTGACTGGCTTGTGCTGCACGCCGTGGCGCCGCTGTGGAACCTGCGCCTGGCAGGGTCCATGGTGGGTGTGTTCAACGACGCCTATGACGTGATGGGTGTGGGCGCAGGGACGAAGACGGTGTTCCCGAACGTCATGCGTGTGGACCAACCATGAGTGACGAACCGAACCACGCGGCGCCCGGCGAAGACTACGATCCGCATCGGTTCGACGTCGAGCGGATCCGCCGCAAGTCCAACGTCTTTCCGAAGATCGTCTTTGCGTTTGTGGTCAGCCTGGCCGTGATCGGCGGGGCTGCCTACTTCATCAAGACGAAGATCTCCGACTTCATGCGGGTGCACACCGAACCGGCGCCTGTCGAGCAGCAGCTGAAGGTGGACGAGAAACCTCCGGAGACACGCCGGTTCGAGGAGGTTCTGAGCACCGCGCTGACGCCAGCTGTGCCTGCCACGCCGATCCCTGTGGTCGCATCGGCGAGCGGTCCTGCGACGCCTCCGCCGCCGCCGCCCAACATGATGCTGGGCGGGGCGACTGCGTCAGAGTCTGCGGCGTCCGACCCGCCGCGCATGCGCACGATCGAAGCGTATGGCGAACAGGTGGCCGACGGGATCAAGGCGCCGACCACGACGCCACAGGTCAGTGCCCGCAAGTTCGGGGACCGCTCCTATCTGCTGGCCCGTGGATCCTTCATTCCGTGCGTGCTCGAGACCCAATTGATCTCGACCGTTGCGGGGAGCTCCAACTGCGTGGTGCCTGAGCATGTGTATTCGGAGAACGGCAAGGTGCTGCTGATCGAGAAGGGCAGCAAGATCATCGGCGAATACAAATCGGACATAAAACAGGGCGACGTACGCATCGCCATCCTGTGGCAACGCATCAAGACCCCGACTGGGGTGGTGATCGACGTCGACTCGCCGACGACCGACGCTGTCGGAGCGATGGGGGTCGAGGGCGGGATCGACTACCACTGGTCGCAGCGCATCGGCGCAGCGGTGCTGTTGTCTTTCATCGGCGACGCCATCGACATTGAGAAGGCAAAGGCCGGAGCGTCCACGACGACGATCGTGACGGGCCAGAACACCCAGAGCACGACCAAGAGCCTCGCTGAAAAGGTGCTCGAATCGACGATCAACATGCCGCCGACCATCTCGAAGAACCGCGGCGACCGTGTGACCGTGTACCTCAACCGCGACCTGTGGTTCAACACGGTCTACACCCACGCGGCGACAGCAGCGCGATGAGTTCCCCGGCCACTCCCGGCTTGGCGCGCGAGACCTCGGTCCTGGTCTTCCTGCAGCCGTTCAAGGTGTGGATGGACGACCCGGATGTCACCGAGATCGCGGTGAACGCCCCGGGCGTCGTCTGGGTGGAGGCGCGCTCGAGCTGGACCAGCCACGCATGCCCCGAGGTCGTCACGGCACAGCTGCGGGCGTTGGGCACGGCCGTGGCGACCTACTCGAATCAGAAGTGGGACGAGACCGCGCCGATCCTGAGCGCGTCGATGCCGGACGGCTCGCGCATCCAGCTCGTGATGCCGCCCGCGGTGGAGGAGGGGCGCTATTCGTTCACGATGCGCAAGCCGTCGCAACTCGTCCGCGGGATCGACGACTTTGCAGCGGAGGGCCTGTTCCGCAAGGTCAGGCCACTGCAGAGCCAGATCAGCGCGCAGGATCAGGAGCTGCTCGATCTGCTGCAGGCCGAGCAATACGAGCAGTTCATCAAGCTGGCGGTGAAGTACCGCAAGAACATCATCGTGTCGGGCGCGACAGGCTCGGGCAAGACCACCTTCATGAAGGGGCTCGTGCGCGAAATACCGAAAACCGAGCGCCTGATCACCATCGAAGACGTGCGCGAACTGTTCCTGCCTCACGAGAATTGCGTTCACTTGCTGTACAGCAAGGGTGGCCAGGACAAATCGAAAATTCGGCCGAAGGACCTGCTCGAGAGCTGCCTGCGCATGAAGCCCGATCGCATCCTGCTGGCCGAAGTGCGCGGCGACGAGTGCCTGTACTACGTCCGCAATGCCGCTTCGGGCCACCCCGGCAGCATCACCAGCTGCCATGCGGGTTCGCCGGCGCTGGCGTTCGAGCAACTGGCCATCATGATCCAGGACTCCCCGGGCGGTGCGAACCTGACCTTTGACGTCATCAAGCGCTTGCTGGCGCTGACGATCGACATCGTCGTGCAGTTCCAGAACCACGACGGTGAGCGCTTCATCAGCGAAATCTACTTCGACCCCCGCAAGAAGCTTGCGGCATTTTCATGAAGCTCGAACTGAAACCCGAACAGAAGTCGCATTTGAAGATCGCCGGCATCGTGCTGGGCGTGGTGGTGCTCTTCGCCATCGCGAACTATCTGGCCGGGGTGATGCTGTTTGTCTCGTACAAGCAATCACCCTTGAAAGCCGGGCTCTTCACCATCGAGCAAGCCTACTTCTCGTACACGGACACTGCCGTTCTGCTGCGGGTGAAGACCTTGTTCTTCATGGCGCTGCTGATGTGTTTCGGTGGGACGTTCGCGGCCTACATGGCCATGCGTGACCGGATCACGAACAAGACCCTGTTCGGCAAGGCCCATTTCGCGACCACGAAAGACATCGAGAAGGAGAAGCTGGACGGCGAGAAGGGCGTGGTGCTCGGCAAGTTCAAGGACCGCATGCTGCGCCTGGGCGGATACGAATTCGTGCTGCTGGCAGCGCCGACCCGCACAGGCAAAGGGGTGGGCTTCTGCGTGCCCAACCTATTGCAGTTTGCCGGCTCGGCGGTGGTGCTCGACATCAAGGGCGAGAACTACAACCTGACCTCGGAATTCCGTCGGCGCTACCTCGGCAACGAGATCGTCTACTTCAACCCGTTTTCCGAAAACACCCACCGTTGGAATCCGCTGAGCTACATCTCGGCCGATCCGAACTTCCGCGCCAACGACCTGATGGCGCTGGCAACCATCATCTACCCCGTCAACGAGAAAGACCCGTTCTGGTCGGACGCGGCGAAGAACCTGTTCATCGGCCTCGGGCTGCTGATCCTCGAGACGCCGGAGCTGCCGCCCACGATCGGCGAGATCCTTCGACAAGGCTCCGGCAAGGGCTTGGCCATCGACGAGTACCTGAAGAAGGTGATGACGCAGCGCACGGAGAGCAACCGGCCGCTGTCCGATACCTGCCGCGACACGCTGAACCGCTTCCTGAACAGCGGCGAGCAGGCGCTCAAGGGCGTTCACGCGACGTTCTCCGCCTCGCTCACGCCGTGGGCCAATGCGGTGATCGACAAGGCCACCTCGGGTGACGACTTCAGCCTGCGCGACGTGCGGCGCAAGAAGGTCACGATCTATCTGAACATTCCGGCCGGTGAAATTCTGCAGGCCGCGGCGATCGTCAAGCTGTTCTTCTCGCAGCTGATCAACGAGAACGTGAAGGAGCTGCCCGAGCAGAACCCCGAACTCAAGCACCAGTGCCTGCTGCTGCTGGACGAGTTCACCGCGATGGGCAAGGTGGACATCATCGCGAAGGGCGTGGGCTACATGGCCGGCTACAACATGCGGCTCGCCATCGTGATCCAGGACAAGAAGCAGCTCGAGGCGGTGTATGGCCCCGAGGACGCGCACAACATCATCAGCAACATGGGCGCCGTCATCTACTTCACGCCGGCGCAGATCTCGGAGGCGGAAGAGTATTCGAAGATGATCGGCAACGACACGGTGTCGACATCGAGCCACCAGACGCCGCATGGCAGCCTGTTCGGCGTGAAGGCCGACGGCGGCAACCCGAGCACCACGGAGCAGTACCAGTCGCGCGCGATCATGTTGCCGCAAGAGCTGCTACAGATGAGCAAAGACCTGGAGCTGGTCGTCCGGTCGGGCATGCCGGTGATCCGCGCCGACAAGATCCGCTACTACGAAGACCCCTACTTCAAAGAGCGGTTCACCGCGGTGCCCATGCACGAGGTCACCATCGGCCAGGACAAGCGCAAGGTGCCCATTCCGACCACATTGCCTCATGGCGATTGGGGTGCTTATCAGTCTGCAGTGGTCGCCAGCGACTTCTACGTCAAAGCGGGCGCAGCAACTCCCGCGGCACCCGCAGCGGCACCGGCGGGTTCACCAACGCCCGAGTCGGTCGAGAAGCAACCCGTGCCGGCGCCTGTTGACGCAGGCATCTCGATCCCTGCGCTGCCGGAACGCGCAATGCCGTTCGACGAGCTTCATGCCCTTTTGAGGGCAGGCGTCCACGACGCGGAGGAGATCGCGCCGGTTGCAGTGGCCAAGGCCTATGCCGATGCGATCGTGGGCTATTGGCAGCACGTCGCCGCGCATGCCGAAGTGTCGAATGACGAGCCGATGATGGTGTTCGACCTGCTCCCGGGCAGCAGCGCATTCCTGTGGAAGCTGCTGCTGTCGCTGCAGGCCCGGATGACCGAGCTCGGCGAGAACTGGCCTTCGCTGCGCTATGTCGCGTGCGTAGATGACGAAGCGCAAGCCCTCGAACTGGCCGGGCATCCCTACCTTGCGACCGCGGCGGAGCACGGCTTGTTCGCAACGCTGCAGCGCGACGAATTGCTGGCCCGCACCGAACCCCTGCTGGAAGTGAACCCGGTGGTGGTGCTGGCCGAGCACTACTTCGCCGCGTTGCCTCACGTCTTGATGAAATGCGGCAGTGGCGTTGCCTCGGTTGGGCAGGTTCTTGCGAAGCCCGGCCAGGCAGGGTCCGGCTCGGTCGCGCTGGATGCCCAGTGGCGTCCGTTCGACGCTGCGCAAGATGGCGCCGCGCTGTCGGACCTCGGGCAATCCGTGATGAACGCATACACCGCCGCGGCCGAGTCCGTGCAGGTGCGCGTGCCGCTTGAGGGCCTGCGGATGCTCGAGGCCATCGACCGGATCGCCGGCCATCGCTTCCTGCTGCTGGCGGCCGACAGGGCGGTCTCGCAGGAGCGGGCGATCCGCGCCGGCGCGTTCGCTCTGCCCGCGGCGCTGAAGCTGCCGCTGCCGCGGCAAGCCGCGAACTTCCATGCGCTCGCTCAGGGCGCCCGACTGCTCGGTGCCGAGTGGTCGGTCGATGCGGGGGGCGAAGGCGTGCCCGATCTGCTGCTGCTCATGGGGCCGCTGGAGGGGGCGCCCGGCGTCCTGGCCGACTTGGCCGGGCGTGTCGCGGGCGTGCACCAGGACACGCATGCTGCCGGGGTCGCCGCAGCATCCGCAGCTTCCGCGTCCCAGTGCCTGTCGGCCTTGCGGCAATCGGACCACGACCCACAAGTCTTGCTGTCGATGTACGGCGCCCTCGCGGCGCTCGACTGGGCGCGAACCGACTTCTTGCATGCGCCATGGCAGCGTGCGCTGGAAGCCACATGGCGCCTGTGGCTGCCATCGAGAGCGTCGTATCCGATGCATCAGGCGCTCAGCTACCTCGCGCTGCAGGCCCGGCACTACGGCCTGGCGCGCGAGGCCAGTGCGACCGGCATGGCGGTGTGCGGCGAAAACCTCCAGGACCTGAGTACGCTGGCCCTGTGCGGCTTGCACACCGGCGACCACGAAGCCGCCGCGCAATACGCGTCGCAGGTGCTGGCCGCCGTGCCCGCCGATCCCACCTGCCTTGCGGTCCGCGCCGAACTCGCACAGCGCGAACAGCTGCTGCAGGCGCGCAGCTGGTTCCAGCCGCAGGCAGCTTCAGAGGGGGCGCTGCGGCTGCAGCCTCTGGCGCCGCACCATGCGGAGGCGCTGTCGCTCCAGTACCGCGACATCGACGTCTCGATGGCGTTCCGGCTACCGGCCTCGGCGTCGCCCGACGGCCTGGCGGCGTGGATCGACGAGGCCAGCCGCGATCCGCACCGTCTCGACTGCGTGGTGTTGCACGAGGCCTGGGGCGCGATCGGCATCGTCGGTGCGGGCGTGACGGGCGACGCCGGCGTTTTCAGCTTCTGGATCGGGGCAGACCACCAGGGGCAAGGCCACGGCGTGCAGGCTGCGCGGCTGTTGCTGCCGATGCTCGAAGCCGCAGGCGCCCGGCAGCTGTTTGCGGCGGTGAGGCCGAACAACCGCCGCTCGCTCGCCGCCCTGACGGCTCTTGGCTACGCGCCGATGGTCATTGCTGCGCAGCAGCCCGACAACGAATTGCGCTTTCTGCACCTCGGCGATGCGGCTGAGGTGGACACGTCTGAGGCGAAGACCGCGCTCGCGCGGGTGTGTGCCGAGCATGCCCCCGGTCTTCGCTTCGAATGATCCTGCGGAGGTCGCCCCTGTCCTCAACGCGTTCATCAACGTGGCGTGACACACGCCGAACACTGGAGCAAACATCATGAACCTAGGTAAGTCGCAGCCAAAGTTGCCAGCACAGCAGTCCACACCACAGCAGCAGTCGCAGTCGAAGTCGCCCCAGACACAGACACAGACACAGACACAGACACAGCAGTTGCAGCCGGCCACGTCGCATCTGATCACTCCACCGCCGTCGCTCTCGGAGTCGCAACCCGAGCCGCTGTCGAGTTCGCGCCCGCGCCCATTGCCCGAGCAAGATTTCAATGCCATCGTCCAAGACGGCCAGAACCGCAGGCTCACCGACCCCGACGTGGTGAAGGCGATGGCCTTCCAGGCGGTGAACGTTGGCGGCGGGGCCGCTTTCGCGTTCGGCGCGGGGCGCGCGATCGGCGCCGGCGTGGCAGAGATGATCGTGAAGGCCGGCTTCCAGTCGCCGCAACTGGCCGGCGTCGGTCCGGACACGGCGCATTACCACGAAACGGGGCAGCAGACATGGCAGCAGCACACTGGCCAGGTAGTGGCCACCGCTGTCGCGCGCGCGATTGGCGCGACGGTGGGCGGCGGTATCGGAGCGACTGTGGGCAACGTGGTTGCGCCGCGCCTGGCCGCGATGCTCGGAAAGCAGTTCAAGCCGATGCCGGCGGATGTGCTGGTGCCCGACCGCGTCGCCAAGCTCCGCAAGCCTGACGGCCAGCTTTACGGCGAGGCCGGCGTGAAGGACCTGCGCGAGCAGGTGACTGCGGCACACAAGGAATATGGCGCCATCGTCGGAGACGCGCACGTCCACGCCGGCCAATTGGCCTTCGGTGTAGAAAACGCCTCGCGCGGCCTGGGCCAGGGCAAGCAGCCGATGGGCGCGCCAACGGATGCTGGGGTCTCCATCGGGGTCTCCGGCACCGCGGGCGCGGTAACCGGCATCTATGCTGCGATCAAGATGGCCGGGCATCGCCTGTCGGTGCCCAATCCGGACCACACCGGTACTGATCCCGCACCGATGGTCGACGTGCCGACCTTCTATGCCGGCGACCCCGCGCCGATCCCGGACCGCTTCACCGGCCCGACCGTCAAGCACACGGCCATGAACATCGCGGCGGGCACGGGTGACCGGATCGGGCAAATGGCCAAGGCCACCTGGCCACTGAGCGCGGCCAACGTGGCCGGCACAGTCATCGCTGCCGCCATACCGAAGGGGCCTAGCAACATCGCCCACCGGGTCGTACAGGCAGTGGAGGCCGGGCCCGGCGTAGCCGCAGCCGTGCGTCCGTGGTTCGAGTCGCAGCCCAACATTTTGAACAAGGACAAGGCACGCATCGCGCGCCAACAGCCAAGCAAAGACCTGGAGATGCAAAAGCCGAAGGGCGGCGGCCCCAACCCCGAATTCGACCCGGGACACCGCGCCGCCGTGGGGCTGTCGGAAGCGAACTTCAGCGCGACCGAAGCTGCCCTGCAAGGTCTTGGCATGCAGCGAGTTACCAATACCGGAAGCGGAGCCAACTGCCTCATCATTTCGCTGCTGCAGCACGCCACCGGCGACTACGCCCAGGAGCATGCTGTGCAGGCTGAGCAACTGCGCAGGGAACTTGCCGACGATTTCCCCGGCACCCCCTTTGCCGAGAGTCTGGAGGCAGGAGACTATCTGCGCTTCGACCAAGCCCTCCCAGCGCGCCAGGACGGCACCCAGGACGGCAGGACGATGGGGGAGCGTCTGGTGAACCGTATGGCGGAGCTTCACCCCGAACGGCCCCTGAACGTCACCTTCGTGAACGGCATGGAAGACGGCGGCCAGGGCGGCGACCGAATGATCGGCGCGCGGCACGATCTGCACCCCAACAACGGCATATCCGTGGCGATCTTCGAGCAGGGCGAGCACTTCGAGGCGCTGCAGGGGAACGGCATAGACGCGTTGAATGGACGGATCGTACCCACGAACCCTGGCTCCTGAGCCCCGCGCCGCGCCCTCGGCCCGCTGAGTGCCGGGCCTTCGCGCGACCGCTTCCGCAAAGCATCGGAGCCATACGCTATGGCGAGGAAGGCGTGACACACGCCGATCACTGGAGCAAACGTCATGTTCGACCGAACCATGGGGCTGTCCCGGCGGCCTGCACAGCAGCCGGCACAGCGGCAGCCTGGGCAACAGCAGGCCCCTCGGCAGGTAGCCTCCGACCTCACCCGCACCAATCCGCACTCGGCAGCGCTGAAACTGCGTCCACCGAACCTCAAGCCGCGCGACCCCGCCACCGACCCGTGCTTTGGCTTGGGCCATATAGCCCGGGCGTTGACCTCCTAGATTGCATCCGCCTTGGGGATACCTCAGCGGCGCACGCAAGCCGCAGCAGATCTGGCGAAAGAGGTTGCTGCCGGTACCTGGGAGTTGGGGGCCGATCCACCGCGCGAATGAAAGCAAACAGGTCACCAGTGCCCTCCGTCGCCATGCGCCGATGGGCATCGCGGCACAGCAGCCCGACAACGAACTGCGGAGCATGCCTCCCGGCATTCGCTTCGATTGATCCCGCGGGGAAGACCCGCCCTCAAGCAGTAGTCGTCACGGTGGCGTGATACACGCCGAACACTGGAGCAAACGTCATGAGATCAAAAGGACAGTCCCAGCAGCCCGGGCCGCAGCCTGTGCAACCGCAGCCCACGCAGCTGCCGGCCACCACTCCGCTTACCCCCCATCCTGCGGCGGCCTCGCTGCAGAATGCCGTGCCTGCGCTGAACACGCGCCCACCGAAAATGGAAGCGTCTCCCATCGAGGGGATCGCGCCGAAGAATCAGGGCGCCCAGGCCGAACTCAACGACGTGCCGACGTATGCCGTCGATGAGCCATCGACGTCGGGACGCGGCCAGCTGAACGTGCACCGACCGGACATCAAAACACCTGCCCCCGACCTGTTGTCCTCAGGCATGCCGCGCCTACCGAGCGAGGGTAGTAAGCCAGTCAGCAAGGCCACGACATCCGCCGATTCGACCACCGGACTGTCTAACGCACCGCGCACCATTCTCGCTTCGGTCGTGGCCAAGCGCACCGATGCCAAGGAGTTCACCACCCAGCGCACCCACGCGACCGAACTCGACACCATGCTGACGCAGGTGCTGAAGGACGTCAGGACGTCAGTCCAGCAGGCCCAGCTCGATGACCTGAAAGCGACCTACGGCGTTTCGCAGAAGGACATGGATGCCTTCTGCGGCGAGTACCGCGCGAAGCTCGTCGAATCGGCCAGTGCCGGACGGCACATGAGCGTGCCCAACGACCACTGGGGGGTGTTGAAAGTGGCCGCACATGCCGGGCGCGGGATGACGATCGCCGAGGATTTCCTGGTGCTCAAGATGCCGGTCCAGTCCGGCAGCACCACGGAAGACCGGTACTTCATCAAGGGCTATGGCGGGGCACTCGTCAAGCTCGACGACCTGAAGGACAGCGAGCTCCTGGTCCAGAAGACGGGCGACAAGCCCGCCGGCGAGGTCAGCAAAGGCGAACTCGAAACACCGCTGCGCTCGGCGGTGCTGGAGGCATCGCGGGAATCGCCCTTGTATGCGCGGCGCACTGAGGCCGAGTCCGCAGACGTCGCCACGCTCGAGCCGTTGAATCCGAGCGCCATGAAGGACACGGCGGCCTGGTGGTCGAATGCGGAGACGGCGCTGAGCCCGGGTGCCGGCCCGCTGAACAAGAACGGCATACGCGAGTTCCAGATCGACCTCTACACCAACGAGTCGCGGCTGGTCATCTTCCGCAACGAGTACGAGTTCAAGAACGACCAGGCGATTCCGGTGGACGAGCGCCGCAAGGCCATCGGCAAGCCTGCCGTTGACGGTGCCGGCGCGGTCGAGATTCCTGCCGACGCGATGGTGGGTGGCCGCGTCCTCGGGCAGATCCAGGGGGTCAGCTCCTGGGAGGTCATGTCGCCATCGACCCTTGCCGGGGTCAAGTTCTCGAAGGTGCAGCGCAACCTCGGTGACCTGACGGAGCGGCTGCGCACCGCAGAGCCCACGAAAGAGCCCACGGTGATCCACATCACGTGCGACGACGGCTCGCAGCACAAGCTGGAGCTGTCCGACCACGGCATCAAGCTGTCCATGCTCAAGCCCGAACCCTCGTTCGGTGCGGCCGACTCGGCGCAGATCCTGCGGGCCGATGACGACCTGCAGGCCAATGTGGATGTCTACAGCTACGACGGCGATTTCAAGGGCGTGAACTCCACGACATCGGGCGTCCCGGTGTCCCAGTTCGGGGTGTCCACGGGCGAACAGGTACGGGCCGCTCCGCTCATCACCAACAGCACTTTCGCGGCCGGCGCCCTGCGCGCCGGCTTGCGCCTGGTGACGCTGCAGCCCCTGATCGGTGGTGGCCGCGACGCCAGCACGGCGGCCTTCTTTGCCAACCTGATCACCCAGACCGGTGTGCGCTACGGCATCGTGGCCGGCCTGAGCGCGGGCGCCCGTCGCCTGACGCAGACGTTCGGCCTGTCGCAGTCCGGAGTCCTGGGCGGCAGCATCAGCCAAGGCCAACTGATCGGGATGATCGCGACCACGATCGCCGTGCAGGAAGCCGTCACGCGCCTGGGCCGTGCCGTCAACCGGGTCGTGCCGCGGCACTGGCTGCAACCCGAGAACGGCGTGTTGCGCGACGCCGGGACCTACGTCACCTCGGCCGTGGGCGAGATGCTTCGGCTCACGCTGTCCGCCGAGATCCAGCATGGAATGGGGCTGGCGCGCGGCTCGTCCGCGGATTGGGTCTCGCTGGCGGCCGCCTCGGCGGTCAAGGGTTTCGTCGAACTCGGCAAGGAAAAGATCGGCGACCCGCGGAACCACCCCGGCCTGATCACCTCGTTCAACGTGTTCTACAACCTGGTCTACAGCGTTGCCCGCGGCGTGGGCAACGCCTATGCCCTCGACGGCGAGGGCGGGGTCAGCGCAAAGGAATTCCAGGGCGAGGTGGCACGGCGGATCGCCGCGCGCGCCGACAGCCTGGCCGACCCCCTGGCCAAGTACCTGTTCGACAAGCTCGGCGTGCTCGACATGAACGGCGGCACCTTCTTCTCGCAGGAAGCGCGCGACGTGGCGGATCGCGACGTGGCCCAGTGGGTGCATGCGGCGCTCGACCAGCTGTCCGTCGAATCGAGCCACCTCGAGGAAGACCTCGCGAACGTCGAGTTCGTCAAGAAGCTGCTGGGCGGCATCCAGGAGGTCGAGGAGAACATCCAGCAGTACCTGAACCGGCGCGGGCTGTCGGCGGACCAGGGTGACGCCGAACGCGACCTTCTGGAGGACAAGGCAGTCACTGATGCCCTCGAATTCGCCCAGCAAACGCCTTCGGATCAACAGGACACAGTGGACAGCGTGTTTACGCGGCTCGACAACATGATTGAGGCCAACGAGACGGGCCAGGACGTGGAGGGCGAGAAGCCCACCGAGTTTGTCGCCTCCATGCTGCGCCTGTCCGACCATGCCAAGCTCGAGCGCGAGCTGGATCAGGCGGAGGCAAAGTACCTGGGCGCACGGGCCGGCGACATCGAAATGGGCCTGCTGCATCGCCGGGCCAAGAACCCCGACCTCAAGCCGCGACTGCCGGGTACCGAGGCCGGCCGGCTCACCCACACGGACATCATTCCCAAAAGTGTCACCACCTGGACGCGCAAGGGCCAGGAGGCTGCCCTGCCACGCACGAAGCAAATGGCCGCAGGCCCCAACGTGCTGAGCCTGCGGAAAAAGCCGCTGGCGCCCAACGCCTTGTCGAAAACGCTCGCCTCCGAGCTGGCACCGGCGGTGCGCGGCTACACGCGCGAGTCGCAGTACTACCACCTGCCCATCCGCTTCCCGTACAGCGGCCAACTGCGGCACACGCGCCTGGGCCCGGGCATCACGGTCCCCTACGTCGTACTGAACCAGATGGGCAACACGACGGGCGACCCCGCCGGCATGATCGATCCGTTCAACATCCCGCTCGTGAACCTGGCGGCCCACCATGCCCCGTCGTTCCCGTCAGTCGGCTACCGGGGCGTGGTGACCGTTGCCTCGTTCGTGCCGGGAGACACGGCGGACATTCCCGGCGCGCGCAACATGCGGCCCGGAGACGTTGCCACGCTGACGGAAATCTTCTCGATGACGGCGAGCAGCCGGATGGCCGCGTATTTCGGCGTCGGCATCAACGCCGGCGCCCCGATCGAGCGCAGCCAGCTGCTGGTCGTCGCCCAGTCCACCGCCACCAACTTTGCCAACATCGCCGACCTGGCCCAGGCCGAGATGGTGATGGAGCCGGGTGCGGCGTTCACGGTCGAGCGGGTCGACGTCCAGGACGCACAGGCCCAGCAACTTCTGGCCACGGCCACGGACGAGCAGCGAGCAGCGGCCCAGAAGCTGGGGCAGGTCGTCTTCTTGCGACAGATCGACACGCTCGCGCTCGAACGGCGCTTCGACGATTTCAGCAAGAACCCCGGTGCACTGCCGCCAGACGACCAGTGCCAGATGATCGAGCCGCGATCCGGCAACTTCCTGCGGGCCGAGATCGACCCCGCGGACGTTCGTGAAGGCGGCACCACTCAGCCGCCGTGGATCTTCGACGTAAGGGCCCAGCAGCCGGCGTTCCGCCGCTACGATCCCGCCAAGGACGCGGGAAAGCCCGTGCTCGTCTACGACAACTCCCCGAAGAGCTACTTCCTGGGCAGGCCGCTCCATGGCGACCAGCCGGTGAAGCACGCGCGCTGGAAGAACCCGTACACCGCGAGCGACGGGCCGGACTCGATCAAGCACGCCATCCACGCAGCCATCCTGCGCGGCGACCGCGCGGTGAGCGAAGGCCATCTCGATACGGCCCTCAGCAACGTCCACCATGCCAAGCTGATGCAGCGCCAGCCGGAGCTGACCGACGCACAGCAACGCCGGCTGGACGAGGACGACGATGTGAGGGACAAAGCCGCCCTGGTGGCAGCGAGCGTGGAAGGGCTGCAACTCGGCAGTCCGCTGAATGCGGGCCAGGCGACCGTCATGGCCGAGCTGCTCACCAGCGTGTTCCGCAAGCGCATCCAGCTCATCGACATGACGACGGCCGGCACGCCCCTCGTCCGCGAGATCGACCAGACGTACGACGAGATCGATCTCAAGAAGGCGGCGCAGAGCATGCCGACGCCCTACTTCGAGCCGCTGGCCGGTGCCGTGGTGGTCGCAATGACGCCCGAAGGCTTCGCCAACCAGCGCCTCGCCGGCGAGGCCGTCGAGGGCGTGACCATCCAGGGCACTGAGAATGGGCCGACGCTCGAGAACATGCTGCATGCGTTCCAGCGCGAAGCTTTCCCCGAAGCCGGCTCGTACACGCCCGATGCAAACGGCATCATGCGACCCGACGCTGCAGCCCGCCGTTCGGCCGCGCTGTTGCTGCGAACCGTCCAGCGCTTTGCCGCAACGCCGGATTTCCGCATCCAGGAGTTCCTGGCAGGCCATGGCAAGGCGCTGGTGGATGGGGCCAACTCCACGTTACCGCTCGAGGGCAAGGGAGACAGCAAGAAGGCCGACGGCAAGAAAGCGGACGGAAAAAAAGCGACTGACGGCAAGTCGAGTGGTCGCATCGACCCCGCCAACATCAGTGCCAACATCAGTGCATTCGCCAGGAATAGGCGCAAGACCACGCTATGGCTGAAGGACCGCGGCGTGCAGGTGATCGGTAACGACGGCGGCGCGGCCAACAACTGCCTGATCATCTCGCTGGTGCAGCACGCGACGGGAGATTTCGACTCCGAGCATCCGGAGCACGCCGCGGCCATCCGCGCCGCGCTCGTCGCGCAGTTCCCGCACATCAGCATGGTGGATCCGCTGCACTCGGACACCAACGAAGCGCGCTGGCTGGCGGCGCATGTCCACACGAACTACGGCCAAGAACCGGCACCCGCGCTGTGGTTCCTCGAGCCCGGCAGCGACGGCAGGCCCATCCCCCGGCAGGTGAGCGGCACGGGGGCCGACGGCAGCGGCGGCATCATCACCGTCGCGAACTGGGGTCGCCATTTCGAGGCGGTGCGCGACGACGGCAAGCTGCTGCCGAGCCTGTTGCCGGACCTTGCGACGTAGGCCAAGCCAGGTTCAAGGCTCGACAGGCGCTGCTGATACCCGGGCGTTGCGGAGTGGGCCGTAGGCACTCGCGACCAAGGCTCAGAGCCTGTGAATGAATCCGGCGCGCCCGAGCGGGTGCGCCAAAGGGTGTCGATCTAGGCGCAAAGCGCAGCTGTAGCTCGGGCTACAGCGAGCATTTGCAACGACGAGCGGCGCCGTTTGGGGCGCACGAGCGGGTGTGTCGGATTCGTTCACAGGCTCTCAGGCCCCGCTTTTCATACAGGAAGAAACCAGCTACGACGGGTTTGCCAGTTTTGGGGATGTCTCGGCTTCCGCGAACTGAATTGCAAACAGACATGCGAGGACGCCAATGGAGCGCCCAAGTTTTGACGATTAAGACGAACAAGATGAACGAGCGTTTTGGAGTTAAAGACGTGGAGTACGAGTGGAAAGTCGGCAAGGTGTGCCCTCGATCGGTGGATCTTGTGCGCGCACTCGCGCCAGGATCGACCGTGGCAGACATCGGCTGCTATGGCTGGCTGTTGGGTGAGGCGAGCGCGGCGAGCGGTGCAACCTTGATCGGCGTTGATCAAGCCGAGCCCCCGGGTCGGCCGCCGCACGCGCGCTTCGAGCATGGCTCGAATACGAAGATCGATCTTGACGACGATTCGTGCGATGTGGTCATTGCCGGGCACGTCCTCGAGCACGTCTTCGACGGGATTGGATTCGGCACTGAGTTGCTGCGCATCCTCAAGCCGGGCGGCCTGCTGTGGATCGAGACGCCGAGCGAGCTGGGATGCCATGCCGTGTCGACGGACGATCCGCAAGACCAAAGCTTTCACAGCTTTTGGGACGATCCGACGCACATTCGACCATGGACGCCCGGGGCGCTGTATCGCTTGGCGATCTCTTGCCACGCGTACCCGCTCGCCATCCAGCGCACACAGACGGGCGATGTCCCGTCCTCGACCATGCTGGCGCGCAAGCCTTCGTTCATCCCAATGCGCTTGACAGCTCGCTTCGCCATGACATGTGCTGCTTCGCCCAGGCCGCATCGATCTGGTGTTTCCGATCAGACACTGGTAGCAGGCCCCATCCGGAAACGTCTTACAAATGCTTGCCCCTCTTGAATTTTGACTGGGTACTTCTGGCGGGTTTTCTGCCGGCTGTCCACCATCAAGACCGTCATCTTCTTGATAGCCGGCAAGCTCGGCTTCCACGCGATCAATCCTCATGTCCGGCAACCCACCTGAAATTCAACAGAGCCCTCCACCGAACACCGGCTTGCAGCGCCCGCCTTCCTATCTGGGCTACGAGACGATCAGCCAATGGATCGATGCCATCGCACCGCAGCTTCGCGATTCGCAGTTCGTCGCCGTGGCGGCCATCTTGCGAGGCGGTTTGTTCCCCGCGCAATGTGCTTCGTTCGTGGCCGGTGTGCCTCTCGCGTTCATCGGATACGACCGGCAACAGCAGCGCGCGCGCTGGGTCGGAGAGCCGCCGCCGCCGGGCCGTCTCTTGATCTGTGAAGACATGGCGGGCTACGGCTACACACTTGTCAATTGCAAGGCCTTTGTCGAGCAAACGCATGCGGACTACCGTGTTCTGACGGTCGTCTCGGATGAGTTTTCGCGCACCCGGCCGGACTGGTCAATGCACCGCCCCGATGTGCAAAGCGTGCTGCCTTGGGAGCGTGAACTCATTTCGCCGCACTTTCAACGAGACTGGCTGGAAGGTGGCGCCGACGGTCGCCGCGCGATGGATGCGGACCACGTGTATCGCTACTGGGCTGTCGACCTTGATGGTGTGCTGTGCGACGATCTGGCTCCGCGGCGGTACGCGCAAGACATGGATGCGGCGCTCGCCGAGCGCGATGGCCTCCCTCGGGCAGCACGAGCGCCCCAACTCATTCCGCGGCGCCACATCATCGTGACCGGGCGTCCCCTGCACGACAGTCGAAGAACCCGCAGTTGGCTTGATGCGCAAGGCTATGGCGGGATCGACGTGATTCATCGTGACCCCAGGCAATACGAGCATGACGACGCAGCGATCGCTGCGTACAAGAGCGCGGCGGCGCAACGGCTCGGCATCACAGACTTCATCGAGTCCTGCCCACACCAGGCGGTATTGATCGCTGCGCACGCTCCGCACATGAGAGTTCATTGGTGGCGCCGAGGTGACCCGGTGCTGATCAACGCAACGCCTACCGCGTTGTAGAGCGTTTCCTCACCCGCGCCATCAGGGCTGCGTTGTCAACTCTTTGTAGGCCGCGACGACGAGGCCTCTTGCCCTCCCTGCATGGGCCGTGAAGTCGTCTTTCAACATCGGCTCGTCGGGGGTTGCTCTGGGTGTACTCCGCGTGAGCCTTATCCGGTTCGGAGTTTGGTGCGCCGCGCGGCGCCTGAACCTTGGCAGCTTCGAGTGGCCCCGCAGCGCAGCGTCGGCAACATCGCCGATGACATTGACCCAGGATCAGTTCGACGCCCTGGTACTCGGACTGCCGTGGCAGCGCCTGGAGCAGTTGCGGCGCATCACTCGAATGTGAGTTCGCCCCGCGGCGGGCGACCCATGGCAATCGGAAGAACTCCGAGTGCACAAGGGCCAAGCGAGCATGCACCATGCGGCATGCTCGCTGTGCACGCGATCAAAGCCCAAGACATCTCAACGGGCATGAGCCGTGGGCCTACCTGAAGGACGTGCTCACCCGACTGCCGACGCAGTTGAACAGTCGCATTGAGGAGTTGCTGCCGCATCACTGGCAACGCGCCGACTGAAACCAGCCAGCGTGCGCCGACGCGGCGCATCGACAAGATCGCGGAGCGGCTGAAGATCAACGCGAACAACGCTCATGGGCAGTGGTCACTGTTCGCCCAGAAGAAGGAGAGGAAGGTCGGGAAGGATGGGGACATTCGAAGCGTCCACCAGATCTTTCCGTGAACGAGAAGGAGTTCTGATTGATCGCTGATCACGGCGGCGCGTCACCCGGCCTTCACAGTGTCCCAGCGAACAACCGGGTCTCCGTCTTGTCATCGTGTCCACCTATCGTTGGATGGACACACCATCCCAATGGAGAAACCGGTGAGGAAGACCCTTCCTCAAATATTCATAACGATGGCGTGACGACACACGCCGAGCACTGGAGACAAACATCATGTGGACGCGCAAACCCTCAACCACGGCCCTGCCGCAGACCAAGCCGGTCGCTGCTGGGCTCCCCACCACTGAGGCAGGCTTGCCGCAGGGTGCGGCGGCGTCGCCGAAACTGCCGGCACCCAACCTCAAGGCATCTGTCCGCGACCCCTCGCTATCAGACGCGTCGCGCTTGTCGCAACGAGCCGAGCCGTCGCTGAGCCCGGAATCGCACCTCATCGAGTCTGCTGGCAGCCACCGCGCAGTGGCGGATACCCAGGGCCCGGGGGGGAACCCTTCGCTTCGCCCGATTGCAGAGGAGCGGCAGATGCCGGGCGGGTTCCATCACTTGCCTGCGCCGGGGGCGACGGATCAGGACGCGGGGGGCGGGTGGAGCCTGCGCAAGGCGGTTTCAGACCCCAAGACCCAAATCGTCGACCCTGCGCTCGGTCTGGGCAAGGATTCGTCGCTGTCGAAGCAGACGACCGCCCGGAGCAGCGGGGTCTTCTCGAAGAGCAAGTCGACGATCAGCGAGCCGAGGGACATGGATTTCCCTCGCCTGGGCGACGCCGCCGGGGCTGCCGATCCCTCTGCGCTGGCCACCCTGGCCACGCTGTGTGCCCGGCAGGCGCCCGACCTGCGGCTTGCTCAACCGGCGGCCGCGGCCGTCACCACCATCGCCTGGGAGGCCATGCCATGAACTTCAACTCGTCCCGTCCGAAGGGTCCGACGCCCGACCAGGGGTCTTCGTCCCGTACCCAGCACACGCAGGAGGGCCAGCTGACCTCGCCATTGCCTGGGGTGGCGCTGAAGTCGCCTCAGGCGCTGCCAGGGGGCACCGACGCCGCGCAACGGATGCCGGGTGAGTACCCGTTGAATCCGGAGGGGCCGAACCTTCATTTGCCCGTGGCAAGCGACGATGGCCACTCGATGCACCGCCGCAACGACGCGGGCGGTGGTGGCGCGTGGCTCCGGATGCCCGACCTGAGCAAGGCGAGTCCCGCCTTGGCGAACTTTGTGGACAAAACTCTCGGGGCGGGCAAGCAATCCAAGCTCTTGAAGCAGACGACCGGCTGGGCCGGCCCGCTGGTCTCGAAGGTCAAATCCACCATCAGCGAGCCCAAGGACATGGCCGGCAAGGCGGCCGACGTGCGGCAACACGTGGCCGACGGCGAGCGCGCAAAGGTGCGCCCGGCGCTTTCGGAGGCCGAAGCCTCCCGGCGCCAGAACAGCCCGGCTGCGCAGGCGCTTTCCACCACCCATTGCCAGGCGCTGACCACGCGCCTGACCCGCGCAACTGCGGTGCTGGCGGCTCTCGGCACGAACGGCACCACCCGCGAGCAGCTCCACGAGCTGACCACCTCCAAGCTGAAGCCCACCACCTTCCCCGACTCGGCCGCGATGGTGAAGCGCCTGAGCGCGGCTTATCAGGACCGCCAAGTCACCGGTGTACACAAGTCCGCCGAAGCCCATGTGGAGCAAGGCATCAAGACCTTGAACCTCATGCACGAGGCGAGAGAGTTGCACACGGCGGTGGCGCCGGCGGCTCCGGCGATCGCCGGCCCGTCCAGCAAGGTGGCCGCAGCACCTACGCCGCTTGACACGGCCGCGGGTCGCCTCGACACCGCGCACGGCGGCGCCATCACCCAGCTTGGTAACTTCAGGGCGGCCTACACCAGCTTCCTGAAAGACGAGCTGGGTTGCCGCGACGTCGACGTCGCCGGCATGCGGGCAGACATCGAGCGCGTCGTCAATGTGAACAGCAGCCCGGCCGTCCGCAACGCGGCCCATGCCGACGTCATGGCCCGCGCCGTGGCCGGCCAGCGCATCGAGAAGGGCCTGCGGGCGGTGACCGACGACACGGCGCGTACCGCACTGCGCGACCGCATCGACACCCTGCGCGCAGACCCCAACCTCCAGCACGGTGACCGCGAGATCCTCGAGTTCGTTCACGAGCTGAGCGACCCGAGGCAGCCGGAGAGCAGCCGCGAGTTCCTGCGGGGCATTCAGGAACTGAAGGGCGCTCCGCTGGACCAGACGCTGCGGGTGCACAAGGACATCTACCGCAAGGCGTTCCAGCCGGAACGCGACCCCAACGAACCTGCGGCGCTGGCCGACTGGAAGGAAACGCGCGCCAAGGACATGGAAAAGGTGAACGCCGAACTCACCTCCATTGCACTGCACGTGGCCCAGGCCAACCAGTTGGGTACGCTCGACACCCAACTGGCCGCCGCCTTCCCTCAAGCGGCGGGCATGCCGGTGCCGGCCGAGCGCGCCCAGATCAAGCAGAACTTCGAGGACTCGTGTACGGCGCTCGTCAACCGCCAGCCGGGCCAGGAGGTCACCGCGCAGGACAAACTGAACGTCAAGCTCGCCAAGTGCATCCTGGACAACGGCGCCGGCATCCGCGACATCGCCGGCCAACTGCAGTACTTGCAGGAGTCGTACGCAAACGACCTGGACCGCAGCCCGGACATGAAGAAGCTGCTGGCCGGTGGCTCCACCGGCGCCAGCTACGACCCGGTGGAGCAGCGGGCCAATGCGCGCGCACGTCTGCAGAACCTGCAGATGGGCATCCTCGACTACTCCCGCACCGCAGGTGAGACCTACCAGCCGCCTGCCGACGTGACGGCCGAGGTGATCGACCAGAGCATCGAGCGCGCCCAACGCATCGTTGATCTGCCGCGGGCCGACATGACCCCGGCGGCGCAGGACAAGGCGGCCGCGCTCGAGCGCCACCTGTTCCTGATGAAGAACTACGTGCGCGAGAGCAACTCGGGCCAGTCGCGCGAGCTGCTGACGCAGCTGGGCGACAACGACCCGCGGTGCGGCACCGACGCCGTTGTGGCCGAGAACGTCACGCTCTATGGCAACGGAGGCATCAGCTTCGGCGCCAAGCACAAATCCGGCATCAGTGCCTATGGCGGCCTGGATGGGGCAGTGGCCGCCCAGAGGCCGGCGCCCGCCATGCTGCAGCGCAACTACGTGCCTAACAGCATCGTGCTGACGGAATCCACCGCGTACTCCATCAAGAGCATCTGCAAGCTGGAAACCACATCGAACAAGGGCACGCTGAAGGCCGGCGCCGCGTTCAGCTACGGCTCGGCGCAGGAGGGCCGTGTCGTGAAGTCGGCGTTGTCGTTCGGGGGCGGCGAGGGCGTGGGGTACGAGCGGGTTGAAATCTCGAACCCGGAACCCGGCCTGGCCTGCATGGTGCACAAGGCCCCCGTGCTGGACGGCACCAGCAAGAACGAGAAGATCTCGAACGGCACGTACATCGGCATGAACGATGCGGTCAATCGCGCCCTGTTCGATACGGTGCGGGTGGATGGGGTGACACCGGTGGCCTCGGGGATGCCGGGGTGGGACAACGTGAACCGCTTCCTCGCCGCCACCGACCGCGCCACGCTGGAGCCGCTCCAGACCAAACGGGAGGTCACGGTGACGCTGTCCCATCAACATGCCGAACAGGTGGGCGGGTCGTTCTCGGGTTCGGTCCCTGACAAGGGGGTGACCCAGGGCGTGTTCGGCGGGCGAGTGGGCGTGGGTTTCGATGCCAAGTACAGCCATGCCTACCGCGAGGAGCTCATCCAGACCCCTACGCTCAACAAGCTCACGACCAGTGACGCTTTCTCGCAGAACCGCACGGTCACGGCCGGCCCCGCGGCCCTGCGCATTTCCGGTTCAACCTCGATGGACGGCGGTGCAACCTATGCGGCCACCCTGGCTGCGGATGCAGCGCTGAAGCTCGCCCAGGCCACCATCCCGCTTGAGCAGTCCACGATCGACCACCTCACCGAGGTGAAGAAGGTGGCCCACGATGCCAATTCCTCCGTGCCGAAGGTGCGCTACGGCACGCAGATCGAGTTGGGCAGGGCGTCGCGTGGGGTCGAGACTGCGCGTGACTACAAGGAGGACTACAAGCGAGTGGTGCGCGATCAGTTCGGCAACGAGATTCCCTCGCTCGTGCGCGACAGCCGCCAGGCCACGGACGGCCGACTGCTGGTCAACAACCTCGTCAACGAGGTGGGCCTGTTGAACGCCACCATGTCGCAGCGCGTGGACAGCGCGAACATGTCCGCGGTGGAGAAGCAGACGGTGACGAAACTCCTGTGCCTGGCCACCATCGCCAGCCACTATCGCAATGCCGGCGAGCTGGACAGCCGCGCGAACCCGCCCAACGACAACCTGACGATCAACGTGACGGCGTCGCTGAGCCCGGCGGCGGCGGCGCGGCATGCGGCGGTGAAGGGCCGCTTCGGGCGGGAGCCGGCCGAGGGTGAGGCGGACGCCATTCTGGACAACAGCCTGAACTACCAGACGCTGGGCGCAGCCGGAGGGTTCAAGAACCAGAACTCGACGGCCAAGACCCACCTGGTGGTGGCACGCACGAAGCGCTCCACCAGCAGCGCGCAGAGCGCGGGCTATCCGTCGGGTGTGGACGTCATCAGCGAACCGGAGGCCCGCCTCTTCAACCGCTTCCTGAGCGAAGACCGCAATGCCGATGTGCGCGAGGCACTGCAGTCCGTGGGCCTGGGTGAGCCGCTGAAGCTGCTGGCCGATTACGAGCAACTGTTGCATCCGGGCCAACCGCGAATCGACGCGGCCCCCGAGGAGCCGTTGGTCGAACGGCCCGGCGACAGCGGCAGGGCGCTCCCGCGCGATCTGGAAACGGGGCTGGCGTCGGGCCAGGTCATGGAGATGACCACGCCGCGGACGTGATGCGTGTTGGCCGGCCAGCGGCGTATCGTCGGTGCCATCGTCCATTCCGAGTGCGCACCGTGAACGCCACACTGCCGGCCTCCGTCCCGCCTGCCTATCCCATCGGCACCCCTGGCACCCCGTGGGGCGCCGCCGAGCGGGCCGCGTGGCTTGCCTGCCAGCGAGTGCAGCGCAGTCATGCGGACGAGGTGTTGGACCGGTTCCGGAGCATCGTGCCGCCGGAGGCCGAGCTGTTCCAGTACGGCGAGCTGGACTACACCGCGATGGGCGCGAAGCGCTACCCGCTGCATGCGGTGCGCAGCCGCACCTGGCACGCGGATCGGCCAGTGGTGCTGATCACCGGTGGCGTGCACGGCTACGAGACCAGCGGTGTGCAGGGCGCGCTGCAGTGGATCGCTGACGAATTTGCCCGGCATGCCGCGACGGTGAACCTGCTGGTGCTGCCCTGCATCAGCCCCTGGGGCTACGAGACCATCAACCGCTGGAACCCCGATGCGCTGGATCCCAACCGCAACTTCAAGGCCGGCACTGCGGTGGCCGAGGCCGCACTCGCCATGGCCTGCGTGGCGGCCACCTGCGCGCGGGTCCACCTGCACGTGGACTTGCACGTGGACTTGCACGAGACGACCGACACCGACAACAGCGAATTCGGCCCGGCGCGCGCCTCACGCGACGGCAAGGCGTACGAATGGAATGCCATTCCCGATGGCTTCTACCTGGTGGCCGATGCCGAGCGCCCCGAGCCCGAGTTCCAGCGCGTGCTGATCGACGCGGTGCGCCGCGTGACCCACATCGCCAAGCCCGACGAACACGGCTGCATCATTGGTGAGCCGGTGCAGCAGCCCGGCGTCATCCACTATGCCCAGCGCGCGCTGGGCCTGTGCGGCGGCATCACCGACGCCCGCTTCGTCACCACCACCGAGGTGTACCCCGACAGCCCGAAGGTGAGCGCCGCGGAGTGCAACACCGCGCAGGCGGTGACGGTCACCGCTGCCATCCACCACCTGCTGCGGCCCTGATGGCAGCCGAACGAAGCGCGATCAGAAGTCGTACAGGAGCCCGATCACGATGCCCGACGGATCGGCGCCGCGGTCTGCGGCCGCAAGGTTGAGCGGGTTCACGCCGAAGCGGTAGTTCGCGCCTGCGCCGTTCACGATCTTGGTCCAGTAGCCGTAGAGCTGGGCGCCCTTGAAGAGGTTGTGCTCATAGCCCGCCAGGTAGTAGCGCGCTGCCGAGTCGTCGCCGCGGTAGAGCTGGTTGCCGTCGGCACCGGCGACCGTGGTGCCAACGGGGGCCGTTCCGCTCACGCCGCCGGCCTTGCTCACCCGCAGGCTGAAGGCGCCCTGGCCCACGGGCACGGCAGCGCTCAGCGCGCCGTACTTGCGCTTCAGGGTGCCGGCCGCGATCTTGTAGGTGATCTCGTTGTAGCCGGCGCCGAGGTTGAGGAAGCCAAAGTCATAGTTCGCGCCGATGCGCCAGACGTTGTCTTTGAAACCCGGCTCGATGAAGTTGCGGTGCTGCTCATAGGCCGCTGCGGCCTTGAGCTTGGCGATGCGGTAGTTGAGCGACAGGCTGACGAGCTTCTTCTGCTCGGACGATCCCTTGTCCTCGGTTTCGAGGCCGTACTGCACCGAAGCGCCGAAGCCCGCGAAGTCGGGCGAGTCGTAGCGCAGAGAGTTGTTCTGGCGCCGGCTGAAGCCGTTGCCCGAGCCGCCCAGCAGCGCGATGCCGCCGTCGTCCTGGATGCCGGTGCCCTTGAAGCGGTCGGTGAGGCCGCCCAGGTCCTTCATCGGCGTGTCCATCTTGCCGATGCGGAACTTTCCGAAGAGGCCCTCCAGGCCCGCGAAGGTGTCGCGGCCCGCGAGCGTGTCGCCCCCTGCGTCCCAGCTCACGCCGGATTCGACCTGCGCAAAGACGGTGAGACCGTCGACCTGTTTCGAGGCGCGGATCCCGAAGCGCGACGAGTTGCTCGACACCCGCTGGTTGCCGGCGAAGGCATCCGCGGCTGGTGTTCCGCCGAGCTTGGTCTTCTCGAAATCGACGTTGGCACGGCCGTAGAGTGTGTACTGCGCGTACGCGCCGGAACTGGCAGCCAGGGCGGCGGCGGCCAGTGAAAGAGAAATGAGGGTGAATCGCATGAAGTCTCCGTTGATGGGCCCACTGCACATGGAGGGGCATTCCCGATGAGGAGCACGCATCTGTTGAACTGCGTTGCTCCGTAGTTGCGCTCTCATCGGCGCAGACGAAATTCTTCGATGCGCGAAACTTCGTCGCAAACGGATCTACCCGTTGAATCGCTGGCAGCGAATTGCAAGCTGGCAGCCTGCGGCAGGAAGAGGTCGCGCACCTTTCGGCAAGCTTTCATTTCGGCGTGGTGCAAGCCCGGGTTCGCAACGCGACGCAGGGTGGCACCATACGAGGCATGAAACTGCTTCTAGTCGAGGACGATTTCGATCTCTCCGGGGTGCTGGGCCGAAGCCTGGCATCGCGGGGCTACGAAGTGCTGTGCTGCGCCGACGGGGCCGAGGCTCTCGCGGCGGCACGCAAGAAGTCCTTCGACGTGGTGGTGCTCGACCTCACCCTGCCTACTCTCGACGGCCTGGAAATCCTCCAGCGCCTGCGCGATGACGGTAACCCCACGCCCGTGCTCGTGCTCACGGCGCGTGGCGCGGTGGGGGAACGCATCGCCGGCCTGAATGCCGGTGCCGATGACTACCTCGCCAAGCCCTTCGACCTGGAAGAGCTGATGGCGCGAATCGGTGCGCTGACGCGCCGGCTCGGCCGCGATGGCGGCCTGCGCTGCGGCCGGCTGCGCTACGAGTCCGCATCGGGTGCTTTCTACCGCGACGAAAGGCCGCTGGAGCTGTCTCCGCGCGAGGCCAAGCTGCTGAAGTGCCTGATGTCCCGTGTCGAGCATGCCGTGCCGAAGGAGGCGCTGCGCACTGCGGTGTTCGGCGCCGACGACAACACCCCCGTCGACGCGGTCGAGGTGATCGTGCACCGTTTGCGCAAGAAGCTGTTCGGGGCGAGTGTCGAGTTGCTCACGCTGCGCGGCGTGGGTTACCTGTTGTGCGATGACGCCAGCACGATGGCGCAGCAGGCCACGAGGTGAAGCCGTGGACCGACTGGCTCTCCCATGCAGCTTCGCTGCGGCGCTTCCTGCTGATCTGGCTGCTGGGCGGGCTGTGGCTGGCCGTCGCGCTCGTCACGGCGTGGCAGGTGGTCGCCACCTGGGCGCAGGTGGCGCAGGCGCAGGACGCCCGGCTGATGGCCGCTGTGTCGCAGGTGGTGCAGAACCTCACGCAGGCGCTCCAGGAGCCGGTGGCGATGCCCTTCAGGGTGAGTGCCATGGGCGGTGAATGGCTGGCCGGAGAGCGCGGCCTCACGGTCTACCCGTGGCGCGCCGCCTTGCCCGCTTCGGGGTTGCCCGAGCTCTACGTCACGCACCTGGCCCGCGCGCCGATGCGGGCCGCGGCGGCAGTGCGCCATGTGCCGGGTCCGCAGAACGGCATGGACGGGCAGGGCGTGCTGGTGCAGGTGGCCGAGCCCCTGGTCGACCGTTTTGCGGTGTGGCGCGAGCTGCCGATGCAGTTGCTGGGGTCGGTCTATGCGCTGGCCGGCGTGATGTCGGTCGTCGTGTGGAGTGGTGTGGCGCTGGCCCTGCGCTGGCTCGACCGGGCGCGCCTTGCGCTCGGCGCGCCTCACCTGGCGCACGGTGTCGAGGCACCCTACGACGGCCCGTCCGAGTTGCGGCCGGCGGTCGACCGCATGCGCCAGCTGCACCGCCGCCAGCGCGAATGGGTGGACCAGCAACGGCGATTCCTCGCCGACGCCTCGCACCAGCTGCGCACGCCGATGGCGGTGCTGCGGGCGCAGCTGCAGTCGGCCATGGCCGGCGACGTGTCGCCGGCCGAGGTGCTGCCGCAGATGCTGCATACCGTGGACCGCGCCACCGGCATGGCCAACCAGCTGTTGAGCCTGAGCAAGCTCGAACAGATCAAGCGCGCCGGCGAACTCAAGCCCATCGAGCTGAACGCGGTGGCGCGCGATGCGGTAATGGAGCTGTCACCGTTGATCGCCGCCAAGCGGCTGGACTTCGCGCTCGAGGGCGACGAGCTTACGGCCCGTGCCGACGCCCTGATGCTGGGCGAGCTGCTGCGCAACCTGCTCGCCAATGCCATCCACCACACGGCGCCGTCCGATCGCGTGGGCATCCTGCTGCGTGCCTATGCCGGCACCACCGAGCTGGTGGTGTGGGACAGCGGGCCCGGCCTCGACGACGCCGTGCGGCCGCGGCTCTTCCAGGCCTTCTCGGCCGCCAAGGGCGGCGTGGGCCTGGGCCTCTCGATCTGCAGGCAGATCGCCGACGCCATGGGCGCGAGCGTGGACCTCTACAACCGCATCGACGACGGGCGTGTGATCGGCGTCGATGCAGTGGTCACCTGGGGCCAAGCGCCATGAGCCCAACCCATTCCGCCTGAGCCCCGCTCGGGTTCTTCACCACATTTCGCCTTCTCCGCGGCGCCTCGGCGCAGCCGCGTGGGACGGTCATCGACAAGACAACGCCATCACGGCAGCCACAGGAGACACGACCCCATGACCTCGATCCGCACTTTCACCGCCTCGGCACTGACCCTGATGCTCGCCGCCGCGGCCCCGATCGCCCAGGCGCAGGGCACGGGCCAACTCAACATCGTGTGCTCGGTGCAGGACGAATGGTGCTCGCTGATGAGCACCACCTTCGGCAAGAGCAGCGGCATCAAGGTCAACGTGCTCAAGCGCGGCAGCGGCGAGGCGCTGGCCCAGCTGATCGCCGAGCGCGCCAATCCCAAGACCGACGTGTGGTTCGGCGGCACCGGCGACCCGCACCTGCAGGCCGCCGAGCAGGACCTGACGCTCGAGTACAAATCGCCCACGCTGCCGCAGCTGCATTCCTGGGCGCAGGATCAGGCGAAGCAATCGGGCTGGCGCACGGTCGGCATCTACTCCGGGCCGCTCGGCTTTGCCTTCAACACCGAACTCCTGGCCAAGAAGAAGCTCGCCGCGCCCAAGTGCTGGAAGGACCTGCTTTCGCCCGCGCTGCAGGGAGAGGTGCAAGTGGCCAACCCGGCGAGCTCGGGCACCGCCTACACGATGATCGCGACCGTCGTGCAGCTGATGGGCGAGGACAAGGCCTACGAGTACCTGAAGGGCCTGCACAAGAACGTCAGCCAGTACACCCGCTCGGGCGCCGGCCCCATCAAGGCCGCGGCGCGCGGCGAGACCGCGGTGGCGATCAGCTTCGTGCAGGACGCGCCGGGCGAGCAGATGCAGGGCTTCCCCATTGCCACCGACACGCCGTGCGAAGGCACGGGCGCCGAGATCGGATCGATGTCGATCGTGAAGGGTTCGCGCAACCTGGAGAACGCCAAGAAGTTCTACGAGTGGGCCCTGACCACGAGCGCGCAGCAGCTCGGCGTGGCGGCCAAGCAGTTCCAGCTGCCGTCGAACAAGGCCACGCCGCTCGACCCCCGCATCCCCGACTTCCGCAAGATCAAGTTCATCTCCTACGACTACGCCAAGTACGGCAAGTCGACCGAGCGCAAGCGCCTGATCGACCGCTGGGAGCGCGAGGTCAACTCGCTGCCGCGCTGAGAGCCATGAACTTCGACCACAACAACCGGAGCATCGTGGTGTGGGCGGCCGTCGGGTTGGCCGCCTTCGCTCTGTTGCCCTGGTACATGTTGCCGGACGGCCTGCTGGGCCTGCGTGGCCTGGCTGAACTGCTCGGCGGGCACGACAGCTCGACGGCGCTGGCGCAGGTGCTGCTGCACCACCGTCCGTGGCTCGCGATGGGTGCGCTGCCGCTGCTGGCGGGCCTGGGTGCGGCAGCCATGGCACCCTCGCGCCGGCAGGGCTGGGTGCTGGCGGGCAGCGGCGCAATCGGCATCGTCGCCGTGCTGGCGCAAGGCTTCCTGATCGGCCTGCCGGACCCTGCTGCGAACGCGTTGGCCGGTGTTACCGCGGTGGGCCAACCAGGCTTCGGCTGGGGCGCCACTTTCGTGCTCGCCGGCCTGCTGATGCTGGGCGCCTTCGGTCTGGCGCGGCTCGGTGCGTTCCGCGGGGACCTGTTCGTCTCCGCTGCGGTGGTCGGCAGCGCGGGCCTGCTGATGGTGTTCGTGGTCTTCCCCGTGTTTCGGACGCTGGCGAGCGCCTTCCTCAACGAAGCCGGACAGCCGAGCCTCGTGGCCGGGCTCGACCGTGTGGCCAATGCGCGCATCTGGGGCCTCGGCTGCGTGAGCTCGGGCACGAACTGCGGCGTGGCCTGGAACACGCTCTTCCTGGCCACGCTCACCGGCGTGAGCACCACGGTGCTGGGCACGCTGCTGGCGCTGATCGAAGACCGCAGCGATTCGCGTGTGCGCCGCGTGCTGCGGCTCCTGGCGCCGCTGCCCATCATCACGCCGCCATTCGTCGTGGGCCTCGGGCTGGTGCTGCTGTTCGGCCGTGCGGGGCTCGTCAACCAGTTCCTCGAATGGGCCTTCGGCATCCAGCCGGGCCGTTGGTTCTACGGCTGGTTCGGCGTGTGGCTGGCGCAGCTTTTCGCCTTCACGCCCATTGCCTTCCTGATCGTGCGCGGCGTGGTGCAAGGCATCAGCCCCTCGCTGGAAGAAGCCTCCCAGACGCTGCGGGCGGATGCTTCGCGCACCTTCCGCCACGTGACCTTCCCGCTGATGCTGCCGGGCCTGGCGAATGCCTTCCTGGTGGCCTTCATCGAGAGCATCGCCGACTTCGGCAACCCCATCGTCGCGGGCGGCCAGTTCTCGGTGCTGTCCACCGAGATCTTCTTCGCCATCGTCGGCGCGCAGTTCGACCAGGGCCGGGCCGCGGCGCTGGCCTGGATCCTCACGCTGTTCGCGCTCGGCGTGTTCGCGCTGCAGCGCGGCGTGCTCGGACGCAAGAACTTCACCACCGTGTCGGGCAAGGGCGACGCCGGCATCTCGATGCGCCTGCCCACCGGCCTGCGCCGCGTGGCGCTGGCCATCGCCGTCCCCTGGCTGGTGTTCACGCTGGTGGTGTATTGCTTCGCCTTCAGCGGCGGCTTCGTGCAGACCTGGGGCCGCAACTACACGCCCACACTCGACCACTTCCGCACCGCCTTCGCCATCACCTTCGAGGGCGGCGGCCTGCAGTGGGCGGGCATCGCCTGGAACTCGCTCTTCACCACGGTGACGCTGGCCGCGGCGGCCGCGCCCATGACGGCGGGGCTGGGCCTCCTCATCGCCTGGCTGCTGGCGCGTGTGCAATTCCGTGGGCAGGCGCTGTTCGAGTTCTCGGCGCTGATGGCATTCGCGATTCCCGGCACGGTGCTGGGCGTGAGCTACATCCTCGCCTTCAACGTGCCGCCGCTCGAGATGACGGGCAGCGGGCTCATCATCGTGATGTGCTTCATGTTCCGCAACCTGCCGGTGGGCGTGCGTGCGGGCGCGGCCGCCTTCGGCCAGCTCGACAAGTCGCTCGATGAGGCCGCGCTGATGCTGCGCGCCTCGACCGCGCGCACGCTGTGGACGGTGGTGCTGCCGCTGCTGAAACCGGCGGTCGCGGCCTCGCTCATCTACAGCTTCGTGCGGTCGATGACCACGGTCTCTGCGGTGATCTTCCTCGTCACCGCCGAGACCGACCTGGCCACCACCTTCATCATCGGCCGCGTGGGCCAGGGCGACTACGGCGTGGCGCTCGCCTACAGCACGGTGCTGATCGTGCTGATGGGGTTGGCCACCGTTGCCATCCAGTGGCTGGTGGGTGATCGCAAGCTGGGCCGGCGCGACGGCTCGACATCCAAGGCCCGCGGCACGAACGCCATCGGCGAGCCAACCCGGCCGGTGGCGACGCCGGTCTGACACCGATCACGTCTCTTACGTCACATCTTTCACGCTTCAAGGACCACGCAGATGTACGGCATCGAATTCCAGAACGTCTCCAAGCGCTACGGCATCGACAACGATGCACCGCTGGTGGTGAAAAACATCAGCTTCGGCGTGCCCAAGGGAACGCTGACGACCATCCTCGGGCCCTCGGGCTGCGGCAAGACCACCACGCTGCGCATGATCGCGGGGCTCGAAAGCCCGAGCACCGGGCGCATTCTCATCAACGGCGAAAACGTCACCTCGCTCGGTGCCGCGCAGCGCAACGTGAGCCTGGTGTTCCAGAGCTACGCGCTCTTTCCGCACATGAGCGTGATCGAGAACGTGGCCTACGGCCTGCGCATGTCGGGCCAGCCGGTGCCGCAGGCGAAGGCCAAGGCGTCGCAGATGCTCGACACCGTGGGCCTGCACGGCCTCGACGACCGCATGCCCAGCGAGCTGTCGGGCGGCCAGCAGCAGCGCGTGGCGCTCGCGCGTGCGCTGGCCCTGGAGCCTGCGGTGCTGCTGTTCGACGAGCCCTTGTCCAACCTGGACGCACGCCTGCGCCGCTCGATGCGCGAGGAGATCCGCGCGCTCCAGCAGCGCCTCGCCCTCACCGTGGCCTACGTGACGCACGACCAAAGCGAAGCGCTCGCCGTCAGCGACCACATCATCGTGATGAACCAGGGCGTCATCGCACAGAGCGGCACGCCCCATGAGCTGTACGAATCGCCGAAGTCGGAGTTCGTCGCCGGTTTCATGGGCGAAGCCATGCTCTTCGACGGCGTGTGCGACAGCAACGGCCGTGTGTCGCTCGGAACCCTGAGCATCGTGTCGGCCCCGAGCATCGAGCCGGGGCCGGTCAAGATCGCCGTGCGGCCCGAGGCCTGGTTGATCCGGCCGGTAGCGAACTCGGGGCTGGCTGCACGCGTCATCAAGCAGACCTACGTGGGCAGCGTCATGGAGTACACGCTGGGCAGCCCGCTGGGCGACATCTTCGTGGTGTCGCCCGACGTCAAGCAGCCGCTCAGCCCAGGCGCGCCGGTGAGCCTGTACCTGGCGGACCACGGCGTCTCCATCGTGGCGAGCCCGAAGTAGGTGGTGTGCATTGCCACGGCCCAGCGCGACAAGCCGGCCTCGCCCGTCCGGGCGAACGAGCACACGGTGATCGGCTGATGGGAATCGGAGCTGACGCCGCGGCGCAATGAGAAGGAATCGAACACCAGGTTCATGCCCCCGACGGAGTTCCCCAAGAAGATATCTTGGGCCGGCTCGGAAGGTGCGCTGCGCATCTCACCGGTGCAGCACGTAACGAAGTAGTTCGGCTCCGAACACCCGGAGTCCGCCAAGGCCGTGCGGAACGCGCTCGTCGCGAAGTTCCCGAACATCAGCGTGGAGGACCCGCTGCATTCGGACGCCGAAGAAGCGCGCTGGTTGGTGGCGCACCTCCACGCGAACTAAGGTCAAGGCGGCCCGGCACGTGTCGATCAGCACGTGCAGTTCGGCGACGCGGAAGCTCACCATGAAGTGAGCCTGGCTCGGCGCGAAGCAATTGGTTTCAACACAGGGGTTGGCGAATGGGTCGGACGGCACGTGCGTTGCTTATCCGGCGAGGCTCGTCCTCAAGCATTCATCACCGTGGCGTGACACACGCCGATCACTGAGCAAACCTCATGCACTTCGACCAAAAAAAACCCGCAACCCCGGCCCTGAAACAGCCCCCGGAGCTTGTGCCACCGAAGGCCACTCCGCCGGTGTTGTCCTCCCAGGTCACTGCTCCCGCCAAACTGCCCTCGGCGCCGAACACTTCGTCGTTGCTGGAGGGGCTCGCACCGGACATCGCGAAGCTCGCCACCGACCCGTTGTCCTCGGGCACAAAGAAGCAAGCCGACAAGCCCTTGACGCTCGTGGTCGAGAAGGCACATTCCACAGAGAGGGATGCACCGCAACTGCTGGATGCTCTTCATGAACACGGCGCCACGAAGCAGCAATTCGATGACTTCAAAAAGGCGCACCACGCCGTCTATGCAGAATCGGCGTGCGCCGGCAAGCGCCTCAACAGCCTGAACGACCACGATGGCGTGCTCGTCGTCCCCGGGCGCGATGGCGGGCAGACGATCACCGAGCGCTTTGCGGTGGTGAAAGAAAAGATCGGAGGTGAGGACCACTTCTTCATCAAGGGCTACGGCGACCGGGTCGTCAGCTTCTCCAAATTCGAGGCCGCGCTAGACGGTCAGAAGGAACGCGATAAGAGCGACACCGCGTTTGCTCTTCAGAAGGGGAACGAGAAGCTCGACCCGGGCGAGCGACGGCCGGCCGAAACGGAGCACATGAAGGCGCTAAACGACGACCTCAAATCCAAAATGAACTCCAAGCCCTGGGAAACTCCCCTGATGGAGACGCCGCTGCGCAGCGAGGTGCTCAAGCTCTCTCTGGAATCGACGCTGACTGTGCGGCGCAATGAGAAGGAATCGAACACCAAGTTCATGCCCGTGCCGCCCAACCCGACGGAGTTCCCCAAGAAGGTGGCCTGGGCGAACTCGGAGGGTGCGCTGTGCCCGGGGGCCGGGCCGGTGCTGAAGAACGGCACGCGGCTGTATCAGCTCGACTGGAACACCGTCGAGAACCGCCTGTTGGGCTTCAAGAACACTCTCGGCGATGCCAAGCGGCAGGACGCGATCATGTCCGACACGGTGCCGGGCCAGAAGGCGCCCGCCCAGGTGGATGGCCCGGTGCTCTTCGAGATCCAGGGCATCAAGAAGTGGGAACTGATGGGCCCGGCCCAGGAACAGTCGGGCGTGAAGGGCGGCAGTGCGCAGCGCGTTCAGGCAGCTGTCGGCAGCACGCTCAGCAGCGCCGCCAATGCCCTGACCGAACTCGTCGGTATCACGAAGAGCACCGGCAACGCCGCCGACATGCCCGATGCCCTGAGCCAGCTCAAACCGGGCGCGCACATCCGCCTTACCACCGAGGACGGCGCGGTGCACGACCTCAAGCTCACGCAGAAGGGCATGAGCCTCTCGCTGGCCCCCACGACGGCGGGCACCCTCAACCATCACTCTTCGCAGCGCGCCTTCGGCGTCGACGTGGAACAGGCCGCGGACAAGACGGCGGACAAGGCGATGGACAAGGCTCCACCCCCGGACGTCAACGTCTACTCGTACCAGGGCCGCAACACGGGCAAGTACGGCACGGCGAGCGGCTTTACCGACCCGGAGCTGAACCTGTCCACCGGCGAGCCGCTCAAGGCCGGCCCGCTGCTCCAGAGCCCGGGCAATCTCAACAACATTGGTCACACGGTCGCGCGCACGGCCCTTTACCAGCCCAGCCTCGGAGGTGAAGACCGTGGCCCCGTCGCCCGCCTCGTCCAGACGGCCACCGTGGTGGGCTCCAAGTTCTTAACCACCCTGGCGACGGGCTCCTTGGCCAAGACGCTCCGTGGCGAGGACGGCGTGTTCCTCCAAGGCGCGCACGAGTCGTCCGGCGTGGGCACGGGCCGGGCATCCACCGGCATGCTCGCCGCCAATGCGGCGCTGGTGGCAACGGTGCAGGAAGCCCTGACGGCGGTCAAGGATGCGATCGACCCCATGGTCCCCGAATCGTGGAAGAACCCGAGTGGCTCGACCACGAAGCTGATCAAGGATCTCGCGACCACCTTCGCCGAGGAGGCGCTGCGCCTTGAGGTCAACCTCGGGTTTCAAAAGGCGCTCGGGCTGCGCGAAGGCACGCCGTGGGACCATGGCACCGTCCTCGTCTCATCGGCCTTGAAGGGGGCCATCGAGACCACCAAGAAACGCATCGGTTCGCGCCAGACCAACCCTTATTCCCACATGATGCTCGACACGTTGCAGAGCGTGCAGTACACGGTGGCGCGGGCGACCGGCATCGCACTCAGCCAGAAGCCCGGCACTGTGCCTGTGCAAGGAGGCCAGGATTCCAACCCGGCGGGCCAGACGCGCAGCGCAATGGATCAGCTCGGGCTGGACGTCGGCGAGGCGCTGATCGGGCGCAGCATCCTGCGCGGCTACGACCAGGTGGTGGCACCCGCCTTCGCGCACTTGCTGAACAGCCAGGGCTGGGTCGGCGAAAACGCGAGCCCCTTCGACCACCAGCTCGCGCGCGAACTCAGGATCGAAGACTTTGCCGAAAAGTTCAAGGGCGCATTGACGGCGGGCATAGACAACAACTGGAAGCCGCTGCAGGAGCTGATGGGGGAAGACGGCAATGTGACTGCCACGATCCGTGCCAACCTCGAGGCCCTGATCGCCGGCAACTACGACGGGCCGAACCCTCCAGTCATCGGCACGCAGCGCACGCCCGAGGGCACCGAGTTCTTCTCCAAAGTCAGCCTGGCGCAGGAGCGAGTCAAGCAGTTGCTCAACCGCGTGGACCTCTACGGCGGCAGCCTTTCCGCGTCGATGGAGATGCTCTCTTCGACTTTCGATGCAGCGAAGTCCCTGGCGCCGGTTCGGCAGCAAACGCGTCAGCCTGACTTGGAAGCCAATCGGCCCGAAGACCGCGTGGGGCGCGCCGTGGAATACCACGAGATGAAACCCATGGGCGCCTCGGCGGAGCTGGAGGGCGAGGCTCTCCCCGACCCGACCACGGTGCAGGCGCCGGACGAACAGGAGCTGCGCACTCGCAAGGCTAACCACTATGCAGACACCGTACAGGCGCAGGACGACCGCATCACCAGCGCCAAGACCCTTGCAGGGGGCAGCAAACTCAAACCGGGCGAAGCCTCGCCGACGACCAACAGTTCGGGTGAAACCAGCCGAGGCCAGCAAGCCTTCATAGAAGCGCAACAGGAGGAGCTGCAGGGCAAGCACAACACCCTCCGTCGGACCGCCAGCGGCAACTTCGATCTCGAAGGCCAGCAGCTTGACACGCTGCGCAGGGTGGTGCCGCAGCCCGCCGCACTCGACTTTGCGCTGCGCAGCCGCCCGGCTGATGGCAAGTCCACCACCATGGGCACCCCGGACGAGCTCAGGGCGGAAGGCGGCGTGAGCCAGGGCCGCATCGGCCGCGAACTCGGCACCTTCAGCCGTGAGGTGCAGGAGGGCGGCATGGCCATGCATCAGCAGATGACCCAGGCACAGGGCCTGTCGACAGTGCTCCAGGATCCCGATCTGAGCCAGGGCATGAAAGATCGCATGGAGCTTGCCGTGCGCCACTACACGGTGGAATCGCAGCTCTTCCATTACCCGCTGCGCTGGCCGGTGACGGGCGAACCCAAGTTGATCCCGGTGGCTCCGGGTGTGCAGGTGGCCTACAACGTGATGAACAAGCCGGGCAACCTCGGCGGCCACAGAGGCGAGCAGGTCGATCCCGTCGAGGCGGTGTATGCCAACTTTGCCTGCGCGCTCGCGCCCAAGTTCCCGTCCGACCTCCTGCGCGCCGTGGTCACCGAGGCGGCCTACAAGGAGGAGCTGAAACCCGGCGAAGAGGAGCAGGACGGTGAACTGAGAGCGGGTGGCAACAAGGGCGTGCTCACCGAGATTTTCTCGGCCTCGGCATCGGAGAAGGTGGCCGCCGAGTTCAACGTCCCCATCTCGGGCTATGGCGCCGTGCCGCGCGACCGCAGCCAGCGCATAGACGTGGTGCAGAAGACAGGAGTCAACATCGCCGGCCACACCGACCTGGCCCAGGCCGAGGTGATCCTCATGCCGGGCGCGGTGTTCGAGGTGAAGCACGTCGACAGCAATGCCGGCAAGCTGCCGATCGACGAGGCGCAAGACCCTCCCGTGCCGGGTGCCTTCGTTCAAAAGCCCGTGCAGGACATCGGCCAGGTCGTGTACATGAGGCAGGTGGACACCTACAAGCTGGAGCAGGCCTTCGACGACTACGTTGACAAGGGCAAGCTCCCCAAGAATGGCGAGAGTGTGGTCGACCCCGACACGGGCCAGTTCTTCAAGTACGCAGCCCGCCCCAAGGCGGGAACCAGCTTGTACGACCCGAAGACGAAGACCTACTACGGGTACGACCCGGTCAAGCACAGTGGTGCGGGAGGGCTGGAGTTTTCCAGCGAGACCAAGAACTACTTCCTCGGCAAGCCTCTTGAACGCGCGACAAACCCGCTCAGCCAAAAGGCCTTGTGGCGCCACCCTTACACGTCCGAGAGCGCCAAGCGCGCGACCAAGGACGCCATCCACGCAGCCATCGTGCGCGGCGATGTGATCGTGCCCCACCTGAACAAAGCCGTGAAGAACCTGCATCACGAGCACTTCCGCGAGGAGGGCGGGTTCTACGAGAAGGATGCAACCGGGAAGTTTGTGAACTCCCGCGCGCAACGCGAAGCCGACGCCGCAGAGGAAACCAAGAGCAAAGCCGAGGAGATTGCCAAAGAACTGATGACGGGTGACGAGAGTTTCAGCAGAGAGCAGAGCGACACCTCCACCAAGATGCTCGCCTGGCTGACGGCGAGCTATCTGCGCACGCCCATCAAGCTGGTGCCGGTGCCCGGCTACCAGGGCCTAGGACCGCAAGACGTGAGCATCACCGAGACCTACGACAAGGTGGATCTGCTGACGCACCCCCTCAAGTCCAAGCCGGACCCCGCGGTCGTCATCGGCGTCGGTGAGGACGGCTACTACGCGATGACCCACGTCGACGGCAAGTTCAAAGCGACGCACAAGATCGAGGGCAGCAGCCCGGGCAAGTCGGCGGAGAACTTCCTGCATGCCTATCTGCGGGCCGGCCCTCTTCCCGAGAAAAGCTACCTCCTGGCGGAGAAGCCCGAACCAGATCAGCCCACCCTTCTCAAACCGGACAACCAGGCCAGCGAGAGCGCGCAGGTGCTTTACAGCAAGCTGCAGCGCTTCGCCAGCACGGACTATCTCGTCCTGCAGCAATCCATGGTCGACTACGCTCAGAAACCCGGCTCTATCACGGAGCCGGCTGGGAGCGGGTCCGGTGCACCCGACACGAAGCCGCCGCAGGGCAAGGCCGACGGCAAGCCGGGTGGCCACATCGACCCCGCCAACATCGGCGCCCTCGCCGATGCATTCGCCAAGAATCGGCCCACGACGACCGCATGGCTGAAGGATCGCGGCGTGGAGGTGGTCGGCAACAGCGGCGGTGCGGCCAACAACTGCCTGATCATCTCGCTGGTGCAGCACGCGACGGGCAAGTTCGACTCCGAACACCCGGAGTTCGCCAAAGCCGCGCGGGAGGCGCTCGTCAAGCGGTTCCCGCACATCAACATGGAGGATCCGCTGCACTCGGACACCGAGGAAGCGCGTTGGCTGGCGGACCACGTCCATGCGAACTACGGCCCGAGCGGCCAGCCAGCACCCGCGTTGTGGTTCCTTGAGCCCGCTGACGACGGAACGCCTGTCCCCCGGCAGGTGAGCGGCACGGGGGCCGACGGCAACGGCGGCATCATCACCGTCGCGAACTGGGGCCGCCACTTCGAGGCGGTGCGCGACAAGAGCAACCTGTTGCCGGGCCTGTTGCCAGACCTTGCCGCTGCGTAGGTGGCCAGAGTGCGTTTGCGGACCTTGCCGTCCTCGCGGCAGGGTTCGCGCAGCAGCACTGATCTTGTTCGACTTTTAGCCGGAGAGCAGTGGCGGTCAACACATGGAAGGGCCGCGCTGAAGTGCGCGGCCAGCGCTGCTTCTTCCAATGCCAGACGTGCATGCGGCAACAACTTTTCGCCATGGCTCGTCAAGCTGACGCCACGAGAGTGGCCCTTCAGTACCTCGAATGCCCGGCAGCGGCCTCCGCATAGAGGCTGTCCAACTCCACGATCTTCAGCGTCAGCTCGCGAAGGACTTCCACCGCGCTGCAAAGATGTGAGGTGACGACGCCGCTCAAGGTCTCCAGCATGTTGCCGATGCAGTATCTGGCGTTCTCCCAGGAATGCGGGCCGGGGAAGATCTCGTCGTCTTCGGTGCGCCAGCCCGTGAGCCCGGCGATGCCGCGCGCCAGTGCGTCAGCCTGGTGGCGTGCCTCGGCATAGTCGTTCGCTGCCAGGCAGGCTCCGATCGTGTTCACGTCGTTCAGTACCTCGCTCAGCCATCGAACGTCGACGTGAATGGCATCGGAACTCGTCAAGTTGCTCGCATCCCCGGCCGAGCGGGGGCTGCAGCTCATCGCGTTGTAAAGGTGGGTGGTTCGGTACAAGCCGCCAACCACGTCGAGCAACTGCCCCATGTCCAGCAGCGCGGCGTTCAGCAGTGCCGCCTTGGACATGTCCTGCAAATCAGACTCCATCAGGTTCCTTTGTCGTTTGTGCAATTTGAGCTGGCTCGGCAGCCCCGGCGCGGCTGTGCACGTCATCAATAGAAGTGATGACAAGCCGCTATTGCGTGATCTCCTTGGCTGTGAATTGCTGATGGACAGCGAGGTGGTGCAGCCTGGCTTATTTGCTCTTGCGAAGCAGTTCCAGGCTGGGGTTCAGCTTGTTGAAGATGGGCAGGGCTGCTGCGCCCAGGGCGGCAGTGTCTTCGCCGATCATGCCCAATTGCAGGCGCGGAATCTTGCGGTCCGCACGTGTGCCGACAGAGACGTGCAGGGGCTCAAGGCGCTGCATCAGCCGTTCCAGCACCGGGCGCGGTAGCAGGCCGCCCACGATGATGGTCTCGATGTCGAGCATGCATTCGAGCATGTTCACTGCCTGGCGCAGGTACGGTGCGGCCTCGTCCAGCCAGACATCGAGCTTCTTCGTGCCCTTGGCGGACAGGCTGAGCAGGTCGGCCGGCGTGGCCTGCGCGGGCTGGGTGAAGCCCAGCACCTCGTAGGCGGCCAGCAGCGACAGATAGCGCTCCAGGCAGCCGTGGTTGCCGCAGTAGCAGGCGCGGCCATCGCGCTCGACGACGATGTGGCCGAGTTCGCCGGCGTTGTTGGCCGAGCCTTCGAACATCTGGCCGTTCAGAAACAGCCCGGCGCCCAGGCCTTCGCCGATGTACAGGTAGACGAAATTCTGCAGGGTCTGCCCGGCGCCATACAGGCGCTCGCCGATCGCGGCGGCGCTGGCGTCGTTGGCCACGATCACCGGCAGGCCCAGCGCGGCACTGAGCTGCTTGCCGGCCGACAGGTCCAGCCAGCCGGGCAGGGTGGTCGGGCCGATGGCGCTCATGGCGTCCACGCCGAACGGGCCGGGAATGGCAACACCCACGCCGATCAGGCGCTGCCAGTCGAACTGCGCCGAGCGCTGCAATTGCTCCACCATGCTGCGCAGCGGCGCAATCGCTTCTGCCGGGCTGAGTCGATCGACCGCCAGGCTGCCGCGCGCCACGATGGCGCCGGACAGGTCGGCGGCCACTGCATTCAGCCCATGGTGGTTGAGCTGGATGCCGATGGAGTACGCACCGTCGGGGTTGATGATGAAGGGCACGGCCGGCTGGCCGCGCCCCGCGCGCTCGGGCGGCAGTGCAATCAGAACCCCCATCTCCACCAGCTGGCGGGTGATGTTGGAAATGGTTTGCGGTGTCAGCTCGGTCAGCCGCGTGAGGTCGGCGCGCGACAGGCGCTTGTGGATGCGGATGGCCTCCATCACCACCCGGCGGTTGTGCAAGCCTGCGTTCTCCAGGTTGGTGCCCGAGAGGTTCATAAGCTGGTGTCTTCGTTTGTAGGCATGCCACTCCGTGTGTCTGGCGCCGCCAGCGTGCGGCTATGTCTTTGCAATGCTGGCTGACGGGTACTGAGGGGTATTTTCGGCGCGCGGCGGTTCCAGTGCCTGCAGTGCCCGGCCATCGGCAGCAAACAGATGGCAATGGGCGGGCGGTAGCCACAGCGTAGCGCCGCTGCCGGTTTCGGGGCACCTGGCCAGGGCCGGCAGCTTGAGGCTCCATGGTGCCTCGGCGCCAGGCAGGTGATAGTAGGCCAGCTGCATGTCGCCCAGATGCTCCAGCAGTTCAAACGTGGCATGAACGCCAACGTCGCCCGGCAGCGCTTCGGCATGCAAATGCTCGGGGCGCATGCCCAGTGTGAGCTGGGCTCCCGCCGCAATGGCGGTGCCGTCGACCGGCAGCTGCAGGGTGGCGCCACCGGGCAAGCGCACCGTGATGCCCTGCGCGGTGTGCGCGACGCACTCGACCTGCAGCAGGTTGATCGTCGGAGAGCCCAGGAAGCTGGCCACGAACAGATTCGCCGGCTGGTTGTACAGCGCCAGCGGCGTGCCCACCTGCTCGATGATGCCGCCGTTGAAGATGGCAATGCGATCCGCCAGCGTCATGGCTTCGACCTGGTCGTGGGTCACGTAGATCATGGTCGTGCCCAGCTCCTTGTGCAGCTTGGACAGCTCGATGCGCATCTGCACGCGCAGCGACGCGTCCAGGTTCGACAGCGGCTCATCGAACAGAAACACCTCGGGGTCGCGAACAATGGAGCGGCCGATGGCCACACGCTGCCGCTGGCCGCCCGACAGCGCCTTGGGCTTGCGCTCCAGCAGATGCGTGATCTGCAGCACTTCGGCGGCCTTGTGCACCATGGCCTGGATTTGCTGTTTGGGGGTGCCTGCGAGCTTCAGGCCGAAGGCCATGTTCTGGAACACCGTCATGTGCGGATACAGCGCATAACTCTGGAACACCATGGCCACGCGGCGCTTTGCCGGGTCCACCTCGTTGGCCAGCTGTTCGCCGATGTACAGCTCGCCGGACGTGATGTCTTCCAGGCCGGCGATCATCCGCAGCAGCGTTGATTTGCCGCAGCCTGACGGCCCGATGAAGACGACGAATTCACCGTCCCCGATCTCCAGGTCCACGCCCTTGATGATGGGCGTGTGCCGGTCGTAGTGCTTTTGAATCTTCTTCAGCGTGACGCGGGCCATGCAGGGTTCTCAGTCTCAAGGAAGGGCGGGGGAATGGGTTGCCGTCGCCGGCGCCGGGTGCCGCGCAAGCCAGCAGCGTGCCGCGCCCAGCATGCCGGCGCTGTTGCCGGCGGCAGCCAGGCGCAATTCGGTCAGGCCGCGGAAATCCGGGTGCAGCAAAGCGTTCAGTGCCTGCTGCAGCTCTTGCAGAAATACCGGGCCGCGGCCGGTGATGCCACCGCCGACGATGATGCGTTGCGGATCGAAGGCGTAGATCAGGTTCACGATGCCGCTGGCCAGCAGTTGCATCCAGTGCCGCACGACGGCGGTGTGGGCCGCATCGCCCCGGTCATGCCGGGCGAACACCTGTTCCGCATCGAGGCTGCAGCCGGGAATGGCTTGGGCCGCCAGCGTGGCCAGCCCTCGCAGCGAGGCCACGTCTTCCCACTGCTGGCTGTTGACGATCATGTAGCCCCATTCGCCGGCCGCCGCATGGGCGCCGCGGTACAGCTGGCCGTCGATGACGATGCCGCCGCCGATGCCGGTGCCCAGGGCCAGTGCGATGTAGTTGTCGATGCCGCTGGCGGCACCGGTCCAGCCTTCGGCCATGGCGACGCAGTTGACGTCGTTTTCCACCACCACGGGCAAGCCCAATGCAGCCTCGAACAGGCGCTTGGGCGATTGGCCCAGGTAGCCCGGAATGGCGTCGGCAGCGCCGGTGATGCAGCCGTCGACGGCGTTGATGATGCCCAGCGTAGAGAACGCGATGCCGGCCGGCCTGTGCACCGCGACCAGCGGGTGCGCGACCTCCAGCAACCTGGCCAGCAGGGCCGCGCCGCCGTCGCCGGCACGGGTTTCGATCTGGCGGGTGAGCAGCACCTGGCCGCGGGCGTCGACGACGCCCAGCTTGACCAGGGTGCCGCCGATGTCGAAGGTGAGTATCTTGGTGTCTGGGTGATGCATGGGGGCGTGCACGGACCGGTGTCAGTGCGTCTGGGTCACTTTTTGCAGGTGGCGGGGCTGGTCCGGGTTCAGCCCCCGCGCGGCGGCCAACTGGGCCGCCAGGATGTAGAAGGCCTGAATGGCGCAGATGGGGTCGAACGCAGGGTGCGATGACTGCGGCAAGGTCAAGTCACGCTCGGCAACTTCGGGCGGTGCCACCAAGGCGACGTGGGCGCCGCGCTCGCGCATTTCCCTGGCGAGCTGTACCTGGGTCGCGAGGGCCGGGCCGCGCAGCGCAAACACCAGCAGCGGGTAACCGGGCTCGACCAGCACCATGGGCCCGTGCTTGATCTCGGCGCCAGAAAACGCCTCGGCCTGCAGTGACGAGGTCTCCTTCAGTTTCAGCGCGGCCTCCAGTGCGATGGGCAGGCCCAGGCCGCGCCCCACCACCATGCAGCGGCTGGCAGGAGCCAGCAACTCGATCACCGGGCTCCAGTCGGCCTGCGCAGCCAGCGCCAATTGCTCGGGCAAGTGCTGGATGGCGGCGATCAGTGCGGCGTCGTCCTGCCAGTGCGCCACCAGCCGCAGGCCGGCAACCAGGCTGGCGATGAAACTCTTGGTGGCGGCCACGCTGCGCTCGGTGCCGGCGGCCAGGCTGATGGCGTGCTCGGCGGCCTGGGCCAGCGGCGAAGCCATGTCATTGAGCAGTGCCACCGTGGTGCCGCCGCCTTCGCGGAAGTAGCGCATCGGGGCAATGACGTCCGGGCTCTGGCCGGACTGCGAAATCGCAATCGCCAGCGTGTGCTCGGCCTGCAGCGGCGCACGCTCCAGGCTGACCAGGGACATCGGCAGCGAGGTCACCAGGTGGCCCAGGCGAGACATGATCAGATAGGCCAGGTAGCCGGCCGCGTGGTCCGAGCTGCCCCGCGCCACCGTCAGCACCTGGCGCGGCGGTGCGGTGCGCAACTGCCTCCCCAGGCCGGCATACGCCGCGTCGCCGGCGGCCAGTTGTTGGCGAATGATCTCGGGCGCGCTGCGCGCCTCGTGTTCCATGGTTGAAGTCACAGAGTTCCTTGGTTGTATGGGGTGGGGCTCAGCCCTTGGTGCCACCGGCGGTCAGGCCCGAGACCAGCGTGCGTTGCAGCAGCAGGCCGATCACGACCGGCGGTAGCGCGGCCAGCACGCCGACGGCAGAGATGAGGCCGTAGTCGGTCGCCCGGCCCGCGGCAAAGTCGGCAATCGCCACGGGCAGTGTTTTGGCGCGAATGTCGTTGGTGTAGAGCAGCGCGTAGAAGAATTCGTCCCAGGCCATCAGGTAGGCGAACAGCGCCGTTGCGCCCAGCGCCGGCAGGGCCAGCGGCAGCGTGATGCGGCTGATGACGACGAACAGGCCCGCGCCGTCGATGCGAGCCGCTTGCTCGATTTCAAGCGGCACCTGGTCGAAGTTGTTCTTCAACATCCAGGTGCTGAAGGGCAGCAGGATGGTGCAGTAGACGATGACCAGTGACGAGGCCTGGTTCAGCATGTTCAGGCTGCTGAGGATCAGGTACAGCGGCAGCACAAAGGCCACCGGGGGCAGCATGTACAAGGCCACGGCGCCATACAGCACGCCTTGCCGGCCCGGGTAGCGCGAGAAGCTGTAGGCGGCCGGAATCGCTGCCGCCATGGAAATGGCGGTGGCGCTGATCGACACCATCAGGCTGTTTTCAAGTGCACTCAAAAAGCGCTCGCCAACGCCGCCTTCGGCAGCGCTCAAGAGCTTGGCGTAGCGCGAGAAGTCCAGGTGCTCGGGCCACCACAGCAGCGGCTTGGCGGTGAGTGCCACCGAGTCGCTGACGCTCATGACGAACAGCCAGTACAAGGGCGCCAAGGTCAGTGTGGCGAACAGCAGCACCGCGCCATACAGCAGCGCGGTCTGCAGTTTTTTACGGTGCTTCATGCGGCGCTCTCCTGTTTGCGCAGCAAGAAGATGTAGGCGCCTATGAGGCATGCCGAGAAGCCTGCCATCAGGATGGCGTAGGCTGCGCCGCTGCCGATGCGCAGGTAGGAAAAGGCCTCTTGGTAAACCACGAAGCTGACCGGCTTGGTGGCATCCAGCGGGCCGCCCTTGGTCATCACGTAGACGAGGTCGAAGACCTTGAAGGCTTCGATGATGCGCAGCACGATGGCCACGCTCAGCGGGCCGAGTATTCCGGGCAGGGTGACGTTCAGAAAACGAGTCCATGCACCGGCGCCATCCAGCCGCGCGGCCTCGTACAAGTCTTCGGGCACGGTCTGCAGTGCCGCCAGCACGATCAGTGCGACGAAGGGGTAGTTCTTCCAGACGTCGGCCAGGATGACCATTTCAATCGCCACCGACGGATCACCCAGCCAGGAGCGGTAGTCGGCAATCAGGCCACTCTGGAACAGCAGCGCATTCAGGGCGCCGTATTCCGGGCCGTCGATCAGCCGCCACATCATGGCGTTGACGATGGTGGGCAAGGCCCAGGGCAACACCAGCAGTGCGCGCGCCACGGCGCGTCCTTTGAACGGCTGGTTCAGCATCAGCCCGACCAGCAGGCCCAGCACCAGCTCCATGGCCACGGACGTGAGAGTGAAGTACAGCGTGCGGCCCAGCGACGCCTGGAAATCCGGGTTGCGAATGGCGTCGAGGTAGTTGTCCAGGCCGACCCACTGGGCCGGGTCGCCGCCGATCGTGGCCGAGCTCAGGCTCAGCCAGATGGTGCGGGCGAGAGGCCATGCCGTCACGCCGACCATGATCAGCAGCATGGGGGTCAACAACCCCCATGCCTGGCCGCGGGTTTTATCCACCAAGCGGGTCATTGCACCTCAGCGCAGCTTGGCCACGGCGTCCGATGTCGCCTTCATGGCGACTTCTGGCTTGCTGGCACCCAGCAGCACGCTGTGCAGCTGCTTTTGCAGAATGGACGACAGCTCCTGGTACGACGGTGTCTCCGGGCGCGCCGACATCAGCGGCAGAGACTTGGCAGCGGCTGCCACGTAGTCTTCCTGGCCTTGGGTGACGGCCGGCACGCTGAACGAGGCCTTCCAGATCGGCAGGCTCAGCTTGGCGTACTTCTCTTGCGTTGCCGGCGCGCTCATGTGCTGAATGAACCTCCAGGCTTCTTCGGGGTTGGCGCTCTTGGCGGTGATGCCCAGACCCATGGAGCCATTCACGGCCGAAGCCGCGACCTTGTCGGTACCCGGTGCGGAGACGATGCCCACCTTGCCCACGACCTTGCTTTCCTTCGGATCCTTGGCCATGTTGTACATGTAGCCCCAGTTCAATGCGAATGCCGCGTCGCCGTTCGAGAACACCTTGCGCACGTCTTCTTCTTCGTACTCGCGCGAGTTCGGGTTCGTCAGGCCCGCGTCCAGCGAGGCCTTCATGTACTTGGCGGCTTCGAGCGTTCCACCCACATGGAAGTTGGGCTTGCCATCGGCAAAGAACTGGCCGCCATAGGCCGCCGAGATGGTGGTGAAGTCGCAGACGATGGCTTCTTTCTGTGCCCAGCTCCAGACCAGCGGGTACTTGACGATGCCTTTGTCCTTGATGATCTTTGCCTGCTTCTCCAGCTCGTCCCAGGTCTTGGGCGGAGCAGCAATGCCGGCTTTCTTCAGCATCTCGGTGTTGTAGAACAGGAACTTGGTGTCAAGAATCCAGGGCATGCCCCAGTACTTGGACTTGTACGACACCGTGGTCCAGGCGCCGGGGAAGACCTTGGCCACATCGGCCGGTGCAATGCGCTTGGTCACGTCTTGCAAGAAGCCCTTGCTCGCAAATTCGGCAGGCCACACCACGTCGAACAGCACCACGTCATAGCCGGCACCGCCGGCGCCGTGGGCGGCCACGATCTTGTCGTGCAGCGCGTCGTAGGGCACGAACTCCAGCTTCACCTTGATGCCTGCGTTGGCCTTCTCGAAGCCGGCCGCCATCGCGCGGACATCGGCCTCGCTGTAGGCGGCTTGTGACATGAACAAGGCGCTCAATGTCTTTTCGGCCCTCGCCGTGAGCGGGAGCATCGAGCCGGCGATCAGGGCCGCGGCCAGAACAACTTTTTCATTTCGCATTGCATTTCTCCTGGGTGGAACAAACGTTCAGCTGCTTGCTGAAACTGACTCTGCGAGGCGATTCAACTGGTTGCCGGCGTGCGCTTGATTCAGCCAAAGCCGAGTTGTCGTTCGCGCGCACAACAGGTGATATCCGCTCTCGAAATGAATTATGCGTTCAAATTGAATTAATAAATAAAATGTGACCGTGGCAGCAGATCAAGCCGCAGTGCATCGGCTGCTGGAAAGCCACTGCATGGCGTCGCGAGGGGGCTTTGGTCACGCTGGGTGCCGGGGCGTTCTCAAGCGACCTCAAGATCGCCGTCGGCCCGCCGAAGATGATCTTGTGCGGAACCCACTCTGTGCGACCTGCTCGTGGGTTTTCGCATGTGGTCGACGTCCAGGTGTTCCCAGGAAGCCAACGATGAAACTCGAACCGACCTTGGTGCTTGGATTGCCATGAACGAAACCATGACCGGAGGACTCGCGTCCGCTTCAGCTGCGAGGCCAACGCCTGCGCAGAAGCCGGTGCTGTTCGACGTACTACCGGGCCAGGCATGAACGCGCCAGAGGCGATCTTCGTGCAGGCTAGCGCCTTCGGGCCGCTCGCGGCCGACGACATGGGCAGCGACGTTCTGTACGAGAGCAGCACGACGCGGGTGCTGCGCCTGCACCCGGCGAACGGCCCCACCGTCATCTGCAAACAGCCCCTGGGCGTGCATGCGCTGGAGCGACTGCGCAACGAGAGCCGGATCGTGGCTCGCCTGGCTGGCATCGATGGCATTCCGCAGCTGGCGCCGTTGCCACACTCGGCCGGCACCATCGCACTGGAAGATTGCGCCGGCGTGCCGTTCGCGCAAGCACGGGCACCCGGTGAGTTGGCAATCGGGCCGCTGCTGGAACTGGCACTGCAACTGGCGCAGATCGTCGCCGCGATGCACCGGCGCGGCGTGCTGCACCAGAACATCAACCCGGGCCACATCCTGCTGTGCGGCGCGCAGCAGCGGCCGGTGCTGATCGACTTTCAGCGCGCGACCACCTTTGCCGAAGGGCAGCCAGGCTTCACCCACCACCGCGACATCGCCGGCAACCTGACCTACCTGGCGCCCGAGCAGACGGGCCGCACCGGCCGCAGCGTGGACCGGCGTGCCGACCTCTACGCCCTGGGCGCGACGCTGTACGAACTGGCCACCGGCCGGCCGCCCTTTGAGGAACGCGATCCGCTGCGCTTGATTCACGACCACCTGGCCCGGCTTCCGCAGGCGCCGACAGCGCTTCGCCCGGACCTGCCCGAAACGCTGTCGCAAATCATCTTGCGCCTGCTGGAGAAAGAGCCGGAGCAGCGCTACCAAAGCGCCGATGGCCTGGTGCACGACCTCGCGAAGCTGCAGCAAACCCTGGCGCAAGGCAACACCGAGGGTGCCGAGCCCATGCGGCTGTGCGAGCGCGACTTTCCGCAGCGCTTGTCACCACCGTCGCGCCTGGTGGGGCGCGAGAACGAGATCGGCGTACTGCGCCAGGCCTTCGAGCAAGCGATGCAGGGCAGGGTCCGCGTCGTACTGGTTGCGGGGGCGCCGGGGGTGGGCAAGACGTCGTTGATCAACGAGCTGCGGCCGATGGTGACCGCCCGGCGCGGCTGGTTCGTTTTGGGCAAGTTTGACCAATATCGGCGCGACGCACCCACGGCCACGGTGCAGGCGCTGCGTGCCCTTGGCCGGCTGCTGCTGGCCGAGCCACAGGACGAACTGGCGAGCCAGCGAGAGCGCATTCTTGAGCACCTGGGGGCCAATGCCGGCCTCGTCTGCGCCAGCTGGCCCGAATACAGCCTGCTGCTCGGGCCGCAGCCTGAAACTGCGGCGGTCGATCCGGCCCAGGCCTGGACCCGTGCGCTGCTGACCACGGTGCAACTGCTGCGCGCCATCGTCTCGCCCGCTCGCCCTGTGGTGATGGTGCTGGACGACTTGCAATGGGCCAGTTCAACCTCGATCCGCTTCGTCGAAGCGGTGCTGGCCGCCGCAGACCTGCCCGGGCTGCTGCTGGTAGGCGCCTACCGGGAGGCCGAACTCGATGCGACGCATCCGCTGGCAGAAGCGATGCCACGCTGGGCGCGCGCGGATTCTGCGCCCGTGCTGTTGCGGCTGGACAATCTGCCTGCGGCCGAACTGGGCGAATTGCTGGGCGGGATGCTGCGCCTGCCGCCGTCACGCGCTGCCCAGCTGGCTCTGGCGGTGGGCGCGCACACGGCGGGCAATCCGTACGACACGGTCGAGCTGGTCAATGCGCTGCGTCACGACGGCGCGCTGGTCCCCGGCCCGGAAGGCTGGGAGTGGGACACCGCGACGGTGCGTCGTTATGTCGGCCAGGGCGGCGTGATCGATCTGCTGCGTGCGCGCATTGCGCAACTGCCACCGCAGGGGCGGCTGTTGCTGGAAGCAATGGCATGCCTGGGCGGGGAGGTGCAGCTGAGCCTGCTGCAGGCGGCCGTGGGGCTGTCTGCCACCGAGCTGGAAGAGCAGCTGGCCGCGCCGCTCGAAGACGGCCTGATGACGCTGGAGCGATCCGAGGACAGCACCCTGCGGCTGCGCCACGACAGGATCCAGCAGGCAGCCTACGGGGCCATGGCGCCGCAGCAATGCCGTGCCCTGCATCTGGCGCTGGCCCGGCGACTGGCGCTGCACCCGGAGTTCCACTCGGCGGCGGCACAGCAGTACCTGCCGGCCGCCGCGGAGATTCATGATGCGGACGAGCGCCGCAGCGCCGCAAACCTGCTGCGCAAGATGGCGGCCCAGGCCAGCGCCGTCGCCAACTTCAACGCGGCGGAACGCTTTCAGCAAGCGGCCATCACGCTGCTGTCGCCGGATGGCGTGCAGACGCTGGACGCCGAAGCGCTGGCCGCGCTGGAGGCGGAACGCCACGCGGCCTTGTACAGCCTGGGGCGGTTCGAAGAAGCCGACCAGCTGTACAAGTCGATCGAGAGCCATTGCACCGATCAGCTGACACGCGTCGGGCCGGCGTGTGTTCAGGTGAGCAGCCTGACCAACCGCGGCCTGCCGCGTGAAGGGGTGGCGGTGGGGCTGGCCTTGTTGCGGGAGCTGGGGATTCAGGTTCCTTCCCCCGATGGATTCGGCACCGAAGTCGACCGCAGACTTCCGGACCTGTACCGGTGGGCGGCCGGCGCCAGCCAATCCGACGACGGGCAGCGCGCCGAGGCGAGCGATGCACGCGGCACGGCGATCGCGGCGCTCATCAACCGCTTGATGGCGCCTTTGCGCCTGTGCGAGCCGATGGTGCGGGCGTGGCTGGTTCTGGAAAGCCAGCGCCTGTGGGAAGCGCATGGCCCCTGCGCCAAGCTGGCCGCCTGCATCAGCCACGCCGCCATGGTGACCATCGCAGCGCGCGAGGACTACCGCACCGGCTACCAGGCCGCGCGGCACATGGTGGGCGTGAGCCAGACGCGCGGCTGGGCAGAGGCGGCCCAGGTGGGCTACATCTTTGCCTTGACGGCCAGCCACTGGTTCGACCCGCTGGAGAACAGCGTGGCGCTGGTGGCGCAGGCGCGCGAGGGCATGCTGCGCGACGGCAACCTGCAAGGAAGCTGCTTCACCTACTACGGCGGGATCACGGCCCTGCTGGATTGCGCACCCCATCTCGACCGCGTTGCCGAAGATGTCGAGGCCGGCGTGGGTTTCGCGGCGCGCACGGGCAACGGCCACGGATCGGAACTCTTCCGCGCGCACCGGCAGCTGCTGCGTGCGCTGCGCGGCCAGACAAGCGCGCCCGGCAGTTTCAGCGACGCCGAATACGACGAGGCGGATCGCGTCGCCCGGCTCGGGGCCAATCCATCGGCAGATGCCACCTTTCACCTCGTGCGCTGCCTGGCTGCATTGATCTTCCGCGACACGGCCGCATTCGCGCGTCACGCGGACGATCTGTTCGCGCTGCGCAACTACCTGCAGAGCTACTACGCCGGAGCGCTGGTCCGGCTGGTGCGTGTGCTGGCACTGGCCGAGCAACTGAAGCAAGCCCCCGAGCACGCGCGCAGTGCCCTGCTGGCTGAACTCGATGCCCACCGCGACTGGCTGGCCCGCCGGGCCGAGGACGCGCCGGCCAACTTCGGGCACCTGCTCCTGTGGGTACAGGCCGAGCGCGCATGGTGCCTGGACGAGCCCTGGAATGCGGCACGCGCCTTCGACGCCGCGCTGCAAGACTGCGAAGCGCGCGTGCGCCCCTGGCACCGCGCTCTGATCACCGAGCGTGCGGGGCTTTTCCACTCAAGCCACGGCATGAATGGCATGGGGCGGACGCTGCTGGGGCAAGCGCGCGATCTCTATCACGCCTGGGGGGCGGACGGCAAAGTGCGCGAACTCGAGCGCTGCCACGGCTTCCTGGGTGAAAGCCCGCTGGCCCGGCCCGATGGCGATGCAGTCGAGGCGGACGTCACGACGGTCGACACCGTCGACACGCTGGCCATCCTGCGTGCCTCGCAGGCCTTGAGTTCGGAGACCAGCCTCGCGCAGCTCAAGGCGAGTGTGGTCGATCTGCTGGGCTCTCTGACCGGAGCCACCAAGGTGCAATTCGTGCTGTGGGACGAAGATGCCAAGGACTGGTTTCTCTCGAATGCAGCGAAGGCGGGTGCAGCGCCGGTTTCGGTGGAGCAGGGCGGCACGCGCGGCCTGCTGCCGCTGTCGGCCTTCCGCTACGCCGAGCGCACCCGCGAGCCGCTGCTGGTCGAGGACGCGACGCACGACGACCGCTTTGCCGGCGACCCCTACCTGCGCGGCGCGGAACGCTGCTCGCTGCTGGTCGTGCCCATCCTGAACCACGGTGCGTCGAGGGCGATGCTGGTGCTCGAGAACCGCCTGAGCCGCGGCGCCTTCACCGCCGACCGGCTCGACGCGGTGATGCTGATCACCGGCCAACTCGCGGTGTCGCTCGCCAACGCGCAGCTCTACGAGCAGCTCGAACGCCGGGTGAAAGAGCGCACGCAGGAGCTGCAGCAGGCGCAGACCCAGCTGCTGGGCGCGGCACGCGTGGCCGGCATGGCCGAGATCGCGACCAACGTGCTGCACAACGTGGGCAACGTGCTCAACAGCGTCAACATCTCCGCGGGCCTGGTCGGCACGCAGCTGCGCACCTCCAAGCTCAAGGGGCTGGCGCGCGCGGTCAAGCTCATGGACGAGCACTCCCACGATCTGGGCGACTTCCTCACCCACGACACCAGGGGCAAGATGATGCCCGGCTACCTGCGCGACTTGGCGCAGGTGCTGGAGGGCGAGCACGACGCCATGGCCGGTGAGCTTGACAAGCTCGCCAAGAGCATCGACCACATCAAGGAAGTCGTCGCGACCCAGCAGTCGTATGCCGGCGCGTCCCACGTCGTCGAATCATTGCAGTTCGAGGAACTGCTGGACGATGCCTTGCGCATGAACGCCGGTGCGCTGACGCGCCACAAGGTGGATGTCGTGAAGCACATCGCCGTGCTGCCGGCGCTGCCGCTGGACCGGCACCGCCTCTTGCAGATCCTCGTGAACCTGATAAGCAACGCCAAGCACGCGATGAGCGACACGTCCGGCCGAAGCCCGTGCATCACGATAGTGGCCGCGCTCGCGGACGCCGCAGAGGGGAGCGTTCTGCGCATCACGGTCGACGACAACGGCGAAGGGATCCCGCCGGAGAACCTCACACGCGTCTTCGCCCACGGCTTCACCACACGCAAGAACGGCCACGGCTTCGGCCTGCACAGCTGCGTGCTGGCCGCTCAGGAGATGGGGGGCAGGCTCAGCGCGCACAGCAACGGGCTCGGCCATGGCGCCACGTTCACGCTGGAAATCCCGATCGGAACTTCGAAAGTCTCGCAATGAAGCCTCAGACCGATAACGAGAGCTGAGGCTCCATGGAGTCATGGCCCTCCATCTGACGTCGGCCGATCCGTTCTTCCTCAGCCAATCATGAGGATCCTGAAGCCCAGGTGATGCATGCATTCACGCAGAATCAGGAGTCCTGCTGCGGACTCTCGGTCCAATGGCGTGTCCGCGAGCGCGCCCGGATGTCCGAGCGAAACCGACGCGAGCCGTTGGAAATGCGCTTCAATTTCCTCAAGCGTCGTTGTCATGCCGTCAGGTGGCAGTTCAGGCAAAAGCCGCCTTATGTCGTCGGAGGTGACAAGCGTGCCTGCGTCGGTTCGCAAGGCCCGCACTCGCATCAGCGCGTCCTCGACTGCATCAATCGCCAGCTCCAGCTCGCCCGGCCTTGGTGGATCGTGCCGGAAGAATGTCTCGGCCACGCTTCGGTAGCCCATCTCCAGCGTGACGCTGACATCTGATTCCGTCGTGAGCGTCGTACGCCGTGCATCCATGCGCAATCTCGTCGCGGGCGTGCTCATGCCACGGCTCCGTTACCGTCCCCGCCCAGGCGTTCGATGAGTCGTCGTGCGACCCACCCGTCGATGCCAGTCTCGGGCGAACGCACGCTGACGATCCATGCGTGGTTCAGACACGCAGCGCTTCGGACCAACTCCGTGGGTCGTTGGGGTGGTGAATCGAGGTGCTGGATGATCATGTCGTCTTGCATCGAAATCCTCACGGCGTGTGGCATTGCTCATGCCGAAAGCGCAGGCGTCCATCGCCAGGACGCCATGCGTTATCCGAGCCGCACTGGCAGCGAGACCTGGACCGTCGGCACGCTGGCGTCGGGCAGGAGGTAGCGCAACGGCACCCAGGCGCGGTGATCGAGTCCGCGGCGTTCGTCCACCTTGGGCACGGCTTGCATCAAAAGAGGCTCTCCTGAAATTCGAGTGGGTCGCCACCCACGCTCCGTCATTCCCGCGAAGGCGGGAATCCAGTATCGAGGCACATCGTGGATTCCCGCCTTCGCGGGAATGACGGTGGCAAGGTACCCATTCAAAATTCAAGAGGGGCTCAAAAGACTCCGGCCTGGGGTGAAAGCTCGCCGCACTTGGTCGGCGCGGTCGAACACGATCACTTGGCGCCCAGGCCCAACTGGTTCATGAAGTCCTGGTTGTCCCAGAACAACCATTCGTGATCCATCGTTCCATCCTTCCAGTGACCAAGGGTCACCATGCCGATAGCAAAGCGCTTGCCGGTGGGCGCGATGGACTTGCCATCAGGCAGCGGCATCGGCTTCGTGAAGGTGCCAGTCATGACGCCTGCTACCGAAGTCCACGACCCCGAGCCGAAACGGATCGGATGGGTCTTGATCGTGATGTCGGGGGCGAAGACGAACATCGCCTTGAGGTCTTCAATGTGCTTGTCGATGCCCTTGGTCTCGTGGCCATCGGGCCAGGTAACCACGATGTCCTTGGCGTGGCTCTCGTGCAGGCGGTCCCACTTCTGGTTGCTGAAGACGTCGAAGTCCAGGGTGTCGAAGACCTTCAGGTTCTTCTCGACTTTGGGCGCCTGGCGCTCGGGCTTGGGCGGAGGGGTTGTCGGGTTTTCGGCCGGCGTTTGCGCGTTGGCAACGCCAAGGACTGCAATCAGAGTGGAGGTGAGGGCGGTACGGAAGTGCATGGTGGTTCTCCTTGGGTGGGGTGATGGATCAGGCTTTGCGGAGCCAGGTCGGCGCGATGCCGGTGCCGAGACCGGCGCCGTAGCCGAGGTAGACGTTCAAGCCGGCCAGCGGCTCGAGGTAGCGCGCGTTCTTCAGACCGCCGGTGTCGACCACCTGGAAGCCGATGCTCTCGGCGAGGGCGGCGGCGCTTTGCTTGGCGCGCTCGCTGTCGCTGGCGACGAAGACGCTGACCTTGCGGCCGCCGCCGAAGTCGGGCCCCTCGGCCAGCACCTGGGCGAACAGCGTATTGAATGCTTTGACGATCTCGGCGCCTGGCACGATCTTGCTGAGTTCTTCGGCTGCCGAAGTGCTGTGCCCGATCGTGAGACCCATGTAGTCCTCGGTCAACGGATTGGTGATGTCGACTACGACCTTGCCCGTGAGGTCTCCTGCGGCATGCAACGCGGCGGCCGCGTCGGCATAACCGGTGGCCAGCACGACGACGTCGGCGCCGACGGAAGACCCCGCGGCGGGCACGGCTTGCGCGCCAGGATTTGCGGCGGCGACTTGCACTGCCTTGGCACCATCTCGCGACGCAACGCTGACCTGATGGCCCGCGCGGGTGAGTTGCTTGACGAACGCCGCGCCCATGTTGCCGGCGCCGAGCACTGTGATCTTCATGTCGAGTTCCTTTGTTTGCACAGCGACTCGCTGCGTTGAATAGGAATTTATAGGTGCTTGTTCTGTAGATAAACTGCTGACAGATGGATGAACTGTTCCAAAAAATGAGCCAATGATTCGGCAATGGATAAATTTCGTGAAATGCAGGCCTTCACCGCCGTGGTCGACGCGGGCAGCTTCGTCAAGGCGGCGGCCGCCTTGGGTCAATCGAAGGCGGCCGTGTCGCGGTACGTTGGCAACTTGGAGGCCAGGCTGGGTATACGGCTGCTCCATCGCACCACGCGCAGGCTGTCGCTGACCGAGGAGGGCCAGGTCTTCCACGCGCGCTGCAAGGAGTTGTTGGCCGTCGTCGAGGAAGCAGAAGCTGAGATCACTGCGCGCGGGGGCGAGGCGGTCGGACAACTGAAGGTCAATGTGCCAGTGACCTTTGGCCTGATGCACCTTGCCCCGCTCTGGGCCGAGTTCATGGCAATGCATCCCAAGGTCACGTTGGACGTGACACTGACGGACCGCGTCGTTGACTTACTCGACGAGGGCTACGACATGGCCGTGCGCATCGCGCGCTTGCCGAGTTCTTCGCTGGTCAGCCGCAAGCTGTCTTCGACACGGCTGATCCTGTGTGCGTCGCCCACCTACGTGAGCCGCTACGGTGCCCCGGCCGATCCGTCGGAACTCGCCTCTCGTGCGGTGATCGCCTACACGCTGCTGTCGATGGGCGACCACTGGGAATTCGAGGGCCCGCGGGGCCAGGTGAGTGTGACCGTCGCTCCGCGCATGCGTGCCAACAGTGGTGAAACCTGCGTGGCAGCTGCGCTGCAGCACCAAGGTGTCGTGCTGCAGCCATCATTCCTCGTCGGCGCCCATCTGAAATCCGGCGCACTTGTCGAGTTGTTGCCGCAGTTTTGCTCGATCGAACTCGGCATCTATGCGATCTATCCGACACGCAAGCACGTGACGCCCAAGGTGCGCCTGCTGATCGACTTTCTGGTCGATGCACTCCGAATGCAGTCTTGGGCATGAGCGATGCTCGGGGCCACAGCATCGCCGTCTGCCAGGACTGACTCTTCTACTCATTCAACCTCGGCGATCACGTCCCGCGCAATCCCCAGCTACCTCGCGGCATGAGTCAGCGCTGATCCAGTCCATAACGCGCGAGATGGGCGGAGAGCAGGTCGGCGATCACGACGTTGTTCAGGTCGGAAAACGCGAAGTGCGTGTTGCCCATCACCCCGACACTGGGCAGGTGAAGAAGTTCGGCTTTGCTTGATTGGCACCTCCCGAGTGGGCGATGGCCCCTCAAACGGGCTCCCGTGTCGCGTTCATCAGAATCGGAACGAACGCGAGGATGGGCGGAAGCACGAAGCACCACATCTTCAAGTAGCTGTACAGAATCGCGCCGGCGGCACAGCCGACGGCGAACGCCGCCACGCTCGTGAGCATCTTCGAGACGCGAGCTTTCGCTGCCAGCCTCGCATCGCCTTCGAGCCCTCGAACGAGGTCAGCGATGTCGATCATGATCTGCGTGGTGCTGCCGGTCATGAGGGTGGTCGGCGGGGCGCTCGCGAGATGGATGCGCGAGGCCGCGTTCTGGATCGCCATCGCGGCCACGAGAACCATGCCCGCAAGGATGGAGACGACGTCGTCCCCCTTCTGCGCCGGGCCGGCATGGATCGCCAGGGCGGCGCCGACGATCAACAGCAGAACTTGAAGCGACAGCGTCGTGCGAAGGATCGGGAGTCCGACCTTGGGCAGCGAGAACGCGGCAAGACGGGTCACGAGAATCACTGAACAGAAGACGGGGAGGGCGAGCAGTTTGGCAACGGCGCCGGAAGTGCCGAGGACCAGTGCAGCACCCAGCGTCACGAAGTTGCCCGTCACGTGGGCCGTGAACAGCCCTTGAAGGGCAAGAAAGCCCGCGGTATCGATGTATCCCGCGGTGAGACTCATCAATACAGGAACGGTCAGTTTCATCGGATCCACATTGGTATGCGTGCTGTCCTCAACGGGTGCGGACCACGGTGAGGTCCATGCTCCGGCGATGAACGACTTCCTGCCAGTCGATCCATGCAACGAGCAGGAAGCCACCGACCAGACCGAGGTGCTCGAAGAACGAGTTCCCCGCCCAATCGTGGCGGCATCTCCCCGCTCATTTGTCGCCCCCCTTCGGATCTGGACTGGCGTGGGCTCGCGCGCTTGGGGACTTGAGCGCAGGCTGGGTCGGTTCCACCGGCGCGCGTGGCCTGACTTCAGCTTGCATCGAGAATCGCTGCGAGCCCTCCTTGACCCAGGCCTGTTGGATCAACGAGGGAATCTGCTCGCCGAGGACCATGCCGAGCAGGCCGACCAGGGCAATGATGGGCGGCGCAGGTGAACGCACCTGGAGGAGGGCGTAGATCACACCGACCAGCACGCCGACCGCGAGCGAGACGCAGTAGGTCTTCATCGCGGTTCTCGCCGCCGGGTCACGATCAAACCGCCCAGCATCCGCATCCGAACGCGCCCCAAAAGCCTTGAGCATCGCTGGTGGGTGCATTGCGCCGAGCGGCGGCCGCATGGTCGTGTCCATGGACAGTGCACGCGGCGCTGCATCCGCACAGTGAGGCCATGCGGGCGGCGCCCGGCTGCCCGAGCCTGCGCTGCTGATACCCGCCGAACCGCTTCACGGGCGACCAGTCCGGCAGGACCGGTACCGAGGGCGGCGCGAGGTCCGCGAAGTCACCCTTGCCATAGACGACGCGACCGCCGAGCAGCGTCATGACCGACGAGAGATGCGCAATGTCGCTCTCGGCGACCTTGAAGTAGTCGTCGGACAGCACGGCCAAATCAGCAAGCTCGCCGACGGCGATCCGTCCCTTCTTGCCTTGTTCGTTCGAGAACCACGTGTTCGCCTCAGTCCACAGGCGCAGCGCCTGCTCGCGATCGAGTCGGTTGCTCGCGGGATAGAGCTGTGCACCGCCGACCGTCTTCCCGGTCACCAGCCACGCGAGCGACACCCAAGGGTTGTAGCTCGCCACGCGCGTCGCATCGGTCCCCGCGCCCACGGGCACGCCGGAACTCAACATCTTGGCGATGGGTGGGGTCGCCTCCGCACTCTTCTGGCCGTAGCGGTCGATGTAGTACTCGCCCTGGTAGGCCATGCGGTGCTGGACCGCGATGCCTCCGCCCAAGGCCGCGATTCGATCGATGTTCTTCTGCGTGATCGTCTCTGCGTGGTCGAAGAACCAGTGCAGTCCGTCGAAGGGCACTTCGCGATTCACCTTCTCGAAGACATTCAACGCACGTTCGATGGTCTCGTTGTAGGTCGCATGCAGGCGCCAGGGCCAGCGGTTCTGCGCCAGGAGGCGCACGACACGCTCCAGGTCGCCCTCCATGTTGGGCGGCATCTCGGGCCGTGGTTCGCGAAAGTCCTCGAAGTCGGCGGCGGAGTAGACCAGCATCTCGCCGGCACCGTTGACGCGGTAGGTGTCGTCACCTTGTCCGGGCTTGACGCTTTGGGTCCACCGCGAGAAGTCGTCGACCTCGCCGCCTGGCTTCTGCGTGAACAGGTTGTAGGCGATGCGAAGCGTCAGGTCTCCATCGGCATGAAGCTTCTCGATGATCTCGTAGTCGTCGGGGTAGTTCTGGAATCCGCCGCCGGCGTCGACCACGCTGGTGACGCCCAGGCTGTTCAGCTCACGCATGAAATGACGCGTCGAGTTCAGCTGATACTCCGCCGGAAGCTTGGGCCCCTTGGCGAGGGTTGCGTACAGGATGGTCGCGTTCGGACGCGCCAGCAGCAGGCCGGTGGGTTCGCCGGCACCGTCGTGCACGATCTCGCCGCCGGGTGGATTCGGCGTGTCGCGCGTGTAGCCGACCGCGCGCAACGCGGCTCGGTTCAGCAACGCGCGGTCATACAGGTGGAGGATGAACACGGGCGTGTCCGGCGCCACGGCGTTGAGTTCGTCGATCGTCGGCAGCCGCTTCTCCGCGAACTGGTGCTCGGTGAAGCCGCCGACCACGCGCACCCATTGCGGCGCCGGTGTGTTTTGCGCCTGCTTGCGGAGCATCTCCATGGCATCGGCGAGGGATGGCACGCCGTCCCACCGAAGCTCCAGGTTGTAGTTCAGGCCGCCGCGAATGACGTGGATGTGACTGTCGATCAGGCCAGGGATCGCGCGCCGGCCTCGAAGATCGATCGTCTTGGTCGCGGGGCCGCGACTGGTGAGGATGTCCTTGGCATCGCCGACGGCGCTGAAGCGGCCGTTCGTGATGGCGACGGCCTGCGGATTGGGGTTGGTTCGGTCCAGCGTCGTGAATCGGCCGTTCGTCAGGATGAGATCAGGGTGCACGACGGGGTTGTCCTTGGAAGAGGGGGTTGCGGACGCCAGTGGCCAGATCGCTGCCCCTCCGATCGCTTGCAAGACATCGCGGCGCCGCGTCATCGAGCGTCCCTGACTGGCGAGGCCCCGGGGCCGGCAATGACAATGCGATTCGTGAGGTATCTCGTGTGGCTCATGGTGTGTGAATCTTCATTTGCGGAACCGATTAAAGATAGACCACATCGTCTGGGGAAAACAGTCCCCGGATCGACAACATAGACTTCCATTTTTTGGAACTTGAATTTCGATGTCCGACCAGATCGACGATCTTCGGCTGCTGACGGTGATGGTCGCCGCGGGCAGCCTGGCCGGTGCAGCCAAGCGCCTGCGCAGTTCCGCGCCGGCGATGACCCGGCGTCTTGCGGCAATGGAGCAGCGGCTCGGCGTGCAACTGATCGAACGCAGCGCGCGCCGCTTTTTGCTGACCGAGCAAGGTGCCCAGCTGCATGAGCGTGCCTTGAAGATCGTGCGTGACGTCGACGAGGCGGAGGCGTCAGCCCGCGGCAACACGCCTGGGGGGCTGCTTCGAATAGGCGCACCCATGGAATTGGGGCGGCGGGTGATCGCCCCTCTTCTTGCCCGGTTCCGTCTGCAGTGCCCGGACCTCGAAGTCCTGCTGGTCCTATCGGACGCTGGTCTGGACCCGGTCGACGACGAACTCGAGATCGTGTTGCGCAATGGCATGCCCGACGATCCCGCCGTCGTCGTGCGAAAGCTGTTGACGAGCCGGCGCGTCGTGTGCGCCACGCCGTCGTATCTCGCCACCCACGGCGCGCCGCGCATCCCAGACGATTTGCTGAAGCACGACTGCATTCGTCTGGTTCGCGGGCGTCACGTGTTCGATCAGTGGCCGTTCAACGAGAACGGCAAACGCCGCGTCGTCAACGTCCGTGGAACGCTGTCATCCACGAGCGGCGAGGTGATGCACGACTGGGTCCTTGCCGGCATGGGAATCGGGCTGAAGGCATTGTGGGATGTGCACGAAGAACTCCGCTCCGGGGCCCTGGTCGAATGCCTGCCGGAATACTGGTGCGACGAGATCGAGCTCTATGCGTGCTTTGCCAGCCGCGGGCACATGCCCAGACGGGTTCGAGCCTTCACGACCTTCCTCGCTGAGCAAATCGCCGCTGCATCGCATTCGGGCACCTTCGCCTGATCTTGCCGCCCGGCATCAATGTGCTATCTGCTGCGGCGGTAGGGCCTGCTGCCCATACCAATGCCAGTTGCGACGCGCCCGATTTGATCGCGAGCAGACTTTTGATGACGTCGAAGGTGGGCGACGCGGAACTACGTCTGCGTCGACCGCCGCCATTGCTTAGGTGTCACGCCCAGTCGCCGTCGCATCGCCGTGCAGAGATGACTCTGGCTTGAAAAGCCTGTGTTGGCGGCGACGTCCGCAAGTCGTTGATCGGTTTCGGCCAGCAACTTCCGGGCGGCGGCGAGTCGCTGATCCATGACGAAACGATGCGGCGTGATGCCGAGACTGTTCTTGAAGAGCCGAAGGAAGTGGAATCGACTGACGCCGGCCGCCGCTGCGAGGTCGTCCAGAGCGATGTCTTCTGCCAGTCGCTGCTGCACGACGTCGAGAACACGGGACTTCTGCGACGCCGTCAGTCGACCGTGCTCGCGCGTGCGCGTGCTCCCCGAGTCGCCCTTCTCGCCGAGCAGATAGGCCGCCAGGCCCAGGCTCAACGACGTTGCGTAGAGCGAGCCGTGCGGGCTGCCAAGGCGCACTTCGTCGGCGATGAGCCGCATCAATGCGGCGATTCGACCGTCGCGCATCGTGAGGTCCTGCCGAAGCACACTTGGCTGTCGCGTCAGCATTGCATCGAGGTCACCGGCGCGGGCGAGACCCGCGAAATCGAGTTCGATCATCATCCGTTGCGCACCGGGTTCGCAATCCCAGCGGGTCCAGGAGATGTCCAGGCAGGGCGCGAACAGGCCGACGGAATCGGGACCCGGGCTGAAGTCGCACCGATCGCCGTGGCTGGAGATTTGCGCGCGGGTGCGTCCCCGCAAGATCATGGCCAAGACCGCGTGCTCTCCGTGCTGCCCGGTAGTTTCCTTCGAGGTCGCTTCGAAGATGCCGAGCCGAAAGCCGGCCCAGGCGGCCGTCTGCGACTCGTGCAGCAACGAGGGCTCGGGCGGATTGGCGGCATCGCGCAGCCAAGATACCTGTCGCGGCGGCAAAGGACGAACTTCCGGGGTGGCCATGGTCACGTCAATACTAGCGCGGCCGTCGTGCCGGCCTTTTGGGTTTGCGAGGGATTTCCCTCGGCAATTCCGTGCAAATCGAGCAAGTCGCTGAAATACATGGCGTTGGCGAGCGCGTAGTTTGGCGGCTGGTATCCGAGTTGGCCCGGAGGTGGTTGGTTGTCGTCAGAGAACAAGCTCGATCTGAATCTGTTGTCCGTGGTCGTGACCCTGCTGGACATGGGCAGTGTCACGCACGCTGCCCTGAAGCTCGGGGTCAGTCAGCCGACCGTGAGCGCCGCGCTGGGCAAGCTGCGGGCGCACTTCGACGATCCGCTCTTTGTTCGATCGGCGACCGGCATGGCGCCTACCCCTCGAGGTGCAGAAGTCGCCAGCGCCGCCAGAGAGATCCTGCGTCAGGTTGACGAGAAACTGCAGCCCGAAGTGAGGTTCGACCCGTCGCGCCGCCATCGGCCGTTCGCGATCGCCATGTCGGATGTCGGTGAGATCGTGTTCCTGCCTCGGATCGTCAACGCGATCGCTGCCGCGTCGCCCGACACGCCAGTCCGCTCGGTCAGCATGCGTCCCGCCCATCTTGCGGCGGCCTTGGAAGACGGTGATATCGATCTCGCCGTCGGCTACTTCCCAGACCTCAAGAAGGGTGACTTCTTTCAGCAAAGGCTGTTCACGCATCACTTCGTCTGCCTGCTGCGAAGCGATCATTCAATTCGAGGGAGCCAGCTCAGCATGGGCGACTTCCTGGGGCTTCAACACGTCGTCGTGCAGTCTGAAGGGCGCAGTCAGGAGATTTTCGAAAGCTATCTCGAGAGCCAGGGCCTCGAGCGACGCGTCGCCGTGTACACACCGCACTTCCTCAGCATCCGCCGATTGATCGCACAGTCCGACATGGTGGCGACGGTGCCGCATGCGCTCGGCATCGAATACGGCACGGCTGCGTTCGGCCTCAAGTCGATGGAGCCGCCGTTCCCCTCGCCACGCATCGAACTGCGCCAGCACTGGCACAGAAGAGCCCACAAGGACGCTCGCAGCATCTGGCTGCGAAAACTGGTCAGCGGCCTTTTCAACGCGGCCACGGACGAGTGGTGATGGGCGCTCAGGTTTTCCCTCGGTGCCGACCACTTGCCAAGTACCGCTTTGCGAATGGAGCGCGACGAGTATTTGCTTTCCTGATGGTTGCCATCGGCCGGATCGCCTTGTGGGGCGCGAGCCCGCCCGCGAGACTGCGCACCCATGCAAAGCGGAACGGAGCATTCTCTTGGCCCATAGGCGAACAAAGGTGGCGATCGTTGGCGCGGGGCCGGCTGGGTTGCTTCTGGGTGCGCTCCTCGCGCGTCACAACATCGACGCAGTCATCGTCGAGCAACGGAGCGCGGAGTACGTCCTGAGCCGAATCCGGGCCGGTGTTCTCGAGCAGACCACAGTCGACCTGCTGCGTGAAGCAGGCGTTGTCGACCGTTGTCTCCAGGAAGGCTTGACGCACGACGGCATCGAGTTGTCATTCGATGGCGGACTCCACCGCATCGATTTTCGGGCGCTCACCGGAAAGCATGTCACCGTCTATGGCCAGACGGAGGTGACCCACGACCTGATGCAGTCGCGTGCCCGTGGGAACCTGACCACCGACTACGAGGCCGAAGACGTCCGGATAGAGGGGTTCAACGGCGAGCATCCCGTGGTGCGGTACGTCAAGAGCGGCGTAGTTCAGGAACTCACCTGCGACTTCATCGCCGGTTGTGACGGCTACCACGGCATATGCCGCGCCAGCGTTCCGCCCGAGGCGATCTCGACGTTCGAAAAGGTCTACCCGTTTGGCTGGCTGGGCGTGCTGGCAGACGTGCCGCCGGTCAGGCACGAGTTGATCTATGCCAATCACGAGCGCGGATTTGCCCTGTGCAGTCAACGCAGCAAAACACGGAGCCGCTACTACGTCCAATGCTCGCTCGATGATCAGGTCGATCAGTGGAGCGACGACGCCTTCTGGGACGAGCTTCGCCGCCGCCTGCCCGCCGAGATCGCAGAGGCTGTCACGACCGGGCCATCGATCGAAAAGAGCATCGCACCGCTGCGCAGTTTCGTTGCAGAGCCGATGCGATTCGGCCGGCTCTTCCTGGCCGGCGATGCTGCACACATCGTTCCTCCCACCGGCGCCAAGGGCCTGAACCTCGCCGCGACCGATGTCGGCTACTTGGCCCAAGGCCTCGTGGAGTACTACCACGAAGGCAGCGCTGCGGGCCTGGACCAGTACTCGTCGCGCTGCCTGTCGCGAGTCTGGAAGGCCGAGCGCTTCTCATGGTGGTTCACCTCACTGATGCATCGTTTCCCCGAGGCAGGCGCATTCGGGTCTCGCCTGCAACAAGCCGAGCTGGCGTACTTGGTCGGATCCCGTTCCGCCTCTAGTGCGCTGGCGGAAAACTATGTCGGCCTGCCACTCTGATACCCAGACAACCGATCGACCAATACAACATAAGGAGACAACACCGTGATATCGAAATCCTTGCGCGACAAATTCAGCTGTGCAGCCGCTTTGGCGTTCTCGTTGGGCCTCGCCGCCTGCGGCGGCGGAAGCGATGCGCCGGCTCCGACGCCGGCCCCCGCACCCGCGCCGTCACCGACGAGCATCAGTGAGATCAAGACCTGCTCCATGACGGGTGTGGGCGCAGCGGTGCTCAGCACCGACGCGCCGACGACCATCCTTGATGCGGTGCCGGGAACCATCGGGTCGGTGTCGTACTGCCTGGTCAAGGTGGTCGTCGCGCAAGCGGTCAATATCTGGGTCACGCTGCCGATGGGCGGTGCGTGGAACGGGGATCTCCGGTCTCAGGGCGGCGGGGTGTTCGCTGGTTCAGTCGGCGCCGAGACGGCCGCTGCGGCGGCGGGCTACATCGGCATTCAAACCGACACCGGACACTCGGGCTTCTTCCTCAGCGGCGCATTTGCGATGTCGTCGCCGGGCGTCGCCAACGTGGCGCTTCAGGAGGACTTCGCCTTCCGATCCGAGCACCTGATGGCGGTCGTCGGCAAGCAACTGGCGCGAGTCTTTTACGGGCAAGAACCGAACACATCGTTCTGGTATGGCTGCTCGACCGGTGGCCGCCAAGGCATGATGATGGCGCAACGCTATCCCAACGACTATGACGGCATCCTGGCCGGCGCCCCGGCCATTCACTGGGATCGCTTTCAGGCTCAGCAGATCTGGCCGCAGGTGGTGATGCGGCAGGATCTCGGCTATGTGCTGTCGGCAGCAAAGCAGACGCTCGCGACCAACGCCGCGATCGCTTCATGCGACGCCGCAGACGGAGTCACCGATGGGCTGCTGAACGATCCGCGCCAGTGCACGTACAACCCGGTCGCTGACACGGCGATCACGATGGACACCTGCACCCAAGGCGACGACACCTGCCTGACTCGGACGGAGGCCGGCGTCATGCAGAAGATCTGGGGCGGTGCGCGCAACGCATCGGGTGTCCAACTCTGGCCCGGCACCGAACGTGGAGCAACGACGATTCCGATGGCAGGCCCGGTTCCGTTCCCTGCAGCGACCGAGCAGGCCAAGTACTTTGTCTACCTCGATCCCACTTGGGATTGGACGACCCTGACCTACGCAAACTATGGCGCCTTCTTTGACAAGACCGTCGAGATGGTCGGCCCCGTTCTCGGCACCGACAACCCTGATCTCTCTGCTTTCAAGGCGCATGGCGGGAAGCTGATCAACTATCACGGCTGGGCCGACCCGCTGATCATGCCCGAGGGCACCACGCAGTACTACGAGGCGATGAACTCGACGCTTGGCGGGGCTGCCGCAGTGAATACATTCGCGCGGCTCTTCATGGTCCCCGGGATGGGCCACTGCGGAGGCGGCGACGGTCCCAACGCGTTCGGTCAGGATGGAACGCCCAAGGCCGATGCCGACCACGATGTCTTCAAAGCACTGGTCAAGTGGGTCAAGCAAGGGACCGCGCCGGATCAAGTCATCGCGACCAAGTACACGGCCGACGATCCAACCCAGCCTGTGCTTCGTACCCGGCCCTTGTGCGTCTACCCGAAGGTGGCGAAGTACAAAGGCAGCGGCAGTTCGGATGACGCCGCCAACTTCAGTTGCGCAGCTCCCTGATTGCAGGTTTCAAGCTGCTGCCCGGCTACCTGCGCGATCTGGCGCAGGTGCTGGAGGGCGAGCACGACGCCATGGTCGCGGAACTCGACAGGCTCGCCAGGAGCAAAGGAAGCCGGCGCGACCCATGTCGTCGAAATCAAATCAGAAGCGCACTCGCACACCGATGGCGACGGTCGAGAGATCGTCGCCGGGGTCTCCGGCTGGAATCGCGCCCAAGGTCGCGGCGGCTTTCTCGCGATTGGCGATGTAGCCGAGGCGGGCGTACACGGCGGTCCTCTTCGAGAGGTTGTAGTCGTATCCCGCCCCCATCGCGAATGAATCCAGGTCATGCGTGCCGGCGACGTGCCGACAGACGGGTGAGATGCGGACCGTGTTCTGGCCGACCGGGACCGTGAAACTCAACGCATGGGTTTGCGAGTTGGGATAGCCGGCCCGCTCGGGGCGAAGCACGTTGACGATGTAGGTCGTGGTCATACCCGGCAACTCCTTCTTCACCGCCAAGCCGTACCACCCGTTGCGGAAGCTGGGCACGGACGCTGACGGGTCGGTGTTGTTGTACATCGCCTGCGCCTGGAAGTGCCAGCTGTCGAGCGTGTAGTGCATCTCGATGCCGTAGGCGCTGAGTGTCGAAAAGCCGGCTGCGGACGACTCGCGGAAGGCCGCCTGCACCATGCTGCCCAGCGCCCAGCTGGCGGGTGTCGAGTACGACACCGCGTTGCTGATGCGCGAGTCGCCGACCGACGCACCGGCGCCCTGGTCCTTGCCCATGGACGACAGCGACGCCCAGGGCGAGAAGCCGGTCACGCCGGCAAAGGTGTCGAGGAACGGATTGATCTGCGCCGGGTACTGGCGGCCGAGCCGGACCTCCCCGAGTTGCTTCGTCCCGAGCACGATGTTGGATTGGCGGTTGAAGAATGAGGCATCGCCTTGCGTGGTCGTGCCGCCCGCCGTGCCAACGTCGGTCTTCAGGCCCGACTCCAGCAAGATGCCGGCATACATGCCGTCTCCCAGGTCTTCTTGCACTTGCACGCCCCAGCGGGAGGTGGAGGCGAGCCCGGATTCCAGTCGCGTGCTGGACTTCGCGCCCTGCCGGGCGTACTGCACTCCGTTGTCGACGGCACCGTAGAGCTGGGCGCTTGACTGCGCCCCCGCGGTGTTGCATCCGAAGACGAAGAGCGGGATCAGGGAAGAGGCGGTCCGGGGAGTCATGGCAGTCCAGGGTTGATCGTGCCGCGGATGCTATGGGCGCTCGCTGCGTGTGACGAGGCAACCACGCGTTGCCCTGTTGACCACCGGTTGCCGGGAGTGCGGCGCAAGAATCGGCCGTCTCCACAGGAAGCCGTCGCATGCACCACCTCTCGTTCTCAACCGCCGTTCGCATCGGCGTCGTCGCGGCGGCGTTGTCCGGCGCTGCTGCCGCCCAGCCCCAGGGAGCGCCGTCCACGACCATCGAACCCACCGTGGACCGGGCCGTGTCGCGTGCGTTCGCAACGTCGCTCTTCAAGCGTGTGCAGGACGCGGTGAAGGCCGATCACGAGCGCACGCTGGTCGACCTCAAGCTGCTGACCGAGATTCCGGCGCCGCCGTTCAAGGAGCGGGCTCGCGCCGAGGCGTTCCTCGCGCGCGCCAGCGCGCTCGGCCTGCAGGCATACATCGACGCCGAGGGCAACGTGATCGGCATTCGGCGCGGCACCGGCGGCGGGCCGAAGCTCGTCGTCTCGGCCCACCTCGACACCGTGTTCCCCGAAGGCACGGACGTCACCGTCAAGGTTCGCGACGGAAAGTGGTACGCACCGGGCCTCGCGGACGATACGCGCGGCTTGACGGTCCTGTTGTCGTGGATCAAGGTGCTCAACGAGCTGAACGTGGCGACGGTGGGCGACCTGATGTTCGTGGCCAACGTCGGCGAGGAGGAACTCGGCGACCTGCGCGGCATGAAGGCGCTCTTCCGCGACCACGCGGACATCGACGGGATGGTCGGCCTCGAGCCGGACCCCGGCGGCTCCATCACCATCGCTGGTGTGGGCAGCCATCGCCACGAGGTGGTGTTCAAGGGCCCGGGTGGGCACAGCTACCTGATGTTCGGCCTGGTGCCCAGCGCCATCCATGGAATGGGCCGTGCCATCGCGAAGATCGGGGACATCCGCACGCCCACCGATCCGAAGACCACCTTCACCGTCGGTACGGTGAGCGGGGGGACGTCCGTCAACACCATCGCCCCGTCTGCACGGATGGCCATCGACATCCGCTCCGTCGAGATGCCGGCCATGCTCGAAGCCGAGCGCAACATCATGACGGCGATCGCCGAAGGCGTGGCGGACGAAAACCAGCGCTGGAAGACGAGCGAACTGAGCTACACCACCCGGCTCATCGGAGACCGCCCCGCAGGCCGCACGCCGCCGGATGCACGCATCGTGCAGGTGGCCATGCGCGCCGCCACCGCCTTCGGCCGGCCAACACCCAAGCTCATCCCCAACAGCAGCGATGCGAACGTGCCGATGTCGCTGGGCATCCCCGCGTTGATCATGGCCAGCGGCGGCGAAGCGGGCGGCTGGCACACGGTAGGCGAATGGTGGAAGCCGGACGGCGCCTGGCAAGACGCGCAGATCGGGCTGGCCACGGTGCTGGCGCTGGTGGGCGTGAAGGGCGTCAGCGAACCGCTGCTGCCCAAGCGCTTGCCGGTGTCTCGGCCTGCGGCCGCGAGTGGATCGGCCTCATGCGTCGACGGCCAGCGCGTCAAGTGAGTCGAACACGCGGCGTTTGCTGCGCAAGACCGAAGACGCATCGCGTTCGGTGACGGCCCTGAAGCAGTCCATGAAACACCGTGCCGCTTCGCCCAGCGGCACACCACGGCGCGTGATCAGGCTGTAGTCGGTCTCGTTGAGCGTGTCGCTGATCGGCAGGGTGCAGAAGCCTTCTCGGGCCGCGATCATCTCGATCAGCGGCCAGGGCATCAAGGCCAGCATCTCGGTGTGGCGAACGAGGCTGGTCGCGATGACGAGCGAATGGGCTACGTGGATCTTCGGCCGGTACTCCCGCAGGAAGCGTTGGAACGGGTCTCGCAGATCGCAGGTCGTCGCATCTTCATCCGCGGGAGCCCAGTTGAGCATCCATTCGGCGTGGCGCAGTTCGGCCAGGGACCGGCAGCCCGCGAGCGGGTGACCCAGCCGGGCGACGACCGCCGAACTCGTGCGGAAGAGCGGCGCATGTGCGAACTCGCCGTGGAGATACGACGGAGTGGAGCGGCCGACGCAAAGGTCCAGCGTCCCGTCGCGCAGCCTGGGAATGGAGACCGTCAGCACCCCCTCGAACAGCTCCAGCCTCACGGCGGGCATGTGCTGCTGGAACAGCTTGACCACTTCGCCCAGTGAACTCATCGCAATCCACGCGGCGACTCCGACGCGCAGCACCGGTGGCGCAGCACGCGCCAGCGACACAAGCTCCACTTCGGCACGCTCCAGTTGGGCTACCACCGCACGCGCATGGACGAGCAGTGCGCTGCCGGCGGCAGTGAAGCGGATCCCCGCGTTTTCGCGCAGGACGAGGACGGTGCCGATGTCCTCCTCGAGTTCGCGCACCGCCTTCGTCACGGCAGCGGGCGAGAGGAGCATGGCGCGCGACGCGGCGCGGATGCTGCCCGTCGAAGCGACGGTGACGAACGCCTTCAGCTGATGGATCTTGAAGCGCGGCCCCGCGCCGGCTCGACCGAGGCCCGGCGGGCAGCTTGATAGGTCCGTCATGGATCCTCCTGGCGACGAGCGTGTCAGTTCACTGAGGATATATATGATTTTTTATTAATTTACTTGAAAATCAATCGGGCGTCAAAGTTGAGTTGCCGCGTCCGATGCCGGCACTGCGATCCTCGATCACATGGGCCGATAGCTGGCCCTGAACTCCTTCGGCGTCATGTTCTTCCGCTGCAGGAACTGGCGATTGAAGTGGGCCGCGGTGCCGTATCCCGCCTCCATCGCGACGACACCGATGGGGCGATCCGTGTTGATCAGGAGCTGACACGCAATCCCGATTCGCAATTGCGCGAGGTAGTCGAGCATCGTCATGCCCGTGTGGCGTTTGAAGAAGCGATGGAAGGCGCCCAGAGACAGTGCCGCTTCATCCGCCAACGCCTGTGCAGACGGGGGATTGCCGGGATCGAGATGCAGCCGTTCAAGCACGCGAGCCATGCGTCCTTGAACCTTTTCGCCCGCCGGCGAGAAGCCATGGGTCGCCAACAGGCCGACACGCTGGTCACGGGTGAGCTGGGTCAGTATCTGCAGCACGATCGGAAGCCTGCTGGCCGGGTCCAGATCGCGCAGTGACTTCATCAGCGGGTGAACCGCTTTCACCGTCGACGGCGAGAAATGCATGCCGCGTGCGGCTTCGGTCGACAACCTCTCCAGCGCCGCCAGCTCAGGCCAGCCTTTGACCAACCGCTCAAGCCACGCGCTGGTGAACCACATCACGATCGCGAGCATCGGCTCGCCCTCGTTCGGGCGCTCCGATGCCGCCCACGTGTGTGGCTGATTCGGCCCGACCAGGACGAGATCGCCGGATTCGAAGTTCTGCAGGCTGTCACCCACATAGCGCTGCCCCCGCGCATTCAGCGTCAGCGTGAGCTCGAACTCCGGGTGGAAGTGCCACAGGAATGGCAGCTCCGGCAGCTCTCGCCAGAGCAGGGTCCATGACTCGCCTGGGGCCACGGTCACGTGCTCGAACTGTGGCTTCATGACTTCTCCTGCGATCGAATGGTCAGAATCGTATCGAAATCAGGCACTACAAGAAAACTGCCTCTCGGAAGGGGTCCACAGAATCGCCGTCACCAACTTGAACAGTGGAGACACCGATGAATGACCGATACCGCTACGGCGATCAACGCCCCGGCAACCCCACGCTCGCCCACACGCAGATGGAACAGTTGCGCGACATCAAGAAGCGCCTGCCTCTGCGCGTTCTCAGCCCGGCAGAGTTCGCGAACTGGCAACGTCATGGCTACGTGGTCGTGCGTGGCGCAATCTCACCGCAGCAGGTCAAGCGGACGACCGATTTCCTGTGGGAGTACCAGGAGCTCGACCCGGCGCGGCCCGAGACCTGGGATCAGGGCGAGCGCCGCGGCCATGAAATGAAGGAGCTCAATGGCTCGGGCATGGTCGAGGCCTACCAGCACCAGACCTTGTGGGACAACCGGCAGACCCCGCGCGTCTACGACGCCTTCGTGGACATCTGGGACCGCGAAGACCTGTGGGTCAGCATCGACCGGGCCAACCTGAACACGCCGAACCGTAGTGCTCGCCAGTTCGCGGGCTTCATTCACTGGGATGCGGACACGGCGCTCGACCCGTTGCCGGTCAACGTCCAGGGCGTCCTGGCCCTGTCTGAAACGAGCGAGGAGAGCGGTGGCTTCCAGTGCATCCCGGGCCTGTTCGAAAACTTCGCGGAGTGGCGCAAGACGGCGCCGGAGGATCGCAACCCGTGGCGCCCCGACGTCGACACCTTGCCCTGGGAGGTGAAGTTCATTCCCATGAAGGCAGGCGACCTTCTGATCTTCAACAGCTTGCTGGCTCACGGCATTCGGCCGAACACTTCCGAGAGCAAGGTTCGCCTGGCTCAATACATCGCCTTCACGCCCGCTAACGAATCAGATGTGGGGCTGCGCGACGTGCGCGTGAACTCATGGCGGGAGCGCACTGCACCGAAGGGTTTCGCCTTTCCCGGCGATCCGCGCGAGTGGGAACGGAAGAAGTACCCGACTGCCGTCTTGTCGACCTTGGGCCAGCGCATTCTCGGCGCCTGCGGATGGGGGTCCGATGCATTGACGTTCAGCGCTCAGATGCTGATGGTCGACGATTGATGGGGGCGCAGCCGTGGCCCCCATCGGGGCCGGCAAGCTGCCGGCCGAGGCGAGCATCGGCATCGCCGTGTATCGCCGATGCGCAATGCCGACACGGCCTCGCCGCCGGTGGAGCGCGGCTGCTATCGACCGCCCGAGCGGAACTTCTTCAGTTCTGCATAGAACGAGCGCACGAACTCGGCGCCGATGGTGTCGGTGTTCTTGTCGATCACCGGCTGCACCGACGTGCGGATCTTCTCCAGTTCCGCCGGTGGCATCTCGGTAACGGCCATGCCCTTGGCTTTCAGTTGCGCTACCACGTCGGCGGCTTGCCGCAGCTCTTCGGCGCGCTCGAAGCTGCGCGTCTCTTCGGCGACGCGCTGCACCGTGCTCTGCTGCTCGGGCGTCAGGCTGGCCCACCACTTCTTCGACGCCACCAGCGCCACCGGCGTGTAGACGTGGTTGGTGATCGTCAGGTACTTCTGCACCTCGAACATCTTGTTCGCATACATGTCGACGACCGGGTGCTCGTAGCCGTCGAGTGCCTTGATCTCGAGCGCAGGGTAGACCTCGGTGAAGGCCATGGGCACGGCGTTCATGCCCATCGCGTTGAAGCTCGCAAGCGCCATCGGGCTTTGCATCACGCGAACCTTCAGGCCCTTCATGTCGGCCATGGTGCCGATCGGCCGCTTGCTGTTCGACAGGTTGCGGAACGCGCCGCCGGCCCACACGAGGCCGTGCATGTTCATGTCAGCCAGGCCATCGAGCATCTTGCGACCGACCGGGCCATCGAGCACGTAGGCGGCCTCGGCGTCGGTGCCGAAGAGGAACGGGAAGTCGAAGATCTGCAGCTCCTTCTTGCGCGCGGCCACCGGAGACAGGGCGCCGAGGTAGACGTCCTGCACGCCGCTCTGCACTGCGATCAACATCTTCTCTTCGGAGCCGAGGGTCGAGTTGCCATAGACGTCGAAGGCCACCTTGCCGCCAGTCGCCTTCTCGACCGCCGCGGCGAATTGCTTCATCGCGATGGCGCGCGGGTGCGCATCGGTGAACGAATGGCCGAGCTTGGCGCGCTTGACGTCCTGCCCGGCAGCGATGGACAGAGCGCCGAGCGCGACGGTGGCGGCCAGGGCCTGAACGGCCAGGCGACGGGTGAGGGACTTCATGGGGATCTCCTTCAGACAACAGGGCGGTTCAACTGGGCACGGGTCGGCAGCCCGTCGCAATCGCCGGGAAACTGCACGACGCGGGCGCCGATTGCATTGCCGCGTGCCGCGGCAGCGGCCAGCGAGAGGCCTTCGAGCAGGCCCGAGACCACGCCGACGGCGAAGCCATCGCCGGCACCGACGGTGTCGACCACGCGCTCGACCGCGTTGCCTGGCGCCAGCCCTCGCTCGCCGGCACTGGCGAAGTACGCGCCGGCGGGGCCGAGCTTGACGACCACGCACTTCGCGCCGCGCTCGAGATAGAACTCGGCGATGCCTTGCGGGCTGTGGCGGCCGGTCAGCAGGCGGCCTTCGTCCAGGCCCGGCAGCACCCAGTCGGCGTGTGCTGCCAGGCCGTTCAGGCAGTCGACCATCTCGCCTTGCGACCGCCACAGGCCGGGCCGCAGGTTCGGGTCGAACGACAGCGTGCGGCCCGCCGCGCGCGTGTCGGCCGCGAGCTCGAAGACGAGTTCGCGCGTGCTCGGCGACACGGCAACGAAAACGCCGCTCAGGTGCAGGTGGCGCGAGGCTGCGCAGTAGGCGTGCGGGTTGTCGGCTGGGCCCAGGCGGCTGGCCGCCGATCCGCGGCGAAAGTATTCGGTCTTCGGGTCGCTGCCATCGTCGCTGCGCGACTTCAGCATGAAGCCGGTCGCATGCTCGGAGTCGATGCCGACGTGGCTGCGATCGATGCCTTCGCGGTCCAGCACCGCAGCGATGTGGCGGCCGAACGAATCGGCACCCAGTGCGCTGATGTAGCCGACGCGCAGGCCGAGCCGCGCCAGCCCGATCGCAACGTTGAGTTCGGCGCCTGCGGTGGCCTGGGCGTAGGTGCCGACCTGTTCCAGCGGCCCGGGCTGCTGGGCGGCGAAGAGGACCATCGCCTCGCCCAGGGTGATGACATCGAGTTCCATGGCAGCTCAGTCGAAGCTCAGCAGCACCTTCATCGATTGCGAGCGGTCGGCGGCCAGCGCGAAGGCGCGGCCGGCGTCGCGGTACGAGAGCGTCGCCGAGATGAGCGGTTTCAGGTCGACCAGGCCCTGGTTGATCAACTGCACGGCGACGCCGAATTCCTCATGGAAGCGGAACGCGCCGCGCATGTCGAACTCTTTGGCGACGACGGTGTTGAACGGCAGCGTCAGCTCGCTGCCCGACAGCCCGAGCTGCACCACCACGCCGCGCGGGCGCACCACGTCGAAGGCGGCGCGCAGCGCGCGCTCGTTGCCGCTGGCTTCGAACAGCACGTCGAACTGGCCTTTGTCGGTGGCGTAGCGGGCCAGCGCGTCGGGCTGCTCGGCGACGTTGATCGTCTCGTCGGCGCCGATCTTGGCGGCCTTGCGCAGCGGCTGGGCGACAACGTCGGTGGCGACGATATGCGTGGCGCCGGCGCGGCGCGCGGCGATGATCACCATCGCGCCGATCGGCCCGCAACCGGTGACGAGCACCGACCTGCCCAGCAGCGGGCCGGCGCGGTTGACGGCGTGCAGCGCCACGGCCAGCGGCTCGGCCATCGCGCCTTCGGCGTCGCTGATGCCGTCGGCCAGCGGGTACGCCTGGGTCGCGTCGATGACGATCTCCTGGCGGAACGCGCCCTGCACATGCGGCATGCGCATCGCGCTGCCGTAGTAGCGCATGTCGAGGCAATGGTTCTGCAGGCCGAGCTGGCAGAAGCGGCAGCGTCCGCAGGGCCGGCTCGGGCAGACGGCGACACGGTTGCCGAGCGCGAAGCCGGCGACGCCGGGTGCCAGCTCCTCGATCACGCCAGCCACCTCGTGGCCCAGCACCATCGGCTGCTGGAGGCGGATCGTGCCGAAGCCGCCGTGCTGGAAGTAGTGCAGGTCGGAGCCGCAGATGCCGCCGGTGCGCACGCGCACGCGCATCTGCCCGGCCTCGACCGCGGGGGTGGGGAAGGTTTCGACCCGCAGGTCACCGGGAGCGTGAATGACGAGTGCGTCCATGAGGGTGTCCGTTTCGATTGTTGAGTCAGCGTGTCATCCACTGCAGCGGCAGCATCACGATCTGCGGGAACACCACCAGCAGCAGCATCACGAGCGTCTGCGCGATCATGAAAGGCATCACGCCCTTGATCGCGCCGCTCATCGGGATCTTCGCGACCCCGCAGACGACGTTCAGCACCGTGCCCACCGGCGGCGTCACCAGGCCGATGGCGTTGTTCATGATGAACAGCACGCCGAAGTAGACCGGGTCGATGCCGGCCTGCTTGAGCACCGGCATCAGCACCGGCGTCATGATCAGCACGGTGGGCGTGAAGTCCAGCGCCGTGCCGACGATCAGCACCATGATCATCAGCGCGAAGGTCAGCAGCATCTTGTTGCCCATCAGCGGCTGTACCAGGTCGGCCAGCTGCTGCGGGATGTTGGCGGTGGTGATCAGCCAGGCCGAGACGCCGGCCGCAGAGACCAGGAACATGATGACGGCGGTGGTCTCGGCTGCGCGGTAGAACAGGTGGAACAGCTGCTGCGGCTTGATCTCGCGGTAGACCACCAGGCCGACGAAGAGCGAGTAGACCGCGGCG
>Ga0307508_10000031_pt1 | contig 163301 bp, 139 predicted proteins | sample 9_EM_MG_FD_203089 | JGI IMG/M metagenome (GOLD analysis project Ga0307508, IMG submission 203089) | Populus trichocarpa ectomycorrhiza microbial communities from riparian zone in the Pacific Northwest, United States - 9_EM | ecosystem: Host-associated > Plants > Roots > Unclassified | place...
GGCTTTATGCCGCGATCCGAACGTGGCAACGCGCACGAATCGCGGCATAAAGCCGCTCCTACAGGTCCGACACGCGGCGTTGCACGTATGACGATCGCCGAAGTCATTGAGAAGCACGAAATCGAGGCTCCAAGACGCTGAAGACACAGCCGTGCCTGTGTTTCCTTTTCGATTGTTCGCCGAGGGGCAGATCCCCAAATGCGTCGGTCAGTCGCAAGACGGCAGATTTCCGTAGCACTCTTTGCCGAGCTCAGCCGGTTCGCAGTGATCAGGGTGTCCCCGACTCAGAGATTCGAGGGACGTGTGGCTGAGGATTATCCAGCCTTGAATTCGTTGGACTGAAGCGAGAACGCGCTGTCACTTCGATCTGACCTCGATCAAAATCCGCCCGTCAAAGCCCGAGCCCTAGGATTCGGCCGGGAACTGGCGGTTGAGTTCGTCGTCACCGAACTAGCGGTCGCAGTCGGCGTCGTTTCATTCGGTGTCGTCGCTGAGTCTCGGGCCTTCACTTTGCACTGATACGTCGTGCTGGCTGTGAGCCCCGTGATATTAAACGTCGCAGATGATTGCCACGCCGACCACGTCGATCCGTTGTCTGTGCTCACCGCATATTGCACCGGTGGTGTAGTCGCATCCGTCGCTGTATTGGCGACCACCGTTGCTGTTGTAGTCCCCGTGGCGGTGGCGCTCGCGATCATCGATGGGTTGGGGGTCGGCGCGGTCGTGTCGCCGCCTGAAACGTACTGGTATGCTCCAATGTCCCACGCGCCGCTTGGTCGCGCAACGGTAGACGGACCGGGCCATGTTGCACCGAACGCGATGCCGGTGCCGTACTCGGAGCCGATGGTTGTATCCGCGATGCCGCGCAGCGTGCTACTGGCTCCGAGTGAATAATCGTCACTTGCCTGAGCGGTAAAGAGCGGGTTCGTCGAGAGTGATCCGCTGCCACCGCTCAACGTGCTCGACGCATCGCTCCAGTTATAGAAAAAGTTTTTATTCCAAGTTGCCCCTGCACTCATCGTCACCGACCAGCCAGATGAATCACTGAACGCGGAAGGTGCCCAGAAGATTCCGTTGCGGATGTAGATCGATCCAGTGCCGTGCCACCCGAACGCGCCTGACGGGGTGTTGCGGGCGATGTAGGTGTTATTGTATACATAGACCGTGTGACTTGAGTAGGTATCGCCGCCGCCCAGCCCGCCTGTTGCGTAAGCCGGGTTGCTGTTATTGCCATAGATAATGTTGCCGTAAATTTTAAGGGCGAACCCAGAGGCGTCGCTGATCTGTTCCAGCTGGGTAAAGGTGATGCTGCCGTCGCCGTTAGAGCTTGTGACGCGTTGCTCAAGCCAGTTGTATCGAATCGTGATTCCGGATACGGTTTGATGTGTGGAACTGCCACTTTGGAAAACTTGAAATAGGTCATTATGACGCCCACCCGCCTGCGCGCCCGGAGATCGCAGGACGATCTTATTGCCTTCAATCAAGATGTCTCGCAGATCGCCGAAGGCTAGACAGTCGCTCTGCTGAACCACGTTCACGCTTTGCAGGAAATAGTTATCTTTAAAAGTGTAGTCATGCGCCTCGGGAGTGTCCGAGAAAAAGAGATTGCTGAGATTTTGAACGTTGCAGTTCGTCACTTGCAACGTGCTCACATACCAACCGAGAATAAAACCGGCGTTCGTACCGCCGTTCGACAACACGGACTGAAAGCCATCGATCTTGATGTCGTGGGATGGCTGTTGATTGAAGTAAACGAAATTGTCGCCGTAGTCTAACGCCCCGGTAGGGGCATGACTCTGATGAGACCCAATGATGCAGCCAGGGGTGTACGTGCTGTCCACCCCGCCCAGCCCCTGCGTCCAATAACCGCCGCCTAAGAGTGAGATGTAATTCTTATTGCTGATGAGAATGCGTGGTCTCGAATTATCGCCGGGGCCGTTCAGCGTGGCGGCAGAGAACTCAAGTATAAGCCGTCCCGCGCCATTTCCTGTTCCGCTGGTGTTTGGCGCTATAGTGCTGGTGATCGTCCCGGAGAAATGCACGGTATCACCACCGGCGGGAAGATTGCTCGCGTTGTAGGTCGCGACGCTTGACGGGGAGCCGCTGTTCGTGCTGAGCGGTGTCGCGGACCCGGACTGGGTGACGTAGTAACTTGTCGCGAACGCTGACGAATACAATACCGCGAAGAGAAAGAGTAGTTTCCTCACGGGATAGTTGCTCCCGACGTTACACGAATTTCATCAATGATAATGCCCGAATTACCAGAGTCGTCCCAATTCTGGAAACGGATGTTGTCGATATTCGCGGTGAAAGAGCCGGCCGTGCTGGCAATGTATCCAGTCCCACTGTCCCCAACAATCGTTGGTTCGCTATTGGTGGTGTTGAACGACGCAGAAAGGATTCCATTCGACCCAGTGCCCTTTATGTAGTGCACCCACACATAGTAGGTCGTGTTCGGGCTCATGATGTCGTTGTTGAACCCGTCACCCGGCCAGCCGATCGCGCAGTGATCGGAGCTGGTGATTCCAACGTAGGCGACTGGGGTCGCTCCGTTGCATAGAGCAAGATAACTGAACCAAGCGGCCGGGGTTCCCTGCGAACGAACCCGCATTCTGATTCTGACTTCGGATAGCGCAGTAAATGTTGGAGAGATAGCTTGGCGCGTCGCGTTGTAGAGCAAATTAAGGCTCTCAGACCCTTGTAGTGCCGTAGCGGTGTAGTCCCAGTTTGGGGAGCCGACCGCGGTCCAGCCGGACGGAGCGCCAGTCGTTTCGAAGTCCTCGTTCAGGAGATACGTCAGGCCCGACTGCGTCGAAATATTCGTCACACTCACACCCGACACACTCGCGAAATCATTTCCGGCGATATCACGAATTCCGCCACCAGGCTGCGTGTAAGAAATTGTTCCTGTCTCGCCGCTGGCTACCGTTCTGCTGAGTGTATAAGACAGCGTTGATGTTCCCGCGCCTGTAGGCGAAGACAGCGTCGAAGCGCCGCCTGTCATGCTGATCGTCGGGACCGCGCCAGACACGTTCACGGCTTTATTGAAGATCAAATTAATGACGTTCCCAGCGCTCGGAATCGTGGCAGATGATAAAACCGGCGGGATTGACATAGTGTAAGTTGCACTCTGTACCACCGAATCCGCCCAATAATCTTTGTAAGCGATCGCTCTAATTGTTGTGGTCGCTGAGACAGGGATTGGAGTCAAGTAAGCTATTCCGGTGCTCCGCGTAGGATCTTGGCCGTCCGTCCTATATCGAATCAACGCACCGCTCGTTGAGGTCGTTAGCGTAATATTTTGTGCGCTGCTATATGTTCCTGCTCCTGGTGAAAAAGTGGGGGCAGCAACGTTTCCGTTGCTCTTCACGATCATGCTATAGCCTCCCACCGTCGCGGCCGCTGGCGTCCCACCTTCACCTGCATTGAGCCAACCTGCGGGTTTGTTCGCGAGGTCGGAAGTGGCCCAGAAATTGGCGATCTGAGGAGGCGCCGAGGCACCGGCGGAAATCGCTTCGAGTTGATCCCGAACGGCGTTTTTGCTCGGGGCTACCGTGGTAACTCCATCCCAGGTTGTCGCGTTATATGCGGTATCGCTGACGGATGCACCGCCGGCGGAAGCGAGCGCAGTATCGATGCCGGCCAAATGCGCTTCCACGTTCGCCGACGCCGCCGAATAATGCGCGGGCGTCGCCGCAACTACTACAGAAGCCGCATCAATCTGTCCGTAAACGGTGTCCGTCAGCAAGCGGAGTCCTGCACCGTCGAGGGATTCAAACAGCAGTACGTGACGACCAATTGCGGGTGTGAACGTCGTGAAAGGAGTGTTGGTCTGTCCCGCACGGTAACTAAGGGGAAAAGTGATGCTCTGCGAACCTGAGCAAACGAGGATGAACCGCACTTTTTTGCCGGCCGCTTCTGTTCCAGTAAATGCAGTGATGTTGAGATTACCTGTGAGGGTTCCCACATAGACTCCACCCCAAGCAAAAGAAGCCGAGCCCGTGGTCGGACTTAAGGCGGTGGTCGGCGTGTACGGCACGCTATCGAACTTAGGCTCTCCGCCAAAAGAGCCGGTATTGTTTGTGATGCCGCCCGATACTGTAAGCGGTCCTGTGACCGTAAGGCCACCGCCCGCCGTGATCAGACCCGTCGAAGTATTTCCTGTCAGCGTGGCGCTCGCATGGGTACCGAGCTTGATGCTGTAAGTTTGTGGCGTGAACGTAAGACCAGCCGCGGTCCCGTCCGACTTAAACAACAACAACTGATGAGCATTATCTAGCCGCATCGCGTTCACGAAAGGCCCACCACTGGGACCATTGATCCACAACCAAGATGCAGAGGTGCGGTTAACGAGCGATTTAAAGGAATCGATCGAACCAGTCGGCATTGAATCGTCAGTATAAGTGAATACGGAGCCGGGGATCGTCGGCGTGGAAGTGCTTTGCGTGCCAAAACTTTGGCTGTTGCTATCGGAGTCGATCGCTCCGACCGCACTAATGGTTCCAGTCGCAGTGATGTTGCCCGTTACATCTAAATCAGCCGCACGTGAAGCGGTGGTCGCAATTATAAAGCCGAGTATCGCTCGGCAAACTGACGGATTTCGTAGAATGCGCATGGAAGAGAAAACACTGAGTTGAAAGCTCACTATGAGATTGGCGTTGCTGAATCGGTGGCCCGTTCGTTCAGCTATATGCGGACGAAATTTTCAAAACACGTGGTTTGCAATCTCATTTTGGATCACCACGAGATTTTCACGGAATGTCTACTAAAAGTGACACGTCGCTTGATAGATCGAATTTTTGTTATTGTTTTATGGATACACGCCTACCAATAGGTTTCATACCCCGTGAAAAACGTACGACTGAGACCGGGAAGCCCGGCACCAAAGCAATTGATGTTAGTGCGACTCCGAACCCGTCTGGAACGACGTCAGTTTCCCCAGACTCGTGGCAGTAAAGGGCTGGCAAGCCACGAAGGGAGGGATCCGAATCGGAGGTAAGCCATCGACACAGTCGCTGCGCAGCATGGGGTCCCCGCATGTGCCGTTTCTACCGAGCCCAATTTTTCTGTTGAAGCCCTCGTTTTAATGTTCCGGCAATCACCACACCCACACCACGACCTTAGGGATTGGGCGAATCCAAATGACGCTGGTGAACATTGTCGCATCTTCCCGCTCATGTTGTCACTGGCGTTGCCACTTTCGAGATTCGTCCAAAAGAAACCCCGTTACTCGTTAAAGAAACGGGGTTTCAAAAATGGTGCAGCCATAGGGAGTCGAACCCCAAACCTCCAGATTCGTAGTCTGGCGCTCTATCCAGTTGAGCTATGGCTGCACGAGGAACGGCGAATAAGCGAAGTTCTGGGGGTTACTTCAAGCAGAATTTTAACCGATTTCCGGATGCATTAAGCGGGCCCGGAAGGCCCTGTCGCGGAGGTGGATTTGGCGGGTTTTGCAAAAAACTCGTCGCGGATTCGTTCACTTTCCCGATCGATCTGTTCGGCGGTGGCGCCGAACCCGCGAAGAATGTGTTCGGTCATTGCCAGCCCCACCTCCCCCTCCCCGGCAAACACCTCGTCGGCACCGGCGGCGCGTAATTCCGGTCGTTCGCGCAAATAAGCCGTGCGCGCCAGCACCTGCACCTTGGGGTTCAGCTGCCGGGCTTCCCGAACGAGTTCGCGACCGGCCCGAACACTGGAAGAACTCAGAATCAGAACCGCCGCCTCCGCTACACCCGCCTCCTTCAAGGTCTCCGGATGACTGGCGTCGCCATATACCGCCCTTACCCCCTCGACACGCAATTGTTGAACCGTCTCAAGGTTCAATTCCACCACGGTGGGCTCGATGTCGTTGTCGCGCATCAGGCGGGTGATGGTCTGGCCGACCGGACCATAGCCAACAATCACCGCCCGATAGCGGGCGCGGGAATGCGGGGTCGGGGCCGCGGTGGCTTCCGCTGGCGCCTGACTGCGGACAAATCGCGCCAGCCACGGCTGACGTCTCACCCACGCCTCGACCGGATCAACCAAGCTGTAAAGCAACGGGTTGATGGTGATCGAGACGATCGCCGCGGCTACAATGATATTGGATGCGCCTTCCGGTAGAATTTTCAGCTGCCGGCCCATCGTCGCGAGGATAAAGGAAAATTCGCCAATCTGAGCCAGCGCCACCGACACCGAAAGCGCCACGCGAAACGGATACTTCATGAACATGACCAGGCAAAGCGCAGCGGCCGGTTTGCCGATGAGCACAATGGCGAGCGTCGCCAACACCATCCCGGGCGATTGCAGCAAGACTCTGAAATCGACCAGCATGCCTACCGATACGAAGAAGAGCACCGCGAACGCATCCCGCATCGGGAGAGCATCGGTCGCAGCGCGCAAACTGAATTCAGAGCGGCCCACCACCATGCCGGCGAGAAAGGCACCCAGAGCCATGGAAACGCCAAACAACGTTGCAGATCCGACCGCGATCCCCAGCGCCACCGCCAGCACGCCCAAGGTGAACAATTCGCGCGAACCCGTTTTGGCAATGTAACCCAGAAGCCGGGGAATCACCCAGCCTCCCACCAAAAAAGTGAAGGCAATGAGTGCGCCAATTTTAAAAATTGCCATCCCCAGCGAGAGCCACAATCCCCCGCCCTCTTTTGCTCCATCGCCAAACAACGCTGGCAAAATAACCAGCACGAACACCGTGAAAATATCCTCCACGACCAGCCATCCCACCGCGATATGACCGGTCGGCGTATGCAGTTCGTGATGATCCACCAGCACGCGCATCAGCACCACCGTGCTGGCGACGGAAATCGCGAGGCCAAAGATAATGCCCGCCGACCAGGTCCAACCGAACAAATGCATCACGCCCGCTCCCAACGCCGTGGCCACCAGACTTTGCACCACCGCGCCCGGCACTGCGATCCGCTTCACGGCCAGGAGTTCTTTAAAGTGAAATTGCAGCCCAACGCCGAACATCAGGAGAATAACTCCCACCTCGGCGAGTTGATCGGCGAGACCCTGATTTACTTCCACTCCCGGGGTGTGCGGTCCGACCAGAACACCCGCCAATAAATATCCCACAATGGGCGAAAGCCCCAGCCGGTTGGTGATCAGCCCAAGCGCGAGCGCGGCGATCAATCCGCCAGCCAATGTGAGAATGAGATCCAGGTTATGCATGGATAAAACGTGCAACGATCACTTCCGCCGGGATGCGCAACGCCAACGAAGACAGGAGACCACCACTAGCAGCCCCGGTTGCTTAAAACATTTTGGGACGGAGTGACGAGTGACTCCGTCCCCGGATAGTTCACCCCAAAAGATGAAACCGAATCGTGCAGTAGAGTGTAGCCCGCGCCGGGAGGCGCGGAACCCTGCGCTCCCGCGCAGGGCTACCTGGCCTGAACAGATCGCGCACAAAAAGAGTGAAAGTTCCCTCGTCGAAACGTCTTCGCTTAATGGTGGTCGTCGCTTTCCACAGCGACGATTGCGCGCAGCCTACTCCATGCGAGTGATTGCCTTCAATCATACCCCGCGGCAATAAACCAGGTTGAGGCAATCACCCCGATCGCTCAGGTAGTGCCTGTCCCGTTCGCACCCGCTGGCCGCCAGTCGAGCAATTCGATCTGCAATGTCTTCCGTCCTGCGTAATGATTCCAGTTAAGTTGAATCGCGAGCTCAAGCGGCGCGCCAACTGGCGGCAGGCGGTCCGCCATTTTCCAAGCGACACCGCTGATGCGCCGACCCAGCGAGTCTTCGGCCGTGAAACGAAAATGCTGCTCTTTGAAAACGTCCGGCCGTGTCCGCAACCGCACCCCATGAACGCCAAACACCGGCTCGGGATTACCCATGCCGAACGGATGCATTTGCTCGAGTTCCGCCATGAGCTGCTCCGTGAGTTGCGTGGCCTCCAGCCAGCCGGAAAGTTCCACGCCAGGTTCCGTCGCCGCTCCGTCACGGCCATTCCGAATGGCGGCGTCGAATTGCACGCGGAATTCGTCGAGACGGATTTTCTTCAACGACACACCCACCGCCATTGGATGGCCACCCCAGCTGTCGAGATGGCCGGCACAAACTCCGAGGATTTCGACGAGATTGAAGCCATTGAGCCCGCGACCTGAACCTTTCGCGAGTTCGCCTTCGTTCCCGAGCACAATGGTCGGCCGGTGATATTTGCGGGAAATCCGGCCTGCGACGATGCCCACCACGCCCGGATGCCAGTCTTCGTCGAAGAGCACCAAGCCCGCAGCGTCGCGAAAATTTTCCTCCACGTAGCGTTCGGCCCGCTCGGTAATGAGTCGCTCGATATCCTGCCGCTCCCGGTTCAGGTCATCGAGTTGGCGCGCCACTTTTTCGCAAAAAGCCACATCGTCACTCAGCAAAAGATCAACGGACAAGGATGCATCTGCGAGACGTCCGCTCGCATTAATGCGGGGCCCAAGGCGAAACGAAATGTCACTAGGCACAAGCCCCTGCTCGCGTTTTAGCCCCGACACCTGCATTAGCGCCAGCAATCCCGGGCGACGCGTTTCGGCCATGACGCGCAAGCCGTGTCGCGCGAAAATCCGATTCTCGCCGGTCAGCGGCACCAGATCCGCGATCGTGCCCATGGCGACGAGATCCAGATACTCCCTCAACACGATCGAAAGGGCCACCGGATGATTTTCAGCGCGCAACCGTTTCAACAATCCATGGGCCAGCTTAAAGACCAACCCAACTGTGCAAAGATAACGCCACGCCGCATCGTTTTCGCCCGGGTGAACGTGGGGATTGATCAACAGCGCATCGAATACCGGCGGTTCCTTGGAGCGATGGTGATCGACGATGATCACGTCGATTCCGAGTTGTCTAAGATATGAAACCTCGTCGCTCGAGTTCGTACCGCAGTCCAGTGCGACAAACAAATCCGGTTTCCCCGCCTCGAGCGCTCGATCAATCGAGGTCCGCGTGAGCCCATAGCCTTCCTCCGCGCGGCGCGGCACCACGTAATGAGGACTCAGTCCCAGCCGGCGCAACACACTCACGAGAATCGCGGTGCTGCATACGCCGTCGACGTCATAATCGCCGAGCACCGCCACGCGTTGTTTCTCCTGGATCGCCACGAGCAGGCGATCTGTCGCCGTAGTTAGATTGGCCAGCAAAAACGGGTCGCCGAGCGTCGCCAGCGTCGGCTGCAAAAAGAGACCGGCCGGGCCGCATTCCACGAGCCCGTTGCGAACGAGCAGCTCCGCCACCACCGCAGTGGTATTCAGGCTGCGCGCAAGGTCCGCCACACTCGCGGCATGGACCGGCGTGTAATTCCAGCGCATCGGAGGGATGGTAGGGCGCGTTATCCCTAACGCGCCGTTTGCGGCGGATTAAGGATGATCCGCCCTGCCCAATTATTCCGAAGCGCGGGAAGAACCGGCCCATTCGTACTTGGGCGCGATGTCCTGGTGAGCTTCGACGTGCTTCCGATCACCCTTGTGCCACCAGTAGAACACCTGGGCGGCGATAAAGATCGCGGAGAAGGTCGAAGTAACGATACCCACGAGGAAGCAAAACGCGATGTCGTGCAGCTGTCCGCCACCGAAAAGGTAAAGCGAAAGCGCTGCGAGGAAGGTCGTGCTGGCCGTCATGATCGTACGGGCAAACACCTTTCGAATCGCGTTGTTGATGATGTCCTTCAACGCACCGCTCGGGTTGAGCTTCAGTTCCTCGCGAATACGATCGAACACGACGACCGTTTCGTTGATCGAGTAACCCGCGACGCACAAGATGGCCGCGACCATCGGCGCGGAGAACTGGTGGCCGAACAGCACGAAAATACCAATGTTCATCAGAATATCGTGGAGCGTGGACGCCATCGCACCGATGCCGAAGCCGAACTCGAAGCGGAATGCGATGTAGACGAGAATAACGAGCATGGAAATACCGACTGCGATGACGGCGTTCCAGCGAATCTCCTTGCCGATCGTCGCACCGATTTGGGTTTCGCCGACTTTGGACAAACCCGAAGAGGGATAAGCTTTTTGCAGCGCATCGAACAACACGCCGGACTTACCATAGGCGGTTTCAAATTGCAGCTGTTCCTTGCCGCTGCCGAGATCGCTGGTGTAGGTCAGGCTGATTTCGCCGATCTTATTCTGATCGGCAATTTCACGAATCTTGGCGGTATCAATCTTTTGCGTGAAATTCGCGGTGATCTGGTCACCACCAGCAAAATCGATACCGTAGATTCGGTCTCCTTGATAGAACACGTAACCAATGCTGATCACGACGAGTGCGATCGACCCGATCGCAGCAGGCTTGCCATATTTCACGAAATCAACGTTCAGGTCACCAAGCATCCGCAGCATGGTGATCTTCTTCAGGTTGAGATCCTCAATAATGACCTCCAAGATGTAGTGCCCCGTGATCAGAACGGAAAACAGCGTGGAAAGCACACCAATCAGCAGCGTGAATCCAAAGCCCTTGATTGGGCCGTTGCCATATAAAATCATGACGCCGCAGATGATCAACTGCACGAAGTGCGCATCGAGAATCGTGGTAAGTGCCTTTTCAAAACCGCCCTGATTGGAGCCCGCGAGCGATTTCCCGAGTGCGATTTCTTCGCGCATACGTTCGAAAATCAGGATGTTCGCATCCACCGCCATACCGATCGTCAGCACGATACCGGCGAGCCCGGGCAAGGTCATGGTCGCACCGATGCTGGCCATGACGCCGAGAATGATGACGATGTTCACCGCGAGCGACAGAACCGCGACGATGCCGCCGGTCGTGTAGAAAGTAATCATGAAAGCCGCAACAGCTGCCGTGCCGATCACAGTGGCTTTCACACCGCTGGAAACCGCGTCGTCACCCAGCGAGGCCGCGACTTCGTGTTGCTCTTTGATTACAAGTGGAAGATCGAGCGGGTTGTTCAACACGTTGGCGAGGTCGACCGCTTCGCGCTGGGTGAACGAACCGGAAATCTCGGCGGAGTCGCTGTCGATTTCCTTTTCCACGCCGGGCGCGGAATACAACTTGCCGTCGAGAACGATCGCGAGACGCGCGCGGCGGCCGGTGCGCTGGCCTTCGTCGGCAATCGTCTTGGTCACTTGGGCGAAATTGATGCGACCTTCCTTGGTAAATTTAAGGATGATGCGATAACGACCAAATTCATCCATCGCGGGATAGGCATCGGCCACGCCTTCACCCGTCATTTCAGGAATGCGTTTGATGTACAGCTCCTCGCTGTAGTTTTCGCCATTTCCACGGGATTCCTGATCGAGCGACATGGCTTCATAGCCCGCCGGCGGTTCCTGCGGCGGAGCCGAGGTCGTGCTCACCAACTTGAAGTCGAGGCGCGCTGGTTTTTTCAGACTGTTGACGACCTCAGGATTGTCCTTGGTCGAAACCCCGGGAAGTTGAACCTCGATCCGGTTTTCACCGATCGGCCGGATAATCGGCTCCGCGACACCGAGGCCATTCACGCGGGTCGTAATGATGTCGACAGCCTTGCTGAGTTTCTCTTCACGGACCTGTTTGTTATCCGCGCTGGCGACTTTGGGGTCGACCTCCAGGATGAACGCAACGCCTCCGCGCAAATCGAGACCAAGCTGCAAATGTCCCTTCGACCGGCGCAGCAGTTCATCGAGCAGGATCGCGTTGCGTTTCTGAACATTCTTCAGCGTCGCTTCGAGCCGGATCTGGGGGAAGTACTGCGAGAGATCGAGTTTCTCCTCGGTACCGATTTGTTTCAGCGCGACGTAAACGCTCTGGGCGCGACCGGATTTGATGCGGTCATTCACCTTGGTCATTACCGTCGCAAAGTCCGCCTGCTTGGCGGACGCTTCTTTCTTCACATAATCGCCAAAGTCTTGGTCCTTCAGCGGCAGGAGGGTGAACACGGCCCACAGCACGAGGGCCGCGGACAGAACAAATTTCCAGAGATTACGTCGGAACATGGGTGTTGGTTGTTAAATTCAGGTGACGCGACGCCTCCGTCGCAGTCGGGGTAATGGGGGTATAAAAAGAACGATCAGGAGACCAATTCCGTCTTCTTGACCACCGTGCTGATGAAGCCCTTACCGACCTCGATCTTGGCGTTGTTATCGCCGATGCGAACGATAAAACGATCGTCTTTAACGCTGGTGATCGTGCCGTAAATCCCACCGGCCGTGACGACTTCATCACCCGCCTTCAACTCGGTCAGCATTTTCTCATGGGCCTTCTGCTTTTTGCGCTGAGGTGCGATCAAAAGGAAATACATCGCTGCAAAAAGGAGGATCATCGGCGCCATGCTCAGGAGCTGGTTGCCGCCCGCAGGTGAGGCGGTCGGAGCAGCGGTTTGGGCTTGGGCGAGGATCAAGTGTAACTTAGTCATTGCGTCTTCAGGTGTTTTGAAAAATTGAAAAGGGCGAATAAGCCCAGCCACATTCATAAAAGCAAGCCTAACCCCGCCCGTTATTACATCGCAAAATTGAAGACCAAATCCGCATCCAACTGGTCGGCTTCACAGTCCGAGGAACACTACGGTTTCAAGCGCTGGGGCGCCAATCACTTCTCGGTCGATTCCGAGGGGTTTGTGCAGGTCGAACCGCTGTCGGACGGCCGCACGATCCGCCTCATGGACGTCATCGACGAAGCCACCAGCATGGGCCTCAAAGCCCCCATGGTGATCCGCTTGCAAGACACATTGCGGCATCGGGTGACGCTACTTAACCAGGCTTTCCACAAAGCCATCAAGGAAGAGGAGTATAAAGGCGAATACCGCGGCGTGTTCCCGATCAAGGTCAACCAGCTCCGCGAAGTGGTCGACGAAATCGTTTCCGCCGGCAAAGACTTCAATTACGGCCTCGAAGCCGGCTCGAAACCCGAGCTCATGATCGCCCTGGCCATGCACGAAGGCGCCCAGCGCCTCATCATCTGCAACGGCTACAAGGATAACGACTATATGCGGCTCGCCCTTCTCGGCCGCAAACTGGGCAAAAAGATCATCATCGTCATCGAGCAATTGTCCGAGGTCGATAGCATCATCGAGATTTCCAAGGAAACGGGCGTGAAGCCCATGATCGGCTTCCGCGTGAAGCTGCAAACCCGTGGCGAAGGCAAATGGTCGTCGTCGTCCGGTGATAACGCCAAGTTTGGCTTAAATACCGCCGAAATCCTTTTCGCCGTCGAAAAACTTCGCGCCGCCAAGATGCAGCAATGCCTCAAGCTCGTGCATTTCCACATCGGCTCGCAGGTCCCGAACATCATCACGGTAAAAGCCGCCGTGACCGAAGCCGCACGGTTCTACTGCCAGCTTTCGAAGATGGGTTTCCCGATGGGCTACCTCGACGTCGGCGGCGGCTTGGGCGTCGATTACGACGGCTCGCGCACGAATTTCGAATCATCGATGAACTACACGCTCGGCGAGTACGCGCGCGACGTGGTGTTCAACATCCGTGAAATCTGCAACGCCTCGGACGTCAAAGTGCCCGATATCGTCACCGAGTCTGGTCGAGCCGTCGCCGCACCTCACTCGATGCTCGTGGTGGAGGTTTTCGAACGTATCAACAAACACGAATCGCTCGGCAAACAGCACGAACCGAAAAGCCGCCACAAGATCGTCGATGACATGGCGGTGCTGTTGAAAAACAAAGCCAAGCTCGGCCGCCTCGAACGTTTTCACGACGCGCTGCAAAAGAAGGAGGAAGCATTTTCGCTTTTCAATCTGGGTTACCTCGACCTCGAAAACCGCGCCGCCGCCGAACAGATTTTTTGGCAAATCTGCGAACAGATCGACAAGGAAGGCACGAAATCGGGTTACCAACCCGAAGAACTCCACGATCTGAAAAAATTGCTCGCCGATCAGTACGTGTGTAACTTCTCGGTGTTCCAATCGCTCCTCGACAGCTGGGCGCTGAAGCAGCTTTTCCCGATCACTCCCCTGCACCGCCTGAAGGAAAAGCCGACAGTGAATGCGACGCTGGTCGACATTACGTGCGATTCCGACGGCAAGATCGCCAACTTCATCGATCTGCAGGACGTAAAGGATTACATCACGTTGCATCCGCTCCGCCACAACGAGCCCTACTACCTTGGCATCTATCTCACCGGCGCCTATCAGGACATCATGGGCGATTTGCACAATCTCTTCGGACGCGTGAATGAAGTTCACGTCTTCCTCGAAGACGACGAGCCCAACGGCTATTACATCGAGGAAGCGCTCGCCGGTTCGCGCATCGCCGACGTTATTGAGGGCGTGCAATACCAGTGGGAAGAACTCTGCCGCCGCATCAAACAGCAGATCGATCACGCCACGAAGAAGGATTTAATCAAACCGCGCGAAGGTGTGCGGTTGGTGGAATTCTACGAGTCACAAATGCTCGCGAAGACGTATTTGAACATAGAGCCGCATTCGAAAAAGAAGAAGAAGAAATAGTGAGGACGCAGTTCGAGTGTAGGAGCGGGTTTATCCCGCGATCAGGACGCTGAATTGCGGCATAAAGCCGCTCCCACAAAAAACGTCCAACCCCGCGCAACGCGTCTGATGTAGCAGCGGTGGCAACACCACTGGCTTCGCACGCAGGTGAACGGACAAATACCGGGATGCGAGCGCGCAGCAACGGTACTTGGCGTCCGATCCCAGCCGTCTGACGACGGCTGCTACACAAATGCTCCCCGCTTATCCCGTATTCTTCACCCGCCCGCGATGTCGTTCACTGTTAACTCCATCACGTCGCGCGTGCCTTCCTGATCGCGTTTGCTGAGTCTACCCGTTCGACAACGAACTGAATTCTTGTGCGTTTCTATTCCCGGCGGCTACCAATGGGGAAAGCCGCCATGAACGAAGATGCCGAACTCCTCCGTCGCTTTACCGATGAACGATCGGAAATGGCGTTTGCGGAACTCGTCGGGCGCCATCTCGACTTCGTGTACGATCGCGCTTTGCGGCGGGTCGGTGGCGACGCGCACCTCGCGCAAGATATCGTCCAGCAGGTCTTCACCGCGCTGGCCCGGCAGGCCGGCGCACTCCGAAGCCATCCGACCCTCGCCGGCTGGCTCTACACCACCACCCGGAATCTCTCCGCTCAACTTGTGCGCACAGAGCGTCGGCGCAAAGCGCGGGAAGAAGCCGCTTCACTGATGAACGAAACCCATGCGCCGGACGAACCACCGGCCGACTGGTCCAGGTTGCGTCCAGCCCTCGACGAAGTGTTCGATCAACTGGGTGAAACCGATCGCGCGGTTCTGCTGCTGCGCTTCTTCGAAGGCCGGTCTTTCGCGGAGACCGGCGCCCGCCTTCGCTTGTCCGAAAACGCTGCGCGGATGCGAGCCGAACGGGCACTCGACAAGATGCGCCAACTGTTCGCCCGACAGGGACTGCATTCGACCGCCATCACACTCGGTACCTTGTTGGCCGAGCCAATCGTCTCCGCGGCACCGGCCGGCCTCGCCACATCCGTCACCTCGACCGCGCTCACCACCGCAGCTGCCGGCACCGGTCTCGGCGTGATCACTTTTATGAGCATGACAAAATTGCCCTGGATCATCGTCGCCGGACTCGTCGTCGCAGGCGCAGGCGGACTTGTAGTGCACGAGCACACTCGATCCGAACTGAAAAACCGTCAGGCGGCGTTCGACCGGCAGGAAGCCGAGCTGGCGCGACTACAGATCGAAAACACCGCCCTTCGCCACGCCGCCGATCGCAGCCCGGTCGGCGTTTCGCCCACCCCATCATCGGTCGCAACGCCGGCAAGTTCGAGTGTCAGCGGCACGAAACCATCGCGTATCACGCCGGACAAGGTCGCGCTCGCGCCCGGCCTGATTCCGATCGACTCCCTCGAACACACCGGACGCGCGACCCCACGAGCGGCGTTCGCGACCCAATTGTGGGCCGCCGCCCATGGTGACGTCGATCTCGAGGCGCACTCAATCGTGCTGACGCCGGAAGCTCGGGCGAAACTGGCAGCGTTGATCGCAACACTGCCGGAACCGAGTCGCACCCAATATCCGTTCCCTGACGGGTTGATGGCTTCCGTCCTCGCGGGCAGTCCTCATCCGGTCGGCGGCATGCGAATCCTCAACGAAATCTCCGACGGCCCGGATCACGCGATCCTGCAAACCGAATGGCAGCACGTGGACGACCAGATCGTCCACCACAGCGAGATTGAGCTTCAGCGCGACGACAGCGGCTGGAGATTCGTCGTGCCGACGGTGCTCGTTGATCGGGCCGTAGCATACCTGTCCAAACAAGTGCCCGCCCCGCCACCCGTCACGGGGCATCCGTAATCGCGAACAATATCACCCGGTATTCTTCAATCCGCCCGCGATGCCATTTACCGTCAACTCCATCACGGCGCGCGTGCCTTCCTGATCGCGTTTGCTAAGTTTCCCCGCGCGCCGACGACGCAGCATTTCCACCTGGAGATAATTCAGCGGATCGACGTACGGATTGCGCAGCTTGATCGACCGCGCGAGGACCGGCTCGTTTTGCAGCAGCTCGCGCTGTTCGGTGATGTTCAGCACCGCTTTTTCCGTCAGCCGAAATTCCTCGGCAATCCGGCCCATGATTTTTTCGCGAATGCGTTCATCGACGACCAACGACGCATAAACCCGCGCGATCGACATGTCGGCTTTGCACATCGTGAGTTGTGCGTTGGCGATGAGTGTCTGGAAAAACGGCCACTCCCGATACATTTCGTGCAAGAGCTTCACGCCTTCCGGTCCACGCTGGAGAATCGCCTGCAATCCGCGGCCCAAGCCGTACCAGCCCGGAAAATTAAAGCGGCTTTGCATCCACGAAAAAACCCACGGAATCGCGCGCAAATCCGCCACACTGAAACTGCCTTTGCGGCGAAACGTCGGTCGTGACCCGAAATTCAAATCGCTGATCTCGTCGATCGGCGTCGCCTGCCGCCAGAATTCCAGAAAGTCCGGATCATCGCGCACGCAGGATTGATAACCTTTGAGCGCGGCGGCACTCATTTCTTCCATCGCGGCGACCCATTGCGGCGGCAATTTTCGTGCGCCGCCTTGGGCTTCATGCGAGCCGAGCAACACCCCGTAGGCCATTTGCTCGAGCACGCGATGCGCCAGGTCGACGTCGTGATAACGCGTCGACAGTACTTCACCCTGTTCGGTCACGCGAATGCCGCCGTCCTTCAAACCAACGGGCTGCGCCAGAATCGCCTTCGCCGCCGGGCCACCACCGCGCGCAATACTACCGCCGCGTCCGTGGAAGAGCGTGACTCTTACTTTGTGTTTCGCACAAACACTCATGATCGCATCCTGCGCCTGGTAGAGCGCCCAGTTCGCCGTCAAATATCCGCAGTCCTTGTTACTGTCGGAATAGCCGAGCATCACATGCTGATGACGTCCGTGACGTTTCAATTCCGAAGCGTAGACCGCGCTTTCAAACAGTTCGCCGAGCACCTTGGGTGCCCGGTTGAGATCATCCAGCGTTTCGAAAAGAGGAGCGATGGGCAGCTGTACCCCGCACCACGTTTGCAGCAGCAGCACTTCCAGCAAATCCGAAACCTCGTTCGTCATGCTGATGATATAAATACCCAAGGCGTCGTCGCCGTATTCGAGCTGCGCCTTTCGCGCGAGTCGCAACGGGTCAAGCACGATGCGCGCATCTGCTGTCAGCGAGCCAACTTTGCTTTCATCCAGCGGCTTCGCAGTTTTCAACGCGTCGGTCAGCAACGCGACTTTGGCCTCTTCGCCGAGTTGCTCGTAATCGGAGCATTGCAAGATCTCCGCCATGGCTTTCGCATGCCACGCCGAGTGCTGCCGCAAATCGAGTCGCGCCATATTCAGGCCGAACACGTCCACTTGTGTGATCGCGTCCTTCAGTTCTCCGCCGACCAGCGGAGCCGCCGGACCACGCAATAAATCCGCTTTGATCTCCTCAAGAATCGCGTGAACGTCTCCGGCGGTGACACGCCCCACGGTCGCTGCACCCGGTTCCAGCAGACCGGCGTCGGCTTGAAGCAACAATTGTTCGCGCAGGCTGCTCAGAATGATGCGATAGGGTTCACGCGGATAACGCGCGCCCACGCGGCTCATCAGCTGCGACGATTCGCGGCATTTTTCCGCCATGCGCCTGATAGCCGGAGCAAATTTCGCGCGGCGATCCGATACGGTGATCGATGCGGCAAGTTTCAGCAACACGGCGGCGAGTTTCGTCAGCGCCATGCGGCGGTTCATCTCCAGCACCTGCGCGGTCACATCGGCGGTGACGCCAGGATTCCCGTCACGATCACCGCCTATCCACGAGCCAAAGGAAAGCCAGCGACGCGGCGCGCGAACGCCGGGGAAATAGCGGTTCAAGGCAGATTGCAGGTCATCGTGCAATCGCGGCAAAAGCTGGTACAGCGTCCGGTCGAAATACCAAAGGCCGGTGCGCGCTTCGTCGGTGACTTCCGGGCGTTCCGTGCGGCTGCGATCCGTCAACCAGAGGGAAACGATTTCGCGTTTGATATCGTCCGGAGCGTGCTGAATTTCCTCCAGCGTGTGGCGCCGCAAAATATCTCCGAGGGTCGCGAGTTTTTCCAGCATCGTGCGGCGCTTCGATTCCGTCGGGTGCGCCGTGAAGACGAGATCGATCGCAAGCTGGCTGACGAGCTTCTGCATCTCCGCTTTCGAAACCCCTGCCGCCTTCAATTCCTTGACTGCCGCTTCGATGGATTCACGCATCGGTTCGGTGGGCACGCCTGCCGCCAGATCGAGCCGGTGCCGGTGGTTGCGCTGACGCAGGAGTTGAATGCGGTAATTTTCCTCCGCGAGATTCACCAATTCAAAATAAAGCGTGAACGCCATCGCCTGGCTGAGCGCTTCGGCCGGACTTAAGCGGCTCACCGTTTGCGCGAGCGTGCGGGCGGCCGTGGCATCGCCGCTGCGGCTGCTTTTCGCGAGCGTGCGCAATTTCTCAACGGTCGCGAGGGTTTGGTCGCCTTCAAGCGCGGCAATCGTGCGCCCGAGCGTGGCGCCGAGACTGCGCACTTCCGCCTGGAGATTCTTGAGTGGATCCGAAGATTTGCTGGTAGCCGACATGTCGGCCAGAACTACGCAGGTATTATGCCCGTGCGAAAGCGAAAATTACGAGCGGAAGCGAGCTTGCCTGTGCTGGGGTGCGCGATATCGAATTTAGCGTGCAAGAAACCATCCTGGGCCAAACCGCGAGACCGCCTCACCGGCGATTTCGCTGCGGTCCGGAATGAGCGCGGGCGATACTTCATCCGACGGATCGGTCCGATCGGACGGATCCGACCGATCGCAGCGCCTGCGCCCCAGCGGAGGCTTTCGCGAGCTGCGCAGCTTTCAAGTGAGCACGCTGGTTTACGATGCCACGGTCGATTTCTGCACTCGTTTCGTGGATAAGCGCTCGCGCACGATAGACCAGATGGTGCAGGCCGCACGCAGCGGCCGGCAAAACATCGCCGAAGGCAGCCGGGCTGCCGGCCACCTCCAGCCAAACTGAGCTCCGCCTCGTAAACGTTGCCCGGGCGAGCCTCGATGAGCTGTTGCTCGATTACGAAGATCACCTGCGCCAACGCGGATTCCGCCAGTGGACCAAGGATGATCGCGAGGCGCGGGAGGTGCGAGCGGTGGGCCGCCGCTCGGAAAATCGGTCGGATCCGACCGATCGGACCGATCCGTCCGATCGCGCAGTCTACGCCCGCTGGTTCGACCACGCGGATTCCGCCGTGGTCGCGAATGCAATCATCTGCCTGATCCACCAAACCAACTACCTGCTCGACCAGCAAATCCGCGGGCTGGAGCGCGATTTTATCCAGCAAGGCGGCTACAGCGAGCAGCTGGCGGCAGCGCGGGTCCAGCATCGGCAGCGCGAGCTTGATCGGTCGGATCGGACCGACCAGTCCGATTCTCCGGCCGCTCCCGCCTGCCGCCTCTGCGGCAAGCCCTTGGTGTTGCGCACTGCCCGCCAAGGCTCGAATGCTGGCTCCCAGTTCTGGGGCTGTTCGAGCTACCCGCAGTGCAAGGGCACACAGCCGCTCGCCTAAAATCCGACGGATCAGTCCGATCCGACCGATCCGTCGGATCTGCTGCACTTCCCGCTTGCGACCGCCTCTATAGTGTTCAAATGAACACTATGCTCACTTCCAAGCAACAAGCGGTGCTCGCCTACGTCCAGGGGCACCATCGCCAGCACGGGCATCACCCGACCCTGCGGGAAATTCAAGCCCACTTTGGCTTCGCCAGCCCTTTCGCGGCCACCCGCCACCTCCAGGCGTTGCAAAAGAAAGGCGTGCTTCAGCGCGTCGCAGGAAAAGCCCGCGCCTTCATCGAACCAGGCCGAAAGCTACACCGTCCAACCGTCGAGATCCCGCTCTACGGCGTCATTCCTGCCGGGTCTCCGACCGCCGCGGAGCAACAACCGGACAGCTATATCACCATCGATCCTGCCACCATTCTCGGGCACGCCGCACGCGCAAGCGACAATCTCTTCGCCTTGCGCGTGCGCGGTAATTCCATGACCGGCGCCAGTATCCTCGACGGCGATATCGTTTTCCTCACCCCACGCGAACCGCATCCCCACGATATCGTGGCGGCGTTGATCGACGGGGAATCCACTTTGAAACGTTATCTCACTCATCGCGGCCGTCCTTTTCTCCGGGCGGAAAACCCCGCCTATCCCGACCTGCTGCCCGCCACCGAACTCATCATTCAAGGTGTCATGGTCGGATTACTGCGCACTCGATCGAGTTGAAATTTCACGTCACGTTTTATGCCTCCCGCGCCCGAAAAACTCGCGTCGCTTCGCCATCTTCTGGCGGAACGATTCCCCGTCCTGCCGCGACAGGCCGGGCGGGTGCTGGCGAGTGGGATTCCTTCGATCGATGCTGCGCGCGGCGGTTTGCCACTCGGCGCAGTCACTGAAGTAGTCGCTTCGCGCCCGAGCAGTGGCGGACATTCCGTCCTCGCTCAATTGCTCCAGGCCACCCGCGCGCAACACCAGCGCGTGGCTCTCGTCGACGCCACTCATTGTTTCGATCCGGGTTCGTTACCTCCCGATCATCTGGCGCATCTGGTGTGGGTGCGCTGCCAGACTTGCGTTCAAGCCGTGCAAGCCACCGATCTGCTCGCGCGCGACGCCAACTTGCATCTCGTCTGCCTCGACCTCCGCGACGTTTCTTCCGCTGACTTGCGCCGCATCAACGGCACGCAATGGTACCGTCTGCAGCGCGCCGCCGAGCCCGCTGATCTCGCCCTGCTGGTGTTGACTTCCTCCGCCTGCGTGCCGAGTGCCGAAACGCGTTTTTCCCTCGGACACAGTCACGGATTTTCCGATTTGGAATCAGAGCGGCCCGCTCTCACCGCCGAGCTTAACGCCGTGCTCGATCGTCAACGTCGCTCGATCGCCGACGCCGGTTGATTTCCCATGTATGCCGTGCTGCTCATCGCTGATTTTGCCTTGCAAGCCGTGCTTCGCACCGAGCCGGCTCTGGTCAGCCAACCCGCGGCGCTCTTCGACGATACGCGCAATAAATCCACCGTGCGCGCCGCCAATCATGCTGCGCGCTGCGCCGGTGTGGAAATTGGCATGAACGCGCCGCAAGCCGTGGCCCGCTGTACGGCTTTAATCATCCGCACGGTTCGCCCCGCCGCCGAAATCGAAGCACGCGCCGCGTTGCACGCGGTGGCTTTCACGTTGTCACCCGCCATTGAAGACACCGCTCCCGGCGTTTGCACCGTGGACTTGCGCGGCGCGAAGCTGGCTAAATTGCAAGCTGCCACTACTGACGTACTCGCTCAACTGACCCACTTCGGACTCGCCGCCACCGCCGGCATTGCCCGCACTCCGCTGCTCGCGCTTTATGCAGCGCGTTCGACTACAGGCATTCACTCGGTGAACCATGAAAAAACATTTTTGTCTCCACTGCCACTGACTGCCGCGGACATCTCGCCCGCCTTACTTTCAATTCTCAAAACCTGGGGCCTCACTACGTTTGGCCAGCTCACTGCCCTGCCGCGCGATGACATCATCCGCCGTTTCGGCGCCGAAGGGCTGGCGCTCTGGAATTGCACCACCGGCGGCGCACCGCGACCGATCACACCAGTCATTCCTCCGCAGAAATTTTCCGCGACGATGGAATTCGAACACTCGTTGGAGACACTCGAACCGCTGCTCTTCATCCTCAACCGATTCCTGGATCGACTCACCTTTGAATTGAACGCCGCTCACTTTGTCGCGTCGGACATCCATCTGGAAATCACCCTGGAAAACGAAAAAAAACTTACGCTGAGTTTTCGACTGCCCGAGCCCACGGGCAAACCCGACATTCTCCTGCGCACGCTCCACACCCGGCTCGAATCGCTGCAGACCGAATCCTCGATCACTGCGCTTACGTTGGAACTCAGTCCGATTCGCCCGCTCGTGCGACAACAGGGTATTTTTGAAACGGGACTCCGCGATCCCCACGGCTTTGCCGAAACCCTGGCGCGCTTGTCCGCACTGGTCGGCGCGGAAAACGTGGGCACGCCTCAACTCGAAAATTCCCACCGACCCGATGCCGTTAAACTCATCACGCCCCTGTCGGTCATTCCTCCGCCGGCGATTGCACCCGTACATGCGCCCCTTGGGCCACCGCTGCGCCGGTTTCGTCCGCCTTTTCCGGCACGCATGGAATTCACCGGCGGCAACCCGAGTTATTTGTGGACGGATTTCGTGAGTGGAGAAATTGTCCAGCGATCCGAGCATTACAAAAGTAGCGGCGACTGGTGGCAAAACGATTTGCAGTGGAGGCGCCTTGAATGGGACGTCGAGCTTGCCCAGGGCGGACTTTATCGGCTGCTGCGCGTGGATAGCGCGTGGTTTCTCGAGGGAGAATACGACTGACCATGAATGGCTACGTCGAACTTCATGCCCGCAGCGCGTTTAGTTTTTTGCGCGGTGCCTCCAATCCCGAGGACCTCGCCAAAGCGGCGTTCAAACTCGAATTACCATCACTCGCGCTATTGGATCGCGATGGCGTGTATGGCGCGCCCCAGCTTTACGGCGCCGCCAACGACAACGGAATAAAACCTTCCGTCGGCGCCGAAATCACCATGGAAGATGGTACCGTCCTCCCACTGCTCGCAGCTAACCGGACCGGTTATAAAAATCTCTGTCAGCTCATCACCGAGGCAAAACTCACGGAACGTCCTCCTCTGCTCACCGCGCCGGAAACAGATCCTTTGCTTGATCCAAGCGAACGCAAACGTCCGTGCTTTGCCACGTGGACCGAGCTAGCCACTTACTCGAACGGCTTGATCGCTTTGACCGGCGACGAAGAGGGTCCGGTGCGCCACGCCTGGCTGACCGCCGGCAAGGATGCAGCCGAAGTGGCGTTGAGAAAGCTCACCGGAATTTTTGGGCAGGATCGCTTGTACGTCGAACTACAGCGGCATCGATTGCGGGGCGAAGATCGCGAAGTGAAATTTCTTACCGATCTCGCCGCCGCTCATCGCCTGCCGCTGCTTGCCACCGGCGGCGTCAACTATGCTACGGAGAGTGGTCGCGAAGTCGCCGATGTCTTCACGTGCCTCCGCCTGCACACTACACTCGACGCCGCCGGACGCGCGTTGTCGCTCAATGAAAACCGCCGGATGAAATCAGCGGTGGAAATGAAAAAACTTTTTGCCGATCTGCCTGTAGCCGTGGCCAACTCGTGCACGCTGGCCAGCCGTCTGGACTTCACGTTAAAAAATCTCGGCTACGAATTTCCAATCTTCGATGCCACACGTGACGAAGCAGAACACCTTCGCTCTGTCACTTATGAATCGGCCCGCCAACGCATGGGCGAACTCACCCCCAAAGTGCGGGCACAGCTCGACGACGAACTCGCATTGATCGCCAAACTCGGTTTCTGTGGATACTTCCTGATTGTCTGGGACATTTGTCGTTGGGCGCGGGAAAAGAACATTCTTGTGCAGGGCCGCGGCAGCGCCGCAAACAGCGTGGTGTGTTACGCGCTGTACATCACCGCCGTGGATCCGCGTCAGCATAAGATGCTTTTCGAACGCTTTCTGAGCGAGGGCCGCGTGGGCACAAACGGAAAACCGTCATGGCCCGACATTGATCTCGATTTTCCCAGCGGCGATCGACGCGAGGAAGTCATTCAGGAAGTTTACCGGCGTTACGGTCGACGCGGTGCCACCATGACCGCCAATGTCATCACGTATCGCGGTCGCAGTGTCGTGCGCGAGGTCGGCAAGGTGCTGGGTTTTGACGATGATGCCCTCGATCGTTTTTCCAGTCTCTATGCGAATGGCGATTTTCCGCAGACGCTGGATTTGCAGGAGCAATTACGGATGTCAGGCATCGCCGCCCACCATCCAAGGGCGGCCGCGCTTTTTCGGCTTTATCACGGAGTGAAGTCCCTACCCCGCCATTTGGGCCAGCATTCCGGTGGCATGGTGATCTGCCGGGGCCAGCTGGATAAAGTCGTGCCACTCGAAAATGCCTCGATGCCCGATCGCACCGTCTGCCAGTGGGACAAGGACGGCTGCGAAGATCTCGGCATCGTCAAAATTGATTTTCTCGGCCTGGGCATGATGGCCGTGATGCAGGACTCGTTCACGTTATGCGCGGAGCGCGGTGGGCCGAAATCCTTCGATGAAATTCCGATCGACGATAAAGTAACGTACGAGAAAATTCGCGCCGCTGACACGGTCGGTGTTTTCCAAATCGAAAGCCGCGCGCAAATGGCCACATTGCCGCGATTCAAACCAAAACATCTTTACGATCTTGCGATGCAGGTCGCAATCGTCCGGCCAGGACCGATCACCGGCGATCTCGTACACCCGTTGATTCGCCGGCGCGATGGTCTGGAACCCGTGGACTATATCGACCCCAGCGTCGAAGTGATCGTACGCCCCATCCTCGAACGCACGAAAGGCGTGATTCTATTTCAGGAACAGATGATCGAACTCTCCATGAAACTCGCGAATTTCACCGGAGCGCAAGCGGAGGAATTACGTCGCGCCATGGGCTTCACAAAAAACCCCGCACGACTCGAAGCTGCCCTGCAAAAACTGACTGCTGCTTTGCGTCAAGCCGGTCGGAACCAAACGGTCATCGACCGGATAACGTATTCGGCCAAAACTTTTGCTGCCTATGGTTTTCCTGAATCGCACGCCATCAGCTTTGCGTTGCTCGCCTATGCCAGCACCTGGCTTAAAGTGCATCGTCCGGCGGAATTCTACGCGAGTCTGCTCAATAATCAGCCGATGGGGTTTTATTCACCTGCGACGCTGCTGCAGGATGGACGGCGATTTGCAAAATTAGCAATTCATCCAGTGTGCGTGCAAAACTCCCAATGGAATTGCACCGTCGAGGGCGCGAGAACGATTCGCCTGGGTTTGCGTTATGTGCGCGGTATGCGCGAAGCGGACGTGACGGTCCTCTTGCGCGAACGGGAACAGAAACCGTTTGCGTCACTCGACGATTTTCTCCGTCGCAGCAGTTTCTCCGCGACCGAGCGACGCACACTCGCAGCGGTCGGCGCTCTGAATATTTTTGGCCTGCACCGGCGCTCTGCACTCTGGCAGGTGGAAGCAGCGTGGTCGGACGAGGAGAGTTTATTCCAACAGTTCGCTGCGACCGAAAGTAACGATTCTCCTCTGGCGTCGATGAATCTGGCTGAACGCTACCAAACTGATTTCGCCACGCTAGGCGTCACCACCGGCCGGCATCCGATGAGCGCTTTGCGTGCGCGCCTGACGGACGTCTGCACTGCCGCAGAATTAAAATCCCGCCCCGATGGAGAACAGGTGACCATCGCCGGCGCGGTGATCTGCCGCCAGCGTCCGGGCACAGCGAAAGGCGTGGTGTTTATCAGCCTTGAGGATGAAACCGGCATCGCCAACGCCGTGGTCTATGCGCCATTCTTCGAAAAGCACCGGATGATGATCACGCAGGAGCCTGCACTTAAAATCACCGGTAGACTGCAAAACGTCGAGGGCGTGGTGCATGTGAAAACCGAAAGCGTGGTGCCTCTGCGCGAAGCGGATTTGCCGGCGCAAACGTCGCATGATTTTCATTAGCATCCGGGTGCATGTAGCAGCGGTGGTAACACCGCTGGCCCAGCCGTCTCACGACGGCTGCTACACAAAAATGGCCCGGCAGAATGCCGGGCCATGTAACGTAATTTATCCAAACGCGTGCCGCCGCGCTTTTAGAAATTCAGCGTCGTGGTGAAGCTGATCTTGCGGGGTTCGAGCTGGGTGAAGTTGCTCAACACCTGCATGCGCGGATTGCCGCCGGGGACTGTGAGCGCATTGCCATTATTTGTGGCTGAGTTCGGCAGATTCTGGAGCTGGCCGGCCGTGATGACACTAAAGGCATTCGGGCTAACACCATTGGTGCCCCACTGCGGCGTCTGATCATTGAACAGATTCGTGACATTGATTTGAAAGCGGGCGATGACCTTGCCGAAGCGATGCGTGTAATTGACACCCGCGACCGCAGACCACGTGGGATCAACATACAGATAATCGTAGGCCGCTTCCAATGCTTGCGCCGGCGTGACGGCGGAGGTGCCAGGAATCTGGAACTTGATGCGCGGGTCGCGGCTGCCGACTTTTCTTTTCGCGCGATAATTGAGGCCGGCATTGAAACCGAGGCCCTTGTATTTGCCCTCGGTGAAGCGATAGGTTCCCGCGAGATTCACGCGGTATTTGTGCAGTCCGTTTTGCAATGTGCCGGGAGCCGCGCCGTTAAAACTGTTTTCGATGTTGAGCATCGCTTGTTGAATCGCAGCGGGGTTGATGATCGTACGTCCGTTAATCACCTGACCGGTCTGCGCCTGCGCGCCTGCCTGATATTCAGCCAGATTCGCGGCGTAGAATTCACGACGGTCTTTGCTCTCGTAGATCGTATAAACCTCGGGACGTGAATAATTGGCCGTCAAAGAAATATTCTTTGTCGGATTGGCGGTGATTTCAGCCTCCCACCCTTCCAGCCGCCGGGCGGCCTGGTCCTGGAAATCGAAGCCGGTCGTACCGGTGTAGCGCGGGTCCGTGTAGCCAAGGTTTTGATAAAGAGACTGAAAGTCCGTACGGTTGCCCCACGTACTGAGTTGGTTTTCCTGGGTGGTTTTGTAGCGGGTGAGCGTCATGTACGCGATACCGTCGCCCACCGCATAGCGCAGTCCGAAATCAGTGGTTTTGGCGTGGGTCAAATCGGGATCCTTGCCGGTGATCAGTGGAATGTTGCTGTTGCCGATCTGCGCGAAGTTCGAGGAATAGTTTGCGACGAAACCAAGCGGCGCGAGAAAGCGATTTTTTTCCGAAAAAGGATAGGTCACCAAACCCGCGCTCGGGCTGCTCTGGTAAAGTTTCCTCTGCCGATGGAGACCGGCCACATTCACGCCACTGGCGTTCGCAAATCCGTAAATGTTTTTATAGGTGACGGGATCGTTCGCGATGCGACCGACAAAATCGCCTTCGACCTTATCGCGACGGATGCTTCCCGTGATCGCGAGGCGATCATTGAAGAACGTCGATTGGGAAACCAGCTGCGCGTAATTGATCGTGCGCATATTGACGTTTCCCTCGGTCTCAACGAGTGCGAACGTGTAGCCAGTGGCGGTGGGCGGTGTGACGGGGCCCATCGACGCGCGCGGCTGATCCCAATAGACGCGATAGCGCAGCGCGTTCAGCGTGGCGTTATTCACGTCGGCGGAGGCGGGATTGTTGGCCCAACGCCATGCCTGCACGAGTCGTGAGAAAGTCGTCCGGCGCCAGCCGCCGTTAAAGTTGAAACGTTGTTTCCAATCGAAGAATCGCGGCAGTTCGAATTTGTAAGTCGCAGCCACTTTGTATTCCCGGACTTTGTCCTCCTGCCACTGATATTGCTGCTGAAATTCGGCGTAGGCTTTGCCGAAATTAGGATTCGACGCGCCGCTGGGTAGCAGGCGGTTCAAATCGAGCCGGTAATCGCCTGCAACCGTGTCCGCATTATTATAGAACGGCGCGCCTTCGTTGTTCACGAAACCGAGCTGAAGAAATAGATCCGAGTTCACCCGATGCTCGAGCCAGAGTGACTGGGCGTTGAAATTGCGATTAATGATGATGTCCGCAGGCCCGAGGTTGAAGCTCTTGTCCACGCCCGGCTTGAAGTTCGGCAGATCGGGACGTCCGCCCCAGGGAATTTCATAGCCGAGGCCGACTGAAGTATACTGGTTTCCCTTGTAGTTGACCAAGCCGTTGGTGCCGAAATTCCAAACCAGGTAGTCGTTGGTGGGACTGATCAATGCCAGACCGTAGTCGGCGGGATTGACGATCGCACTGTTGTTCTCGTTGACCGTCGTGCGATTCCAGCGGGAAGCCTGTTCCGTGTAGGTGGGGCGATAGGCGACGTTGTTTTCGCCGTCCCGCTGAATGTCCGCGCGGAACTGGGTCTTGTCGGAAATTTTGTAGGTCACCGCGAGGGTCACGCCATGCTGCTTGTTGCTCGTGCCGTCCTGGTAAGGCTTGATATCCTGCAGCAGCGTATTGAGCCGCAACGCGAGGCGCTCATTGCCGTAATTGGTATCCAGTGTCGCACGATAACCGCCGAAACTGTCCACGCGAAAAATCGTGCTGGTGAACTGACTCTTGAGGCGCGCGACTTTGCTGGTGCTCCCCTGCAAACCGCCGGGACCGCCGTCGCCGAAGAGCGCAGCATTTGGTCCGCGCGAGAAATCGTAGCGCTCGGAGTTGTAGGAATCCGCGACGTAATAATTGATCGAGCCATTGCGCACGGGAAAATTCCCGTTGCCGTCGACCCCGCGGAAACTCGACTGAAACCGGTTGCCGCCGAATGCGCCCGCTTCACCGCCTTGCGCGGCGTCCATGCCGACCGTCCAGGCCGCCGCCTGGTTCATGTCGGTGAGATCGAAATCCTCGAGAAATTCCTTGGTCATCACTGAAATGGATGCCGGTGTAATCTTTAGCGGCGTGTCAGCCCGGCCGCCGGCCAGCGTGTTGCCGCCAAAATATCCACGATCTTTGGAAGTGGTTACCTGGAACGGCGTGAGAACTTGCGTTTCCGATCCATCGGCGGATTTTTTCTCCTCCGGAGGGGTGGCGGGCTGAGTCGCTTGGGCAAAAAGCTGCGACGAAGCCGCAGCGAAACTGAGAGACAGTACGAAGATACGGCGAAGCGATGCCGATATTGCGTGGGGTTTTGCGATCATGTGTTGGGTGTATTTGGACTGAACGAAAAAGGTTAAAGCCGGACCGGTGGGGACCGGGCGATCACTGCAGCCGGTTCGCCGCGATCACCGCGGCGTACCATTCCGCACTGAGTTTCGGCGTGCGGCGTTGCGTGGTGAAATCATTGTGCACGATGCCAAATCGGCGGAGATAGCCGTCCTGCCATTCGAAATTATCGAGGAGCGACCAGAGAAAATATCCCTTCACCGGCACCCCCGCTTCAATGGTGTCGAGCATCTCGCGCAAATAGGTGCGCAGACAGTCACGCCGGTGAAGATCCTTGATTTCGCCATCGACGATCACGTCATCGTCATAGCCGGCGCCATGTTCAGTGATATAAATTTCCTTGGGAGCATAGAGGCCATGCACAAAGCGCGGGCCCCAATGCAGCGCCTGTGGTACCAACGCGTGCCAGGGACTGCTCGTACGGGGATAGCACGCGGGAAATGGGATGCGCTCCACTGTTCCACTACGCGACGCACGCACGAAATAGCCCCAATAAATATTCAATCCCAGATAGTCCGTGGGCAGACTGATAAGGGAAAAATCGTCCTTCTCGGCTGTAGCGCCGTCTTTTCCCGTCAGTTGACGATAGCGCTCAGTGTAGTGGCCGTGATGGATCGGATCCAGCACGCGAATATTGTCTTCCACGAAAGCGTCTTGAGCCGAGCGAATGTCCGCTTCACTCCCAGTCACGGGCACGGGAATTGTGGGATTGTCAGTCAGGCCGACTTTCGCGAGCAGCCCGCCGTGTTCCCGAACTGCGCGCACGCCTTCACCATGGCATAGCAGTGCGTGGTGGTACGTTTGATTCACTACCTGTTCGGGCTCACGCAGGCCCGGTGCTTTTCGGCCGGTGCCATACGCCATGCGCGTGAAACAGCTTATCTCGTTCAACGTGATCCAGTGTTTCACTTTTCCTGCGAAGGCCCGCACCACGACGTCGGCATAACTGGCGAACGCCTTCACCACGGCGCGATTTCTCCAGCCGCCGATCTCCTCGAGACACTGGGGCAAATCCCAGTGGTAGAGCGTCACCCACGGCGTGATGCCGCGGGCAGCCAGCGCGTCAAACACGCGATGATAGAAATCCAATCCCGCCTGATTGATGCGATGATCGCCCTGCGGACAAATGCGCGGCCAGGCGATTGAGAGCCGGTAGTGGCGGATGCCCAGCTTTACCAGGAGATCAAAATCCTCCTCGTAGCGGTGATAGTGATCGCACGCCACGTCCAGGGTGTCGCCGTTGAGGACCTTGCCCGGCACCCGGCAGAATGCGTCCCACGTTGATGCCGATTTTCCATCGAGAAATGCGGCTCCTTCAATCTGCGGCGCAGCGGTGGCTACGCCCCAAACGAAATCACGGGGAAAGGAATGCGATGAAAGCGCAGGATAAGCGCGGTGGGGTGACATGCGGCGCGATCAAGTGCGCGAATCGCAGCTGCGGCAAAAGCTTGCCAGTGCTTTCATTTGAATTATCAGAAGCGCACCCCGCTGATGATTGTTTCCGCGATTACCCTGCATGATGTAGCCAAGGCTGCCGGCCTACACTACTCGACCGTGTCGCTCGCACTGCGCGGTGACGTGCGCATCGCGTCCGCCACGAGGGAAAATGTGCAGCGAATCGCCGCGCGGCTGGGGTATACTGCTCATCCCGCAGCGCGTGCGCTCGTCGAACGCCGTCGGTCGACGCCGGTGCGCGGCCCAGTCATCGCATGGATCGAAAATCATCCGCCTGAAGTTGCTCAAGGGTCGACCGCCTATCGGGACTCAGTGCTCGAGGGAGCCACGCGGCTGGCAAAAACGCTCGGCTATGAATGGCGGACGTTCCGGATTGGAACGACCGGCATCGCCGCGGAAGATCTCGACGCCAATCTCCGGCAGGCTGGCGCGGAATGCGTGATCATCGGACAGTTTATTCCGGGCCATGCGGAACTTCAGCTCGATTGGGAACGCTACTGTATCGTGCGTATCGACTCGCAGTTTCTTTCCACTTCCGTCCATTGCGTCTCGTCTGACCGGATCCTCAATGTTCGTCGCGCCTTTCGGGAAATGTGGTCACTCGGTCATCGCCGGATCGGACTTTGCGCGAGCCGCATGCAGGAGGATTGCACCCGGCAACGTCACGCCATGGGGTACCTGATGGAAGAGGAATGTCTGGAACCGTCGGAGCGGATTCCTCCGCTGTTTTATCCCTACGGCACCCGGCCAAAGGAACTCGCCAAAGAGTTGTCGCTGTGGATTGCGAAACACAAACCCGCCGTCGTGCTTTATGATTTTGACTCGCGATGGCTTGGTCACGCGACTCCGGCCAGTCCCACCCGCTGGATCAATCTCTGCGAAGCCCGCATTCGCCCCGGATTTGGCGGGATTGATCCGATGGCGGCCACTGTCGGAGAAAAGGCCGTCGAAACTGTCGCCATGTTGTTGCGCACGGGAGAACGCGGCATTCCGCGCTTCGCCCACGACACCTACATCGAGGGGAGATGGAATTATGGTTAAGGAAACAAAATCTCCCTCTGCCCGTCCCCTGACGATGAAACAGATCGCGGCGAAAGCAGGCGTGCATCAGACGACGGTCTCGCTCGCGCTCCGCGACCACCCCCGCCTGCCACTGGAGACAAGAAAGCGAATCCGTGCTCTGGCCGAGCGTATGGGATATCGCCCCGATCCGTTGTTGGGTGCGTTCAACTTTCACCGCAATGTACACCACGCGGAAAAAGGCCGCGCCGTTATTGGCTTCATTCTCGATGCCGAAGCCCGGCGTTGCTTCTCGCAACAGGCAGGCCACCCCCTCGTGGTTGAGGCCGCACGGCGGACCGCGAAGGAACGCGGCTACAGTCTCGAACTTTTTCTCCTCGATCCGAAAGTCACCGGCGTCAAACGACTCGGCCAAATCCTGCTCGCCCGCGGAATCGAAGCAGTCGTCATCTCCACGTTCGAATTCTCGACCAAACGATTGGAGCTTCCGTGGGACCGCCTCTCTGCAGTGAAGATCGAAGGGCGGCATCTCTGGCCGTCGCTGCCAGTCGTGACAAACGATCAATATCAGGTCACCCGCATGGGCGTGCAGAAGTTGCGCGAGCTGGGGTATCGGCGAATCGGGCTTGTCGCCGCAGCGGAAGCCGAGCGCCGGTTGGGCGACGCATTTCGCATGGGCCTGACCATCGAAGAAGCCAGGGTGGCGACTCGACACCGTGTGCCCCCGCTGGTATTGACCGATAGCAGTCGCGCCAGCGCGGCGGAAACAGTGTCACGTTGGATTAGGGAGCATCGGGTCGAAGCGATCGCGAGCAATCTCAACGAAGTGGCTGACTATCTCCGGACCGGCGGATTTTCCATCCCCGACGATATCGCGTTTTGCTCGTTGGATCTTCCTTCGAACAAACCTCACTGGTCCGGCGTCGTGCAAAATCACGGTCTCGTCGGCCAGCGCGCGGTGGAACACGTTCTTTCCCTTCTCTACACCCATCAGCGCGGCGTACCTCAAGTTCCCTCGGTGACGTTTATTCCCGGGTACTGGCACGATGGCGAAAGCGCGCCAGGACGGCAGTACTGATGGTGGTCGTCGATTTCCACATCGACGATCGGCGTCGGTGCGGAGACCGACGCCCACCGCGCTGCGTTCTCAGAATGACAGAAATGGTACGTTGTACGGGTTTGAAAACACTCCTACTCACGAGGCCCGCAAATTTATTTCAAATGTAAGCGCATGTTTAGGGTGGCTCGACGCGACATCGCAGAAAGACTCCCGACACCCCCATCGTCTGAGCGTCAGCTTGTATTTCGCAAATTTCATGCCACCCACCCCACCCGTTGCTTCCATTTCACGCCTGGAAAAACTGGCGTACGGCTGCGGTGACATGGCGTCGAACCTGTTCTACCAGGTTTTTAATATGTTTCTCCTGTACTACTACACGGACGTGGTGGGACTCGCGGCAGCGTCGGTGGGCACGATGTTTTTGGTCACGCGTTTTGTGGACGCGTTTAAAAGCCCGCTGATGGGACTGCTCGCTGACCGCACCCAAACGCGCTGGGGAAAATTTCGTCCATACTTGCTGTGGGGTGCGATTCCGTACGGCATTGCCGGCTATTTGGTTTTTTTGAATCCCAACTTTTCCCATGAGGGAAAGATGATCTACGCTTATGTCTCGTACATTCTCGTGACCATCGCGTATGCAGTGGTGAACGTGCCCTACGCGGCATTGATGGGCGTGATGTCTTCGGACACCGGGGAGCGAACCTCGCTCGCCTCGTTCCGATTCGCGTTCGCCTTTGGCGGTGGATTGATCGTCACCAGTACCTTGCTCCCATTGAAAAATCTTCTCGGGCACGGTGACGACCTCACCGGCTACCGACTCACGATCGCGATTTTCGCAGTACTCGCCGTCGTGCTCATGTGGTGCACGTTTCGGTTCACGAAGGAACGTGTTCAACCTGTCGCCGACACCAACGTGTCGGTGGTAGGTGACATCGGTACGCTGGTGAAGAGCAAACCGTGGATGGTGTTGTTTGTAGTCGCCGTCGGCACGTTGTCCATGGTCGCAGTGCGAAACGCCGGGACGATCTACTATTTCAAATATTATATGGGAAGCGAAAACAAAGCCGGCTGGTGCCTGACGATTGGCATGGTCGGTCAGTTAATCGGGTGCGTGCTTACTCCCTTGGTGCTTCGACTCGGAAGCAAGGAACGCGTACTGCGCGTTCTGATTTCCCTGGTCGTTCCGCTGCTCGTCGCGATGTTCTGGCTGCCGCCCGACGCATTCGTTGCCGTGTTGGTACTGCAGTTTCTCGTGGCGCTTCTGATGGGGCCGAAACCAGTCATCGTGTGGTCGATGTACGCAGATGTTGCCGATTTTGGAGAGTGGAAGTTTCGCCGGCGCGCCACGGGATTGGTTTTCGCCGCGGCCAATTTTGCCAACGGAATCGGACTCGCATTGGGCGGTGCGCTGGGCGGCTGGATGCTGCACCGGATTGGATTCGTCGCCAACCAAGTGCAGACTCCCGATACCCTCGTAGGCATCCGCCTCATGTTTAGCGTAATTCCCGCCGCCCTCGCCGCCATGAGTTTCCTCGCGCTCTTCTGGTATCCGTTGAGTGATGCCCGCGTTCGCACGATCGGCTGGGCGTTAAAACGCAGGTAAACGGCTCTTTGCCCGTCGTGACCTGCAGCGACCGCAAATTCCTCCCTCCGAAATGTAGGAGCTTGTTTACAAGCGATTCAGGACATTCGCTACCGGCCGCACACTGAATCGCTTGCCCGTTCGACTCCGCTCAGGGCCCAGAACCTGTCGAGGGGCAAGCAAGCTCCTGTGTTTCGAATAGATCAAACCACTCGGCGCCACGGTTACGCTAATTTCAAACCGGCGCTGGTTCGCGTCCCACATCCCGTGCAGCCTTGTCTTTTCTCAAACCGAGAAAGACCGGCTGGCGCAATAGTCCATCGTGAGTCCATTCCGCAAATTTGATTTGCGCGACCAGCTGCGGTTTGAGCCAAGTAATTTTTTTCATCTCGCTGAGCGGCATGCCGGTGCCGAAACGTGATTTGTGATTCAGCGGCAAATTATCAAAGGGACACGTCGCTCGCACCCGTTTGAGAAACGATGCATGCAACGTTTCCAACAGACGCTGATTAAATCCCGTTCCGACTTTTCCCGCATAGAGAAATTTTCCATTCTCATGGTAACCAATCAGAATCGCGCCAAAATATTGCCGGCTCCGCTGCGGCTGACTGAATCCTCCAATCACAAACTCCTGCTCGCCGAGAATTTTGCATTTCAACCAGGCTCCGCTCCGGCGTCCCGGTTCATAAATAGATCCCGGCCTTTTCGTAATGATCCCCTCGAGTCCCTGCTTGCGGACCGCTTTCATGAGTTCTGCGGGCTCAACTTCGAACGAAGGCGACAATTGCAGGGGATTTTTTGCTTTTCCCAACAAGGCCGTCAGACGGCTGCGACGTTCCTCCAATGGCAACGTCACGAGCGAGTGGCCATCGAGATGCACCAAATCGAAAACATAATAAACGAGCGGCGATCGCACTTCGCCCAGATCGCGCCCTTGTAACAACTGAAATCGTGACCGGCCCGCGGAATCCAACGCGACGATTTCGCCGTCCAAAATCGCGCCTCTACACCGGACGTGGTTCAGCGCAGCGACAATTTCCGGATAATCTTCCGTCATTGATTTTTGATTTCGCGACCACAATCCGGCATTCCCCTGATTCAAAATCGCGAGTGCCCGGTAACCGTCGTACTTGATTTCGCAGTGCCAGCGGCCTTTCGGAATTTCCGTCACACCCAATGCTTTCATGGGTTCCAGATATTCCGCCGGCGCGGTTGTCGCCGGGCGTCGACGGGCGGTTGTTGCACGGGCCATGCAAAGATACTGTCCGGCACCACCGCGCGTGGTTCCCGGCAAAAGGTCGCGCGAATTACGAATATTCGCGCCGGCCTTCCAGGGCACTCTTGAGCGTGACGGCATCGGCGTAGAGCACGCCACTTCCACTCGGAAGACCAAATCCGATCCGGGTCACTTTTACCCCGGATTGCGGCAAACGTTCCGTCAGGTAATGGCACGTGGCCTCGCCTTCGACGTCATTGGAAAGCGCGAGGATCAGCTCCTTGATTTCCCCGGCACCAATCCGGTCGAACAAGGCCTTGAGGTTTAAATCCTCTGGAGCAACTCCGCGAATCGGCGACAGCTTTCCGTGCAAAACGTGGTACCGGCCACGATACGCGCCCGATCGTTCGATTGCGGCCAGGTCAGTTACGAACTCCACCACGCACACTTGTCCTTCATTTCTACGCGGGTCGGCGCAGATGGGACACTGCTCCTGTTCAGACAAGTTGCCACAGACCCCACACCGACGGACATTTTTCGCGGCGTTGTCCAAGGCCGCCACCAGTTCCGGCAGGCGCGCAGGCTTTTCGACCAACAAGTGCAGTGCAATCCGTTCGGCGGATCGATAGCCAATTCCCGGCAGCTGTTTCAGCAGCTTCTGCAATTGCTCGAGTGCGGGAGTCATGGGATTTTCGATTTTGGATTCTCGATTTTCGATTTCACAACGCGGTGGGCGCGCGGCACTGATCGGAAGGTAGGGCGAGAGCGTTTGCCTCGCAACTCGGTGCGGGGACAAATACCGGGATGCGTCTACACGCAGCAACGGTGCTGGGCCCGCCGGAATTCGCGAATCACCTCGAGGAAACGCTTTTCCTCAGAACATTCCCGGCATTTGGAAACCGGCGGAGATGCGCTGCATCTCGGAATCGTTCAGGTCCTTGGCTTTCTGCGCAGCCTCTTGCACCGCGTTCAAAATCGTCTCTTCAACGAACTTTTTCTCTTCCTTCAAAAACTCCGGATCAAGCGTGAGCGAGATAAACTTACCCGCGCCATTGACCTTGATCTGGACCGCGCCGCCACCGCTGGTGACGTCGATCTCGCGCGTCGCGAGCGTCGCTTGCAGCGATTCGATCTGCTTCTGCATTTTCTGGGCTTGTTTAAGGAGAGTGCCTACGCCGGCCATGGTGAATTGGGGTTAAAGTTGGATTGATTAGCGGGTCACAAGAACACTACGCCCGCCCGACACCCTTCAAGCTATTAATACGCGCTTCGCGTGACGGAGTTTGCCCACGAAACACACGAAAAACGCGAAATTGAAACAAATTCCAGCTTCATATGCACATCACCCTTCAAATCGTCCGTCCGCTTTATCCGTATTGTTATTTAGTGCCCTTTCGTGTGTTTCGTGGGGAAATTTTCGGGGAATCAGTACGTCTTTTCATTTCGCAGGATTTCCCGGAACCCAGATTTGTAGTCTGGATACCTTGGGTGCCAGCCGAGCGTTTTCTGAATTTTATCACTCGAGATGATCCGGTCGGGCATAGGTTCGCCGCCACGACGCGAGCCGGGTGTGCCATCGAACAAAGGCATGGAACGCCCTAACTGCCCTGCCAGCCAGCGAACGACTTCCTCGCGCATTGCTGGCGCGGTGTCGGCTACGTTAAAAATCTGACTTGGCACCTCGATCGGCGCTGCAAGACACGCCATCGCCGCGGAAACGATGTCGTCCAAATGAACCAAATTGAGCCGGTGGGAACCACTTCCACCCAAAGTCGCGACGCCTTCGCGCAATTGGTTGAGCAAATGATGCCGCCCCGGGCCGTAGACTCCCGCCAACCGGAGGATAAACCACCGCTGGCACGCCGACCGCGGTGCCTCTTGCAAAAGTTTTTCCGATTCCCGGATTATTATTCCATTCGGAGTCGCCCCTTCTGCGTCCAAGGTTTCATCGACGATTGTGCCGCCACCCTGCGGATAAACCGACGTGCTACTGGTGTAAATCATCGTACCAACAGCCGTGCCTTTTCCTGCCCAGGCAAGAATCGACTCCATGCCTGCCAGATAGGATCGCCGATACCCATCAGGACCACCGCCTGAACTGACACAGTTAATCACAAAATCAGGGCCGTCTTCCAATTCTCCGTGCCAGGCCGGCGATGCGAGGTCCGCTACCACGACTTTGCTCAGGCCCTGCTTGCCCAGCATGTCAGCTTTTTCGGCGTTTCGAGTAAGCGCTTCCACCCGCACTCCCGCCGCAACCGCCGCACGCGCTATCGCCGAGCCGACATAGCCACAACCGAAGATGACGAGGCGTTTGTCGTGGAGGGAATTCATGGAATGGGAGTCGTCCAACGCAACCGATCCAATCCGTTTTGCCACAAAAAGTCACAAAAAAGATGGTTGGGAGTCCCGTGGCTCTCCCGCGCGCCTATAGGCGCCTTAAGATTCATCAGCACCAATCGATTTTTTGTGACTTTTTGTGGCTAAGCCTTCTGGGGTTTGAAAAATCGATGGATGAGTAACGCCACCCTGCGAAAACGTCTGCCGCTGGCTCGATCAAATCAGGGAAATTAGTGTCCCATTAGTGTGGATTAGTGGTTAACCCCTCATCTTATGCCCAGCGTACTTTTACTCCTTGCCGATGGTTTTGAAGAAATCGAGGCATTCGCTCTGATCGACCTGCTGCGTCGCGCCGACATTGACGTGACCACCGCCTCGCTCAATGAAAATCTCCACGCGACCGGCCGCAGCAAAATCACGGCGCATGCCGACACCCCACTCTCAGCGGTCCGTGGCCGTGTTTTCGACCTGATCTTTCTGCCCGGCGGCGCCGGCGTGAAAAATCTGCGCGCTGATCCCCGGGTACGCGAAATCGTTCTACAGCATCACGCGGCCGGCAGTTGGATCGCGGCGATTTGCGCCGCTCCGACTGTGCTCAACGACGCGGGGCTCTTGGCTGGTAAGCGCTACACCGCCCACTTCTCAGTCGCCAATGAATTGCCTCATATTCTCGCCAGCGAACGCGTCGTGACCGATGGCAAGCTCACCACTTCGCGCGGGGCCGGAACAGCGGTCGAATTTGGGCTGCACTTGGTATCGCTTCTGACCTCCCGGGACAAAGCAACCGAAATCGGGAAAGCTATTTGCATCTAACGCTTTGCGTGAAATCGGCATTGCTACTCCACAGGCTCTCTTATTGGATCACGCCGGTCCAACCCCTGGACCGTCTTTGCGGCTGGCTGATCCTTTTTTACCTTTCGGCGCCTCCTTATTCGGGAAGCGACGGAGCGAAGCAGTCTCTAGTGGGAATACCTGGTTCGTAATCGCCCGTGGAACATTGGCCGGCGATCAGGTCAAAAAATAATCCCCATGAAAACAGCGAAGGTTTCGGCCGGGCTTTTCGTCGCGTTGATCGCCTCCTGCTTCAGTACCGTCGTCGCCGAACCGTCGCTCGCATTTCCGGAGCAAAAAATTGGTTTACCTGCTTTATCCTTGGCCGCGGTCGCCCGGGGTGAGAGTCCATCGAAAGTCAGATCCGACATCCCGCTCATCGCCGGTGGCCCGACGAGTCCCTCTCCAGCTCTGAAATGGAGCGACGACAAATTCGTGATCAAGCCGGACGATAGCGTGGATTATAAACTCGCGATCAAGGCACCCGATGCATCGGTGGACTATCGGCTGATCGTGAAGAATCCGGATGCCCTTCGGAAAAAATAGACGTCGTCTCTGAACTGTCCGGAGCGGCGGTTTATCACGAACGTCCATTCGAATTTATTTCTCCATGAAAAAAATCTGTCTGCTCGCTGCTGTTTTGTTTTCCGGATTTCGCGCGTCCGCTACCGGCGCTGAGATCGACCTGGATTTTGCGTTTAACCAATTGAAAGGAAACGGCGCTGTGCCGTTTGCCAATGCGCTTTACCAGGATCCGGACAATGCACAGCGACTCGCCACTCGCATGGCACCGCTCCTTCAAGGTGGAGGGGAATTCTACAACTACGAGGTCGTGAGCCGGAGATTCCTCACCAAAAAAGTCGAGCGCATCGTACTCGCGCTCTACTTCGAACGATTTCCAGTCTACCTGCGGCTCGATTTCTACGATACCTTCAAGGGGAAGATTTGTCTGCCCGCTCTCGTATCCAAGGACGCCACCGACGTGTTGCCATTGGAAATCATCTCCGTCGCTGGAAAATAATTCCGTTTCACAACCAGGCCAATGTTGCGGAAACCCATCCTCGATCACTGCGTCATCACGGTTTCCGATTGGGAGCGCTCAAACCGATTTTATACTGAGGTTTTGGGCGCCGAGCTCGTGCCGGTCGGAAAAACGTGGGCGTATCGTTTTGGGGATAACCAATTAAACGTCCATGGCCCCGGCCAACCCGGCGATCCCAATGCGCGCATTCCTGTCCCGGCTGGCGGCAGCGACCTGTGCTTCGAATGGCCGGGACCAATCGCCGAAGCCGTTGCTCATTTGAAAGGACATTCCATCCCAATCGAAGTGGGACCCGCGCCACGCACCGGCGTGAAAGGAAAAGGTGTGAGCGTCTATTTCCGCGACCCTGATGGCTCGTTGATGGAATTTATTTCGTACGTGTAGAATTCCGAACTCTGGATGATTCCCGATGCAGGAGCTTGTTTACAAGCGATTCGGAACGGTCGCTCCGCTCTGACATCTTCGCGTAGCAGCCGTCGTCAGACGGCTGGCCAGCGGTGTTACCACCGCTGCTACATCCAAGCCGGAGCCGTTCGACGGAGCTCACGGTCGACGACAGGTTCCGGGGTATTAGACCCAATGGGAATAATCCCCGACGGTCCCAGCAAGAATACAAAAACCAATGACGCCGTTTTCCGATCCGCGCGTCGCCAGGGTTTTCGCAAACTTCCCGGCGACAGTGCGGCCCCAATTATTGAAATTGCGTGAACTGATTTTCAAAACCGCGGCGGCAAAACCGGAGGTCGGCTCTTTGGCTGAAACGCTCAAATGGGGTCAGCCAAGTTATCTCACACCCGAAACAAACAGCGGCAGCACGATCCGACTCGACGCCTTGCCCCGTAAACCTGGCGGCTATGCGCTCTATTTTCACTGCCAGACGAGCCTCGTGGAAAATTTCAGGAAGCGATTCGGCGGAAAATTCCGCTATGAAGGAAATCGTGCACTGCTCTTTTCCGCTGTCGATCCGATCGCAACGGACAACGTGCGCGAATGTATTTCCGCCGCGTTAACCTACCATCTGGACAAAAAAGTTAACCGCACGCCAATCGGCCAATTGATCAACCGGCTTCATCATTAGTCTGATTTCCCACCTGAACGCCCGCCTCATCCCTTCTCACCTCTCATGTGCGGCATAGCGGGCATTTTTTCCCGCCAGCTCGGTGGCTACGCGCGCGAAGAATCGGTGCAGCGCATGGTGCAACGACAGCAACATCGCGGGCCGGACGACCACGGTTTTCATTCCGATGGCCCGGTGACTCTCGGCATGTGCCGTCTGTCGATCATCGATCCGGCAAATGGGCATCAGCCGATGATCAGTCCTGACGGGCGCTACGCACTCGTTTTCAACGGCGCGATCTACAATTACCGCGCACTGAAGTCCGGGTTCGCTTCACGCGGTTGGAATTTTCGTACGGACTGCGACACGGAAGTCCTGCTCGCCGCCTACGCACTCGACGGCGCAAAATGCCTGGGACGGTTGCGCGGCATGTTCGCGTTTGCAGCGTGGGATTCGCTCGAGAAAACCCTGTTTGTCGCTCGCGACGCCCTCGGCATCAAACCCCTCTATTACTCCCGCCTGCGGGACGGCGGCGTTGTGTTTGCGTCCGAGCTCAATGCGCTGCTTGCAAGCAAACAGGTCCCACGCGAAATCGATCCCACTTCCGCTGGCGAATATCTTGCCTGGTTCAGTGTACCGGCGCCACGCACGATTTATCGCGGGATCGCAAACTTGCCGCCGGGTCATAGTTTGCGCATCGACGCGGAGGGCCGCGTTTCCTCGGGAGCGTGGTGGCATCTTCCTGCACCCACGCGCCCCGGACAAATAGCGGGCAACTATCACGATTTCGTTCACGGGCTCCGCGCTCAGTTGGAAGATTCGATTCGCGCGCATCGGGTGGCGGATGTGCCAGTCGGGGCATTTCTCTCAGGCGGAATGGACTCCACCGCCGTCGTCGGTCTAATGGCGCGGAGTGGCGCCACGCATCTAAAAACTTTTTCGTTGATCTTCGGAGAAGCGGGATTCTCCGAGCAAGCGAGTGCACGATTGGCCGCGCAGACGTTCGGCACCGAACATCACGAGGAACTGATCACCGGCGCACGCGTCGCGACGGATCTGCCGCGCATTCTCTGCAGCTACGATCAGCCGACGGGCGATGGTATCAACACATGGTACGCCAGTCAGACTGCACGCCAGGGCGGAGTCACCGTCGCGTTGTCGGGTCTGGGCGGCGACGAACTCTTCGGCGGCTATCCGTCCTTCAGCCAGCTGCCCAAACTGCAAAAACTGCTCCCGTGGTGGCGCGCGCTTCCTGCAAAATTGCGCGCCGCAATTGTCCGGCAATTGCAGGCGCGTGGAACTGTGCGTTCGCGCAAGCTTGCCGATTTTCTCACTCACGCGCGCGATTTGCATGAGCTCGCCTCGCTTCAGCGACGGGTGCTGCCGGAAGTCAGCCGGCTCTCGCTGCTCGCACCCGACGCCCGTGCCCAAGCGGAACGACTCGGCCCACATCATCCGATGCTCGAAGATTTCGCCGCCGAACTCATCGGAGCGAGTCCGTTTCAAATTATCAGCGCGTGGGAATTGCGCACGTACATGACGGACGTCCTGCTGCGCGATAGCGATGTGATGAGCATGGCGCACTCGTTGGAATTGCGCGTACCTTTCGTCGATCGCGTGCTGCTCGAATGGCTGTGGGCGCAGCCCGATCATTTCAAATACGATCCGCGCATCGGCAAACGTGCCCTCGCCGACGCCACCGCCGATCTCGTTCCCGCCGCCATCCGCAATCGCCGCAAGCAGGGCTTTACCCTGCCCTTCGCCCTGTGGATGCGCAGCGAGCTGCGCCCGTTCATTGAGGACAGTTTCTCGGACGCCTCATTGAGCGCGTGTCCCTGGCTTCAAGCTGATGCCGTCCGGAAAGTGTGGGATGATTTCAAAACCAAGGGCGACACCCGCGCCTGGTCGCGGGTGTGGACGCTGGCGGTGCTCATCGCTTTCGCGAATCGGAAGGAGACGGTATGATTGGCCCACGAAACACACGAAATGGCACGAAAAGATCAGAGGAATTTCGATCTTCTCGAACCGCCAGCAGGTGGTTTTTCTCCCCTCTAGGAGCGGCTTTATGCCGCGATTCGTGCGCGTTGCCACGTTCGTATCGCGGCATAAAGCCGCTCCTACAGTCGGAAGCAGCAACCGACGCATGAAGTATCTTCTCCTCTCGCCCGAACTATTTCTCGCCGACGGTGGCATCGCGCGGATCATGCGGATTTATTTAAAGGCGTTGTGCGAAGGTGGCGGCGCTGACGACGAAGTATATTCGCTCGTGCTAACTGATCCGCCCGGCGGCGATCCGCGGCTGGAACATTACTCCAATCGCCAGCTCAAACACCACCACGGTTGTGCCGGGAGTAAATTTGAGTTCATCACACAAGCCGTCCGCATCGGGCGCCACGTCGATGTTTTGATCTGCGGACATCTACATCACCTCGCGATCGCGCGCCTCGCGCAGGTTTTCAATCCGAAGCTGCGGTACTATCTTGTCGCCCACGGCATCGAAGTGTGGCGACCCTACAGTCGCATGGAACGCAGCGCCCTCTCGCGTGCTCATCGCATCTTCGCGGTGAGCGAATACACCCGCACCCAAATCCGGCGTTTTTTTCCAGATCTGCCACCGACCCAACTCACGATCGTACCGAATGCGCTCGATCCTTATTTCGCAGTGCAATCCCGCGCTCCATTCACTGGTTCGCCAATCATTGGGCCTCGTATTCTCACAGTTTCGCGACTGACGGCGGCCGACAACTACAAGGGCGTTGATACCCTGATCGAAGCGATGCCGTTGATCCTCCACGAATATCCGCTCGCGAGACTGTGCGTGGTCGGCACAGGCGACGACCTTTCCCGCCTGCGCTCACTTGCCTCCAAAATGAACGTCGAACGTGCGGTTGATTTCACCGGCGCGGTCAACGACGCGACCCTGAAAGCGGAATACGAGACCTGCAATCTGTTCGCCTTGCCCAGCCGCAAAGAGGGATTCGGCCTCGTTTACCTCGAGGCTATGACGAAGGGCAAACCCTGCATTGGAGCCCGCGCCGGCGGCGTTCCCGAGGTCATCAACGAAGACGTCGGGCAGCTGATCGAATACGGCAATATTCCCGAGCTCGCCGCGGCGGTATCCGATCTTGTGCGCCATCCCCGCGATTCGGAGATTGTGCGCCGCCACGCCTCCGCTTTTGATTTCACTGCATTCAAACAGCGCCTCGCCGCCGCCCTGAACTGAACGATGTCCCAAGCTGAAATCCCCGAACTCGTGCTGGAAGCTGGCCGTTCGAACCAACACTACTGGGCCGACCTTTGGCGCTATCGGGACCTTCTCGGGTTTTTGACGTGGCGGGATTTAGTTGTTCGCTACAAACAAACTTTCGTCGGCGTCGCGTGGGCTTTGTTGCAACCGCTGCTCACCATGGCGGTGTTTGTCTTATTTGGCAGCTTGCTCGGGGTTCCGACCAACGGCGTCCCACGGGCCGTGATGGTTTTTTCCGCGCTGTTGCCGTGGCAGTTTTTTTCCGCGGCGCTGAGTGCGTGCAGCGGCAGCCTCGTCAACAGCAGCAACCTGATTTCGAAAGTCTATTTTCCGAGGCTAATCGTGCCACTGAGCGCGATTCTCGTAAGCTTCGTCGACTTTCTTGTGTCCGCTTTATTTCTGGCAGCATTGATGGCTTGGTATCACGTGGCTCCAGACAGTCGAGTGTTCGCATTACCACTCTTTACGTTGCTGGCGTTCACCTGCGCGTTGGGTGCTGGACTCTGGCTGACTGCGGTCATGGTGCGTTATCGCGACTTCCGTATCGTCCTTCCGTTCATTCTGCAATTTGGAGCGTACGTTTCACCGATCGCATTCAACAGCAGCCTCGTACCGGAAAAATGGCGTCTGCTGTACAGTATCAACCCGATGGTGTCAGTCATCGATGGCTTCCGGTGGAGCCTGCTTGGCGGCAATGAGCCGCTCAACGTGACCGCGTTGGCGATGTCGACCGTGTTCGGAGCGGGGTTACTTTTTTCAGGCGTGGCTTATTTCCGAAAAACCGAGCGCTCGTTCGCCGACGTCATTTAATCCCAGCCATGTCCTCTCCGATCATCGCCGTGGAAAATCTGGGCAAGTGTTACGCGCTCCGGACCGCCAACGTTCAGTCTGGGTTACTGCGCGACACGCTGGGCGACGCCTTGCGCAATCCACTTCAGGCCATGCGCCGCGCAGCAACCAGCGCTCTCTCGAAGGGCGACGATTTTTGGGCGGTACGCGAACTGTCATTCGAAGTTCGTTCGGGGGAAGTGGTCGGCATCATCGGGCGAAACGGCGCCGGAAAATCCACCCTGCTCAAAATGCTTTCCCGCATTACCGATCCCACGGCCGGCCGTATCCGTTTGCGCGGGCGCGTCGCATCCCTGCTCGAAGTGGGCACGGGATTTCACCCCGACCTGAGCGGCCGGGAGAACATTTTCCTAAACGGCGCAATTCTTGGCATGACGCGCGTTGAGATCCGCCGGCGGCTCGACGAGATTGTTGCCTTCGCTGAGGTTGAAAAATTTCTCGATACTCCCGTCAAGCGCTACTCCAGTGGCATGTATGTGCGGCTCGCCTTTGCGGTGGCTGCTCACCTTGATCCTGAAATTCTCATCATCGACGAAGTGCTGGCCGTCGGCGACGCCTCGTTTCAACGGAAATGCCTGGACAAGTTGCAAAGCGCGACCCGCGACGACGGTCGCACGGTGCTCTTTGTCAGCCACAATCTCGCAAGCGTCCGGCAGCTTTGTTCCCGCACTCTGGTCCTGCAGGCTGGCCGGCTCGTCTGCGACGCCAGCCCGGTGGAGGCGATTGCCCACTATATGAAACTGATGCCGCGAAGCGGGACTGGCACGGCGGGTTACCGCCATGTGGCCGGTGACAGGCGGGCCGAAATCAAATCAATCAGGCTGAACAGCGCCGGCGGCCCCGAACCCATTTATGCCATCTTTGAATCGATCAAGATCGACATCGACTTCGCGGCAAAATCCGACGCCGGTGCACTGGAATTTTTCCTTTTGATCTATAGTGAAGATGGCGAGTGCCTCGCTTCGAGCTTCCAACGCGACACGGGGGATTTCCACCGTCCCGGCGGGGAAACGGGAACGATCAGCGTCGCCTTCAAAAACACTTTTCTGCCCGGTCGATACTTGGTCTCGGCAGGAATATTCGACCGCTCTCGACAGTTTCTCGACTGGGTTGAGTTCGCCGAGGGTTTCCAAGTCGAATCCAGTTTCGTCGATGGTCGTGCATTCGACAATCGCCTCGGGCGCATTTCAATTTTACCGGAGTGGTCGACATGACTTCATCAAAGCCCGGCATTCTCAGTCAGTTGATCGGTCGCGCCGATCGTTGGCTGGACGAACAACGTTGCAAAACGTTGAAACACCGGTTCGCCGCATGCGGGGATGGTGTTTCGATTCAGCTGCCAGTCGTCATCAATCATCCCGATCACTTGCGCGTGGGCGCACGCGTATCGATTAATGCGTTTGTGCACATCTGGGCTCTCGGTGGCGTCACCATCGGCGACGACACATTGATCGCGAGCCATGTCGCAATCACCGCACTCACTCACGATCCACGTGCCACACTGTTTTCCGCGAGTACGCAGTCCCGTCCTATCGTAATTGGAAAGAATGTATGGATCGGTACGCATGCAGCTATTCTCCCCGGGGTCACCATCGGCGACGGAGCAATCATCGGAGCGGGTGCAGTGGTGACACGGGATGTCGCCCCGGGAACCGTGGTGGTGGGTGTGCCCGCGGCGCCGCGCCGATGATTTTGATTCAAGCATCATAGAAAAAGTTTGTCTGTTTCGCCTCCACTTCTGCTTACCCGGCTTCCACCGCCCCCTGCCGGGCGGACCGGTTGGCCTTGGCAAACGGAGACTACACTTCCCCCCGACTGGGCTTCGATCAACTGGCCGCGGATTACGGTAGTGATGCCCAGTTACCAACAGGCGGCGTTTGTGGAGGAAGGAATTCGTTCCGTGCTACTGCAAAATTATCCCAACCTGGAATTCCTCGTGAACGACGGTGGATCTACCGATGGCTCAGCGGAGATCATCGCCCGCTATGCCCCGTTTTTCGCCCACTCTCAATCGGCGCGCGATCACGGGCAGGGCGATGCCATCAACCAGGGATTTGACCGTGCCACGGGCGACATCGTCGGCTGGTTGAACAGTGACGATTTCTACCTGCCGGGAGCCTTGTTCGCGGTCGCCCGCGAATTTCTTCGTGAGCAAGCGGACCTGGTGTACGGCGACGCGCTGAATTTTTTCGAAGAAGATAAAGCGCTGCAATACTGGCAGGGATACTGGATCAATCGCGGCTTCCTGCAATTTGGCGGATTATTTTCCTCCCATGCGATTTTCTGGCGGCGCGCGATCCATGTGCGGTTGTGGGATGAACTCCACTGCAATGTCGATGGCGAGCTCTGGCAACGGCTCGTTCCCGGCCGACGACTGCGATACCTGCCGCTCCCGCTCGGCGTTTGCCGCGTGCACGGGGAATCCAAGAGCAACGCCGAGCGATGGCGCCAAAAATGGCGTGAAGACGATGAACGCATCTGGGCACGCCATGGGCGTCCCACCCAAAGCCGGATTTTTCGCCGGTGGTTCAACTACAGCCAGGAAATCTTCAAGTGGTTTACCCGCCGTCAAAACCGGCCAGCCAAACAAGCCGTGATTTCCTCCTGCCAGTGGCCTGTCCGAACCTGGCGCGGTTCGCCGCCATGAGCAGTCCATCCAAACCCACGCTCGCACTCTGCATCCCTGCTTACAACGCGAAGGGATTTCTCGGCCGCCTACTCGAATCCGCCCGCCGTCAAAGCGTGCCATTCGATGAAATTTGGGTATACGATGACGCCAGCACGGATGGTACCGCCGACCTGGCGCGACAGCTGGGAGCTCAAGTCGTGCGCGGCGAAGAAAATGCCGGCTGTTCCCATGGGAAAAATATTGTCGCCAACCGATGCGCCAGCACCTGGCTGCATTTTCACGATGCCGATGATGCGCTTGAACCCAATTTTGTCGCAACCGCCCGCCGGTGGATGCTTCGCGATGATGCCCCGGATGTGATTTTTTTCAACTATCGCACGCTCGAAGACGGAACGGAGCGCCTGCTTGGTGTCCGCGAGTTTGACGGCGCGGCACTTCGGACCGACGCGCTCGCCTACTGCCTCGCCGAACAAATCAATCCGTTTTGCGGTCTCTATCGTCGCGAACCATTTCTTGAAGCTGGCGGATGGGATGAAGATTACCGAATTCTTCAAAGTGAAGATCAGGCAGGCCACCTTCGACTCGCTCTCGCCGGCCTGCGCTTCGACGCCGATCCCACCTTTACCGTCATCAACTACATCAGGGCCGGTTCGATGACGACCGGCAATCTCGCCGGCGCACAGCGCTCCACGTATCACGTGCTGGCAAAAGCCGCCGCCGCCGCGCCCGCTCGCTACCGGGAGATCATCGCGCGCCGGTTATGGAGCACAGCGGGCCTGTCGGCCGCCTACAACGATTGGGAAAACGCCGACCGTGCCGCGGTTCTCGCGCTTCAAATCGCTCCCACGTCGAAAATTCCGGGGGGCTGGTTGATGCGGGTCGGAGCCCGCCATTTCCCGAGGACAACCTTACGCCTGCGTGAAAGATTCATTCGCTGGCTCCGCCCCGCGGCTCGCGCCAGTGACGTCTATCATCGCCCACCAAACATCAAAGCCGGCACGTGACTGCTCCACTGATTTCAGTATTAATGCCGTGCTACAATGTCGCTCCGTGGCTGGAGGCCGCGGTAAATTCGGTGCGCCAGCAAACTTGGCGGCGTTTTGAAATGATTTTGGTTAACGACGGTTCGACCGACGAAACCGCTGCTGTCGCGACTCGACTGGCCGGGCCGGACCTCAAGTTGTTAAGCCAATCCAATCGTGGTCAGTGCTCCGCTTTCAATCTCGCCTTCCAGCACGCCCAAGGCGATTTCATCGAATACCTGGACGCCGATGATCTGCTGCATCCGAAAAAATTTGGAGCTCAGCTCGCACGACTCGTCGCTGAACCACCTGGCTGCATCGCCTCAGGTGCTTGGGCTCGGTTCCACCGGAATCCGGTCGAGGCGGTATTTGCTCCCGAACCGGTGTGGCGCGATCTATCCCCCGTGGAATGGCTGGTCAGTTCCTGGAGCGGGGGTGGCATGATGCATGGTGCCGCCTGGCTCGTGCCCCGTTCGGTGGCTCAGGCCGCGGGTCCTTGGGACGAACGACTGACTTTGATCAACGATTTCGATTTCTTCAGCCGTCTGCTGCTGGCCGGAAAGCGTGTCGTGTTTTGTGCAGAGGCACTCAGCTACTATCGCTCGGGACTGGCGGGGAGCCTCAGCGGCCGGACCAGCCGGCAATCGTGGGAATCAGCCTTTCTCTCCACCGAACTCGGCACGCGCACTCTTCTTGCCTGTGAAGACAGTCCTCGTACGCGTCAGGCAGCGGCGATCAACTGGCAGCGCCTCGTCTATTCGGCCTATCCGTTTGCGCCGGACCTCGTGCGGATGGCAGAACAACAAATTCGGCAGCTTGGCGGTTGTCATCTCGACATCGGCGGCGGCCGGGTTTTTCAGGCGCTGCGTCGAGTGCTTGGCTGGAAAATTGCCCGTCGTGCGCAAATAACGGGACGCCAGATTTTTCACCGCAAATCCCCATGATTGCTGTCGTCTCATCCACCATTGCCCCGAGCCCAACACCGAGCCACGACGGTGCCCGCACCACTCTCGCGCCTGAAGTTCGTCTCGCACACACGCAGGGAACCGTCGCTTCACTCGTCACACTTGGCGCGAAGGAGATATTTATCGCCGATAATTCCCCGGGAGACTGGGTTCGAGACCGCACCGCAGAACTCGCTCCCGCGCGACTTTTGCATTTCAACCAGCCCCCCGTGCGAAACAAAGGCATCGGGGAGATGTGGCTGCTATTGAGCATGCTTGAGTTTTTACCTCAACACGAACCCATCATGAAAATTTCCGGACGATACCGGGTTGGTCCGAATACCGAATTAAAACTCCGGAAAGATGATGACGTGGCAGGAAAGATCTATCGCCATGCAAGGCTGCAGACGCTTTCAACCCGGTGTTATTTGATTCGCAACCGGGCGGTCGCCCAACGCCTGTGGGACCGCACCGTTGATGAAATCTATGCCGATGCGGCCCGGATTCGCGGGCCGCGTTCCTTGTGGAGGATTGTGCAAAATTCGCTGCGGCCCGCTCACGATCACCTGCGATATGGAGATCCGGCGATCGCCGTGGAAACCGCCATCCACCGCGCCATTCGCTATCTTCCGTTGCGGCTCAACGCGGTGGACAATCTGGATGTGGAAGGAATTCTCGGCAGCTGGACCAACCCGGCGGTAAAAGAATAGTCCTCGTCGCCTGATGCGTATTTTCCTCAGCTGCCAGCAAGCTCTCCGGCGTCACGCGGTGCCGGCCTATGCATTTTGGGAATTCTATTTCAAACAGGGACTGATGGAGGCGGGCCACGAGATGATTGAGACACCCGGTGTCGACTGGGCGGAAGGTTTGACCGATTTAACTACCTCTGGGCGGCAAAAATGGCTCGATGCGACATGGACCCGTACGGTGGCGTTCATCAAGAATGAACACACTCGAAAGCCCGTGGACCTTTTTCTTTCCTACCTGTTTCCCAACCAGGTGGAATCCGGTGCAGTCACTGCCATTCGGGCCTTGGGGATTCCGTGCGTGAATTTTTTCTGCGACAATATCCGCGAATTCTCGCGAGTGCCCGATAACTATCGTGATTTCGATTTGCATTGGGTGCCGGAAGCGGACGCCCGCGAACTCTACACCAGGGCGAAACTGCCATTCGTTTACGCACCCATGCCAGTGTGGGTGCCGCCTGCTTTGCGGACGACCCGTGATGCCGGAAATTCCGATGTCGTTTTTATCGGATCTCACGATCCACTAAGGGAAGATCTTCTAGGCGAAGCGGTTTCCCGGGGACTAAAACTCAAGCTTCACGGGGACGGCTGGCGAACAAACGGTTCTACGAGGACAGAGATCCCGCGGTCGGTAAGCCGCACCATCGCAAATCAATTCTCATTTCTACGCAATCATGGGCTCCGGGGTTTTGTCATGCGTGCAACTTACAAGCTTCATCGTCACAGGCCGGCGGACTGGATTGAGACTTGCTGGCAACCCGCTCTAAGCGGCGAAGACTATTTCCGCACGTTGCGGGAAAGCGGGGTTGTCCTCGGCATCAACCGTTATCCCAGTTTCCGTCATTCGTTCTCCCGGCCCGGACGTTATTCGCGGCTCCGCGATATCGAGGCGCCGATGCTCGGTGCGTGTTATCTCACCGAATGGGCGCCTGGAATCGAAGATCTCTATGAACCGGGTGTCGAAATTGAAATTTTTCGCGACGCGGCGGAGTTGGTTGAAAAATCTGCCCGACTTCACGCGGATCCGGTCCGACGAATAGGGCTGAGGAAACTCGCTCAACGCCGCGCGCTCAATGACCATTCCATTTCGCGCAGCCTCTCGCGCATCACGTCCCAACTCGGGATCGGACGATGAGCGAAGCCCGGACCACCAATCTCGCGTTGGAGGGAATCAGGGGAATTGCCTGCATCCTGGTAGCTTTGGGTCATACCCTTTACCTGACTCACCTGGATCCCACCACGAATCTCCCCGAATGGCTTCGTTACTGTGAAGCCGGCCACAGCGCCGTCCTGATTTTCTTTGTGCTTTCCGGTTACCTCATCGGTTGGACGAATTCCGGCGATTCAACGCCAGGCAGCCGCCGCGCATATTTGCGACGGCGTTTCATCCGCCTCGCGCCGATTTACTATATCGCACTGGCTCTGACGACGATCATGATTCTCGTCCGGGGCGATTTCGGACAGAAGCGGGCCATCGTCGCGACGTTCGCCGGTGTGCAGAATTTTAATGACTATTTCGGCTGGCACCTGCCGCCACCCTCGACCAACGGCCCACTGTGGAGTCTGAACTATGAATTGCTGTACTACGCAATGTTCATCCCCCTGTGGCATTTTCGACCTCGTTTATTTTTTGTTTTTGCGCCGGCTCTTGGCGCTACTCTCCTTGCGTGGTTCACCCCGCAGTTCATGCCGCTTTTCATCGGAAGCTACGCATGCGGCTGGCTTTTTTGGGCGGCGGGTTGGTGGCTCGCCCGCCAGCCTGCCCTCGACACCGAAAATAGGGCTCCCGTTCTCACCTGGCTTTTGTTGGTCGTCGCCGGCCATAACATCGGCGGGCTGATGCGCATTCTTAATGCTCTGCACCTTCACAGCGAAGATGCGGGCATGGTTACGTTGGCGGACCTTGCGCAATTTCCTGTCATCATCCTTCTTCTCGCCGCGGTGGCGCGCAGACAGCTGCCTTTTGCGCGCAGCCTCTCCGTATTTGCCTGGTTGATTTGCATCATACCCCTGGGTGGCATGCTCTGGACGGGAAAGCTCTGGACTCATCCCGGATGGATGGTAGGTGGCGCAACCCTGATACTCGCAATTTTTTCAGCGGGGTTAAGAAACAATTCCTGGCTGCAAAAATTCGACGGGGTGGGCCGCATATCCTACGCTTTCTACGTCGTTCATTTTCCGCTGCTCTTTCTCGTGCAGCTTATCCCGTCATCAAGAGGCACGATTCCGTCCTATTTGTTTCGCATCGCGGTGTGGGCGGTGTTGTCCGTCACACTTTCCTGGTATCTTGAGCGACGGTTCCAGCCGTGGATCAAATCGCGACTGCGCGCTCCTGGAATCTTCTAGATGAGCCGCCTCTGCCTTAACTATCGTAAAAAGCCCGAAACGAACCGCTGGCTGCCGGGCGATCGTTTTGTCCGGCCGGCAATCCGGCGGTTGATGCGCGGAGTTCCGCGAGCGGGCGGCCTCGACAAAGTTTTTATCAACCTCTGCCTTGGCCTCGATCGACTGGGGATCTCTTACAAGGTAAACCTACCTTATAAAAAACTCCTGCCATCCGATCGGGTTGCCGTGCTCGGGCTCGGGCGACATTGCCTCGACGGATACAAGCAACCGAACCCGATCGTCGCAGGCATCGGGTTGATGACTCACCCGTCGGAATGGCCCACGCTCTGCGGGGACTACCCCGTCGCTCGCTACCTTCAACATAGCGCATGGTGCGATGTGGTTTACCGTCCCTATTTCGGCGACCGCTGCGCGATCTGGCCGGTGGGGATCGATACGCAACGATGGACTCCCGCGGAGCACGTAACCAAGACCACGGATTTCCTGCTCTACGATAAAATTCATTGGAATCGGGAGGGACGACAAACCGAACTCGTCGATCCGATCCGCGCATCACTCGAACGCGCTGGTTTTACCCATGAGACCCTGCGCTACGGCTCGTACGAACCCAGCGCATTCCAGTCCACGCTTCACCGCTGCCGCGCAATGATTTTTCTCTCCGCCCATGAGAGCCAGGGTATCGCTGCCGAGGAAGCCATGGCCAGCGGAGTGCCACTCTTCGCCTGGGAACCTGGCTTCGTCGAAGACCCCGAACGTTTCAAATGGGGCCAGCCCGTGATCCCCGCGACGTCCATGCCCTATTTTGACGATCGCTGCGGAATGAAGTTCAAAAACGCCTCCGAATTTGAAGCGCGACTGCCTTTCTTCATCGATCAATTGCGGTCGGGAAAATTTGCTCCCCGGGATTACATTCAGGAAAATCTTACCCTCGAGAAATGCGCCCGACACTTCGTCGAAATTGTCGACTCGGCTCAAACCGGAATTCCGCCTCTTTCCTGACCGACTGCCTCAGCGAATGCCGCCCGTTACCCTTCAGATCAGCCTCGCCCCCTCGGACCACCGTCTGGCGCAGGAAATCCTGCCGCACCAAATCCGAACGTGGCGCGGTCAGGTCTCCGAAATACTCATCACGGTCGATCTGCATCGCAGCGCGGGGCGCTTTGCCGACGATTGGAAGGCGGGGCGGGAAAGCATTCTCGCCCTCGCAAATTCCATCGCGGGCGCACGGGTCGTCGAAGTGAACTATGCTCCCGAAGCAGCCCGGGCCGTCTCACGGGAATTTTTCGGCGGCCGTCGCATTCCCGCCAAGGATCATCGTGGCGGACCGTATTATTCATATTTTTTCGGCCTCCACGCCGCGAGCCACCCGCACGTATTGCATTGCGACGCGGACATGATGTTTGGAGGAAGATCAAGCACATGGCTCGCCGAAGCCTGCGGCTTATTGGAAAGAGAAAGCGACCTGCTGATAACCGCTCCGCTGCCCGGCCCGCCTGCTCCCGACGGCAAGCTCACGGAATTGAAAGGCACCCGGCTGACCGGCCCGGGTATCGCGTATCATTTTCATGAAATGAGCAGCCGTGTTTTTCTGCTCGACCGAAACCGTTTTGCTTCACGCATCGGCGCACTTTCGCCAGAACTCGCCCCCGTGCGCGGTCTGGTGCTCGCTCTTTTGGAGGGGAATACACCGCGCGAACTTCCCGAGCGTCTGCTGACAAAAGCCATGGCCCGAAACCAATTGGGGCGAGTGGATTTTCTCGGCGCCAGCCCGGGGATGTGGAGCCTTCACCCTCCATATCGCTGCGCGGATTTCTACAATAAACTGCGCGACCTGATCAGACGCGTGGAAACAAATGATATGCCGGATGAACAGCTTGGCTTCCACGACGTGGCCGACAGTCTGGTCGATTGGAGCGAAGCCAAAGTGCGGATGAGTCAGAGGCGCTGGTGGAAACGACTTGGCGCACGTCTTCGCCCATGAGTCGGATTCTCATCATCAGCTCGGGCAGTCCCTGCCGCAATCCCCGTCCTTTGAAGGAAGCGGAAACTCTGGGGCGCGCCGCCCACGACGTGACCCTGCTTTCTGTCAGCGAATCCCCTGCGCTCGATGCCATGGAGCGGGAACTTCTCAAGGGTGCTTCGTTTCGCCAAGAATCGGTGGAAAACAGCGTTGGGGGCTTCGCCCGCACATTCCAACGCATGCGCCAGCGAATCGCACGGCAGATGACGTCCGCTGGTTTTCCTTCGCTCCACGCGCTGGGCCACGTGGATCATTTGCGGCGGCGTGCCATCGATCTCCCCGCCGATCTGACCATCGTTCACAATGAAATCCCATTTTGGATCGGCTGTGACCTGCTGGATCGCGGCCGGCGGGTCGCCGCCGACTTTGAAGACTGGCATTCGGAAGATCTTTTGCCCGATGCGCGTCGCAGCCGTCCCCTCGAACCTCTGCGCAAACTCGAACGTCGATTGCTGCTGGAAAGCTCTTACACCTCGACGACCTCCGCGGCATTGAGTGCCGCGCTCGCCTCCCGCCACGGTGCTCCTGCACCGCATGTGCTGACCAATTCATTTCCCCTGCAGTCCGATCCTCGCTCGGGACCACCAGCAACGCCTCCCGTTTTTTTCTGGTTCTCTCAGACACTCGGTCCTGGACGCGGTTTGGAGTCTTTTTGCGACGCTTGGATTCGAACCAAACAGCCGAGCCGGCTGGCGCTGGTGGGTGCACCCACCGGGAATTTCGATCGTCAGCTTCGAGCGCGACTACCCGCGGAATTCGCGGAACGCGTTTCGTTTTTTCCGCTGGTTCCACCCGACCGGCTGCCGACGCTCATTGCGCAGTACGACATCGGTCTCGCCCTGGAAGAATCGCGGATCGTCAACCGCGACCTCACGATCACCAATAAAATCCTCCAATACTTCAACGCCGGCCTGGCGGTAGTTGCCACTCCTACCGCAGGACAATCCGAAGTACTGGCGAATGCGCCGGGTGCGGGCCGGTTAATCGATTTCGCCTCCTCTCCCGCCGGTGCTGCGGCGGCCCTCGACCTATTTCTTGGCGACTCCGCCGCCGTTGCTACCGCCCAGCGTGAGGCTCGCGCCGCGGCTGAAAAAATCTATTGTTGGGAACGCGAAGGTCCGCGACTCGTCGCCCTCGTCGCCAAAGCGCTATCCGTTCCGCCAACATGAAGGAATTCCTTCGCACCACACTTCGGACCATCGCGACCTGCTATCTCCGAATCCGCTCCCGCCCCTATCTCATCGACCCGGTCGATCCCTGCGTGATCATTTCGCCCCACCAGGACGACGAGACGTTTGGTTGCGCCGGTCTGATCCACCATTTTCGCATGGCGGAGCGACGCGTTGAAATCATCTACCTCACCGATGGGGCGGCGTCACATCCCGGCCACCCCACGCTGAAGCCGGCCGACGTCGCTCAACTCCGCCGTCGTGAAGCCATCGCCGCGATGACACTCCTCAATGTTTCCGAGGAGTCGCTTCATTTCATGGATGCGCCCGACGGGACCCTCTCTCATTTATTGCCAGCCGAAACCTTCACGCTGCTCGACCGTCTGGCCACGTTGCTCGCAAAGCTTCAACCCGCTGAACTTTTTATTCCCTGCGAGAAGGACAGCAGCTCAGAGCACGAAGCGGCGTTTCATCTTGTTTCCCAGGCGTTGGTGAAAAGGAATCTTGCGCCACACGTATTGCAGTATCCGGTCTGGGCGCGCTGGCGACCCCAACGCCTGTTCAAAATCGGCGCGAAAAGCCGTCGTGTGTGGAGACATTCTTTCGATCAAAGTTCGTCGCTCAAACGCACCGCCGTCGCTTGCTACGCGTCGCAAACCCAACCGCTTCCGCCGTGGAAAGACGCCGTCCTGCCGCGCGGGTTTGCCGATTGTTTTGCGACGTCGGAGGAATATTTTTTCGAATCATGATCCTGTTTCGCCGTTCGTCATGAAAAAAATCCTCCGCGGCATTATCCGACGTTTTTTCGGCGCAACCCGTGGCTTTGGCCATCCCGTTTCCGCCGCGGCTTTTGACTCGGAATTCCATTCCGGGCACTGGCAATTACTGGATTCTTCAGATGAAAATTCCCGGTACGCGACGCTGCTTTCGCTTATTCGAACCTACGGTGTTCGCAAACCCATCCTGCTCGACGCCGGTTGTGGCAGTGGCCGGCTAGCGCAGAGTTTTCATCCTGGGGAACTCAGCCTTTATCACGGCGTGGATCTATCCAATGAGGCGATCCGTCACGCGCGTGTTTCAGCCCTCGCTGGCGCCGAATTTCAACAAGACGATCTGGAAACGTGGACAACGTCCGCCCGTTACGACGTGATCGTGATCAACGAAGTCATGGGCTATTTTCACGATCCCCGCGCCACGCTGGCGCGACTGTCCACTTTTCTCGAGCCGAACGGCATTTTGATCGTTTCGCTCTACCGCTGGGGCAACGCGCCAGCAATCTGGAAACGCGTGAGTCCGCGGTTCCACACCGTGCACGCTGGCGTCACGGCAAATGCCGCGGGCGACAAAGTGTGGGACATCAGGGTTCTTCGTCCCCGCACCTGAAACGACCGGCCTCGTCATTGAAGAAACTTCTCATCATCTCCCCTCACTTCCCGCCGCTCAACGCGCCGGATATGCAGCGCATTCGGATGAGCCTGCCGTATTACCGCGCCAATGGCTGGGAGCCGGTCGTGCTCACACTCGAAGATCGATTTCAAGACGGCGTCCGCGAGCCCGAGCTGCTTGAAACCGTGCCCTCCGACGTTCGGATCATAAGAATTCCCGCGATCCGTGTCAGCACAGCCCGTCGTTTTGGTTTGGGGAATGTCGGGCTCCGTGCCCTGCCCTCATTGCTTAAACACGGGACCCGCCTGCTGCGCTCGGAGAAATTCGATCTGATTTTTTTCTCCAACACCCAGTTCGTCACCTTTCCCCTCGGCCGCTTGTGGAAGAGTTGGTTCGGAGTTCCCTACGTCATCGACATCCAGGACCCCTGGCGCACGGACTACTACGAACGCAAAAACTCGCGCGATCCACCGGGAGGATGGAAATATCAATTCGCGCGGCTTCAGGCTTGGCTGCTTGAGGAATGGACCTATCGACGCGTCAACGGTGTGATCAGTGTTTCGCCCAGCTATTTGGACGAGCTCGGAAGCCGTTATAACTTTTTTTCCTCTATTCCGGCTGAAGTCATCCGTTTCGGTGCGAGCCGGGAGGATTTTGTCCACGTTGCAAAACAAGAACTCGCCCGTCCGCTGTTCGATCGCTCGCACGGCGAGATTCATTTGCTCTACACGGGAGCTTCCGGACCAGTGATGCCACATTCGCTGACAGTTCTTTTTGATGGATTGCGTCGTTATCGGGAAAAGTTTCCAGAAAAGGCGAATCTGCTGCGTTTCCATTTTGTGGGCACAAGCTACGTGGCACCTGGTTCCGGCCAGCCTTCTGTTCTGCCAGTCGCGGAAGCCTGCGGCGTCGTCGATCTCGTGCGCGAAATCCCCCACCGCATCGGCCATCTCGAAGCATTACGCTGGCAGCAACAGGCAGACGTACTCCTTCTTCCCGGATCCAGCGACCTCGCCTACTCACCATCCAAATTATATCCATATTTTCTCACCGGGCGCCCGATCCTGGGTTTGGTTTTTCGCAACAGCGTGATGGAAAACCTGCTCGATGAACTGGGCTGCCCGTTTGTCATTCGCTTCGCCGACCACGGACTAAAGGACGAAGCCTACGATAGACTCGCATTCATTTTCGACCTCGCGATTGCAAAGTTCCCGCCGGGCTCACGTCCTCCGCGGAATGAGGAGCTATTCCGCGAAAAGTATCTCGCTGAGGAACTCACGCGCCGGCAATGTGAGCTTTTCGCGCGTGCAGTCAGTGCCGCATCCACTGTCGGCGTTCATTTAGACCGCACGGTCGTATAGAACCAGAGCCAACTGTTCCATGAGCGATCCCATCCAACGCGCCGATACATCAACCGCTGAGGAGACCTATGCGTTGCTCGGCGGAGACAATGCCCGACGCGGGAAAACTCTTTTCAATACCGGTCTGGCGTTACTCGCAGGCGCATTGGCGTACCTTGCCTTCCATGCGCAGGTGTATGAAAACCTGCATCTTTACCAGGGCCTCACGATTTTCACGCTGTCGTTTATTCCGGGTTTACTCTGGGCAAAATCCGGCGGATCACGATTTCCGGTCTTCGAACCAATCATGCTGCTGTGCGCGAACGCCTACGCGATTCCGCTTCTGAACGGACACGAACAGCTCCTGCAATATCATCCCGACGTCATCACCAAAGCGGGTTGGGCGGTGATCCTTTATCAAGTCACCGCAATTGCCGTCTACCAAGTCACGCGTGGCCGGCCGGGTGAAGGTTCGTTCTGGAACCAGGAAATTCTCGGACAGCAGGTGGAGCAATTTGTGATCTACGGCTTGGTGCTTTCCAGCACCTACGTCGGCATCTCCACCTTCACCCACTGGATCCCATCGGAGCTGGAAAGCATCTTGCGGGCAGCATTTTTTGGAGTGGGAATCCTATGCACGTTCATCAGCTGCCAGCGCTGGGGTCGCGGTGAACTCACGGAATCGGACAAGGCGGTCATTATCTGCGCGCTCGTGCCGCAGATGATTTTCCAGACCATCGGCCTGCTGCTCATCGACACCCTGTCCCTGCTCGGCATCGCCCTGCTAGGCTATCTTTCAGGTGGCAAACGCATCCCTTGGATCGTGATCATCAGTGCTTTCTCCCTGCTGGCCATTCTGCACAATGGAAAAAGCCAGATGCGGCAGAAATATTGGGAGTACCAAACTCCGCTCCCCGGAATTTCCGAACTACCTGCCTTTTACAGCGAATGGATTGGTTACGGTCTGCAAACCTCACCTGATGACGGCGCGCATAAAATTTCCTCCGGACGCAAACTACTGGAACGCACTTCGCTAATCCATCTGCTGTGCCTCGTGATCAACTATTCGCCCGATCGCCAGCCTTTCCTGAATGGCGAAACCTATGGCTACGTTCTTCCGCAGCTGATTCCCCGCATATTTTGGTCGGGTAAACCTCGCTCGCACGTAGCCACCTACCGGCTCGCCGTTTACTATGGGCTGCAGGACGAGGACGCCACCAATGCCACCACCATTGCCTTCGGGATGCTAGCCGAAGCCTATGCAAATTTCGGAATGATTGGCGGCGTATTGCTCGGAACATTTTGGGGATTCAGTTTGAAAAAACTTCAGATCCTTTCCTGGCACAGTCCAATGTTCTCTCTCGCCGGCTTGATGATGATTCTCCTCACCGCATGGTCATTCGGCTCGGAATTGACGATGGCAGCATGGATCTCGTCTCTCTATCAGGCGATGATCGTGGTGCTCGGCATCCCGCTTATCCTGCGCAAGGTGTTTGGTTCGTAAACGCCCATGACCTCCCATCCCCGTCTTGCGATCGTGCTCTCGCACCCGGTGCAATATTACAGCCCGTGGTTCCGGTGGCTCCAGGCAAACACCTCGCTCTGTTTCAAGGTGTTTTATCTCTGGGAATTTGGCGTAACCGAAAAACGTGATCCCCGTTTCGCCGCGGCGTTCAAATGGGACGTCGATCTGCTTTCCGGCTACGAAAGCGAATTTGTACCGAATATCTCGGTCGCACCCGGCGCAGAATCTTTTCGCGGCTTCGACAATCCCGAACTCTGTGCCCGAATCGCCGCGTGGAATCCCGGCGCACTGTTACTTTTTGGCTACAATTACCTGTCTCATCAGCGCATCCTGTGGTGGGCGCGTTTTAACGGCGTACCGCTGATCTTTCGCGGTGATTCCCACTTTCTTGGCCGGGGTGCACCCTCGTTTGCGCGTCGGTTGCCGGTGGGTTTTTTATACCGGCAATTTGCCGCGGTCACTTACGTGGGCGCCGTCAATCGCGACTATTTTCGCACGTATGGCGTGCCGGACGACCGGTTGTTTCGCGCGCCCCATTCGGTCGACGCCGCGCGATTTCAAGCCGCGGAACCGCTGGCACGTATCGCCGCAGCAGCCCTTAAAACCGCGCTCGGACTGACTGGGAAACGCATCGTGCTTTTTGCCGGGAAATTTGAAACGGCGAAACAGCCGGTCGGGTTGCTCGAAGCATTCATCCAGGTGGCTTCCACCGATGATGCGCTCGTATTCGTCGGCGATGGCGCCGAAAAGGAACGCTTGAGGCAAATCGCCAGCGCAAATCCCGGGACCTGCGTTCGGTTCCTTCCCTTTGCCAACCAAACCGAAATGCCGAGCCGTTACCTGCTCGCGGATATTTTTGTGCTGCCTTCCCGCGGGCATTACGAAACGTGGGGCCTGGCGGTGAACGAAGCCATGCATCTCGGCGTCCCTTGTCTCGTCTCGGACTTGGTGGGCTGCCAGCGCGATCTCGTCCATCCTGGCGGAACGGGTTGGGTTTTTCAGCCGGACGATCCTGCGGCCCTTACGACAACCCTGCGGAACGCATTGAGTTCATCATCGGATGAACTTCGAAGGTTGGGTGATAATGCCAAAACACGAATTGCACAGTTCACTTATCGAGAAACCAGCGAAGGATTGCTGAGCGCCCTCGCAAGCACCGATGCAATCTAAGATTAAACGGCCTGAGTCTTTTCAGCAGGGCAGTGCTCTGGTGTGATCATGACGAGCGATTCGTTTTACTGATGCGTATCACCATCGTCAGCGGATTCTTTTTGCCGGTGCCTCCCATTAGCGGCGGAGCGACCGAAAAATCCTGGTACAACCTCGCCAGGCAATTCGCCGCTCGCGGGCATCAAGTGACTTTTTTTTCCCGTCGCTGGCCTGGTTTTCCCAACGAGGAATCCAACGACGGCATTCGCCACCTCCGCCTCCGTGGCTTCGATCATCAACGGCAATTGTGGCGCAATCTACTGCTCGACTTCATCTGGAGCTGGCGCGTTTTCTTCGCCCTACCCACGGCGGAAATCGTGGTGGTCCACACCGCCGCACTTCCTGCGTGGCTGGGACGGCTCAAACCTCGCGCCGGTCGCGTGGTGGTCATGACCGGTCGCATGCCGAAAGGACAATACCGACATTACCGGCATATCGCACGCGTGCTCGCCCCGAGCAGTTTCGTGCGCAACAAGGTGATCGCCGAAAACCCTTCGCTGGCAGCGGCCACCCGGGTCACCGGCTATCCAATCGATTGGCAGCTGATGAATCGCGGTAATACCCGGGAGAAATCAGATGACATTGTGGTGGGTTTCGTCGGCCGTCTGCATGAAGAAAAAGGCCTGCGTCTATTCGCCGAAGCGGTGCGTATTGTCAGTGAAACGTCTGGCTTGTCAGCGTGGCGCGTGTTGCTCTGCGGACCATCGGATGTTGCACGGGGCGGTTCAGGACCCGCGTTCCGCGAGGAAATTGTTGGAAAGATTTCCTCTGCGATCACCCCCAATCGCCTCACGGTGATGGAACCGCAGTTCAACGAACAATCCCTCGCGGAGATTTATCGGAGCATTGGAATCTTCTGCTATCCCAGTCTCGCCGAACGGGGGGAAACTTTCGGTGTGGCGGTCGCCGAGGCCATGGCCGCCGGCGCCGTGCCTGTGGTATCGCAGCTCGCCTGCTTCACCGATTTCGTTCATCACGAAAAAAACGGCTTGGTCTTCGATCACACTGCGACCGACGCCGCAGCCCAACTGGCCGCGACGATGATGCGAGTACTTCGCGACAAGACGCTTCGTACGGCCCTCGCACAATCGGCCGCTCGTGACGTACAAACTTACGATTATTCGCATTACGCAGATACACTCATCGCCGATTTCACGACCGTGGTCGCCCAAGCACATGCGTAGTGGCGGCCTCCGGCCTGCTGACTTTATCCACCGACTACCGGTCGTCAGCCAGTAGCTACTCACCTGAAAATCGCCCACATCGTTCCGAGTCTTGAAGAGCGTCACGGAGGTCCGTCGAAGTCCGTGCGCTCACTCGCTAACGCGCTCGCTCGTTCGGGTGAATCCATCAATCTTCTCACGACGTTGGAAAAGGGACAGGAGGTATCGAGCGCCGATGGCGATGCGGCGCAAATTTCGCCTTTTCCCCGCGTAACACCGCTCCGCCTTTGTCGTTCGCCCGGACTTCGCCGCCATTTACTTGCGGAGACTTACGACTGCATTCACCACCATGCGCTATGGTTGCTCACGTTGCGCTACGCGCATGAAGTCGCGCAAAACTCCCGCGTGCCACTCGTCATTTCCCCTCGAGGAATGATGAGCGGATGGGCGTACCAGCACCATCGGTGGCGAAAAGTAATCGCAAATCTGCTCGTGCATCCAGGCGCGTTTAAGACGGCTGCTGGCTGGCATGCGACGAGTCCCGAAGAAGCCGACGATATTCGCAAACTCGGCTTTACCCAACCGGTCTGCGTTTCCCCAAATGGCGTGGTATTGCCCACCCCGGCTGAACTTTCATCCGCGCGCGAAATCTGGCACGCGCTCTGTCCGGTTTCGCGCACACGGCCGGTCGCACTTTTCTATTCAAGATTCCACCGCAAGAAGCGGCTGATGGAACTGATCGACCTCTGGCTCACGACCTCGCGCGGGGACTGGCACCTTCTTATTGTCGGCGTCGCGGAAGAATACACCGCGGCAGAACTGACCGCCCGTGTCACAGCCCTCGGAGCCGTGGAAAAAATCACCGTAGTCGACGGCGCCGATCGTCCGCCACCGTACGCCATCGCGTCGCTCTTTGCGCTGCCTTCGCATTCGGAAAATTTTGGCCTCGTGATCGCAGAGGCTCTTGCCGCCGGGGTTCCGGCCATCGTCACCGACACCACACCCTGGCAGGGAATGAACCGCGAGAACTGCGGCTGGTGCGTTCCATGGACAAGCTTTGCGTCTGCGCTCGCCACCGCTCTGGCAACACCCGCGGACGAGTTGCGCGCAAAAGGCCAGTGCGGGCGCATTTGGGTTGGAAATGAATTTTCCTGGGAAAATGCCGCCCACTTACTCAGCGAATTCTATCGTACGCTGCGGTAAATGATAAAAATCGATTGTTCTTCGCCTATACAGTATTGGTTCAATGCTCCCGCAATGAACGTTCCACCTTCGCTCAATTCCTTCACAATTGTTACCTTCCTGGCGTAAACCTGCCGGCCACTTCCGCTACGCTCTAGATTTCCCATGACCCCCGCTGAAGCCTATGCACAACCCCGCCGCGATGAGCGGCGAAATGAGGTGCTGGAAAAAGCAGTGATCTTCCATTTCGCCGCGTTGCTCATTTTTACGTCGTGGGCCTTTGGCGGGCAAATTCCATGGGCCCGGCATGTGATCGCCGTTTGGGGTGGTGTGGGAATATTGCTTTTTATCGTTGTGGGTTGGACGAATCGTCACGAAGGCGATGATCGGAAACGCGTTCATCTTGCATTGCGGTGGCTGTGGCCACTTATCCTCTACGATCTTTTCATCGGCATCAGCGGTTTAAATCCGAGCTTCGCGGAAATCCCCAGCGCGGGCGAACCGACGCTAATCATGATCAAACCGATTGCGTGGCTGCCAAGTTCGGCCCGACCGACTCTGACCTGGACCGAACTCTGGCAGTTCAACGGGATTATTCTCTCGTGTTTCAACCTGGCGCTTGGGCTCACCAGTCGCCGGCGGGTGCGCACCGTGCTATGGATCATCGGCGGCAACGCCGTGGCGCTCGCCGTTCTCGGCACGTTTCAAAAACTCGTGGGCTCTTCCGGTTTGTGGTTTGGCGCGGTAACATCACCCAACACGAAATTTTTCTCCACGTTTGTCTACCATAACCATTGGGGTGCTTTCACTGTCCTGAACGCGTCCATTTGCCTCGGGTTGCTCCACCACCTCATTCGACGCAACAGCGACCGTCCTTTCTGGCACACACCGATTCCGCTGGCCGGTATTGCCGTTCTGCTGCTGGCCGCAAGCGTCCCGCTCAGCGCGTCACGTTCATGCACGGTCGTGATGGCACTTCTACTTCTCGGCGCGTTGGTCCATTTACTCGTCCGCTTTATCCGCCGCCGACGCAACCAGCGACGCTCCATCGCCATTCCTTTGGCGGGGATTTTGATGGTGGCCGGCCTGGCCGTTGGCGCCATTTACTATCTTGGCCAGGAGGTCATCGCCCAGCGCGCGCAGCTCACCTCCGACCAACTCGCGGCGATCGCAAAAGAAGACGCGCTCAACTCGCGCCTGGCCCTCTATCGCGACACCTGGCGGATGGCGCTCGACAAACCGTGGTTCGGCTGGGGTCTCGAAAGTTACGCGCACGTTTTCCGGATTTTTAATACACAACGCGCCACCGAGCTCTGGGTGTGGATTCCCTTTTACGCCGAGGCGCACAACGACTGGCTGCAATCGCTCGCAGAGGTCGGGTTCATTGGCACCGCCCTGTTAGGCGCACTGATTGGCATCCCGCTGCTTTCCCTGCGCTGGCGCGACGTGGGATCGTCGCTGCCGCGCTACTTGCTCGCCGGTGTCGCACTGATATTATTGTATGCCTGGGTGGAATTCCCCTTTGCCAACCCCGCCGTGATGATCGCCTTCTGGGCGACGTTCTATTGCGCCGTGTGCTACGCGTCCCTCAGTATCGCCGTATCCCACGACGACAAATTTCCGCGCTCTTGACGCTTCCTCCCAGTCTCTCCGTTTCGGTTGTCATCCTCACGTTGAATGAGGAATCCCATCTGCCAGCGTGCCTGGCATCGCTCGCAGGGGTGGACGATATTGTGGTACTTGATTCCGGCTCCACTGATCGCACTGCGGAGATCGCAACGGCCGCGGGAGCGAGGGTGATCGTTAATCCGTTTTTCGATTTCGCGACGCAGCGCAACTTCGCCCACGAAAAAATATCGTTTCGCCACCCCTGGGTCTTTCATCTCGACGCCGATGAACAAATGACACCCGGGTTGCTCGCCGAATGTGCCACCCTCCCCGCGGATGCACCATTCGACGGCTATTATGTCGCCCCCCGCATGATGTTCCACGGCCGCTGGCTCCGGCGCTGCACCGATTACCCGGCCTGGCAGGCGCGTTGCGTGCGGGCGAAAATTTTTCGCTTTATCCAGGTCGGCCACGGCCAACGCGAAGCTCCCGGCATGCGCATGGGTTTTCTGCATGATGCCTATCTTCACGATATCTCCGCGCCTGACATCAAGGAATGGGAGGGGAAACACCGCAGCTACGCAAAAAAGGAAGCGGTGCGAAGTTTCGTCGAACGTCGCAATATGGGGATCATCCTGCGCATGCCAGTGACCAGCTCTGCACTCGAACGACGCCGCGCCTTGAAGCTTCTGAGCTACCTGATGCCATTTCGTCCGTTCCTGCGTTTCATTTATCAATATGTTTTGCGCGGCGGATTTCTCGATGGCCGTGGCGCATTTCGCTACTGCCTGCTGCTCTCCCGCTACGAAAGATTCGCTGCGGAGGAACTCGCCAAACTCCGTCGCGCCTATCACGCGGACCATGGCTAGGCCACGCATCATTTTCGTTAACCGCGTCTATTGGCCGTCGCTCGCGGCGACAGCGCAACTGTTGACTGACCTCGCGGAAGGACTGGCCCATCGAGGGTGGCCGGTTCACGTCATCGCCGCTGGCAACGATGCGGTTAGTCGCCACGGCGTGATGCTTCACCGCACCGGCGAGGGTGACCGGCACGGCGGACTGATCTCCCGCGCAGGAAACTACTGGCGGTTCATCCGTCGCGTCCGGGCGGAGCTGCGCACGATCCTTCAGCCGGGCGACATCGTGGTCGTGATGACGGATCCGCCGATGCTTGGCGCCGCGATCACCGCAGTCGCCACTAAACACGGTGCCCGCGTGATCCATTGGATCCAGGACATTTATCCGGAAATCGTCAGCGCTCACGTCGGATTTCTCGCGCGCGCCTTTTTGTTGCCGTTGCGACTGAAGCGCGACTCTGCCTGGCACAACGCCTTCGCTTGCGTGGTACTCGGCGAAACCATGGCCCGGTTGATCGGCTCCCATGGCGTGGACCGGAACCGCATCGGGATCATACCCAACTGGGCTCCGCGGGAATTACACAACCCGGCCAACGCGGACGATCTCGCCGCACAGCGTGCCGCTTGCGGGCTCGCCGACAAGTTTATCGCAGCCTACTCCGGCAATCTCGGACGTGTGCACGAGTTTGCCGCAATCCTCGACGCCGCGGAAAATCTCCGCGACCGGCCCGAATTTGCTTTTCTGTTCATCGGAACCGGAGCGCGGCTGAGCGAGGTCCAGTCGGCCATCACCTCGCGCAAACTCACGAATGTCCGCATTCTCCCCCCCACATCGCGCACCGCCCTGGCCGCTTCGCTCGGCGCAGCGGACGTCCAGCTCGTCACGCTCAAACCGGAATTTGCAGCGCTTGTCTATCCCAGCAAACTCGCCGGTGTGCTCGCCGCCGGGCGGCCGGTTATTTTTGTCGGCCCACCAGCAGGTGAAATAGCGACACTGATCGAACAATCCGGTTGCGGTGCCAGTTTCGCACCCGTCAACGGAGTGGGTCTCGCAAAGATGTTGATCGCATGGCAGGCCGACCCGGAACACCGGCTCGGCCTCTCACGTCGTGCCCGAATCGCCTATGAGAAACATTTCAACTTCGAGTCCGCGCTAAATCAATGGGAAGGACTCCTGGAAAAATTGCCTCCCGCTAATCACGCAAATGACACGAATATACGATAGGGAACCGTTGCTTCTAGTGAGCTGCGTTTGTCTTATCTGCCGCCTGCACCCTTACCTTCTATTCTGTGTTTTCCGTATATTCTGTGGTTAATCCCCGTCTCCTCTCAGCGAACTTCAGTTTGCGTTGTCTGAGTTCCCGTCTGAAAATTTTTCGTTCATGATTCAGGGAAGAAAAATCACCATCGCACTGCTTTTACTGGACGTACTCGCGGTGGTACTCACCTACAATTTTGCCGCGTGGAGCCGTGGCTTGATCACGTGGACCGGACTCCGTTTCAGCCCGCTGGCGCTGCCGATCGTGATGCACATCCTCGCAGTCTACCTGATCGACGGTTACAGCCGGCGCACCGATATGATGTCGGTGATGTACGCCAGCCTGCATATCATCGCGCTCATCTTTGTAATGCTGTTCACCCTGCTGATGACCTACGCGGTGATTCCCGCCGGCTTTCAGTTGCAAGACTCGCGCCTGGTCACTGTCGCAGCATTTCTCGTTCTGATTCCGCTAACGTTGAGCTACCGGCGTCTCCTCTACCAGCGCCAGCTCGCGCACAAACAGGATCGCTATTTTCTTTTCCTTGGCACTCCCGAGAATTGCGTGGCGTTCAAGTTGGATTGCCGGCGCAACGGCATGACCCAATCGGTGCTGTACGCGACCCACGCCACTTTTGTGCCCGACATCGAGGATACCATGCCGGGAGGAATCACCCTGCCGCCCTTTGGTGATGCCGCGCAATATCTCAAACAACACGAGAATCACATCGACGCGATCATCCTGCGCGAAACCAACAAGGAACTGCCTCCGTCGGTCGCACAAAAACTGGTCGAGCTCCATTTTTCCGGAGTCCCCACCTACACCCTCGAACTCTTTCACGAAGTCTACTGGCGTAAAATTCCCCTCTATCGACTCAACCAAACGTGGCTGTTCCAGGAAGGTTTTCAAATCGCACGCGAGCCTGTGTTCGAGCGTTTGAAACGCATCAGCGACATTGTGCTCGCTGCGCTTGGGTTGGTGTTGCTGGGACTGCCGGTTTTTCTCGTCGCTGCTCCACTCATCTGGCTCGAGGATCGTGGGCCCATCTTCTTTTTCCAACCCCGGGTCGGCAAAAATCGCGCAGTGTTCAACATCGTAAAATTCCGCACAATGAAGCCCGGCGGTGGCGGCGAAACCTACACCGGAAAGAACGATGCCCGCATCACGCGTTTTGGCCGTTTCCTCAGGGCGAGCCGGCTCGATGAAGTGCCTCAATTGTGGAACGTCCTGGTGGGTGATATGAGCCTGATCGGTCCGCGTGCGGAATGGGTTCGGCTCGTCGAGGACTACGAAAAAAAGATCCCGTGTTATCATTTCCGTCATCTCGTGAAACCCGGAATCACCGGCTGGGCGCAAGTAAACTATCCCTACGGTGCCAATCTCGACGACACGCTGCACAAGCTGGAGTACGATCTATATTACATCCGCTATTTCTCGTTCGTCCTCGATGCCTCGATTGTGCTGAAAACAATTCACATCATGCTCTTCGGTAAAGGCCGCTGAAGGGTTGCCCGCGAATCACGCGAACTGACGCGAATACGATTTCCGAAAAGGAGATTGTCCACGAAACACACGAAAGGACACGAAACGAGGTAGGGACCATTGCCGACGGTCCGTCTGCGCCTTTCGCAACCACGGTGTTTTCGATACCTTCCGCCCTGCTTTCCAATTTCTGTGTATTCCGTGTATTCTGTGGTTGCCAAATTTTAGGAGGGGTAACCACAGAATACACGGAATACACAGAAATCCCCTTCTCCTTCATCCCTCCTTCCTCATCTCGCATTGGACTAAATGCGTGACCTGCACATCTCTGTAATCCGTGGCTAAAATCAAAACTTACGATCTCATTTGCATTGGCGGCGGCAGCGCCGGTTTTAACGCTGCACGCGTCGCCGTTGCGCTCGGGAAAAAAGTGGCCGTCATCGACGGCGCCAGGCAACTCGGCGGACTCTGCATCCTGCGAGGTTGCATGCCATCGAAGACCTTGATCTACGCCGCCGAAATTTTACATCAGGCGCAACACGCCGGGAAATTTGGGCTGAAAGTTTCTGGCGCGCGTGCCGACATGAAGGCCGTCCACGCCAGGAAGAAAAAAATCATCGCCGATTTTGCCAACTACCGGGTGCAGGCTCTGACGCATGCTAAATTCGATTTGATCCGCGCGTACGGCCGTTTCGTCGATGCTCACACCCTGGCACTATCAAATGGCACGCAGATTCGCGGGAAAAAATTCCTCATCGGCACCGGCTCGAAGGTCTGCGTGCCACCGATTCCCGGACTCGCCGAAGCTAAAAGCTGGACGAGTGACGAGGTGCTCGATCTCGATTTCATTCCGAAAAGCGTGGTCGTCCTCGGCGGCGGAATCGTCGCGTGCGAACTCGCACAATACCTGAATCGCATCGGTTCGAAAGTGACTTTGATCCAGCGCAGCCACCACATTCTTCGGGATCATTCCGAAGAAGCCTCCGAAGTGGTGCAACAGGCTTTCGTCGATGAGGGCATCGAGCTCTTCGCCGGCACCCAAATCCAGTCCATCGCGAATAAAAACAACGGCGTCGTTGTCTCTTTTCTCCATGATGGAAAAAGGATCACGCGACGCGCGGCCCATCTCTTCAACGCGCTCGGACGTGACCCCGCCACCGCCGGCCTCGATCTCGCTGCGGCCGGAGTTAAAACCAAACCCAACGGACAGATCATCATCAATCGCTGGCAGCAAACCAACGCCTCGCATATCTACGCCGCAGGCGATTGTTCGGGTCCAGTGGAAGTAGTCCACATCGCGATCGCTCAGGGCGAGCTTGCGGCGCGCCACGCCTTCAAGGTGAAAGGCATCAAACCGGTGGATTTCTCGTTGCTGCTCAACGTGGTCTTTACGGATCCCCAACTCGCCACCATCGGAGCACTGGAAAGCGAGCTCCAGGAACGCGGCGTAAAATTCCTGAGCGCATCATATCCCTTTAATGACCACGGAAAATCGATTTTGATGGAAGCCAATTACGGTTTTGTGAAAGTACTCGCGGAGCCGAAGCGCGGGCGAATCCTCGGGGCGGAGATCGTCGGCAAGGATGCCGGGGAACTCATCCACAGTTTTTCCACCGCACTCGCGATGCGCGCGACCGTCCGCGACATGCTCCGCGCCCCGTGGTATCATCCCACGCTCGCCGAGATCATCACGTATCCTCTGGAAGAAATCGCGGAGAAGCTTGCCCGCTAATCACGCGAATGGCGCAAATGGAAATTCACCCAATCCTGGCCCACGAAATGACACGAAAGAGAATCGGCTGAATGAAGCAGCGGCCGTAAGTCCGCGGTAGGGGCCGTTGCCCTCAACGGCCCGGCGTGCGTCGCCATCACTTAGGCCCGCAATAAACTTGGCTGCAATCCGTCGCTACAGTTTCAACAAGGGAGACTCAGGATTTCTTCACGAAACAGGCTTTCAGTGCCATCGGCACTCCATCGACCTTGCAGTCTATTTCGTGATCACCGTCCACCAGGCGGATGTTTTTTGCCTTGGCGCCTTGCTTGAGGAGGCCGGAACTGCCTCGCAACTTGAGGTCTTTGATTAAAGTCACCGCGTCGCCGTCAGCGAGAATGTTTCCATGCGCATCGCGCACCACTCTCTTCTCTTCGGGCTGCGGCAGCTTGGTCCACTCGTGACCACAGGTCGCACATTCCCAATGATCGGAATGGCTGATCACGTCGTCCATCGTGCAGGCGGGGCAGGTCGGTTTTTCCATCGTTAGAGCGTTCATATGAACGCAAAGCCTGACGCCCAGGCAAGAACCGATGGACACGAACGGACCATGATTCGCGTAAAGGGCTGACACGCCTGGCATACGTCCGCTGCTACTTTGCACAAGTTCACCGATTTTTCCTGACTCTCTTTCGTGCAAATTCGTGTGTTTCGTGGGTAAAAAGTCTGAAGTTTTTCCTCCGGCGCAGCGTGGTCCGCGATTAGCGGACTCCTCAGGCTCCAAACCGAAGACGATTAGTCGAAGGGGTATTCGTAAGTTTCGCTTCGGGATTGGGCGAAACTATTAGTGGTGAAAAACGACGACCGGAATCTACCGTCGTTCAGCTTTGACCAGACGCGCATGAAAATCCTGCAGATCGCGGCAACGCCACACGCCCATCGGGATTTTCTCGGAAGCACCTGACGAAATAAGCGCAGTTTGAACGCCCGCATTGAGGCCGGCGTTCACATCATTAACGCGGTCGCCCACCATCCACGTGCTAGTGGCATCGAGTGAATGCTTCGCAATCATCTCGTGGATAAATCGGGGCGAAGGCTTGCGATAAACGGCCGGCATTTCCGGAGCCTCCGTGGCGACGCAAATATCCACGAAGCCCGGCGCAGGCAACGCGAGCAGTTCGAGCATGCGCTCATTGCAACGCTTAACCGCGTCGAGTGAAAACAGCCCGCGTCCGACTCCGCTTTGGTTCGTGAAGAGAAAAAGCCGGCAGCCTCTCACGATAAATGCGTGCAGCGTTTCTTTGACGCCCGCGATCAATTCCACGCCTTCGGGCTCGGAAAGGTAATGGCGATCCTCAATTAGCGTACCGTCGCGATCCAGAAATAGTGCAGTCGGAAACATGAGAGTGAAATCAATGATGAGTTAAGCCTGCACTACCTGTCGCAGCGCCGAGGCGACCACCGCGGAAATCGTTTCGTGGCGGTTAAAGTGATTGTAGATTTTTCGGCGATCTTCGACATCGGCGGCAAGCGCGCGTTCGCAGATTTCGCCCAGCGCCTTCAAGTCGGCATGGGGATAACGCAGGATAAGACCCGCTTGGTGAAGTTCTTCGAGACGTCCACCTGCTTTCGAATCTTCGCTGACAGGGACAAGTCCGAGCGCGCCCGCCCAAAATGGCCGGTCCGTGTGCGTGTATCGCATGGCCTCAGTGGTGAATTTGCGGCCTTCCGGACAAAATCCAACTTTGTAGCGGGTGAGACTGGCCTTGTCCGCCACCGAAAGCGAGTGATCGCAGATCGCCGTGAACTTGTCGCGAAATTTAGTGCTGAGAAAATCGATTTGCCGCTGACGATGAGGCGTGAGGCCGAGCCTGGAACCGAGAAAAATAATTTTCTCTTCCGGTTCTTCGGCGAACGGCGTCGCGAAAGGAACCAGATTGGCCACCCAGCTGCGATGAACCACAAGGCAATCGCGCCGAAGTGCGGCCTCCGCCGCGGGAGCGAGTGGTTTTTCGTCGTGAATCAAAACCGCGAGGTGCGGTGCAATTTCCGCAAACGAAGGCATTGTTCGACTGGCTTCGTCGAAAGCATAATAGAGCGTTCGCACGCCGCGTTGCGCCAGAATAGCGAGCAGCTTTCCGATCATTCCGGCCAGCATTTGCGGATGCTGTCCGCTGAATACCAGCCACCACTCTTCATCCTGCGGCTTTTCCAGGCCCATTAAATCCGCGAGACCTGATTTTCCGAGCGCTTGCACGGGTAAAAACTCCATTGCGTCACTGGTCGCTGCACCCAGGGCGCGGATATTTTCTCCATGCCAGTCACAATCGAGACGCGCCATTTTCACGAGCGCGGCGTCCTTGGGATTGGAAACTCGTTTCGCTACCTCGATCGCAGGAATGCTTGCAAGATACGCGCTGCCTTCCTGCAGACGATCGGCCCAGGGACTAAAAACAAACATGCGTACCCGGCGATGCGGTGCGGTGGTAACGGGGGCGATATCCACAATTGATGAAGTATCAGCTAAAGGGTTCATCTCGACAAATATTTTGCGCGTCTCTCAGGCAAGCACAGGATCGCGCACCGAAGAGACTGTGGCCGTCGCCGGCATCCGCGACTGGCACCATTTTCTCCAACACTCTCGCAAGGCCGCGCCAAATCGCACGGCCTGAGCCGAATGATCGAGCAGCGGACTGCGCAGCAAATCGCCGCGGAGATTCGTGCGAATAGATGCGAGATTTGAAAAATCCGCGGCCAACGCCGTGACGCGACCGATATATTCCTGCTTCGAAAATGTGGCCCAATCGCCGTGACCGATCGCGGTCAGCAAACTCGCACCGACGCGCGCCATGTGCCGGTCACCCACCAGCGTTATCACCGGAACTCCCATCCACATGGCTTCGCAAGACGTGGTGGTACCATTATACGGAGCGGTATCGAGCGCGATATCGATGCCGTGATAACACGCCAGGTGGGAGCGGGTGTCAGGCGTGCGCGGGAGGAAACTCAAGCGATCGGCTGTGACCCCGGCTTTTTCAAAGCTGGAAATATATTTGGACTGCATTGCGGCCCCATCGAGGCCCGCGCCCTTCAGGCAAAACCGGGAATTGGGCACAGCCACGAGAACTTTCGCCCAAGTCTCGATCATCGATTCCGTAATCTTTGATGGCGTGTTGAAACAGCCGAATGTGATATGCCCGCTAGTGACGCAGGGCGCAGGAGCGACTTCGGGCGCGTCTGTCGGCGGCGAATAAGTCCAAGCCGTCGGTGCGAACCGCACCAATTTTTCCGTGGCGAAACGATCGGCATCATCCAGCGGATCAGCGACGGCATCAGTGAACCGATAATCCATCGCCGGCACGCCCGTGGTGTTGGGATACCCGAGATAAGTAATCTGAACCGGTGCGAGTCGCTTCGCAAAAAGCGGCAGGCGATTGGTCACGCCGGTGTGGCCCGCAAGATCGACCAGAATATCGGGAGCATCGGCGCGTATCATGGCCTCTACTGTTTCCGACGGTTGCCCAATGAAATTGCGCCATTTCGCGCTCAGTCCGCGCAAACGGCCCGACACATCGTCCTCACGAAAATGATCGTGATACAAATAGATTTCAAATGACTCGCGATCCATCCGGGCGAGCAGCGGTTCAAGAAAGAAGCTCACGGAATGCGTCCGGAGATCCGGCGAAAGAAACGCAATCTTCAAGCGACGCTCCGGCTCCGCGGAATTGGGGAAATTTTGAGCGAGCGGCCCGCCAATGAGCCGGCCGTATTCGACGTGATCGGCAAATAGTTTCTCACGCGATACCCCGTCGAGCGAATGCAGCGCGAACAGCCGGTAGCTGCGTGCTTCATGATGGCGCGGTTCAATCGCCAGGAATTTTTCGTACTCCTCAACTGCTTCCGACATTCGAGAGGATTGATGGAGTGCCTGCGCGCGACCAAAGCGCGCCAGAGCGTAATTCGAGTCGGCAGCCAGCGCCCGGTCGTGGCACGCCAGCGCGTCAGCGTAGCGTCCGATAAAGCTCAAAGTGAGGCCGTAATTATACCACCCCGACGCATACCGTGGCTGAAGCGCGGCGACTTTTTCGTGGCAGGCGATCGCTTCATCCAAGCGGTCCTGGGTTTTCAGACACGTCGCGAGATTTTCCCACCCTTCGACAAAGTCGGACTTAACCTGTACGGCGTGGCGAAAATGTTTTTCGGCTTCGGACGTGCGGCGTGCCGCAAGTAACGCGAGCGCGTAACGCATCTCGCACACATGGTCGCGCGGACCCGCCTTATGGGCCTGACCAAGCAAATCAATTGCCTCCGTCAGGCGATTTTGCTGAAGCGCGACAAGCCCGCTGAGATGCAGCACGTCAAAGTTCTTCGGCGCAGCCGCCTTGACCCGGCGATACAGCGCAGCTGCTTCGTTCAGACGCCCGGCGCGGTGGTGCGCGACGCCTTGCTGCAGCAATGACTGGAGCTGTTGCGAGGTCATATCAGACGCGCACGCACAAGCATGCTGTCACGAGCGCCGAAAAAGGCGCCGGCCAGACTGGGAGGTTGTTTGATCGCACTCTCCTGCTTATCGGCCCGCTTGCAGTCCGGCTTGAAGTGTAAAATGCGCTTAAACCCGAGCCGGTTTGCGCCGATAAAGAACTAGCACTCTCTTCGTTCAGATTGGAGCGCCACCCGCAAGTTACTCGATGCAAGCAACGCTCACGCCCACTTCTCTTTCCAGGGCCACCAAATCTCCTTATCGCGACGACGAGATCAAGCGACGGCTTGAGGCATGTCCGAAACTGGCGTCACTCCAGACCATTAATCGCGCCCTGCGCGAGTTGATGAACTCCGAGCAAAGCTTGAATTCGCAGATCGCGGAGGTGATCCGGCGCGATCCTTCGTTGTGCGCGCGTCTGTTGCGCATGGTGAACTCCGTTTATTTCGGAAATTCAAATCGCATCAGCAACATCGAGGAAGCGGTATTTTTCCTGGGCCTGCGCCAGATTCGCGAGCTGTCCACTGCGACTCCCGTCATCGAGGAAATGCAGACTTTGCAGCCGTCAAAACCTGGACAGGCCCCATTGCCCTGGACGGATCTCTGGCGTCATAGCATCGGAACTGCCGCGCTCACGCGCGAAATTCTCGTCTCCACGGGGATCGCAGTTGATGACGACACGGACTATCTTGCCGGCCTGCTCCACAATGTTGGAAAAGTAGTAATGGCCTATGCCTTCCCTGACGAGTTGCGCCAGATCATGGCGACGCCTTTGCGCGACCCCGCCGAGGTATGCCAGATGGAACGCGAGCTGATCGGTTGGGACCACGCCCGCATCGGCGCCTATTATTTGGGACGGCATCAGCTGTCCGATGAAATTACTTTTGCGGTGCTCTATCACAACGAACCGAACGTCGCGCCGCGTCACCAGATGTTTGCGGCTGCGGTGCAAATCGCCGACCATGTGGTCAGACATGCCGGAATCACCGGTGGATTTGAAATTGTGAAACCGATCGCTACCGATTCATGGATCGCGCTCGACGGCTGGAAAATTCTCTACGGCGAGGACAGCAACGAAACTTCCCTCGCCCGTGCGCACGTCGCCAACGCGCTGCAGCGTTTGCCCTCGATGCTGCAGGGTTTGCTATAATACCAGCGACGCGCCTCCGCGCTGGCAGTTTTAAGCCCCGATCCAATGTAACGCAATACGTTACATCCGAATTGGGTTCTCTTGGGAATTTGCCACGCGTTTTACGCTCGTGCGCTCTCAGCGGACGTTTCTGAATCGACTGGCCATTCGGCAAGCTCAGCGCCCAGAGCCGGTCGTGTGGCGTGCAAGCTCCTACATTCCGATCAAGCGAAGACGCGACCTCGCGGTCTCAGCATCCTTTGAAATACCTTTCGAACGAAACGAATTTAACGCGCACGAACGGCGCGTTTCACCAAGCTTTCCAGCCTTAACTCGCGGCGGACAGGAGCGGATTGCCCTGACCTTGGGACGCTGCAGCGGCTTTCGCTTCGAGCGCGGCCATGTGAGCGTCCAGCCATTGCGAGCCGATCTGTGCGGCCTCGCGATCCCAATTTAACGTGGGCTTCGAATAGATTGAATACACCTCATTCTTTTCGACGCCTTCCCAGCTCATCGAGGCTTTCACGCATTGCGTGCCATCCGCGAGAGTGAAGTCCTGCAGGAGAACGACTCCTTGCGTCGAGATCGCGCCGGCCGCTGAACGAATCGACAGCGTCAAACGTGCGAGACCTTGATGAAAATTCACCAGTCGCAGTGTCTCCCAATTGCCACCTTCGGGACTTGGATCGTTAGCGATCACCGCGCGCTCGATTCGGGTCAGGAGCGTGAGTAGACGATTGGACATGGGAAAGCAAAGGAGCTGCAAAGAGAATATCGACCTACCGCGACGGAAGTTTAATTTAAAAGACTAAAGTCGCTGTATGGGTGGGCCGAATTCCTCTTATCAACACCGTGTCCCACAAATCGAATCCGACTCCCACCTCGGTCGTTGCCAGCGCACCGTTGGCGGGAAAGACTGTCTTGCTGGTTGAGGATGAAACTTTTATCGCCGACTTGCTCGTCAGCTGGTTTGGTCGCCTCGGCGCCAAAACCTTATGGGCGAGCAGCGGACAGGAAGGGGTGCGTCTTCTAGGGTCTAATACCCGCGATGTGTGTGTGGTCGTGGCGGATTTCAAGCTCCCCGATATGGATGGAACGGAAATGTGCATTGAGCTGCGCAAGCTTAAGCCAGGCATCCCAGTTCTCCTCTCAAGCGGCCGTTATCAGCGCGAAGCCGAAGATTTTTTGCTCCGTAGCGGACCTACTTGTTTTCTGCAAAAACCATACCCGCTCGAGGATGTGTTGGTTAAGTTGAAAAAGTTGCTCCCCTAAAAAAGGGTTACCGGAATTGCTCCGGTTTTTTTGTTGTAGGCCCCTGTTGGCCACAGGATTTGGTTGTATCGTGGCGCGAGTGAGTGTAACTGTCTCTCCACACACCCAGCATGGCTATTTCCTTCGAAAAAGTGCTAATTGTCGAAGACGAGTCAGTCGTCCGAAATTTGCTCAGTGAAATTTTTACCCGTCGGAAATGTCAGGTCAGATGCGCGCAGTCCCTGGCTGAAGCCGAGACGCTACTGATGTCCGATACGTTCGACCTGATGCTGCTCGACTTGCGTCTTCCGGATGGCGATGGCCAACGATTTCTCGAGCGCGTGGCGACGCTTCCCGAACATCCGCTGGTTGTGATGGTAACGGGTTATGGAACGATTGAATCCGCGGTCGCGTGCATGCGCGCAGGGGCTTTCGACTACGTGTTGAAGCCTTTTTCTCCGAGTCAGATCGATATCATTCTCAAGAAGGCGCAGTCCTACCGGCAGCTGCTGCAAGTTAACCGCTACCTCAGTAATCCCGAGGAAGGTGAAGACGGTGGATTGGTCGGCCGCAGTCCGGCCATGATGCGGTTGCGGCAGATGGTGGAACGTGTCGCGCCCACAGATGCGACCGTGCTGATCACTGGCGAAAGTGGTACCGGCAAGGAAATGATCGCGCGCGAACTTTACCGCGCCAGCCCGCGACGCAATCACCCTTTCATCAAGGTGAACTGTGCGGCGATTTCACAGAACCTGATCGAGAGCGAATTTTTTGGCCACGAACGCGGAGCGTTCACTGGCGCCACTGAACGCCGCGAAGGACGCTTTGAACTGGCCAACCAAGGCACGCTACTCCTCGACGAAGTCAGCGAAATTCCTCTCAACCTACAGGCGAAACTTCTGCGGGTATTACAAGAGAGGGAATTTGAACGCGTCGGCGGCAACCGCACGATCAAGGTGAACGTTCGACTGCTGGCCACGTCGAATCGCGATTTGCTCAGCTACGTGGAGAAGGGCGATTTTCGTCAGGACTTATATTACCGCCTGAATGTGTTCCCCGTTCAAGTACCGCCCTTGCGCGAACGCGGCGAGGACGTGCTGCTCATCGCTGATCACTTTTTGCGCCGGTGCGCGCGCAAGCACGGTATCAAGGTAAACGGTTTTTCAGATTCCGCTCGTGCGGCACTCAGCGGTTATCGCTGGCCCGGCAACGTGCGCGAAATGCAAAACACGATCGAACGGGCGGTGATCCTCACGGAAAGCGGCCGCCCCGTTACCGCCTCGGCGCTTGGCTTGCCTGGCGATTATCAGCTTGAAGAAACGACGCAACCAATCGCGACCGAGCAAGCCACGCCCGCCTATGAATTGAGCAACGGGCACGCTTCCCCTACTCCCACAGGCCATGCGGTGTCAGTTACCGACGGTAGCGGCGGAGTGCAAACGATCGCCGTATTGGAAAAACAAGCCATTAAAGCGGCGTTGCAGCAAACCGAAGGCAACCGCACCCAAGCCGCAGCAGTCCTCGGCATCAGTATTCGCACTCTGCGCAACAAATTGCAGGAATACCGCGAAGCGGGTGATCCCATCGACGCCGGCGTGGAGTCCGCCGAGGCGTAATTCGGAAGATCGCTTGCGCGGCGCGAGCTGGCTATTCGCGACAATCTTTTCCCAGAGGGTTGCTTAAGGCTCGTAAAAAATTGGCGAATCAAAAAACCGAAACGCCACCTTACGAGTGCGTAGGTAAAAGCGCCTTACCTTCCGTTAGGATACCATTGGCTCGCAACACGCCAAAATGAGGCTCGGACTCGCTCCTATTCACCCATTCGACGCCTCGAAAACACGTATTTTGACCGACCGATACCTGGCGACGTTTTGGGTGCGCCATTTCGTCCGCATTTCGCAGGGGGTTTCCTCCGAAATACCTAAAGCTGTTCGCCGAAAAATGGTAAAGTTTCCACGTCGATGGGCCGATAGTGGTGTAACTTCCCCAAAAACCCGCCTATGCCCGCCGCCGCAGAAATTAATGAGCCGCTGATTCGCGAGTATATCACCCGCGCAGTGAGCGATGTCTTCAAAACGATGCTTGGACGCGTACCGGCATTTGTCGGTAGCTCGCCCCAGCCTCTTGGCTCCACTTCACCCATCGTGCCCTCCCAGGATCGCCAACTTTATGTTGTCGGTACCGTGGGTTTCATCGGCGAAGTGAACGGACTAATTTATCTTTATCTCGAAGAACCATTCGCCCGGCTGTGCACCTGCCAGCTCCTGGGCATGAGCGAGCCCGAACTCGAAGCCGCAGGCGACGAGGTCATCAACGACGCGATCGGTGAACTCACCAACATGACCGTGGGTGGATTTAAAAACGGCCTCTGCGACGCCGGCTATCCGTGCAAACTCACGATCCCCTCGATCCTGCGCGGCAGCAATTTTTCGATCGAACCAATCAGCTCTGCCACCCGTCACACTTTCAACTTTGATTCCGGCGGCCACAAACTCGTCGCGGACATCCTTCTCAAAGCCGGAGATTAATTTCCCACCCCGCCCATGCGCTACAAAATTCTCACCGTAGATGACTCCAAGACCGTCCGCATCATCGTGCGGAAAGCGTTCAAGACATTTGATTGCGACATCCTCGAAGCCGGCAACGGCGTAGAAGGCCTCGCAGTCGCCGCCAAAGATTCCCCCGACCTCATCCTCCTCGACATCACGATGCCCGTGATGGACGGCGTGGAAATGCTCACGAAGCTGAAGGCCGATCCCCAGCTCAAGGGCATCCCGGTCATCATGCTCACCGCTGAAGGTGGCCGCGACAACGTCCTCAAAATCGCCAAGATTGGCGTGCGCGACTATCTCGTGAAACCTTTCAAGGAAGAGGCACTGATCGAAAAAGCCGGCCGCGTCATCGATCTCAAGCCGCTCTCCGAGCAGCCCGCGAAAGCCAAATCCATTTACGACTCCGCCGACATCCTCGTTGTCGAGGACAAGCCGGTCATCATCCAGCAGATTCAGGAAGGCCTGAAGCACACCCCATGGAAGATCCACGGTGTGAGCACGCAAGGTGAAGCCCTCGATTTCTGCACGAAGACGCCTCCGGATCTGATGCTGATGAGTCTCTCGCTGCCCGAGGAAGGCGCTTTCACGCTCTTCCGTCTGATGCGCACGAATGTAAAGACCAAATACACTCCGATCTTCGCCCTCGTGGTGAAGACCGAGACGGTCCAGCAGCAGCAGGCACAGACGGTCGGTTTCTCCGCCATCATCACGAAGCCAATCGATATCAGCGAACTCGAGTCGAAGATGTGCAAGGCCATGAACCTCGACACATCCCAACGCTACTTCTCGCATGAATCCGGCTTCCTGATACTCCGCTTGCCTGAGAACTGCTCCCCCTCGGTGGTCGCCGAGGTCAGCAATTATCTGAAGGCGAAAGTTTCCGAAGCCGTCGACGCCGGCCATGCCCGCATGGTCATCGACATCCACGAGCTGAAAACGCTGCACATGGGGGTCATTAAATTGCTCGTTCAGACGATGCAGACCTGCCGTGAATTGACGCTCCAGTACGCGCTGGTCGGCAATGCGCAGATCATCACCGAGTGCAAAGGTTTCGAAGATACGCGCAACTGGGTGTTCTATGGCAACGTGGACGAAGCCAAAGCCAATCTCGGCAAGGCCGCTCCTGCGCTCGCCACGGCGTAACCAGGTTATTTCGCAAACGATCTATAATTTTGCTGGGTATATTGTGTGGGACGGGCGGCGTGTTTAGCACGCCGCCCGTTTTTTTTGGCGGCTTCGAAGGCCGAAATTTTTCCGGCGGATTTCCTGTAGGAGCGGCTTTACGCCGCGATCAACGTGCAGGCGACACAACCACCGTCAGTTTGCTCAATCGGTTCATGCCCTCTGTTGTAGCCCGCGCCGGGAGGCGCGGGACCCTGCGCTCTCCATCGACGGGCTCAGGACCTTGAGCGAAGCCGAAAGGCCGCGCAGGGCTACTTTCCTGAATTAAATGAGACCTTCGCTGAGTTGTTGCTTAATGACTGAAGCACGCGCAGACGGCGGTTGAAGGCAACCGCCCTACCGCAAGGCATGCACAACCCACCCTGCCGCGCATGCGCAAAAAAGCCCCGCTGATTTAATCAGGCGGGGCCGAAATTTTAAATTGGATTTTGAATCAGGTCGCTGCGACGTCGGTCATGGCCTGGACGGCCTCTGGCGACACCACGCGATCGATATCGAGGAGCGTCTTCACCTGGCCTTTCACTTTGGCCATGCCCATCAGATAAGTCGTATCGATCTTCGCACCAAAATCTGGAGTTGGTTCGATTTCAGCGGCAGCGAGCGTCACCACTTCCTCGACGCTGTCCACGATGAGACCCATCTGCACGATCTGGTCGGTGGGTAATTTGACTTGAACCACCACGATGCAGGTGCGCTCGGTAAAATCAGCCTTGAGGCCGAACTTCACGCGCAAATCGACGATTGGAATCACGCGGCCGCGAAGATTGATCACACCCTTGACGTAAGGTGGCAGCTGCGGAACCGGAGTGATTTTCTGCAGGCGGATGATCTCGCGGATCTTCAACACGTTTAATCCGTAAGCCTCGGAGTCGAGGACCACGGTCAGGTATTTGCCAGCAAGCTTGGCGGTGGCAGAGGAAACCGGGGCGGAAGCGGAAGCAGGTGATGAGCTCATTGAAATGGGGCGCACGGTGATGCATCGGCGCTCTTTCCAATACGGCTCATTCCCTTCCGCTCTTGAGGGTAATTAAGGGCAAATTTAGCGATAAATCGTTGGGCCCACGTGGGCGTATTTCCCGTCAGACAGAGCACCCCTGAATCATCGACCGGATAAACAGGAATCGGCTAAAATCCGTCTCCAACCAATCTTAAGTTTCCTCCGCCAGTGACGATAATCCACCTCACCAAAGCCAATTTGGCCCTATGTACATTTCCCCGGAATCCTTCCAGGCTCTCGACGACGCAGTTAACCGTCTTGCCGCAGAGTCCATCCTTGCCCAAGCCGGCCGCGACGACGGCCTGATCCCCTCCTACAGCTTGTTGGGAGAAATTCGCGAACATTGTCTCGGTGAACAAAGCTTGAGCGAACCGCTCGCAGCCGTTCACGGGACACTCGATAAAAAACTCGACGCCGCCCAACCCTTCGACGACGCCTCGCTCAATCAACTCCGCGAATTGATCGACTGGTTGCCCGGCGCGATCATTGCGGTGAAAGCCGGCAAGCCGGTTGCACCTTTTGGCCAATCCACCGAATCCGCTGCGGATGCTGCGCCTGCCCCCGTTGCAGACCACTCACCGGCGAGCAACGATGTCGACGCGCTCCTGACGATTACCCTCGACGAAAATCGCGAGCTGCTCGCGGAGTTCTACGCTGAGGCTGTCGATCATCTGCAACAAATTGAAGCCGCACTGCTCGCGCTCGAGCATCAGCCCGACAATCCCGAAGCGCTCAATTCGATTTTCCGTTCGTTCCATACGATCAAGGGCAATGCCGGATTCCTTCAACTCATGCCGATGCACAAGCTCGCGCACGAAGTGGAATCGTTGCTCGATCTCGCACGCAGCCAGAAGCTGCTGCTCAATTCAGAGATCATCACGGAAATTCTCCGCAGTCGGGATGCGCTCCAGGCCCAGGTGCAGCAAGTTTCCGTCGCGTTGGAAACCGGACATCTGCCCGACCAAATCATTCCCGTCAGTCATCTCATCAGCGCCGTCAAACGCCTCGCTTCCGGTGCGCCATCAGGCGATGTGTGCGTCCTCCCCGCCCCTGCTGCCAAACCAGCAGCAGTTGTAGTCGAACAAGCGCCTGCTCCCGCGATGCCTGAGTCGGACAGCAATGTTGTTCCGCTACCTTCTGCTCCCGCCGTTGTCGTTAACCCAATCAAAGCCGCTGCCGCCGCAGTCAAGGCGTCCGCCGCTCAACCCGAAGGTGGCTCCGGAAAAAGTTCCAGTGGCAATGCGACAGTACGCGTCAGCACCGACAAGCTCGACTCCCTGATGGACGTCGTTGGCGAATTGGTGATCGTGCAAAGCCAGTTGATCGAAACCGCCCGTGAAATCGGTCCAAACGGAACGATGCTCCAGCGCAACGTCACGCAGCTCTCGCGCATCACGAAGGAATTGCAGCACACCGCGATGGCGTTGCGCATGATTCCGATCAAGCCCACGTTCCAGAAAATGGAACGCCTCGTCCGCGATCTCGCGACCGATCTCGGCAAGAAAGTTAATTTTACCACAAGCGGTGAAGACACCGAACTCGACCGCACTGTCGTTGAACAAATTGGCGATCCTCTCGTGCACATGGTGCGCAACGCCATGGATCACGGACTCGAGCCAGCCGCCGAACGTATCGCGAAAGGCAAATCCGAATCGGGCACCGTTCACCTTCACGCGTACCACCAGGGCAGCAACATTGTCATCGAACTTCGCGACGACGGACGCGGCATCGACCCGGATAAGATCTACAAGAAAGCAGTGGAAAAAGGCGTCATCGCCGCGGGTGCAGTCATGACTCGCGACGAAATTCTCGCCCTTATTTTTGCCCCTGGTTTCTCGACTGCTGAAAAAGTCACCTCCGTTTCCGGCCGCGGCGTCGGCATGGACGTGGTGAAGCGCAATATTCAAAAACTGCGCGGCATCGTCGATATTTCCTCCGAGGTGGGACAAGGCTCCGTTTTCAAAATCCGCCTGCCCCTCACGATGGCCATCATCGATGGACTCGTCGTCCGGGTCGGCACCGATCGTTTCATTCTGCCCACCACGTCGGTCCAGGTTGCGTTGCGCCCTGCGCGCAACGCGATCACGACGGTCCAAGGCCAGGGCGAGCTGATCGAAGTGCGCGGCCGTCTGCTTCCACTTCATCGTTTGCATCGTCGCTTCGGCATTCCCTCGGACACCGAAAACCCATGGGAAGGTATCGTCGTCATCGTCGAGACTTCGGGCCGGCAATCCGCACTTTTTGTGGATGAAATGATCAGCAAACAAGAGGTCGTGATCAAGAGCCTTGGGGCCTTCATGCAAGGCTTGCCCGGCGTCGCAGGTGCGGCCATCCTGGGTGATGGCAACATCGCCTTGATTCTTGATCCTGGCTCACTGTTGCATTCCGCCGCCTGATTCACTCATGCCCGAAGCCACCCACCCTCCAGCTATCGAAGAAGTCTGCACGGCGGCACTCAAGTTGCCCTGCTCTCCCTCGTTGCTGCCGCGGCTTTCGCAAGCGTTGCAGAGTGAATCCAGCTCGACCGAGCAAATCAGCAAGATCATCCAGATCGATCCCGCACTCGCGAGTGCGACAATCCGCCTGGCCAATTCCGCATTTTTCGGCGGCGCCGGCCGTTCCGTCGAGTCGGTCGAACAGGCTATTCTTCGCCTCGGCGCCAAAGAGATTTATCGCCTGGCGGCCCTCGCGTTGGTCGGTCGCTGGCCTGCGACCAACAACACCGGCAGCAACCTGGAGCCGAGCGATTTCTGTCGTCATGCATTGTGCTGTGCAATCGCCAGCGAGGTGCTCGCGGAAATGACCGAAAAGGTCGATCCCCAGCTCACGTATACCGCTGGCTTGGTGCACGAGATGGGCAAACTCGCTGTCGCTCACGCTTGCGGACAATTTTTCCCCGTAATTCGCGCCTGTCAGCAACAACGCGGCTACACGTGGGAACAGGCTGAAAAAGAAGTGCTCGGCTACCAGCATGCCGAGGTCGGAGCGCGCTTGCTTCGAGCCTGGCGGTTTCCGGATTTAATGGTCGCCGCGGCAGAGTTTCAGCATTGCCCGGCCGACGGCCCAGCTGCTGCGCTTCCGCTGCTGGCCCATTTGCATGCAGGTCGTTACATTGCCGCGAGCATGGGTCCTGGCATCATGGAGGACGGATTCCTGTTTCAAGTTAACGGCGCTCTGCTGCTCGAATGGAATTTCACCTCACCGATTCTGGAGGAAGCCATGATCGTTTCCGTTGAACGTGCGACGAAGCGTCTCGGCGAAAATTTGACGCAAGGTGCGATCAAATTTTAAGCGGGACCACGCGGTCAAAACCGCAAATCGGTAATATTGAGGTAGGGCGGATTATCCCTAATCCGCCGTTCAGGACTCCCGCACTGCAAAAATATTTCCTGCCGCGTCGGCGCGTTAAGGATAACGCGCCCTACCCCGGGGACCGCGCCGCCCGGCCGGGCGGGGAGCTGGGCAAACCCAAGAGTTTAATTCAAAATCCGCTTCGTTTTTCACCGGTAAAACACCCTAGTCCCGCTCCTCGGCAAAGGCCCGCCCGTGAGGGCGTTGGAGCAGATTGTAAGCGGAGAAATTCCGCCTGATTATTACTACATTTCGGGCGTCCCGTGTCGTTAAACAGGGAGTCAGGGCGAATCATCACGATCCAATACCATGGAACGTTTACACGGAAATGAATCTTCAACTTCCCACTCCAACGAGGGGGCTCAATCGCACGTTAAAAGTGCTTTCCCTCTTGCTCCTCCAGCACGCCCTGGTCCCGCTGGCTCCCGAAGCTCACGCTCGCACGCGTTTGCCTTCGAATCCAGACAGCGACTCTCACGAAAAGGACTCACGTCCCTATCTGAAAGTTGCGGGCGTTCGTCCTTTGCGTTTTGCAGCCGAACCACGACCCATGCCCAAAGTGGCGGTCAAGCCGACTCCTCCGCCGGAACCGGTTCAACCCGTGGTCGCCTCCACCGAGCCGACTCCTTCTCCGGTAATCGAAACCAAAGAGCCAGTGGTCACGCCTGCTCCCGTTTCGCAGCCCTCCTCCGGTAAATCCACGTTGAGCATTCTGCCCGACGACACCCGCCCTACCTCCCGCGCTGAAGATTTCCTTCCCTTCTTCCAGTTCCCGGCCGGCGATGGCGTAAATGTTATCGTGCCCGCGAGCGCCGCCAAACCCTCCGCTCCCGGACAGCTTCCCGTCAGTTCCGCCACCTACCAGCAAAGATGATTTATCGACATTCGTTGTTAACGTTCCTGAGTTCACTCGTCTTCGTATTGACCAGTGCGTTAACCGCGCATGCCGAAACGGAATCGTCCGAGCATAAAGACCACGCCACGCCTCCAGCCCACTCCGTTGAATCGCCGGCCGCGACGCCGGCATCCAGCACCAGTGAGCATGGCGGCGCGACTGAGGCTCATCCGGCTGCCGCACCAGCCGCAGAAGAGCCGAAAAAAGGCGAAGTCGCTACGACCCATGAGTCGGAAGATTCGCACCGCGAAATCATCGGCCTGCAGAATCTGGGCGTTAGTTTGACCGAACGCGGCGATTGGGACGCAGGTGAAATTGCCTTCCGCCAGATCCTTGCGTCGCCTCGGGCCAATAAAAAAGACCTCGCCAGCGCGCTGCTTGGTCTCGCGCGCGTCTACCGCCGCCAGGGTTCGTTCACCAAAGCCGCCGCGGTTTACGAACGTTACCTGAAGGATAATCCGTCCGCGACCTACGTGCCGGACGCTTTGCTCGAACTCGGCCGCACGCAACGAGCCCTGGGCGCCCACCAGCTCGCGCTCACTCATTTTTATAGCGTCATTAATTCGACGATCAAATTGTCCTCGGACAATTCCGAACACTATCAAGTGTTGGCGAAGACCGCTCAATTCGAGATCGCCGAAACCCATTTTCAGCAGGGAAATTTCGTCGAGGCCAACAAGTTCTATTCCCGACTGCGCCTGCTCGACCTCGCTCCAGTCGATCGTGCCCGCGCGCACTTCAAATCAGCCGACGCACTTTTTCAGGGAAAGGATTACGATGGCACCGTCAAGACGGTAACCTCATATTTGGAGCAGTGGCCGCAGGACGAAAACGTCCCGGAAGCCCGCTATCTCCTGTCGTTATCGCTCCGCGCCCTCGGAAGAAAGCAGGAAGCGCTCGATGCCACGCTCGCAGTTTTACGCATCGCGCAATCCACTCGCGACCCCAAGCGCTGGTCTTACTGGCAACGCCGCACGGGCAACCAGCTGGCCAATGATTTCTTCCAGGCCGGTGACACGCTCAACGCGCTCATGATTTATCAAGGCTTGGCCGCCCTTTCTTCCGAACCGGAATGGCGACTGCCGGTCGCTTATCAGATGGGACTCTGCTACGAACGCATGCGCCTGTATGATCGCGCAACCAGTGCCTACCAGAGCATCGTCGATGGCACGAAAGCCGGGACAGCCGACGGCGCCGCAAAAAACAAAAGCGCAGAAGCCATGAAGGCACCGAACGCCGAAATCCAAGAGCTCGCCCGCATGGCGGCCTGGCGCCTCGGTCAGCTCAGCTGGCATGAGCAAACCGAACGGCAGCTCGCGTCGGTTTTCACGAACGGCTCGGATCCGGCCACCAAGAATCTCCAGGAAGCACACACCATTGCGCCGAACATTGACACGAATGTTCCGAGCCAGCCTACTTCATCACCCAGTAATGAGCACTCAGGAAACGCTGCAAAAACATCAGCAAGTCTGTGACGAGCTTTACCAGCTCGCCCTCGAAGAGAACCGTCATCTTAAGCAACACCGCCGTGCTCCCGATTCCACCCTGCTGGATCGCAAACGCCTCCTGCTCGAACAGCTGGATCAAACACTGACGTCGCTGCGGACCAGCAATGCCAATGGTGAAGCGGGACGCGAGACCCGCGCGTTGGTCGAGAAAATACGCAGCCGCATTTTACAGATACTCCAGCTCGACAAGGAAAACGAACAGCTTCTCCTTCGCGCCAGCCTCAGCCGCGGCATCGAACCCGCCGCCACGCCGGCGCCAGCGACCGCGTTGCTGCAGAAAATCTACGGCCGCACAAACGGCTGAGCGCCCCGCCGCGGTTCTGGCAGTTAAAGCATTTGGTAGGGGCCGTTGCCCCCACCGGCCCGCGGGTTATCACTTCGCCACCATTCACATCCGCGATGCCATCCACACCGGGCCGTTGGGGGCAACGGCCCCTACCGTAGGATCAACGCACCTCACCCGAGAATCTGCTTCCGCACAATCTCGTCCACTAGCTTGGGATTGGCTTTGCCCGCGGATGCTTTCATCACCGCGCCTTTGATTGCATTCAGCGATTTCTCGTTACCGGCTTTGAACGCTTCGGCGGCTTTCGGATTGGCGGCGATCGCATCTGCGACCCATTTTTCCAGCGCACCGGTATCGGTGGATTGCTTCAGGCCTTGTCGCTCAACAATGGCGTCAGGCATTTCGCCGCTCTGAAACATGGTCACAAATACTTCCTTCGCGATACTGCTCGAAATCACCCCTGACTCCACGAGTTTGACCAGGCCCCCAAGATGCGCTGGCCGAATTTTGGAAGCGGTGATCTGCAGCTGGGCGGCAGATAATTCGCGAAGCAGATCGTTTGCGATCCAGTTACCAGCCGCTTGCGGTTTATCACAAAGCTTCGCGGTTTTTTCGAAGAAATCGCTCAGCTCACGCTCAGGAACGAGCACCGACGTGATCGTGTAAGGAAGTTGGTACGAATCGAAAAACCGGCGTTGTTTGTCGAAGTGGCGCTCGGGCAGTGTCGCTTGGAGCCGAGACGTCCACGCTTCATCCACTTTGACGGGCATGAGATCGGGGTCCGGAAAGTAACGATAGTCGTGCGCCATTTCCTTGGAGCGCAATGACTGCGATGTTCCCGCCTCACCGTCGTAGTCACGGGTTTCCTGCACGATCTTTCCGCCGCTTTCGGTGACCGCAATCTGCCGGCGGATCTCGTGGGCAATGCCGTCCCGCACGTACGAAATCGAGTTTAGATTTTTGAGTTCAACTTTCGTGCCGAGATTCGGATCACCGATAGGGCGAATGGAAATATTCGCGTCGCAGCGCATCTGGCCTTTTTCCATGTCGCAGTCGGAAATATCGCCCTGGATGATGAGAGTCTTGAGAGCTGTGAGAAACGCGTAGGCTTCGTCGGCGCTGTGCATCGCGGGATCGGTGACGATTTCCATCAACGGTGTCCCGGCGCGATTGTAGTCCACGAGCGATTCCGCGGCGCCGTGGTTGAGTTTGCCGACATCTTCCTCGAGGTGGATACGCGTGAGCGGAACGTGTTTGTGTTCGCCCATGACATTGCGCGATGGCCCGGGAAGTTCGATTTCCACACTGCCGCCGATGCAGATCGGCTGGTCGTATTGGGAAATCTGATAGTTCTTCGGCGAATCCGGATAAAAATAGTTTTTCCGATCCCATTTGCAGACTGGCGCAATCTTACAACCCAGCAGCAGGCCAGTCTTGATGATCTTATCGAGAGCTTCCTTGTTCAGTACGGGCAGCGCACCGGGAAGTGCGAGGACCACCGGATCGGTGAGAGTGTTCTCCGGCTGGCCATAACCCGCGGCGACGCGCGTGAACATTTTCGACTGCGTCCTGAGCTGGACGTGGACCTCAAGCCCGATAACTGCTTCGTATTTCATGGAATGATTTTGCGACACAGAGGACACTGAGGAGGCACAGAGGTCACAGAGCAAGGCGCCGAAGGCCGCGAGTAAGCACCGTGGAGCGGAAATTGAGCAATAAACCTATATGGCATCCAGTGAATTTTAAATAAGTCAGGACCTGCGCTTCATGCACGTCGAGTAGCGCATCAACTGTTTTTAATTCAACAACGACCAGACCATTAATGAGAAAATCTAGCCGATAAGCATCATCGATCACCAAATCTTTATATTTAATACCACAAATTTTTTGCTCTTCGAAAACAACTTGTCTCAACCGTAGTTCGTGCCCTAACGCCTTCTGATAGGCTGACTCCAAAAGACCTGGACCGAGTTCACGATGAACCTCAATTGCCGCTCCAATCACCGATTCGGTTAGCTGATTTATATTTTCATTCATCTCTGTGTCCTCTGTGCCTCCTCAGTGCTCTCTGTGTCACAAATCCGGATGTCTTTTGTGCCAGTCGTGGGCTTGTTCGTAGCGGTGGGCGATGGCGAGGAGGTCGGCTTCGCGGAAGGGTTGGCCGATGAGCTGCAGGCCAATCGGAAGTTTTCCCGCGGTGAAACCGCACGGAATTGAAATTCCAGGCAAGCCCGCGAGGTTTACACCGATGGTATAAATATCGCTCAGGTACATCGACAGCGGATCGGCGGACTTTTCACCGATCTTGAACGCCGCGGTCGGCGTGGTCGGCGAGAGCAGTGCGTCGCAATCCTGAAACACACGCATGAATTCATCACGGATCAAGCTCCGGACTTTTTGCGCGCGGATATAGTATGCATCGTAGTAACCGCTACTGAGCACATAGGTGCCAAGGATGATGCGGCGCTTCACTTCCTGCCCGAAGCCCTCGGCGCGCGACTTGAAATAGAGATCGATGGCGTTGGTCGCTTCCTTCGAGCGATGCCCATAACGCACCCCGTCGTAGCGAGCGAGGTTGGACGAACATTCGGCCGTCGCGATGATGTAGTACGCCGCAATCGCATACTCCGAGGTGAAAGGCATCGACACTTCGCGAATCTCGCAACCTGCACCGCGATAAAATTCAATCGCCTGGCGAACGGACGCGGCGATCTCGGGATCAAGTCCGTCACCGAAAAATTCCTTGGGCACGCCAAGACGCCACGAACCCTTGCGCTTGCCGAGTTCAGCGCGGTAGTCCGGGATTTCCGTCTCAAACGACGTGGAATCGCGCGAGTCGTGTCCGGCGATTGCAGCCAGCATCACGGCTGCATCCTCGACTGAATGCGCGAACGTGCCGATCTGATCGAGCGACGACGCAAACGCCGCCAAGCCGTAACGGGACACGAGACCATACGTGGGTTTGAGACCCACAATGCCGCAAAGCGCCGCGGGCTGGCGAATCGATCCACCGGTATCGGAGCCGAGGGAAACTGGCGCTTCACCCGCTGCGACGGCCGCCGCGGAACCACCCGAGCTGCCGCCTGGAACGCGGGACAGATCCCATGGATTACAGGTGACGCCAAACGCAGAATTTTCCGTCGACGAGCCCATGGCAAACTCGTCCATGTTCAGGCGACCCCAAGGAATCGCTCCGGCCGCTTTGAGTTTTTCGGTGACCGTGGCATCATATGGCGAGATGTAGTTCGCCAGCATCTTACTCGAGCAAGTAAGCGGCTGGCCCTCCACAGCGATGACGTCTTTAAATCCAACAGGAATTCCATCGAGCGGTCCCGTCGCTTGATTTTTTGCGCGGCGTTCGTCGGACGCACGCGCGGCGTCGAGCGCGCCAGCTTCGTCACGAGAGTTGAAGGCTTTTACGCGACCGTCGACCGCATGCGTCCGGGCAGCAAACGTCTGGACCAGTTCCACGGAGGAAATTTTCCTGGAATCGAGCATTCCCGCCAGTTCGGCGACGGACTTAAAAATCAATTCTGTGCTCATGGGCTCACTCCATGACCTTCGGGATAGAAATCATGTTGTCGCGCTGTGCAGGGGCGTTTAGCAGAGCGTTCTGAAGGGCTTTTTCCGGAGACGGGGCAGTCGCTGCTACGTCAGCGGCCCACACATTGACGACAGGGATTGTCGTGGCATGCGCCATGGGTTCGACCCCGGTCACGTCGACCTGCTTAAGCTTCTCCACGTAATGCAAAATATTGCCCAACTGTTCGGAAAATTTCGCCTTTTCCGCATCGGTGAGGGCAAGCCGGGCGAGATTCGCCACGTACTCAATATTCAGGTCGGGAGCAGGGTTCATGGAGCGGTCAAATATCCCTCAAAGCAGGCGGTCCAAGGCGATCTTGGCAACCGGCAAAAAGCGCGCGGGAGTCCTTTTTAGTCGAATCCGCACTGGTTGCAGAGCAGGACCTTGTGTCCATGCCGTTGGCCCGCGGGAAGAAGGCATGGCCACGAGGGCCAGCCCTACCCCCGACCGACGACTTACTTGGCTCCATGTGCAGACTTGAAACCTGCCGTTACTCACCTTCTCCTTCCATCCTGTGCTGCTGTTCACGCAAATCCTGACTGAACGCGACCCGGCCGCCAAGGCGGACGAGAAGCGAAAAGCAGAGCGTTTTGCAGTAGGCCCAACTTTCCCCGTTGAAACGGTGCTCACATTGCGGGCGCGCGATCCCGAACGAAACGTCGTACCGGGTCGAACTCAAGCGTGGGGGGCGAGGCTGCTGAACTTATCGGAAATCGGCGCAAGCGTTTATCTCAGTACAGCCGCCGTCGCGCGCCGGGGTGAAGAATGTCAGTTTAAATTGAGCCTCGCACAATACGTGATCGAAGTGCCAGCGACCGTCGTTCATTTCCGCGTCTTGCCGCAATACACGTCGTGCGGAATCGCCTTTGGGTTTTTCGATGACGCGACGCGTCACTCCTACCTCCAACTGCTCGAGCCCGTTAAGATCGGCGCTTCGCTCGCCCGCCTGGAATCCAGCAAAACTAAACAGGACGCCACTGGGCTTTTCAAAGAAGAGTATGAAGGAAAGTCTGCGTCCAAATTGACGGTCTGGCGACCGGCGCCGACTGCCGCCCTGCAAGGTTTTGATTTCAGGATGAATCGTTACGGCATCCGGTGGAGCCAGGGAATGAGTTTACTTGACCCGTATGGACTGGCCGCGGGCAATGGGAGCAAAAAGTCAGAGCCCCAGCTGATTTCGCTCAACGAGGCTGAGCTCGCCGAAGTGCGCTGGCTGTTTTGCCTCTCTGTACCGAATTTGTCGAAAGCCGTGCCGCTCGACGTAAGAAAATTTCTCGCCACGCTGGTCACCTAAAATGCGGCCGGCCACGATCCCCCGGAATTGTTGGCCACGAAAAGTCACGAAAAGGATGATAGCCGGCGGTTGAACTTGCGGAGCGCTTATAGGCGCTACGCAGATGTTGATCGCGGATAAAATTTTTCTTGTGACTTTTGTGGCTAACTCCTCCGCTGGTTCTGAAGGATACTTGAAAAACGAGGTGGTAGTTTCTGCAGAATGCTTGAGTCGCGGGAGGTTTTCACGCAAGGGTCGGTGGTGCTGTTGTTCAAAAGCATTCTGGAGGGCAAATCCGATGTCGCGGGGGCGGACGACAAACGCAAAGCACCGCGATATCCGCTGGGCGACAGTTTTGCTTTCAAGACGAAACTCGCGCTTTTCCAACACAACGGAGTCAAGCTACCCGAAGGAAAACCGAAGGAATGGAGCGCGACCGCCGTGAATCTGTCGGCGACAGGAGCGAGCGTGCAACTAAGCATGGCCGCCGTCGCCTTCGCCAAAGAAAAGTGCCGCTTAAAATTCAGTCGTGCCGACTACGTTCTGGAAATTCCTGCGACGATCGCCCATTTCCGTTGTTACTCGCAGTATAGCTTGTGTGGAGTCGTATTTAATTTTCCCAGCGCGGAGGTGCAGCAGGCATACTCGCAATTGTTAGAGCCCATCGTGCTCGGCAGCTCATTGGCGCGGGTCGAAGCGGTGCAAAATACCCCCGGCCAGATCATGGAGCAATTCGTCGGCGTCAATTCCGCGCTCACCATTTGGCGCGATGGCCCGGAAGGTCCGATCACCGGTTTCGATTTTCGGATGAGAAAGTACGCGGTCCGCTGGGCCGAGGGGGAAGCGGAACTGGAACTTTACGCGGTCGCCGACGGCAAGGTCGGCGGCCCGGACGAACTGGTCGCATTGACGGGCGAACAGCACGACGAAGTACACTGGTTATTTTGTCTCTCAGTGCCAAATTTGTCGAAAGCGGTGCCGGTCGATGTACGGAAATTTCTCTCGGGTATGGTGGCGTGAGGGGACATATTGGCGGTCGCCTTCGGTCCCGCGCCAAAGTGATATTTTATCCCAATCACGCTGTCTATTTTTCAACGGGTAGGGCGGATTATCCCTAATCCGCCGCCAGGATTCTCGCACGCCAATGAATGTTCGCCCGTTTCCCGGCGCGTTAAGGATAACGCGCCCTACCCCTGACTTTCCTAGAAACTCATCGTGTAGCTTACGGTAAAAACGCCTCGGCCGACGGCGGCGGGATTCGCGACTTTGCCGTTTGTGCCCTGCTTAAGGTAATTGTTCGAACCCTTGGTGTAAGCCCATCCAATCGTCACTTTTGAATCCTTGCTGATCTGAAAGGGCGCGACGACGCCGACTAAATAATAGTCGCCCCAATTCTTGACGTCCGGGCTGGTTTCCGGCGCATAGTCTTTTCGGATAAACGTGCCGGCAGTTGCGGTGAAATCGAGCTCGGTGCCCACATTTTTCAAAGGAACTGCGAAAGCCGCGGTCAATTCGGCGCTGGGCCCTTTGCGGGTGAAATCGTAATAGACTTTCGGGGTTAACGTAATCGCACCAATGGCGTAGCTGAGTGCGATATTCGGTTCAAAAGTTGCCTTATAGAAGCCCTCGCTTTTTTCTGCATTGGGATAGGTATAAAAAGTAAAACCCGGGATGACGGAGATGCTTTGGGCGATTTCGATCGAATAAAAACCGTAGAAATCCAGCTCCGGATCAGAGTGCCCGACGACCTTATTCTTGAGCGGTACATTCGCCCAAACACCGAGCCCAAGTCCGCCGGCATCATATTCCAATGACGGTTGGTATGAGAGTCCGCCCAGTCTGGTGCCGCGAAACATATACTGGGTCACCACCGAGTTGGTAAGCACCCAAGCCGACGAAGTGGTTTGTTCGATCTGCGGGGGTGTCGTCTGAGCCGGAAGCGAGGCACTGAGAAACACTGCAGCAAGAGTGAGCGCGGTCTTTTTCATGTTTCGATTGAGGGCGGCACCTCAACTCAATTCATGCCCGGTCCTAACGGAAGCCTTAACCCCAAAATACGCAGTTTGAGACGCGGAGAGGAAAGTAAAGATTCCCGGAGCAAGCTCCGGGACATTTGATCAATCAAACGCCAGCACACGACACCTGTAATTCCCTTCCTCCGAAATGTAGGAACTTGCTTGCAAGCGATTCAACGTACGACCGCAACGGGTGCCCGAATCGCTTGCAAGCAAGCTCCTACACCCAACCAAACCGAAACAAGCTTCGGAGTATCGAACCCATTACGAATGAAGAATGAGACAGTCGAGAGGGTCGCGCGGCCTGATCTCTTCCCGACGCGACAACAAAAAGCCCCGGGCGGAAAACCGCACGGGGCTCGATATTAAACTGGCTTGGAGGATCTGGCGTCAGATGGCGGCGTCGCCGCGTTCGTCCGTACGAATGCGGAGGACATCCTCGAGCGGTAGCACGAAGATTTTGCCGTCGCCGATCTTTCCGGTCTTGGCACCCTTGGCGATTGCCTCGACTACCTTGCCGACCATTTCATCAGAAATGGCCAGCTCGATCTTCACCTTGGGTAGAAAGTCGACGGTGTACTCGCTCCCCCGGTAGATCTCGGTGTGACCTTTTTGACGGCCGAAACCTTTGACCTCGGTAACAGTCATGCCTTCGATGCCGACTTGGGAAAGGGCTTCCTTCACTTCGTCGAGCTTGAACGGCTTGATGATGGCGATGATTAATTTCATAGAGATTCGAATTTAAGGGTTAAGCGATGTAGCCTTCCTCGCCGTGTTCCGAGATGTCGAGGCCTTGTTGCTCCACCTCGGCGGTTGGACGGAGTCCGATGACGGCCTTGAGGATAAAGGCAATGATGACGGTGGCCACGATGGAAAGCACCAAAGTAATGCCAATCGCTTTGAGCTGGGCGCCCCACAGCCCGCCATTGGTGACCAGGGCAGCAAGGCCGTTCTTGGTCGCTGGAGTGCCCACGAGGTTGGCGTTGACCGAAGAGGTCGCAAGGAAGCCGGTGACCAGCGCACCCAACGTTCCACCAACGGCGTGGACGCCGAAGGTGTCGAGGGCGTCGTCGTATTTAAACATCGACTTGAGCTTCGTGCAGGCGAGGAAGGGCACCACACCGGCGAGCACGCCGATGATTACCGATCCAGTTGAATTAACGAAACCGCAAGCCGGCGTGATTACGACGAGACCGGCGACAGCACCCGAGCAGAACCCGAGCACCGAAGCATGGCCGCGTAATATTTTTTCCAGCATGCCCCACGTGAAGGCAGCGACCGCGGTCGCGAGCGTCGTGGTCATGAAGGCGTTGGCTGCGACACCGTCGGCAGCTACCGCGGAACCGGCATTGAAGCCATACCAACCCACCCAAAGCATACCTGTGCCGACCATACACAACACCAGACTGTGCGGGGCCATCTTCTCTTTGCCGAAGCCCAAGCGGGGCCCGAGGATCAAGCAAAGGATCAGCGCGGACCAGCCGGAGGACATGTGAACCACGGTACCACCCGCAAAGTCGATCGCCGGAATCTTGGCGTCGGCGTTCCATACGCCGTTCATGAAGCCGTTAGCGCCCCACACCATATGAGCCAGCGGGAAGTAGACGACGAACATCCAGATCGTGACGAAAAGGATGATTGCTGAGAACTTCATGCGTTCAGCGATCGCGCCCACGATCAGGGCCGGAGTGATGATCGCGAACATCATCTGGTACATTGAAAACACATTCTGGCTCACCCAGTACGCATAGTTGGTATTGGGCGCAGACGTGACGTCCTTGAGGAAGAAATATTCGGAGCCGCCAAAAAAGGCGCTCCCATAACTGGTGCCGAACACCAAACTGTAGCCAACCGCCCACCACAGGATTGTGACCAGACCGGTGATCCCCAGACACTGGGCAAGGACCGAAAGCACGTTTTTTTTGCGCACCAAACCGCCGTAGAAAAGTGCCAGGCCGGGTAAAGTCATGAAAAGAACCAGCGCTGCACTCGTCATCATCCATGCGTTATGACCGGGACCAGCCACACCGGTGAGCGATTTGCCCGGGTCGCCATTGTTAACATAGGCTTCAAGAGCGGCAATGCGCTCTTCAGACGTGGGAGCTGCCGGGGCGACGGCATCTGCAGCTCGGAGGGCGTTGAAAGCACCGGTAAGAGCCAACCAACAGGCCACTCCTAGTAGAAAGCGCAGAGGCTTCATTATTTTTCTCATAATCACGGGAGTTTTGTTCAGCGTTAAGGTTGCGTAACAGGGACACCGGAGCGCCAAGCGCCGAGGTGGGTTCGCCACATTTCAGCACGGGCTATGCCAAACGTTCTCCGTCGAATGTTCGCCACATGATACGCGCGGGATGGCCTTAAACGAAGGAGTCCCGTGAAACTCGCTTCATTGAGTTTTTTTATTCCCTGTTGGATAAAATCCAGGGCTCGCCCCGACGTGAGTGTAGCAGCAGTGGTAACACCGGCCAGCCGTCTGGAGCACTTTCAATAAAACTGTAGTCGGAAAATAGAGCAAAATGGTAGGGCGGATTATCCCTAATCCGCCGTCAGAATCAACGATCACGAGGGAGTGCTCGCACATTTCACGGCGGATTAGGGATAATCCGCCCTACCTCGTCGCGCTTGTTTTGAGAGTATTCATCGCCAGCTTGCCGGTGTTTGAATGGCAAATCGGACATAAAAAAGCCGCGTCTTGGTGAGACGCGGCTGAAATTAGATAAGAAGTCCGTTACTTAGACGCCACCGGCAATGGCGGCGGTGGCGGCGGAAGAACGATCGAACTGTCTGTGAGTTTCTTGCCGACCATTTCCACCATGCGCTGAATTTCGAGCTCGGCGTTACGGCGGTTGATTTTCGACTGCTCGACAGCCTTGGCCAAGTCAAACGTCTCGCGATTGAGTTTTTCCTTGTCGGTTCGCGACTGGGAAATTTGCAGCTCCAAGTCAGCAGCTTCCTTGGCGAACTTGTCGGCTTCAGCGGAATATTTACCGGCCTCGTCTTTGAGGGCTTTTAGAGCATCCTCATAGTCTTTGACCTTCTTGGCTTCTTTCGCCTTGTCGGCGGCTTCGCGCTCGTCCTGGCGCTTTTTGGCGTCGGCTTGAGCGCGCGCTTCGATCTCGTCCTTCTTCTTTTTCTCCTCGGCTTTCTTGGAGTCAGCGACCTGCTGCTGGTGGGCCGCTTTTTCATCCATCTCCTTGACGGCGCTCTTGTAGAGCACACCGAAGACGATCAGAAGCACTAAAGGAACGATAAGATATGACTTGTTCATGTGGTTCGGGAAGGGAGATTAGCCTTTCTTGGCAGCGGCGGCGGCGGCAGCGGCGGCGTCAGCCGCGGCTTTTTCTGCAGCAGAAATTTTATCCAGCAAATCAGAGTAGTATTTCACGTTGGCATCGGCTTGCTTCACGTAATTCCGAAGGAAAGCGTCCTCATCGGCGTGGCGCTTCTTTTCCTCGGCGATCTTTGTCGCAGCGTCTTTGACTTCGCCCAGGTCCTTTTTCAAGCGTGCGACCTGATCGCGGAATTTATTGCGATCATCATAGGTTTTTTGGCGATAGTCTTCCGCTTGCTGACGGGCGACCTTCTTAGCCTCTTCCAAGCGGTCTTTTTCTTCACGCTCTTTTTTACGGATGGCTTGGGACTCCACTGCAGCCTTGATGGCAGCTTCGCGATCCTTGATCTGCTGCGCGGCCTTGGCCTTCTTCTCGTCCTCTGCCTTTTGTTTAATCGCGGTCTGCTTCGCTTCGTAACCCTTATTAAAGTTAACGTAGACCCCGCCAAAGACGAGTAGTCCAATTAAGGGGAAGATGATATAGGCTTTATTCATGGTCGATTGCTGCGATGCGTTTAAATTAAAGGTTAGGCTTTGTTTTTCTTGGCCTCACGATCCTTGATCGTCTCTTCGATGGCCTTGATCATGTTTTGAGTTTGCGGATCCTTGGCTCCCTCGGGAAATTCAGCAGCTTTTTTCGCGGCACTCAGCGCGACTTCAAATTTCTTCAGCTCAAAAGCGATGTAAGCGAGAAACATGTAGGTCTGGTGAGGCTTGTTGAGATTGCCCTTGGCGACTGCCGCCTGTGCATGAGGCAACGCCGCTTCAGGTTGCTCCAAGCTATGATATTGCTGGGCGATCATGAACTCCATCTGACCGGAAGTAGGGAATGCCTTGGTGGCATTCTTCAAGGCATCGATGCCCTTCAGTGGCCGCTCCAACTGCTGATAACAGAAAGCCAGCAGCTCCCAATTCTTGAGCTCGTTGTCGACTTTTCCGTTGCGGAGTCCCGTCTCCAAAAGTTCCGCGGCCTTTTCATACTGACCCAAATTGAAATAGATGCCGATCAGGTTAACGTTATCCTTTGGAGAACCTAGGAAACCATGAGCTTGAGCCCGTTCATAGGTAAGGATGGCCCGGGTTTCCTGGCCTGTGCTCAAATAGAACACCGCGAGCTGTTGCCAGTAGGCGGAAGAATCCGGCTTCTGCTTTACGATCAGTTCCAACACCTCAGCCGCCTCGCTCATTTTTCCGAGCTGCTGCAGGCACACTAACTTGAGAATATAGAAAGTGTCCTTCGGGTGGGTCGTGAGATGCATGCCCGCTTCAACCTGCGCGAGTTCGCGTTTCACCAGGTCAAGATTGGGGTGATCGGGGTCCTGCGAGGCCCAGCTGTACAAAATTTGAGAATGGATCAGCAAAGCGTCCGCCGTCGGCTTTGGGGTCAGCTTGTACCAGCGGTTCATGGCTTTGTCCGCCTTGTCGAACAGTGTGGCAGCTACGCTGACATTTTTTGTTCCGGTCGCCTCCTGATAATACAACTGCGCCAGGAGATAGATGAATTCGCGAACCTGACGGTCTTCAAAAAAGGTCGGAGTCTTCGAGTCAGAAAGTGCCACCGCTTGCTCCAAAGGCTCCACTGCTTTGGGAAAGTCGCCCTTCTGCATGAAGGTTTGCGCCTTGATCTGCTGCAGGAAAGCGAGGTCGTAACTGCCGGCGGCAGCCTTGCCAATTTGAGCATCAAGAATGGCGAGTGCTCCGTCGTAATTCTTGGCGTCGAGCGCTTCCTTGTACTTGGCCAGCTGTTCGCCTGTCGCGTCACTTACCGAGTATTCGCGTTGCTGCTGGGGTTCCGCGGCGAATGCTGCGGCACTCAACGCGACCACGCAAGAGAGCGCGAGATAAGTACGTGCGGACTTGAGAAGAGAATTAAACATGGCGGTCCAGTTCGGGATTATTTGGCGTCGTCGAGATTGAACTCGATGAGCTGCGAGGCGCGGACATTCACAGCACGGCCGCCACGGCGACCGGGTTTGAATTTCCATTTAAGCACGGCTTGAACGGCCGGCACTTCGAATTCGCGGTGGGAAGATTTAATAACCTGGGCCTGGGTGACATCGCCGTTGGAACTAATGATGAATTCCACCGTCACGTTTCCGTTAATGCCGGCGCGGCTCATTTCGTACGGATAACTCGGCTGAACCGGCACCCGCAACACCGGCCGTTGATCGAGCTGGCTTACGTCAAACAACTCCATGCCCTTGCCGAAATTAGCGCCGGGTTTCAGGACCGGAATATTGATCGCCCCTTTGGACGCCGTCATATTCGGGGGAGGCGGAGGCGTCAGCGGAGTCGTAAAAGCAGTCACGGGAACAACCGAAGGAAGGTCGACCAAGCTGGGTGGCGCCAATTGATTTTCGACCGGAGTATCGTCCAAATCCTTCACTACTTCCTCCTTCTCTTCTTCAGGAGGAGGCATGTCCATCTGGATAATTTCTTCTTTTTTCTCAATTACCCGCTTTGGAGCCGCGGCTTTGCCGGCAAACGGATTAAGGACGAAAAAATGTAGCGCGAGTGACGCGACCAAGCCGATGATAAGATCTTTGTTCATGGGCGATTCGTTTATTTGCCGGTTGGACGGGTGCGCGTCTCAACAGAGAATTTTTGAATTCCCGCTTTCCGTATTTCGTCCAAAACCGAAACGGTCGTACCGAATCGAGCGCGTTCATCACCCGCCACAAGAATGCGCGGATCCTCGGTTTGAGTCTTATAGAAAGCGATTCGTGAAGGAACTTCGCTCATATCGATCAGCTCCCGGTTCCAGAAAATTGCTCCTTCACCGGAGACTTGAATTGTGACGCTTTCATCCTTGTTTTGCTCCGCCGATGGTTTGGCTGCAGGCAAATCGACCGGCACGGACTGAATGCGATTCAGCGAAAGCGTAAAAAGAACAAACGTGGCCAGGAGAAAGAAGATGACGTCAATGAGAGGAATGATCTCAATACGTGCTTTCTTGCGGACCGGGACTTTAATTTTGGTGCCTTCCATGTTTGGGCTTTTAGCTATTTAACGGACTCAAGAGTGTTTTATTAGACCGGACTTATTTACTGCGGGTCTCGATGAATATTCTTTGAATGCCAGCTATGCGGGCTTGATCAAAAACGTACACCGCTTGGGCGAAGAATGCCTTTTCATCACCGTTGATCAAAATACGGCCCTCCGGTTCGTCGCGGTGATACTGCTGCAATCGAATTAGAAATTCGTCGAGGGTGACCGGATCCTTGTTCCAAGCTAATGTGCCTTCGTCGGTAATACTGACCGTGGCCGTACCGCTCTGCTCTCGCGGCACTCCCGTCTCCGAGACTGGAAGGTTGACTTTAACGCCGCCTGATTTGTTCAGGGAAAGAGTAAATAATACAAAGGTGGCGAGCAGAAAGAAGATGACGTCAATGAGAGGGATGATCTCAATGCGTGCTCGTTTGACGCCACCTGGGCCTGTTCCACCACCACCGTGCATGACAGTTGGTCTTAGAGGTTAAAATCAGTGAACGCGGCGCTTATTGCGCGGGCGAGGTCACGGATTTGTACGGGGCGGCCGACTTGTTGATGATAATCTCGAGTGAGTTCGAGGCATCTTCAATTTCGTGACGGGCTTCTTCCACGCGGGCGTTCAGAATATTGAAGGGAAGCAAACCGAGAACGGCGATTGCGATACCGCACATGGTGGCGATAAGCGCTTCAGCAACACCACCGGTGATTGCACCCGTGGAGGCGCCGATGTCACCGCCGCCGCTGTTCAAAGCGGCAAACGTTCCCATCATGCCGGTAACGGTACCGAGAAGACCGAGCAGAGGAGCCGCCGTGATGCAGGTATCGAGCGTGGGGAGACCCTGGCTGAAGCGCTGCATTTCCTGACTGGCGGCGCGGGTGAAGGCGTTACCGAGCGAGTGTTCCTTGTGGCTGATCGCGTAGACCAAAATGCGGGCAACATAATCCTGGCTCTTGTTGCCGAGTTCCAAAGCGCCATCGATGTCGTTGGCCTCAACCTTCTCGAGCATCTTGTTAACCACGTCCGGCTGGCGGCGGCTGTTTTCACGGATCATGAAAATCATGCGCTCCACTGCGACGGTGATCATCACGAAAGAGACCAACAAAATTGGCCACATGATTTCTTTGCCGTGCTTGAACAGTTCCATCATGGTCATGGGACTGCCATCGGTATTGGTCAGGAGGAATGCGAGGGGCATATGTTCAATGATCATAGTGCGAATAATTGAGGGTTAAGTTTTCGTGATTTTTTCTGCTGTGAAATAGGGAATCGCCGTTCAGCAAGTGGCGGGCCATGCATTATTCATTTTATTTGCGACCACCGAAAGTGGGGTATGGTGCCGCAAGAAAAGAGGGGATGTTTTGACGAAGCAAATTAACTAAGAATTAGAGGGGAAACAAATGGTGCTGGGAATCACTTTATCCTGTCAATGCGCATTCTGCTTCGCGCGGAAATTATGAAATAAATAATTGAAGGGTTTTTTTGAACGTTCGAATTTTTTGGCTGCCCGACTAGGAGTCGAACCTAGACAAAGCGAGTCAGAGTCGCTTGTGCTACCATTACACAATCGGGCAGTGAAAAATTTAGTGTTCAGCGGAAAGAAAAAGTTCGGACGTATCGCCGTCGACCGGTCGAAATATGGAGCCGGCGATGGGATTCGAACCCGCAACCGCCTGTTTACAAAACAGGTGCTCTACCATTGAGCTACACCGGCATCACCTGTGCGCAGAAAGGATAAAATTGACTGGGAAAAAACGAAATTTGGTGGCTCCCCGGGGACTCGAACCCCGAACCAATTGATTAAGAGTCAACTGCTCTACCATTGAGCTAGGAAGCCGTCAAAAATAGGAGTGGGAACGTTATGGACCCTAGACCCTTGTCAACTTCTTTTCCGATGTCCACGGCGAATCCCTTTAACGCTTTCGATATAACAGCAGAGGAGCCTCAAGCTCATCACTTCCGCTAATGCTGGAAGGCCACCTCATTCGCGAGATTTGCGCACCTGTAGGATCAGTGAGAGCAGTCAGATCTGCCTGAATTCCTTCCATTCCCGGACAAAACACTTGCCAAGCTGTCAGCCGTCCTCTGTTTTCGTCCGCTCTACTCATGCAAAAGACAAAAAAGTCCGTTGCCAAGCGCTTCAAGATATCCGGTACGGGTAAGCTGATTCGCCGCACCCCGGGTTTCCGTCACTTGCTCGCCGCGAAAAGCACGAAGTCCAAACGTCGTGCTTCCCGTGACAAGCTGGTGGCTCCGGGCCATGCTGCTCCCCTGCTCCGCTGCCTCCCCACCGGTCTCCGCTAATCCTCCGAAGCGAAAACCATAACTCCGTCAGGCGGGTGAATCCTAACGAGACGACCCGCCGGCGCCTAAACACTAAATAAAACATGCCTCGTGCAACAAATGCTCCCGCGTCGCGCAAGCGTCGCAAAAAAGTACTGAAATACGCCAAGGGCTATTTCGGTAACAAGTCCAAGCTGTTCCGCTACGCCAAGGAAGCGGTTCAACATGCCTGGCAATACGCGTACATCGATCGCAAGAAGAAGAAGGCCAACATGCGTGGCCTTTGGATCGTGCGCTTGAACGCTGCCTGCCGTGAAGCGGGCATCAGCTACAGCCGCTTCATCGAAGGCCTCAAGGCCGCCAATATCCAGCTCGACCGTCGCCAGCTCTCCGAGATCGCGATCGCCGATTCAGTCGCTTTCAGCGGCTTGATCAAGAGCGCCCAGGATGCCCTGAAGACCAAGGCCAGCGCCGCCAAGGCGTAAAGTTTCATCCGAAACACGCGAGCCATCCGGTTCGCTTCCATGGTCTCAAACCATTTTCAAAGGACGGGTCTCCTCGCGAGCCCCGTCCTTTTTTTGCGCGTATGGCGTTGTCTCGTGTAGCCCGCGCCGGGAGGCGCGGGACCCTGCGCTCCCGCGCAGGGCTACTTCGGTAAAATGGAGAAAGCGCCAGCCCCTCCGTTTGTTTAGGACCCCTCAATTCTTCGGGTTGCCAACTTCGACCAGTCCATAATTTATCCGTGCCCATCCGTGTAATCCGTGGTTAACTTAATTTTTCATGCAAGACACCCTCTCCGCCCTCGTCACCAAAGCCTCCGCTGAGCTTTCCACGCTCAAAACCCGCGCCGATTTCGAGGCGGCCAAGGCGCGCTACGTCGGTCCCAACGGTGAGTTGACCGCGCTGATGAAACAAATGGGCACCGTGCCCAAGGAACAGCGCCCGGCGATGGGCAAACTCATCAACGAAGCGAAGTCGCAGCTGCAGGTTCAACTCGACGGCGCACTCGCGCGGATTGCCGAGGGTGAAATCGCGGCTCAACTCGGCCCTGCCGTGGACCCAACCCTCCCCTCGCCCGATCTCCGGCGCGGCACTTATCATCCGCTTACCCTCGTGCGTGAGGAAATGTGCCGCATCCTGCGCAAAGCGGGCTTCACCGTCGTCGAAGGGCCCGAAGTGGAAACCGAATATTACTGTTTCGACGCACTCAACACGCCGGCCGACCATCCCGCCCGCGACGCCCAAGACACGTTTTATTTTCCGGAAAACTCCCGTTTCGGCAACGTCACCAAGAAAGTCCCCACGGAAAAATACCTGCTCCGCACGCACACCTCGTCCGTGCAAATTCGCACGATGCTCAAAGGCGAGCCCCCCATCCGGATTGTTTCGCCGGGCCGGGTTTACCGTCGCGACACGAGCGACGCGACGCACAGCGCCAACTTCCACCAGATCGAGTGTCTCTACGTGGACAAAAACGTAACCGTCCGCGACCTGAAGGCCCTGTTGGATTACATTTTCGCGTCGTTGTTGGGCAAGGACACCAAAACGCGCTTCCGTCCGCACTACTTCGGTTACACCGAGCCCAGTTTCGAAGTGGACCTTTCCGCGCAGCATTTGCCCAAGGTAAACAAGGAATGGATCGAAATCGGCGGCTGCGGCATGGTGGATCCCGCCGTGTTCGAGGGCGTGGGCTACGACCCCGAAATCTGGAGCGGCTACGCTTTCGGCATGGGCCTCGAGCGTCTCGCCATGCTCATGTACGGCATCGATGACATCCGCTACTTCTACCAAAACGACCTGCGTTTCCTCAGGCAGTTTGCCTAAGCAACTTCCCGCGAATCACGCCAATTCACGCCAACTAATTTTCCGCATTCGCGTCAATTCGCGTGATTAGCGGCCTCCTTCTTTTCCAATGAAAATCAGCCGCAACTGGCTTGCCCAATACCTTGAGATCAACGCTTCCGTTGAAGAACTGAAACGCGCCGTCACTTTTCTCGGTTTCGAGGTGGAAGGTGTAATTAGTACCGGCCTCCCGCCGCTGCAACATGTCGTGGTGGGTGAAATTCTCACCCGCGAAAAAATCCCGAATCTCAAAAAGGATATTTCGCTCTGCACCGTCGACGTGGGTGCTGCCAACGGCGGGATCCGGAGCATCGTTTGCGGCGCGCCCAACTGCGACCCCGGAAAACGCGTGCCGGTGGCGCTTCCCGGCGCGGTGCTGCCGAGCGGGTTTCAAATCGCCCTGAGGAAGACCTACGGCCATGAGTCACAAGGCATGATGTGCGCGCCCGATGAGCTCGGCCTCGGTAGCGAACACGCCGGGCTTCTCATCCTCGATTCCGCACTCCCCATTGGCACGCCGATCAATGAAGCGATTCCCGGTGGTGATACGGTGCTCGATATCGAAATCACGCCGAATCGCCCGGATGCCCTCTGTCACATGGGCATTGCCCGCGAACTCGCGGCGTGGTTTCGCACGGACGTGCGTTTTCCCGAAATTAAATTCCGTGGTGCGGTAAATTCCGCTGCACGTTCCGACCTTCTCGCCGACGTACGGGTCGACTCCGCCGAGGACTGTCCGCTTTATTCCGCGCACACCATCACTGGCGTCAAAGTAGGTCCCAGCCCTGCATGGATGCAGGAGCGCCTCAAAGCCGTGGGCCTGCGTCCCATTAACAACCTCGTCGACGTGGGCAACTACGTGATGCTTGAGCTCGGTCAGCCGCTGCACGTGTTCGACGCGAAAAAATTAAACGGTCGCAAGATCGTCGTCCGCCGCGCGATGGATGGCGAAAAGTTGACGACCCTCGACGGCAAGGAACGCGCGCTCAACAGCCGGATGCTCGTCATCGCCGACGAAACGCAACCGGTCGTCATTGCGGGAATCATGGGCGGCGCGAACGCGGAAGTAGACGCGTCCACCACAGATATCATTGTCGAGGCCGCCTATTTTCGCCCGCAGTCGATCCGTTGGACCTCGAAGCGACTCGGACTTTCCTCCGATTCGGCTTACCGTTTCGAACGCGGTGTCGATCCGCACAGCACGATCGAGGCGGCCTACCGGGCAATCGATTTGATCCTGGAGACTGCCGGCGGAATGGTGGTTGGCCCGTCATTCAAAGTGGGCGGTGACCGTCCATGGGAGAGGGAAATTTCTGTGAGTCCCGACTACATTCGCGCGAAACTGGGCTTTTCAGTGAGTGATGAAGAAATTCGCGCGGCGCTCGAAGCGTTGAATCTTTCCGTCGGTGGCGAAAAGACGACTGCGCGTGGCTTGGAATGGAATGTCAAAATCCCCAGCTATCGTTCCGACCTCGATCGTCCGATCGATCTCGTCGAGGAAGTGCTGCGCGTCTACGGCACGGAACGGGTGCCCGCGGCTCTCTGCAGCGGGCCGGCTCTAGTTGATGGCGATGACGATCCAATCGTCATGTTCAATCGCAAGGTCACCGATTATCTCGTCGGGCAGCGCTTCAATGAAGTGGTCAACTACACGCTGCGCTCACAAAAAGAAATCGCGACGTGGGTGTCGCAGGCCGCCGTTGAAGAGCTCGCGCTTTCGAATCCCTTCGTCGACGACCAATCCCATCTCCGGCCCACGCTCGTGTTGGGTATGTTGGAGTCGCTCAAACTGAATCAATCACGCGGCGTACCCGCGGCACAGCTTTGCGAAACGGGCCGTGTGTTCATGGAGATCAACGGTACGGTACATGAATGCGTCGGTGCGGCATTTGTGCTTTGTCACAATCCCAAGGAGCGTTCCTGGCTGGCCCGGCCTGAACCGGATTTCTACGCGGTAAAACGCCATGTAGAAATTATCGCGCGCGAGGCGGGAATCGATCTGGCACGGGAGGAACTGGTCCCCGTGCGCGGTGCCTTCTGGGGCTGGCAGGAAGGACAATCAGCAGCTGCCGGGGAAATGAAGAACGGTTGGACTGCGCGCTTCGGTTTATTGAACCTGTCGATGGTTCGCAGCCTCGGGATCGAGGGAAAAGTCTGGGCCGGAATGGTCGCGATTTTACCCGCGAAATTAAAAGCGGCATCCGTTCATCCGCGCTATCAGCCATTCAGTTTATTCCCTGCTGCCCTGCGTGATCTCGCTCTGGTGGTCGATGGTGCGCGTCATGCCGAGGACGTTCGTCTTGTTCTCGAAAAAGCCGCGCGCTCAGTCACGGGTGCTGGCTTCGGTTTGGAAGCGGTCGAACTCTTCGATGTGTACCACGGCAAGGGATTGCCCGAGGGAAAAAAGAGCCTGGCCTTCTCGCTGACTTTTCGCGCGCCCGACCGCACCCTGACCGACGACGAGGTCAACGCCACCTTCACGAAAGTGCAGCAGCAGATCATCGCCGACGGCACGATGTCCGTCCGCTCGTAGTTCAGCAGGTAGGGCGCGTTATCCCTAACGCGCCGTGGGTCGCTCGAATGCTCTTTCGCATGCGATAATCCTGACGGCGGATTAGGGATAATCCGCCCTACCTCAGGCGACGACAGCGTCGTCAGCGATTCAATGTAGCAGCGGCAGTCATGCCGCTGGTCGCAAAAACCAGCCGTGTTACCACGGCTGCTACATTAAAAATTAAACGCTCGCTGCCGGGCGCAGCGCGTTGAGCAGCTTCTCAATGCGATCGCACGCGGCGGTGAGCTTTTCCTCGTTTGCGGTGAAGCAGGCGCGTACATGGCCTTTGCCGGCGTCGCCAAACGCGGTTCCGGGCACGACCGCCACCTTGTGTTCGGTCAGCAAACGACGCGCGAAATCCCCTTCGTTCATCCCGGTCGAAGCGATCGACGGAAACGCATAGAACGAACCGCGCGGTGAATGGCACGCCAAGCCCGCGGCGTTAATCCGGCGCACGAACAAATCGCGGCGTTCCCGATAGCGGTCACGCATGTATTTCGTGGCATCGTCACCCAAACGAAGCGCCGCAAGCGCGCCTTCCTGGCTGATGCTCGGCGCACACAGCATCGAATATTGGTGAACCTTCATCATCGCTTCGATCAATGGCGCTGGACCGCACGCATAGCCGAGACGGAATCCAGTCATCGCAAAAGCCTTGGAAAAACCGTGCAGCAAAATCGTGCGCTCACGCATGCCCGGAAGGCTCGCGATGCTCGTATGCACGCCCTCGAACACGAGTTCCGAGTAGATTTCGTCGCTGACGACAATCAGGTCTTTCTCGATGGCAAACTTCGCGATGCGTTCCAACTGTTCCTTCGAGCAAACGCCGCCCGTCGGATTACAGGGCAGATTCAGCAACAGCAGTTTGCACCCCGGTTGCCACGCCGCCGCAAGGGCCGGCGCATCGAGCGAGAACAAATCGCCAGCGTTCGTCGCAACCGGGACGCCCACTGCGTGAACAAGATCCACCGAAGGCGCATAGGAAACGTAGCAAGGTTGGTGATACATCACCTTGTCGCCAGGATTCAGCAGCGAGCGAAGCGTCAGATCCAATCCCTCGGAAACACCCACGGTCACGAGCACCTCGTCGTCGGGACGATAGCTGACCTTGAAGTGCCCCTCGGCATAGCGGCAGATTTCCTTGCGCAATTCCGGCAGACCGAGGTTCGACGTGTAGTGAGTCTTACCGGTGTCCATCGCGGTCTTCACAGCGTCGCGAATCGGCTGCGGAGTATCGAAATCGGGTTCGCCGATGCCGAGCGAAATAACCCCGTCGGTCTTTGCCACCAGCTCAAAAAAATCGCGAATGCCGGAGCGACGCAGACCTGCGACGTGCCGGGCAATAAAACGTGTGGTATCGAGAGGCGGCTTGGATGAGGATGTGCTCATGAGTGGTCGGTGTTATCGAACTTAAATCAACCGAGGCGTTGCTGAATGGCTTGCCCCATCTGGGTCGTGGTAAGCGGAGTCTTCGAACCGAGGTCCGCGGTGTGATTACCTTCTTCCAGAGCGCGCGTAACGGCGCGCTCGATTTCCTGCGCCTCTTTTTCGAGACCAAGGGAATGACGCAGCAACATCGCCGCCGACAGAATCGTTCCAACCGGATTGGCAATCCCCTTCCCTGCAATGTCGGGAGCGGAACCGTGAATCGGCTCATAGACGCCTTTCGTGCCGTCGCCGAGCGACGCACTGGGCAACAATCCGAGCGACCCGGCGAGGACCGCCGCTTCATCCGTGAGAATATCGCCAAACATGTTCTCCGTTACGAGCACGTCGAATTGTGCTGCGTGCGTCACCAGGCGCATCGCGGCCGAATCGACGAGCTGGTGCTCCAGCTTAACGCCGGGATTTTCTCTGCCGACTTCAACGGCGACCTGGCGCCAGAGACGGGAGGATTCGAGCACGTTGGCCTTGTCGATCGAGGTGACGAGGCTGCGACGGCCCTTCGCGAGTTGGAAGGCGAGCTTCACCACACGACGTACCTCCGACTTGCTGTAGATCATTGTGTCGAAGGCCTGTTCGTTCTCGCCTTCGCCCTTGCGACCGCGTTCGCCGAAATAGAGACCACCGGTCAATTCGCGCACGACGAGAAAATCAACTCCGCGGATTCGCTCCGGTTTGAGTGGCGAAACACTTTCCAAGGACGGGAACGGGCGAACGGGACGCAGATTGGCGTACAACTGCATGCCCTTGCGCAGCCCGAGCAATCCTTGTTCCGGACGCACCTTGGCGGCGGGATTATCCCACTGGGGACCACCCACTGCACCGAGCAACACCGCATCCGCCGCTTTGCAGGCCGCGAGGGTTTCGTCCGGCATGGGCGTGCCTTTCGCATCAATAGCGCAGCCACCGAACAAATGTTCGGTAAACTTGAATTGGTGACCATGGCGCCTGGCCACGGCCTCGAGCACGAGCCGGGCTTCCTTGACCACTTCTGGTCCGATTCCGTCGCCGGGCAGCAATACAATGTGAGCGTTCATACGTGTTGAGAAAGTGATTTGAACTCGCCCGAAAATCAGGCGCTCGCCGCCACCGCGGCGGAAGCCGCGCGAGGCGTGAGAACATATTCGTAGCCATCGGCCAGCGCCAGCCACGTGGCATCGAGAATATTCGTGCCCGCACCCACCGTGCTCCAACGGCGCTCGCCGTCGTGCCAGTCGATCAGCACGCGGGTGATCGCTCCCGTACCGGAATTGCTGTTCAGGATGCGCACCTTGTAGTCGGCGAGCTGGATGCTGGCGACCTGCGGGAAGATCGGATGGAGCGCCTTGCGCAGCGCCTTGTCGAAGGCGTTAACCGGTCCGTTACCTTCAGCGGCGGTGTGTACTTCATGTCCGCCGATATCAAGTTTGATGGTCGCGTCGGCGATCTGACGGTCTCCATGGCGGCTGACCATGCTGCGATAATCGAGCAACTTAAACAGCGGCTGATAATCCGGGGCCACGCGACGGATGAGCAACGCAATGCTCGCCTCCGCCGCTTCAAATGAAAATCCCGCGTGCTCCTTCTCTTTGATGAGCTCAACCACTTTTGCGCCAGTCGCTGCATCGAGATTTTGCAAGCCGAGCTCCTCGGCTTTGGAAACAAGATTGGCCCGGCCGGATTGTTCGCTCACGACGACCCGCATCTGATTGCCCACGAGTTTGGGGTCGATGTGCTGATACGCATCCGGATGACGCTGCATCGCGGAAACGTGCACGCCAGCCTTGTGCGCAAACGCGCTGTTGCCGACGTACGCCATCTGTTCGTTCGGCGTGAAGTTCGCGACCTCAGTCACAAAACGCGCCACTTCATGCAGCCGCGCCAGCGAGCCTTCCGGCAGAGTGCGGACCTTCAACTTCAATTCGAGATTCGGAATGACGATACAGAGATTCGCATTTCCGCAACGTTCACCATAACCGTTGATCGTGCCTTGCACGTGAACCGCGCCAGCACGGATCGCTGCGACACTGCTCGCCACGCCGCAGCCAGTATCGTCGTGCAAATGGATGCCTACCCGCACAGACGGACCAAAATGAGCGCGCACTGCCTCGACAGTAGCCGTCACTTCCCAGGGAAGATGTCCGCCGTTGGTGTCGCACAAGACGAGCGTCTCCGCGCCGCCTTTGTTCGCCGCACCCAGCGCCTTTAGCGCATAATCGGGATGTTTATCGAAGCCGTCGAAGAAATGCTCGGCATCGTAGATCACGCGTTTTCCCTGCGAACGCAGGTACGCAACGGTGTCCTCGATCATCTTCAGATTTTCCTCGAGCGTCGTGCGCAGCACTTCCTCGACCTGCAGCACGGACGATTTGCCAAAGATGCAGCAAACCTCGGTGCCCGCGGCAACCAAAGCCTGCACGCTCGGATCTTCCTCGGGTTTCAACTTCGCGCGACGCGTGGCGCCAAACGCCACGATCTTCGCGTTCTTCCAGGTTTCCTTGCGCGCGAGTTCGAAAAACGCCGCATCCTTCGGATTCGACCCCGGCCAGCCGCCCTCAATAAACGCCACGCCGAGTTCGTCGAGCTTGCGCGCAATGCGAAGCTTGTCATCAGCGGAATACGAAATGCCTTCCGTCTGCGCTCCGTCGCGCAGGGTCGTGTCGAACACTTCGATAAATGGGCGGCTGTCGGTTTTTGTCATTGGGAAAAACTCCGCAGGGGAAGCTGGATTAATTCAAAACAAAGCGGGTCGCGGGCGATTTTGGTTTGATGGAAAATCGCCCGCGCCTCGCGACAATTACTTCGAGATCGTGACCGGATTGAGGAACGGCATCATCGCGCGCAGTTTGGCGCCGACGACTTCGATCTTCTGGCCGCGCTCCGTGTTGCGGAACTTGGTCATGGTCTTGCGACCATACTTGTTGTTCTCGTCGATAAAGCGTTTCGCGAATTTGCCAGTCTGGATGTCCTTGAGGATGCGCTTCATTTCCGCCTGCGTCTTCTTCGTGATGACGCGCGGGCCGGAGACGTAATCGCCCCACTCCGCCGTGTCGGAAACCGAATAGCGCATGTAGTTCAGACCACCGCGGTACATCAGGTCGACGATGAGCTTCAGCTCATGCATACACTCGAAGTACGCGATCTCGGGCTGGTAGCCCGCATCGACGAGCGTCTTGAAGCCCGCTTTCACGAGCTCCGCGCAACCGCCGCACAACACGGCCTGTTCGCCGAACAAATCCGTCTCGGTCTCTTCCTTGAAGGTGGTCTCGAGCACGCCCGCACGGGTGCAGCCGATGCCGCGACCATAGGACAGCGCGAGCTTCTTGGCGTTGCCGGTGGCGTTCTGATAAATGGCGATGAGACCGGGGACGCCGCCGCCTTCCTGGAACACTTCGCGCACGCGATGACCCGGGGACTTCGGGGCAATCATGGTGACGTCGACATTCTTCGGCGGAACGATGCCTTCAAAGCGGATGTTAAAACCATGGGCGAACATCAGCATCTTGCCCGCAGTCAAATTCGGTGCGATTTCTTCACGATAAAGACGCGCCTGAACGTGGTCCGGCACCAACACCATGATGACGTCAGCCCATTTGGAAACGTCGGCAACGGAGCCAACCGTGAGGCCGGCTTTCTTCGCCTTCGCAGCGGATTTGCTCTTGGGAGCAAGGCCGACGCGGACAGAAACACCGCTCTCCTTCAGATTGAGCGCGTGGGCGTGGCCTTGTGAGCCGTAGCCGATGATGGCGACGTTTTTGTCGCGGATAAGAGCGAGATTCGCGTCTTTGTCGTAGTAGATTTTAGCCATGGTAGATAAATTTTTGATTTTGAATTTTCGATTTTGGATGGACCGGCTCACACGGACATCGAGACGCCGGAGTCATGGTGTTCATGAGCATCCGCGCGAACTGACGGCGGAACCGCGGAAATCAACTCGGTGCCACGCGCCATCGCGACGGCGCCGGTGCGGACGATTTCAACCACTCCGTAGGGACGAAGCACCATTTCGAATTTGCCAATTTTCTCCGGCGTGCCGGTGACCTCGATGACAACCGTCTGTTCGTCGACGTCCACCACGCGGGCGCGGAAAACTTCGACGAGTTGCAAGACCTCGCTGCGCGTCTGCGGCGTGACCTTCACTTTGACCAGGCCGAGTTCACGCATGAGCGCGGCCTTGTCGGTGAGATCGTCGACGCGGAGGACATTGACGAGCTTGTAGAGATTGGCCTCCACAATGCGGGCACCGGCTTCGGTCGCCTCGACCACCACGGTCATGCGCGAAACGCCGGGCTGCTCGGTGCGCCCGACCGTGAGCGAATCGATGTTGAAGTTGCGGCGACGGAAAAGCGACGAGATGCGATTAAGCACGCCGGGGACGTCTTCCACGTAAGCGATGAGCGTATGTTTAGCCATGGGAGGAATGGTTTAGCGACGGGAGGATTTCGCGGCTTTGCGCGCGGCAGGGGCCGGTTTGGCTGCGGTTTTGGCAGTGGGCTTCTTGGATTTGGCGTGGCCATTCTGGCCGTTCAGCGCCACCGCTTCGGCCTTCGCTTCGGTGAAGACGTCGGGCAGCGGCGATCCGGGCATCTCCCAGTCCTTGTCGGAACCGGATTCCAACATGACGTCCTGCTTGGGACGACGGATCATCTTGTCGAGATCCGCGCCGGCCGGAACCATTGGGAACACGGTGTCTTCCTTCTCGACCACGAAATCGATGACGACGGTGCCTTTGGTCGCGAGGGTCTTCTCGACGGTGGACTTCACGTCGGAACGTTTGTCGCAAAGCAAACCGGTGAGCCGATACGCTTCCGCGAGCTTCACGAAATTCGGGCCCGTCATCGGCGTGGCGGCGTAGCGCTTGTCGTAGAAAAACTCCTGCCATTGACGCACCATGCCGAGGAACGCGTTGTTGATGATGGCAACGTTGACCTTGATGCCTTCCTGCTCGGCCGTGGCCAATTCGCACGAGGTCATCTGGAACCCACCGTCACCGACCACCACCCACACATCCTTGTCCGGACACGCAAACTTGGCACCGATCGCTGCGGGGAGCGCGAAACCCATCGTGCCGAGGCCGCCCGAAGTGATGAGCGAACGCGGCTTTTCGTGGTGGAAATATTGAGCTTCCCACATCTGGTGCTGACCCACGTCGGTAACAACGATGGTGTCGCGCTTCTGCGTGAGGCGCCAGATGTCGTTGATCACATGCGCGGCAAAAAGCTGGCCGCTGTCGGGAAGATTCTTGATGTCGCGCACGGCGGAGTCGCCGCGATTCACGTTGATGGCATCCCACCATTCAGTGTGAACCGTCTTCTTCACGTGCGGCTGGATCAGGGCCAGGACTTCGCGAACATCACCGATAAGGGCAACGTCCACCGGCACATTTTTGTTGATCTCACTTGGATCAATATCGACATGGATTTTCTTCGCATTGAGCGCGTAGGTCTTGAGATTGCCCGTCACGCGATCGTCGAAACGCATGCCGAGGGCAATGATCAGATCAGATTGCTGGATCGCCTGGTTGACCCAAGCTTCACCGTGCATGCCCATCATGCCGAGATTGAATTCGGAGGACGCGGGAATCGCACCAATGCCGAGCAACGTAGTCGTGATCGGGATACCCGCAGTCTTGGCGAGCTTGAGCACTTCGGCCGTCGCGCCGGACTTGATGATGCCCTGCCCGGCGAAAATCAGCGGACGCTTGGCGGAATTGATCAACTCGGCGGCCTTCGCGTATTCGGAAGCGGGAGCGTGATAGCTCGGACGATATCCGGGCAAACGTGGCGCGGCTGCCTCCCAATCAAATTCGGTCGTGAGCTGCTGCGCATCCTTCGTGATGTCGACCAACACCGGACCTGGGCGGCCGCTCTTGGCGATGTAGAACGCCTCGCGGATCGCGCGGGCGATATCGCCGGGCTTCGTGACGAGGTAATTATGCTTGGTCACCGGCAACGTGACGCCGGTCACGTCGGTTTCCTGAAACGCATCGGTGCCGATGGCTTTCGAGCCCACCTGGCCGGTGATGCAAACGATCGGGGACGAGTCCATCATCGCGGTGGCGATGCCCGTAACCATGTTCGTTGCACCGGGACCGGACGTCGCGATCGCAACGCCGACTTTGCCGCTCGCGCGCGCATAGCCGTCCGCCATGTGCGTGGCGCCCTGTTCGTGGCGCACGAGCACGTGGTGGATCTTCGGGTACTTGGTCATGGCATCGTAGGTCGGCAAAATCGCGCCGCCCGGATAACCGAACACGACGTCCACGCCTTCTTTCTGCAAACACTCCCAAATGATTTCTGCTCCGGTGAGTTTCATAATGTCCCTTGAGTTGCTGATGGTTTAAATAAGTTGATTAAGAGGTGACCGCGCCCGCGGAAGCAGACGAAACGGTGTTGGCGTACTTGGCCATGACACCGCGCGCGTAGCGGGGCGCCGGGGCTTTCCAGTCCTGTTTGCGTTTGGCGATCTCTTCGGGCGAGATCACGACCTGCAGCTTGCGCGCCGGAACGTCGATTTCGATTAGGTCGCCTTCCTTGACGAAAGCGATCAGGCCACCGACGAAAGCCTCAGGCGCCACGTGGCCGATGGAGAAACCGCGCGTCGCGCCGGAGAATCGTCCGTCCGTGAGCAAGGCCACGGAATCGGCGAGCCCCTGCCCCGCGAGCGCACCGGTCACGCCCAACATTTCGCGCATACCCGGACCGCCCTTTGGTCCTTCGTAGCGGATGACAACGACATCGCCCGCCTTGATCTGCTGCGCATTGGCCGCGGCCATCGCTGACTCTTCGTTTTCGAAGACGCGCGCCGGACCGGTGATTTTTTCGCGCGAACTGCCCGCGACCTTCAGCACTGCGCCTTCCTCGGCGAGATTGCCCTTCAGGATTACGAGGCCGCCCGAAACCTTGAACGGTTTGTCGGTCGGACGGATGACCTGCTGACCGGGTGTTTCGTGTGCGTTGCGCACTTCGTCGGCAAGCGTTTTGCCGGTAACGGTAAGGCAATCGGCATGGAGAAAATTGCCTTCGAGCAGGCGGCGAAGGAGCAGCGAGATGCCGCCGGCCTTCTGCATTTCGACCGCCGTGTAGAGGCCACCTGGCTTGAGCGTGGCGATCGTCGGCGTCCGTGCGCTGATCCCATCGAACTCTTCAATTTTGAGGGAAACGTTGGCTTCCTTCGCGAGGGCAATCAGGTGCAGCACCGCGTTGGTGGAACCGCCCGAGGCGGCCACGGACGCGATCGCATTCTCGAACGCCTTACGGGTCATGATCTGTGAAGGCTTCAGATCCTTGCGGACCATCTCCATCACGATCTCGCCGCAGCGGAACGCGGCCTGGTTCTTGGCTTCGTCAGTCGCAGAGATACCATTCAGGCCAACCGGCGACATGCCGATTGCCTCCATGATCGTCGCCATGGTGTTCGCGGTGAACTGGCCACCGCACGCACCCGCGGTCGGGCACGCCGCGTTTTCCACGGACTTGAATTCTTTCGCGTCGATCTTGCCGGCGCTAAACGCACCCACCGCTTCGAACACATCCTGCACCGTCAGCGCTTTGCCGTTGTGATGACCGTGGTCGATCGAACCACCATAAAGAGCGAGGCCTGGGATATCCATTCGAGCCAATGCCATCAGCACGCCCGGATTGGTTTTGTCGCAGGCCGAAAGACAGACGAGGCCATCGAGGCTGTTGCCGCGTGCGACGAGTTCGATCGAGTCAGCGATCAATTCACGGCTGATGAGCGAAGTTTTCATTCCCTCGGTGCCCATGGTGATGCCGTCCGAAATGGATACGGTGTTGAATTCCAATGGAGTGCCGCCGGCAGCGCGCACACCCGCTTTCACGTGTTCTGCCAAGGCACGGAGATGGAAATTACACGGTCCGATTTCCGTCCAGGTGTTGGCGATGCCGATCAGCGGCTTGCTGAGATCTTCATCGGTGAACCCGACGGCCTTCATCATGGCACGAGCAGGAGCCCGGCTGGGGCCTTCGGTGACGAGGTGACTGTGACGTTTACCAGAATCCATGGGGAAAGTTGAAGGTCAGGCCGTGCGGGCGAGGAGCTCGCCGCACAGCGAAGGGTGAGAGTAGCAGGAATAAGTCATTGATGGAAAATAAAAAAACCGCCCCTTTTTGGTGGGCGGCTTCCGGTTTTGAGATTCTTTTCTCTTAGGAGCTAGTGGCTTCTGCGAGCCGCCCGTGATTGATGGGGTCCGTGGCAATAATTGCCAGGACTACAGTAATCAATGCGACGACGGCGACTTGAAGGTACATGAAAGTGGGAGGTAAGTTGTTAATCGGCCCACCCCCTGTCAACACTAGTCTTATTTTTATGACATGGGGGGCGGGAGCGTCTTGGGAAGAGCAATGCGGGTTACCCTCCGGTGTTGGCGAGCATCATCTTCATTGTCCATGTGCTATAACAGGGATCCATTTCAAGCTCGGAGGTCGTTTCGCCGCACGCATAAAGGCGAGCATGGCAGAAATCGCTTCATCTCGGGAAATGCAATGCGCGGTCGGCTCTGAGAATTTTTCCCCTGCTAATGCAACAAACTCAACGCGGCCCGTCGCAGGCCGTCCGCTGGTTCCGATTGAACCGGCGTCGTCTTCATTTCTCGTAAACACGGCATATGCCTCTCCGTTTGAAACAGAGATATCAAGAGACCCATGCATTTCGCTTTCCGGTGCGCGGAGACCGAGCAGGCGATAGACAAACGTTTCCCATCGCGAGACACGTTTTCGCCTTACCCGTTCAAGTATCAGAGAACGCGCGGACGCTACTTCCGGTGCCAGCAGGAGCCCCTCCAGCTGCGCGTGATCTCGAAGGACCGTCCGCTTTCCGTCAACTTCGAGTTCCCATTCCATCGTTCGAATCCGCCGCTTTTCGGGAAACAGGTTTTTCACTGAGAGGCATTTAGTGGAAGGTAGCGGTGAATCCGTGCCGTTCAACTCGCGAATTTGTTGATAGGTTTTTTGTATGCTGCAGCCACCATTGCAGAGACCAGCGGCCTTATGTCCGCTGCTACATTCAGTATTCTATTTTTCGCGTCGTTTCGTGTGTTTCGTGGGCAAAAATCCGAGACGTATTTGGCTTATCCCCATTCGCGGTATTCGCGTGATTAGCGGGCGAAAATTTTGGCGGCCTCGCGGGCCGTTGAGGGCAACGGCCCCTACCTTAAATGCGAAGAGGACGGACGCCAGACCAGCGGACTTACGGCCGCTGCTACATCCAGCCATTCATTTTTTTCGTGACCTTTCGTGTGTTTCGTGGGCAAAAATCCGAGACGTATCTTCCCTGGCTCCATTCGCGGTATTGACGTAATTAGCGGGCGAAAATCCGGCGTGCCGCGCGGGCCGTTGAGGGCAACGGCCCCTACCGTAAATGCGAGATTAGCGGCGGCCGCGGATGTTTTGGGCGAGGCGCAGGATGTCAGCTAGGACGCCGGCGGCGGTGACGTCGCCTCCCGCCCCTGCCCCGCGTACGACCAACGGGTATTCGCGATAGCGCTCGGTATGGAAGGCCACGAATGCCTCGGCTCCGCGCAGCGAGGCGGCAGGATGGGCCGCTTCCACTTCAATGGGACCAACGGATACTTGCGAACCGGTTGCACCCGGAGTGATTCGCGCAAGATAGCGCAGGAAACGCCCATGCGCCTTACAATTCTCGACCCGCGCCGCGACTGCCGCGTCGAGCGCAGTGAGCGACTTCAGAAATTTCTCGGGATCGTCCTCGCGCAAATTTTCTGCCGGGACAAAGGGTTCGAGCACCACGTCGCTGAGCTCCACTTGCAGCCCGAGTTCGCGGGCGAGAATGATCGCCTTTCGCGCCACATCGAGACCCGACAAATCGTCGCGCGGGTTCGGTTCGGTATAGCCCAAATCCTTCGCCTTGCGCACCGCAACCGAGAGTGGATCGCCCTGCGCCAACCGATCACACAGGAAACCGAGCGTCCCTGAAAACGCACCTTCGATACTGATCACATGATCGCCTGTGCGCACCAGATTCTTGAGCGTTTCGATCACCGGCAGCGCAGCGCCGACCGTCGTTTCGTAATTATAAGCGCGGAAGTGACGACGCGCCTCATTGATCAGCGCGAGACGTTCCGCCTGCGGCAGCGCGAGCGGCTGCTTGTTGGCCGACACCACATTGATGCCGCGCGCAAAGGCCGCGCGATAAGTTTTCTCCATCCCGGGAGCGGCCGAACAGTCGACGAGCACTGGATTCGGCAGGCGTGATAATTTCTCGAGCAACGAACCGACATCGCTGACGAGTTTCTTTTCCTCGAGTGCCGTCTGCAATCGGGCGATCGCATCAATCGGCGGAATCCCCTCGGGCTCGAACAGCGCCCCGCCACTGGAACCGATACCGACCACGCGCACCTGTACATCGTGCTCTTTTCCGAGCGTGCGGTTTTGCCGCTCGATTTGTTTGAGCAGGTTGCCACCGACCACGCCCTTGCCGAGCAGGAGCATGTTGATTTCGGTGTGCGCCAGATTGAACGCGCCATGAACGGTGCGCACCGCCGTGGCGGTTTGATCGGCATCGACCACACAGGAAATACTCCGCGCCGATGCGCCCTGGGCCACGGCGCGAACGGAAATACCGGCTTCACCAATCGAGTTAAGAAACTTTCCCGCAACGTTGGGTCGCCCCGCCATGTTTTCGCCAACCAGCGTCACGAGTGTCACCGGAGACAAAACGGGTTCGATCCGCAGATCGCCGGATTGCAATTCGGGGGCGAGCGCCGCCGAAATGCTCTGGCGCGCGCTGGCTTCGTCCATTGAGGGAATCACGACAGAAAACGACTGACCCAAGGTCGACTCGGTCGTCATCCAGACGCGCACACCCGCTTCGTTGAGCGCCGCAAGAATTCTTCCGCCAAGCGGTTTACCCAGCCCCGTTCGGCGCGATTGCACGCCGAGCAACGTCAGCCGTTCCAAGCTCGTGACGCAGGTCGGCCGGTTGGGATCGGGATTGCCCGTCGCATCGATCCGAGTGCCGGGCGCATCCGGTTGAGTCGTACTGCGAATCACCAACGCTGCGCCACATTCGCGGAGGGGAATGATCGTGCGCGGGTGAAACATGCGCGTGCCGAAGTACGCGAGTTCCAACGCCTCATCGTAGGAAAGACGATCCACCGGCGACGCTTCGCGCACGAGCGCGGGGTCGGCGGTCATCACGCCCAATACGTCCGTCCAAACCGTCACGGCACTCGCCTTGAGCAACCCCGCAACGAGCGTCGCCGTGTAATCAGAGCCATTGCGACCGAGCGTCGTGGTGTGTCCGTCGCGCGTACGACCGATAAATCCGGTAAAGATAGGCACGTGCCCCACCCACTTGGACTCCAAGGTGGCAAAACGCGCGGCGGTTTCCGCTTTCTCCACCGTTGCTGAGCCGTGATTACTATCTGTAACCACGAAATCGCGGGCATCCACCGCCAGCGCGGGCACGTCGCGTTCCGACAGTGCGCGCGCCAACAGCACGGAGGAAATTCTTTCGCCGACACTGATAATCGCATCGAGCGTGCGCGGCGAACATTCGCGCGTAAGCTCGATGCCGGAAAGCAGCCGTTCAACCGGCGTGAGTATTTCGTCCAAATCGTACTTCATTCCCTTCTGGCCCTGGCTGCCAAGAACGGTACGTGCCGTTGAAGTTGCAAGTTCGCGGACTTGGGTCAACTGACGACGGGCCTGGCTGATATTACCTTCCTCCGCCGAACGCGCCGCGAGGATCAGCCAATCGGTGCTGTCTCCGAGCGCGGAGACGACCAACGCCAGCGGGCGCGGCGCCGCCACGGCCAGTTCGAGAACGCGCGGAAGCCGGCCCGATGTGCCTAGGGACGATCCTCCGAATTTGTAAACCTGCCAGCGGTCGCTCATTTATTGGGGTCGTTGCAGCTGCAACGCACGATTCACGATAATCTGTAACGTCTCCCATTCGATCAAAAAAGCATCGTGTCCATGAATGCTATTCACCGTGGCGCGCTCGACGGTGACGCCGTTGTTACGCAGCTGCTCCGCGAGTACGTTCGCCTGCGCCGGCGTGAACAACTGGTCGGTGTCGACATCCACCACGAGCGCCGCGGCCCGCATGTGGCTGATCGCAGGTTTGGTTTCACCAGGAAGCGGCTGGAGTAAATCATGATGATCCATCGCCGAGAGCTGGAGTTCGTACGCGTGCACGGCAAAACGGTTGCGCAGTTTCTTGCCCTGATGCTCGAGGTAACTCTGAACGGGATAATCGACGTCCGGCCGGCGCGCCGAGGCGCTGCGCGGTTGATCGAGATCGAGGCCGGGCTCGGCCCGGTACGTCAGGATCGCCAGCTGGCGCGCGATTTCCAATCCACGTCCGACGTTGTTCGGATAACCGGGATCGAGTCGCAAAATCTGACGCGCCACGTGATTCCAGCCCACGACCCACGCGCTCGCCGCCAGCGTCGTAGCCAAGGGCAACACGCGCTCAAAACGCTTTGGGGCCAGCGAGGCCAGCGTCAGGGTCACCATGCCCCCAAGCGAACCACCCGCCGTCAGATGCACTTTATCAATGCCCAGCTTGTCGAGTGATTGCAGGATCGCGTTGGAAATATCCAGACAGGTCAGATCGACCGACTTTGGCTCAGGAAATCCGGCCACACCCGGACCGCTGCTGCCGTAGCACGAACCGAGATTATTTAGGCAAATCAACCGGTATTGCGCGGGATCCAAGGCGCGACCGGGGCCAATCAAAGGTTCCCACCAGCCGTCCTGACCACCCGCTTGGGCGCTGCCGGTGAGGGCGTGCACAAGCAATACGGTCGGAACGTTTTTGAGCGGATTCTCCGGGGTGTCGCCTTCCCGGCTCCACCACCAGCCACGAGCGCGGTGCTGCTGGACTACGCCGCCACGTGCCAGGGGCAAATCGGGCAAGGCGAGGTCAAACGAACGCGATGAAGCGGAAACGGTCGGCATGAGGATGTCGGGCATGATCCTTCCATCTCAGACGGTCTGCAACCCGCAGACGGACCCTGTTTGTAAGCCCGGCATCCCTTCGGCTACATAGTCACCACCTTTGGCGAAACATTTGGAGGGCGGTACGTAAGCGAAATGGGTGTTCATGGGTTCAGGTCGTTTTTGTTGGGAGAAGGATCGTCAACATGAGTGAAATAGACAAGAAAGCGACGTGTCATAGGTTGTCGCCCTCATAGAGCAACGTGTCATAGCTGGTAGGGCGGATTATCCTCTAATCCGCCGGTTCGCCGCAGTGTAGCCCGCGCCGGGAGGCGCGGGTCCCTGCGCTCCCGCGCAGGGCTACATTCGAACAAGATTGGTGACCTCAAAATCTGCGTCCTTACGATTCCTGCTTGTTGAGCTCCCATCTGTGTCTAAGGTGCAAATTTCATGGCCAAACGTTCACTTCGCATCGTGCTTAAGTTCGGTTCCGGGATCCTGTCCACGCAACAAGGGATCGGGCTGAGCCGTCCCCAGATTTCCCGCCTCTCCAATGAAGTCGGCGCCCTGGTCAAGGCCGGCCACGAATGCGTGATCGTTTCCAGCGGTGCGGTAGCCGCCGGCCTCGCCACGCTCGGCCTGACCGCCCGTCCCAAGGAGCTCGCCGCGAAGCAGGCATGTGCCGCCGTCGGTCAGTCCCAACTCATGCACGCCTACGCCAGCGCGTTTGGCCGGCAAAAACTGGGAGTCGCACAACTGCTCCTCACCCACAGCGATCTCGATAGCCGCACGCGCCATCGCAACGCGCGCAACACGCTCCGCCATCTGCTTTCCACGCACAACGTCGTGCCGATCATCAATGAGAACGACTCGGTGGCGGTCGAGGAACTTAACTTTGGCGACAACGACCGCCTTTCCGCGGAAGTCGCGATTCTCGTCGAAGCGGACTTACTGATCATTTTGACGAGCGTCGATGGTCTGCAGGATTCCGAAGGCAAAGTAGTGCCCTTGGTAAAAGATGTCAGCGCGGTCGCCGGTCTTGTGCGATCGGACAAAGGCCACGTTTCCACGGGCGGCATGGTCACGAAGCTTCAAGCGGTGCAACTCGCGGTGAACGCCGGGATCGCCGTCAATATCGCAAGCGGTCGTAAACCCGGCCTCATTCAGGCCATCGTCGCCGGTGAACGTGTCGGCACCCAATTTCCCGTCCGCTAACGCCATGGTCGACCTTCCCCAACTCGTCGCCCAACTCGGGCAGCAGGCCCGCGTCGCCGCGCGCACCCTGGCCCAAGCCAAGCCCGAACAAATCGACGCTGCACTGAAAGCCATGGCGGCCGAACTGATTTCGGCACAGCCGCTCATTCTCAACGCCAACGCCGCTGACGTCGCCGCGGCTAGGGCCAACAAGCAAACTCCTGCGTTGCTGGATAGACTCACGCTGGATCCGAAACGCCTCACCGCGTGCGCCGAAGGATTGCGTCAGGTCGCCGCGCTGCCCCACCCGCTGGGTCACACCCTGCGCGAATGGACCCAACCCAACGGCCTGCGCTTTGCGAAAGTCCGGGTGCCCATCGGCGTCATCGGTTTTATTTATGAGTCGCGTCCGAACGTCACGTGCGACGCCGCCGGACTTTGCTTGAAGAGTGGCAACGCCGTGATTCTGCGCGGCGGCTCTGAAGCACTGCGTTCCAACCAAGCCATCGCCAATGCGCTCTCGCGCGGACTCGTCAGCGCCGGACTGCCAGCCGCTGCCGTGCAACTCGTGCCCGTTACCGATCGTGATACCGTCCGCCTGCTCGGTGAAGCCGTCGGCCTGATCGACCTGTTGATTCCGCGCGGTGGGCGCGGCCTGATTGAAACGGTCGTGAAGAGCGCCCGCATTCCCGTCATCAAACATTACGACGGTATCTGCGCGCTTTATGTCGACCGCGCTGCGGATCTGACGATGGCGGAAAGCATCGCAATCAACGCCAAGATTTCCCGTCCCGGCGTTTGCAACGCCATTGAAACACTCCTCGTTCATCGCGAGGTGGCGCCGCAATTTCTTGCTCAAGCCGGCAAATCGCTGATCGAACGCGGCGTGCAGCTCCGCGCCGATCCGACGGCACTCGCCGCTCTGACTCAGGCAGGCATCGCGGCCACGCCCGCCACCAACGACGATTTTCGCACGGAATTTCTCGCGCTGACGCTCGCGGTGAAAGTGGTCGATAGTTGCGCCGCCGCCGTCGAGCACATCGAAACGCACAGCTCGCATCACACCGATACGATCGTCACCGAAGACAAAGCAACCGCAGAACAATTCCTCGCCGGCGTCGACAGTGCCGTCGTCTTGTGGAACGCATCGACGCGCTTCAACGACGGTTTCGAATTCGGCTTCGGTGCAGAAATCGGCATCAGCACCGACAAACTCCACGCCCGCGGCCCCATGGGCCTCGAGGAACTCACTTCTTATAAGTACATCGTCCGCGGTTCCGGCCAGGTTCGGGGATAGACCGTTTTCCGTGGTAGGGCGGATTATCCTAATCCGCCGTTCCTCGAGGCGAGCGTCATATTCGGTATCACACATGGGCGGCGGATTAGGGATAATCCGCCCTACCTCTGCGCGATTGCCACTTACTCGTACCGCAATGCCTCGATCGGATCGAGCGACGCGGCTTTCCACGCGGGATAAAATCCGAAGGTAATCCCGATGATCGAGCAGACGCTCAATCCGCCCACCGCCCAGCCCCACGGGAAAACCATCGAGGCATTCAGCATCTTCGCACCGATGTTTCCACCAATGACGCCAGTCACGACGCCCGCCAGCCCACCAACGAGTGAAAGGACGACGGCTTCGATAAGGAATTGCGTGAGAATATTTTTCTTTCGCGCGCCGATGCTTTTTCGGATGCCGATTTCTTTCGTTCGTTCCGTGACGCTCACGAGCATGATGTTCATAATGCCGACACCGGACGCCAGCAACGCGATGGCACTGATCACGAACGCGCCGACCGCCACCATCCCGGCGATATTATTGAAGGCCTCAATCAGGGTATCGTTGGAAAACACCTCGAAATCATTCGAATCTTCCGGATCCAGCCCGCGCACCAAACGCATGGCTCCGACCGCTGCGTCCTGAACTCCCGCCAACTCAGCCTGGTTGTGCGCCTGCACATTGATACTGACAGAGCGCCCACCCTGTCCGTAGGTCGCCAGATACTTCGTAATCGTCGTTACCGCGTTATTATCCTGACTCTGGCCAAACGCGGATCCCTTGGTCGCAGTCACGCCTACCACCGTGTAATTCTGGCCATCGATCCGCACCATCCGGTCGAGCGGGCTTTCGTTCTGAAAGAGTTTTCCCACGATATCGCTGCCGAGCACGACCACCGCCCGCCCAAATTCCACGTCGTCGGGGCCAATGTTTCTTCCAAGGGCGATGTCGTAATTACGACTGGTAAGAAAATTCTCATCCGCCCCAAGCAGCCCAACATTGGGATTGGTCGACCGATCCAGATACGTCGCACGCCGTCCGCCGCGGCGCATCTGAATACTGACATCTGCAGTATCACGCATCATCTCCTTGAAGCGCGCGGCTTCCGAATAAATGATATCGCGCCGGTTCGCAAACTTCTGGCGGGGATCGCTAAAGTTAATCGCCGGATACTTGGAGAACTGAAAACTATTCGCCCCGAGAACATTCAATCCATTTTCGATCGAACCCCGCAAGCCGGTGATGACCGTCATGACGCCGATTACCGAGAAAACGCCGACGGCGATGCCGAGCATCGTGAGTGAGGAACGCAGCTTGTTCGAAGCGAGCGATGAGAGCGCCAGACGAAGTGTTTCACCAATGTTCATTCGTAACGAAGGGCTACCACTGGATCGAGTTTGCTGGCCGCCCACGCGGGCGCGAAGCCGCTAAAAATTCCGGTAAGCACGGAAATAGTCAGACCCGTGAGGACCAGGCCAACTGAATAAACCAAAGGGAAAGTCGGCGCGACCACCGCGACCAATGCCGTGAGTCCGCGAGCCAGCGCCAAACCAAACACTCCTCCGATAAAACAAATCGTGATGGCCTCGATGAGGAACTGCAGGAGGATCGTTCGCCGACGCGCGCCGAGCGCTTTGCGCGTGCCGATTTCCTTGGTGCGTTCCTTCACGCTGACATAGGTGATGTTCATAATGCCGATCGCACCGACAAACAAAGCGAGGCCCGTGATGAACAAACCGGCCAGAGCGATGCCGTTTTTAATGGGATCGAGCTGGGCACGAATGGTCCCCTGCTCATTGATTTCGAAATCGTCGCGCTGCTCGGGACCAAGCTGACGAATGCGACGGACGAGTCCGCGCAATTCGTCGCGCGCCTCCGCCATGCGCGTGGTATCGACCTGCACACGAATTTCCCCGTCATCGTTCACCCGGTAATAACGGCGATAGGTGGTAATCGGCATCGCGAGCATCGAGTCCCAGCTAAACAAGCCGAGGAAACTGCCCTGCCGGGCGGCCACGCCAAGCACCCTGAAATTCTGGTCGCGAATCTGAACGGTCTTACCGATTGCGGACTCGTTGGGAAACAGAGCGTCAGCGACGTCGAATCCAATGACTGCTACATTTCCTCCTGCTTGTGCTTCAAAATCAGAAAAAAAGCGTCCTTCCTTCATTTCCGAACGGGCGATGCGCGCATAATCGGCCGTCGTGCCGAGCGTCCAGATGTTGTTCAGGCGATTTTCGCCGCGAATGATCGTGGTGCTGCGATTGGCGGTAGGCACCGCGAGTTTCAGAGGAGCATTGGGATTTGCGGCGATCCAATCGTTGATTTGCTGGGCGTAATTATAACGAATCGGACGTCGATTCCGGTAATTCCACCAATCGTTCACGTCGGACCACGGCCATTTGGTCACGTAAAGCAAATCGTCACCAAACCCCGAAAAGCTGCGTTCCACGCCCACGTCGATGCCCTTGATCGCGGTGCCCATCAACGTGACCGCGACAATGCCAATGATGACGCCCAACGCCGTCAGCGCCGAGCGAAGTTTATTCGCCCGGATCTGCGCGAATGCGATGCGCAGGGATTCCGAAAGTTCGAAGTAGAGGCGTCTCATTTTCGATTTTGGATTCTCGATTTTGGATTGCTCCGACGGGTCCAGCGGTCCCGCCATACCACCATAAAGAAGCTACCCGGACCCGTTTTCATACCTCGTCTGTCATTCTGAACGAAGTGAAGAATCCACGGACGCGACCATGATGTCACATGCGCACGCATGGATTCTTCGCGATGCTCAGAATGACAGAAGCTTCGGACCGACGGATCGACGATGCGTGTCTCTGTCGGAGCGGCTTTATGCCGCGATGCAGCACACGAATCGCGGCGTAAAGCCGCTCCTGCAAAAAGAAATTCGTGTTTCATAGTAATCGAGAATCAAAAATCGAAAATTAATCCGCCGGCCCATCCGACTCAATCAGACCATCGCGCAAACGCACGATCCGCCGTGCGTGCCGGGCGATGTCTTCCTCGTGCGTAACCACAATCAGTGTGTTGCCTTGCGCGTAGAGTAGCTCAAACAGATCCATGATCTCAACGCCGGTTTTGGAGTCCAAATTACCCGTGGGTTCGTCGGCGAGGACGATTGAGGGTCGCGTGACGAGCGCCCGCGCAATGGCCACACGCTGGCGTTGTCCGCCGGAGAGTTCGTTCGGCTTGTGGTGCATGCGGTCGGCCAGACCAACATCGGCGAGGGCCTGCTTGGCCCGTTCGATGCGCTCAGACTTTGACAGGCCGGCGTAAATCAAAGGCAACTCGACGTTGTGCAGTGCATCGGAGCGCGGCAACAAATTGAAGGTCTGGAATACAAATCCGATTTCGCGATTGCGGATGTCCGCGAGCTCGTCGTCGACCATGCCCGCAACGTCCTTGCCGGAAAACTGATAATGTCCCGCCGTGGGCGTATCGAGGCAGCCGAGCATGTTCATCAGCGTCGACTTGCCGGACCCGGAGGGACCCATGATCGCGAGATACTCGTTGCGGCGAATGGTGAGATTCACCCCGCGCAGCGCACGGATGATTTCGTCGCCCATTTTGTAGAGCTTCGTCACGCCCTCGATATCGATCACCAACGGCCCGACTGGCCGGACAATCCGCTTCTCGTGCGGATGACCGACTGATCCGTGACCGGCGGAAGAAGAAACGTTGGGAGGGATCATCGTCGTTGAAAGAAAACGGCCATTTTGAAAACCATGCAGTGTGCCGTCGCCGGGTTACTTCTTTTCCGGGCCGCCGCCGACCTTCGGTTTTTCGATGCGAATCTTCGCTGCATCCTTCAAAACGCGCGTCACGACGCTGAACGGGCCGCTGACTACTTCGTCGCCTTCCTTGACGCCGGATTTGATTTCAAGATGCGTCGTATCGCCGATGCCGGTTTCAACAGTGGTCATCTTGACGGTGTCGCCATTGCGAATGAAAACCACGCGTTGCAGTCCAGCGCGGTCCTCACGCTCGCGCTCGCGCTGTTGCTTTTCATTGACCGCAGCCGCGGCGCCTTCGCCTTGGGATTGCTTCGCCTTCATATCGCGATCCGTTGCCAGTTGATCGATCGTCTTGTTGCCTTCCCGACTGCGGACAGTCACCGACTGGATGGGAACCGCGACGACGTGCTCAACGGTTTTCGTTTCGATATCCACACTGGCGCTCATGCCGGGCCGCAGGGCCACGTCCTTGTCGCTCACGCGAATCTTCACTTGGAAATTCGTGACTTCCTCCTGCGTGCTCAGGCCGGTGGTCTTGGCGGCCGCAGCAATTTCCTTCACGAAACCGGTGAATTTACGGTTCGGATAGGCATCGATCGAGATACGGGCTTTGTCGTTGAGCTTCACATTGACGATGTCGTTTTCGTTGATGTTCACGCGCACTTCCATGTTGGCGAGATCCGCGATGCGCATGACTTCAGTACCGGCAAACGAGCCGGTCGCGACCACGCGTTCACCGACCTCACTGGTACGGGAACTGACGGTCCCATCGATCGGCGCGTAGATGATCGCCTTGCCGAGCTGGTCACGCATCTGTTTCAGCAAACCTTCGGTCCGGGTAATATTGGCGATGGCGCTGTCGAAGGCCGCCCTCGCTCCGTCATAGGCATTCACAACGACCGCCAGATCAGAATCGGAAATCAGCTTTTTCTCGTAGAGGTCTTTATTGCGCTTTAGATCCTCGTCGGCCTTTTGCACTGCCGCCTTGTTCACCAAGCTGGTCGCTTTCGCCGACAGCAAGGCGGCCTCCTGTTGCTCGACCTGATATTGATAAGTGTCTGCCTTAATCCTCACGAGGAAGTCGCCTTTCTTGACTGACGCACCTTCACGCAGCGGCATTTCAAGAATTTCACCGGCGATTTCAGGCGCGATTTTAACCTCCACCTCAGGCTGGATTTTGCCGGTGGCATTCACGAGCTGGGTGATCGTCTTGGTGATCGCCTTCTCGGTCGTTACCGCGACGCCGTTATCTTTTTTACGGGTGGAGGCAAAAGCAACACCGGCTACGACGATGATCACCAATATCCCAAGCACGATCAGTGGCGTGCGGCGGGACTTCTTCTTCGGTGAGGCGGCAGTGACGGGCCGGCTGGGTGGGTTCAGAGTGGTTGAGGGGACAGACATGGGAATAAATTTTCGGAAGACTTGGTTGAAGATGCCCGATTGGCCAGCGCTTTAACCCAAACAAATCACACGTTGAGGTGTGAATTGTTCGCCCTGTCGGGCCGACTCTGTCGGGGTTAACCGCGACGAAGTCGCTTTTCTCCGACGCTGCGTCGGAGAAAACGGATGTTTTTCTGATCGATGGGAGTCATGGTGTGAAATATCCGGGTTAACAAACCCAAACTCCCGCAAGGGACAATCCGGACGTGCTGCTGTATAAAACCGCTTCGGCATTGCCCCACAACACCGCACTCTGCCGCGAAGTTGCAGTCTGTTTTGATGAACGGACACCAGACCCGGATGAACGGCGAAACGGTACGGCGAAAGCCACCCTGGACCGCCGTCTCTCAGGAAATCTTTTTCCGTGTGTTCCGTGTATTCTGCGGTTCCCAATCGGAATATTGACCACGGAAAACACAGAACACACGGAAACCATTTCAATTCATATCCTTCGTTTCCTTCCCATCCTTCGCGAGACACCAATCCGGAACTCCCCGGATTTTTTGACCACTGAATGGCACTCATTGTCACTCATCAGAGACAACGGTTGAGCCGCGGAAAAATTCAGGCGAGGTAACCACTAAGCCACACTAATGGGTCACTAATCACCGATCAGGCAATTCATTCGTCCTATCACCCAATCCTCACCTGCCGTAATCCATTTTCTGTGTGTTCCGTGTATTCTGTGGTTTCCAATCAGAATATTTGACCACGGAAAACACAGAACACACAGAAACCATTTCAATTCACGTCCTTTGTTTCCTTCCCATCCTTCGCGAGACACCAATCTGAAATTCCCCGGATTTTTAACCACTGAACCGGATCGAAATTAGTGGGAAATTAGCGTGGCTTAGTGGTTAAAATATTACGTTTGAATGCCTTTAATCCGCATGCTCCCACGCCAGCGCGGCACCGACGATGCCGGCTTCGTTGTGCATTTTGGCCGGGACGACACGCGCGTTCGTTTTGATATACTTCAAAAATTCATCGGATTTTTTGCTCACGCCGCCACCCACGATGATCAGACTCGGGGAAAGAATCCGCTCCATGACTTTCAAATAAATATTCACGCGGTCCGCCCACTCCGGCCACGACAAGTCGAGTCGCTTGCGCACCGCCGCAGATGCAAACCGTTCGAAAGGTCTCCCGCGCCAGGGCACCCATCCCATTTCGGCGTTCGGAAATAATTGCCCGCGATAAAAGAGCGCCGAACCAATGCCCGTGCCAAAGGTGAGTACCAGTACCGAGCCTTGATTCCCCTTGCCCGCTCCGAATTTCATCTCAGCCAGGCCTGCGGCATCGGCATCATTATAGAGCTTCACTTTGCACCCGGTGGCTTTGCGAAAAAGTGCTGCGCCATTCGTATTTTCCCAGTTTGCACCAAGATTGCCCACGGCTCCGATCTTGTCGCCGATGATTATTCCCGGGAATCCCAAACCGATCGGGCCCTTCCAATTAAAATGCCGCGCAATCTCGCGCGCCGCGGCCAGCCCCTCAGCGGTGGAGCAAGGCGAGGAAATTTCCACGCGATGCCGTTCCGCGAGCAACTTGCCCGTCTTGGTGTCAACGGGCGCGCCCTTGAAAGCTGACCCTCCAATATCGATGCCGAGAATTTTCATAGTCGAAAGTCACCGTAGGCGTCGAAGCCTCTGAGGCAATCCCATCAATCAACGATTTGCACCTGAGCCAGCTCTTCCATGGTGGCCTCCCGTGCAGCGACCAGCTCCACGTCGAAATGCAACTGCTGGCCTGCCAGCGGATGATTGGCGTCGAGCAACACGTCGTCGCCCTCAATCGCCATCACGGTTACCGTCGGCGCGTGCCGGTCAGGACCCGTCTGGAATTGATCGCCCACCTTTACGTCGTCCACGGGCAAGCGCGCTTTGGGGATTTTTTGCACCAGTTCATCCTCACGGAGACCATAACCCCGCTCAGGCGGAACCACCACCGCGCGTTTCTCCCCCACCGTCATCTGCAAAAGCGATTCCTCCAGGCCATCAATAATCTGTTCGGCGCCTTCGATAAATGGCGTCGGAGACGAACCCTGTGAGGTATCGAGAATACGGCCCTGGTCGTCCTTGAGCGTGTAATGAAATGTGAGAATACGGCGGTTCATGTTTCCTGGCGTAAAACTTCCAGAGGCGGATGGTCGCAGATGCCGCGATTTGAGAGCAAGCCTGTCGTGATTGTCATAGCACTCACCACCGCCCAGCCGCCCAGCAGCACGACCATCGACGGTAAGGCCCACTTCACTTCAAAGACAAAATACGCCAGCGCCCAGTTTGCCCCGACCGCGAGCACCGCGCCCACCGCAGCCCCGAGGGTCCCGAGCGCCAAATATTCTGCAAACATGATGCGATTTACCTGCGCCTTGGTCGCACCGAGGGTTCGCAGCAACACGCTTTCGCGCACGCGTTGATGCCGGCCGATCAATACCGCGCCGGCGAGGACGATCGCACCCGTGATGACGGTAAACAGCGCCAGAAATTCGACGACAAAGGACGCCTTCGAATACACATTATCGAGCGCCTGCATGATTACTCCGAGATCGAGCGCCGAGACATTGGGTTGTTCGCGCACCACCGCTTGCTGAATCCGTGCAGATTGTTCAGTCGATTCCGCCCGCAAGGCCATCACATGAAATTTCGGCGCGTCTTCTAGGATCCCTTCGGGAAATACCACAAAGAAATTGGGCTGCATGCGCCGCCAATCGACCTGCCGCAAACTACCGATCCGCGTTTTCAACGGCACGCCTTGAACATCAAACACGATTTCATCGCCCAACTTGACCTGAAGATCGCGCGCGAGGCTCTCCTCGAGCGAAATCGGCACGTGATCCGCCCCGGGTTCAGTATGACCCTCGAATTTCCCCGCGATGACTTTTTCCGTTTCACTTAACTGCCCGCGATAGGTCGAGCGGTACTCCCGCCGCAGCGTCCACGCGGGCACGTGGGATTGACCCGCTTTCAACAAGTCTGCGACGTCCTGGCCTTTGATGGACGCAATGCGCATCGTCACGATCGCCGCTTCCTGCCGCACCGGTGCGCCATTTGCTTGCAGGATTTTCTTCACGGGTTCCACCTGGTCGTCCTGAATATCAAACAACATCAAGTTTGGTCGTTCATTGCCGCCGACAATCCGCAACTGGCCCAGCAAAGTCTCGCGCGAGAGAAAGAGTGTCATCATTAAAAATGTCCCCATCCCCAGCGAAACCAGCAGCAGCGTCGTGCGATTATTCGGCCGGTGGAGATTGGCGATACCCTGCCGCCACGCGAAGGGCAGACCTCGCGGAGTAAATCGCTTGGCGAACCACGAAATCACTTTCGCCAGTCCAGCCAGCACGGCAAATCCCAGCAAAAGTGCCGCCGTAAACCCCGCGCCCCAGCGCAAGCGACCCGTCTGCCAGACCGCGAACGCGAACACGACCGCGACAATCACCACGAAGAGCAAAATCTGCAGCCAGTCGCGTCGTTTTCCTCCGACATCGACAAACGCGGACCGCAACGTAAGCAGCGGCGACACGCGCCGGATTTCCAACAACGGCAGCAACGCAAATAGAACACTGACGACCAGCCCCGCTCCCAGCCCACGCCCGAATGCCGCCCATGAAATCGAAAACTCAAACGCGAACGGCAAAAAATCTTTCAGCAGCAACGGCAACACCATCTGAACGGCCAGGCCGAGGAGCGCACCTACACCCGCGCCCACGAGTCCCAAGCCCAGTCCTTGCACGAGATAAATTGAAAAGCTTTTCCACGCCGATGCGCCCAGACATCGGAGTACCGCGATGGTCGGCACCTTTAGCCGGATATGCGCTTGAATCGCGCTGGCCACGCCGATCGCACCGAGAAACAACGACGCAAATCCCACCAGACTGAGAAACGAATTCACGTTGCGAATCGATTGCCCGAGATCGCGCTTCCGTTCCTCGACCGTGTCGAAACCGAGCCGCAATTCCCGAAACCGGCTCCGCATGTCGCCCGCGAGCTTCTCGACATCGACGTTGGCGGGAAATTTAAAATACACGCGATAACGCGCCAGACTTCCCTCTTTAAGCAAACCGGTTCCCGCCGCAGCGCCCAGTGGAATGAAGACGCGCGGCGCCAGGGTCGCGACCGCTGCGGATTCGCCCGGCACTTCCTTGAGTCCGGCTGCCAGGGTGAACTCGGATCCACCCAATTTGATTTTATCGCCCGGCTTCAGACCGAACTGAATCATCAAGCTCTCTTCCAGAATTGCCGTCGCGCCATCGTTGAGCACGCCGCGCATGCCCGCGGGCAGCGTCACAAAGTTGCCATAGAAAGGAAACCCACCTTCGAGTGCCCGCACCTGTACGAGACGCGTGCGGCCATTCGCGCTGGGCACCACCAGCATGGAATTGAACGACACTTCGCGCGACTGTTCACCGCCAAGTTCGTGGATAAACTTGTCCGCGTCACCTTCCAGTTTGGCGCGGGACGTCACCACCAGATCCGCGCCGAGGAGTGTTTTAGTTTGTTCCTCGATGGCGGTGCGCAGGTTTTCGCGCAGCGACCCCACCGCCACGAGCGACGCCACCCCAAGGACAATCGCCAGCGAAAACAGCAACAACCGCCGCCTGCTCGCCCGCGTATCCCGCCAGGCCATCTTAAAAACAAAATTCATGACGGAGAATCGCCCACGAAACACACGAAATGACACGAAAGAGGCTTCATAAAACAAGTCTCTCCCATTCGAGCTTTGGATAGTGACCAAAATTGACGAGCAAACCGAGACGATAGCCGGTCGCGTGCAAGTAGTTCAGCAGTTGAGCCCGGTGCTCGTCGGCTAACTTTTCAACTGCTTTGAGCTCCACCACAATTTTACCGTAGCAGAGAAAATCCGCGATATACTTCTGCTGCAAGGGTCGACCTTTGTAACTCAGCGGAAGAGACACCTGCGCATCAAACGGTATTGATTGAATTCCCAGCTCCAATTCCATGCACTCTTGAAAAACCGCCTCTAAAAAACCACTCCCCTTGTCTTTGTAGACTTCAAAGCACGCTCCGATGAGCTGATAACATTCTTGAGCATAAATAACATCATTCATTTTTTCGTGTCCTTTCGTGTGTTTCGTGGGCCCATTGTTTGAGTTGATCGAAATTCGTGGATCAGATTTTTTCGTCGGAGACGACGCCGCCGCTGCGGAGGCGGATGATCCGCTGGGTGCGGCGGGCGAGTTCAAGGTCGTGAGTCACCAGCACGAGCGTCGTCCCGCGTTCGCGGTTCAGGCCAAAGATCAAATCCACCATCGCGTGCGCGGTGTCGCCATCGAGATTTCCCGTCGGCTCATCGCAAAACAAAATCCTCGGCCGATTGATAAAGGCCCGCGCCAACGCCACGCGCTGCTGCTCTCCACCGGAAAGTTGCGTGGAATAATGGTCAAGCCGGTCCCCCAGTCCGACACGCCGGAGCAAATCCACCGCATCGCCGGAATTCACCACCCCGCCGCGCAGTTCCAGCGGAACCAGGACATTTTCCAACGCGGTCAACGTCGGGATGAGCTGGAAGTTCTGAAAGACGAAGCCCACGCATTCGTTCCGCACCAGTGCACGCTGATCCTCCGAAAGGCCACCGATCTCGCGGCCTTCAATCGCCACATTGCCCGACGACGGTTGGTCGAGGCCTGCGCACAGGCCGAGCAACGTGGTCTTGCCACTTCCCGAGGGCCCCACGATGGCGCAGGTGCCACCCGCCTCGATCGCGAAGGACACCTCTTGCAGGACGGTCAACGGTCCCGTGGCGGTCGGATAAGTTTTGGTGAGTCGCTCGACTTTCAGGATGTTCTGGCTCATGTAGCGTTTGAAAACAATGGCTCAGAACAAGAGTGATGTTCCCTCAAAGCGCAAAAGCCAAACATGGCGCCTCCTCTTGTTTGCTCTGACATTTCTGACGGCGGGCCTGGGCGCGGCGGAAAACAAGATCATCGTTTTCTTTGGCGATAGCCTCACCGCCGGCTTGGGCCTCGACCCGGACGAAGCCTTTCCTGCTCTCATCCAAAAGAAAATCGACGCGGCGGGTATCCACGCCCAAGTAGTAAATGCCGGGTTGAGTGGCGAGACCACCGCCGGCGGACTGCGCCGGCTGAACTGGATTCTGCGACAGAAAATGGACGTGTTCGTGATCGAGTTGGGCGCCAATGACGGTCTTCGTGGAATTTCCCCGGAGAGCTCGCGAGCGAATCTCCAAACAATAATCGCTCGAGTGCGCGAAAAATATCCCCAAGCCGCCATCGTGCTCGCCGGAATGAAGCTGCCGACCAACCTAGGCCCCGAGCATACGGCAAAATTCGCCGCCATTTATCCTGAGCTCGCGCAAGCCAATCATCTCGCACTGATCCCCTTTCTCCTCGCCGACGTCGGTGGCATAGCGAATCTCAATCAAGCCGATGGCATTCACCCCACCGCGAGAGGCCACGAGATTGTCGCCAATAACGTCTGGGCAGTGGTCCAGCCATTGCTGAGGTAGGGGCCGTTGCCCTCAACGGCCCGGATTGCGCTGCGAAAAGGAGAGCTCAACTTCCTCCGCCCGATGACCCCGAAGCGTCAATGTGCCACTCGACGGGCCCGGGGTCGTGCGCTTATCGAACGGAGAAATTGGCGACCACCCGGCGTAGCACAATCCGCCTGCTTGTACGATGCCTTCCCTTCGCATCCTTCGAATCCTTCGCGAAAAATATCTCTCCGGGAATATCCCCAATCGGGGCATAAAGTCGCCGTGATAGCGGTGGGTTCGACCGTGATAAATTAATCGTGCGAACCGGTCCGTTGGGGGCAACGGACCCTACCATCAATCCTTCTCGCCTCACGCCCACGCCGATTCGGGCGCTTGCTGCAACCGTTCGCGTACTTCGGCGGGGATCGCTTGCGGAATCATGGCGCCATGCGGATCCTCCGTGACACACACTACCGACACTTCGCCCTGCGCGACCATCTGCGTGGCTTTTCGAAATTGAAACACGTACGTGATCGAACGCGTGCCGAGGCGTTTCACGTAAAGCTTCACTTCCGCGACGTCATTGAATCGCAATGGCGCCTGGTACTGACAAGTCGCACTCACCCGCGGCCAGCCAATGACCTGTCCGGGGGTAAACGAGACAAGTGGCAAATTCAGCGACCGGTAAAAGGCAGCCTCGCAGCACTCCATCCAAATAAAGAAATTGGAGAAATGCATGATCCCGGCCATGTCGGTTTCGTGAAACTCCACCTGTCGGGTGATCGTAAACTCGGAAGGCATGGATCGAGTATTCCAACCGGCTGTCGCGTGGCAATTCCGTTCATCCGCAGCTTGAGTCAGTTGAACAACCTGTCATAAAGAACCGAATGAACTCCCTATCCCGCATTTTTGTCCTTGGCGGTCTGCTCGTGGCCGCGCACGCATTTGCCGCTGATGCCTTTGAAGGCAAAGTAGCCTTCGCCATCACTCCCGAAAAGGGGAAACCGATGACAATGAATTGTGCAATGAAAGGACCGAAACAGCGCATGGATACAGCCTCGGAGGGGCAGCAAACCAGCGTAATTATGGATGCATCAAAACTTGAGGTGACGATGCTCATGGCCGAACAATCCATGTACATGGTAATGCCGATGGCAAATGAAGTGGAGAAACCTCAGGGTGACACGGCCAAAACGGATGTTCAAACAACGGGGAAAACTGAAACAATCCTTGGACATAAAACGGATCAGATTTTAGTGACCGATAAAGAAAAGGGTACCGTGACGGAAATGTGGGTCGCTCAAGACGCCGGCACCTTCATGGGCCTGGGCAGCGGTGGAGGTGGCGGCCCTGGTGGCTCGAGGAAGAATTCCACCGCGACGTGGGAGAAGGCATTAAAAGAGAAAGGCGGTTTTCCCCTCCGCGTAATTTCGCGAAACGCGAAGGGCAAAGAAACCTATAAAATGGAAGTGACAAAAATCGAACCCGGCCCACAGCCGGACTCATTGTTCGTACCACCGGCTGGCTATGAAAAATTCGCAATGCCCGACATGGGTGGGATGAATCCGTTCAAGGGCGAGTAAGCGTCCGCGTACGTGTTTCAATGAGGTGGGCGTCGGTCTCTGCACCGACGCCAATCGTCGATATGCCCCTCAACGGGCTCGGGGTCCGCTGCTGAGTGGTTCGGCTTTGCTCACCACCCAGAGCCTGCCGACGGGTCGCGATCCGGAGTCTGTCGAGAGGCTGGTCGAATGGAGAAATCAACGACCACCCACCATCTTTGGAGTGAATCGCCGTTCGGTTGCGGGGCTGGACCTCGCGTCCATGCCGCTTCGTCGAGCGCTAACGGCGTGGCCACAAGGGCCAGCCCTACGGGTTCAATCTGCCGTTACGAGTGAGCCTTACTTTTTATCGAGCAGCGCGCGCAGATGTCGGCCGACGTCGTCGAGCGCGTAGGGCTTCTGGATAAAATTATTCTGCCCCAGACCCTGTAATTCCAACCGGGCTTCCCGCGTAAGATTGCCGCTCAAAATCAACACTTTGATATTGGGGCGGCCGATCCGGATGACTTTGAACACATCCACGCCGTTTGCACCGGGCATATTTAAATCGAGCAACACAGCATCGACGGGATTCTCCATGTGGCTCAGATACTCGATCGCCTCGAGACCATTCCCCGCTGTGACCACCCGGTATCCTTTTGTAGTAAGAGTGGCTTCAAGCAAATGCCGCAACGACGCTTCGTCGTCGACCACGAGTACGGTTTCCGTGCCGCCGGGGAATTCTCCAATGTCCAGCGCGGCCGGCATCGTTACCACTTCCTCTGCGAGGGGAAGACCCGCAATAAACGTGCTCCCTATTCCCGGTACGCTTTCCACGTGGATGAAGCCCTTGTGACTCGTCACAATGCCATAAACCACCGCGAGACCAAGGCCCGTGCCTTGTGATCCCGGCTTGGTGGTGAAAAAAGGTTCGAACAAACGGGCACGCACTTCCGGTTTAATTCCGGTGCCTGTATCCGCGACGCGTAGACAGGCATAGGTCTTTTTCGGATCGACACCCGTCGATTCAGTCAGATCAGCCCCCCGGCGCAGTTCAGTGCTTACGGTGATCGTGCCACCCGAGGGCATCGCATCGCGGGCATTCACGCAAAGATTGAGCAAAATCTGCTGCACCTGGTTCTGATCAGCGAGGAGCGGAGGCAGTTTTTCGCCCAGGCGAACATCAAATGAAACGGTGCGCGGAAAAGTTTCCGACAGCAGCGCGACGAGATCGCGCACATGCTGGTTGAGATCGAATGGCGCAAAACGTACCTCGTTTTTGCGGCTGAAAGTAAGAATCTGACGGACAAGCCCGCTCGCCCGCTGCGCGGCGCGATGAATTTCCTGCAGGCTCTTCTTGATCTGCGCCGCGTCAGCGTTGTGAACCAGACAAAATTCCGCGTAGCCATTAATGATCGCCAGCAGATTGTTGAAATCGTGGGCAATGCCGCCCGCGAGCGTGCCCAGGCTTTCCATTTTCTGCGCCTGGCGGAGATCCTGTTCGAGCCGTTTGCGCTCGGTGATATCTTCGCGAAGACAAAGCAAATTAGTCACCTCGCCGCTCGGTCCGAGCAAACTTGATACCTGTACGGACTCCCAAACAGGCCGGCCGTTCGAGCCCTGGCTCATCAATTCGCCGCGCCACTCACGCTTTTTCCGCACCTCGGCCATCATCGCCTGATAGGAGGCTTCGTCCGAATGTCCGTCACGCAAAACGTCTGTGGTGCGATCGAGAATATCCTCGAGGGCGCGACCGGACGCTTCGGTGTATTTCGGATTCACATACTGCACGCGGCCTTCCGCATCGGTAATCACAATCGCGACCGGCGATTGTTCAACGGCCCGGGAAAGTTTGAGATACTGTTCTTCGGCCAGGCGCTGTTTTGTGATGTCGCGGCCGACGGCACGAAGTCCAAAGATACGTCCCGACAAATCGCGCAACGGAGTTTTCTCCCACGCAAACCAACGCCAGCCTTGCGGTGTGTCGCAACGATGCTGACGCGTCGCGCGATGAGGGGGTCGTGCGAGTTCCACCATCACGGCGCTAAGTGCCGCGGTTTCCTCGATCTGCATGATGTCGCGCACCGGAGTACCGGGCCATTCGGAGGCGCCGCGGCCGAATTTGCGGGCAAACGCCTGGTTCACTGCGAGCAGCCGGCCTTCCTGATCACGACAATAAGCCGGGTCAGCGCTGTTCGCCCATGGGCCGAGCAACGCATCAAATGATAATGGCGAATGCGCCGCGTCCAAAGGAACGCTGGGAAAGGTGGAGGACATTGTTAAAAATTTAATCGGTTGTTCCTCGCGGGACTTTAACTCCTTACGAAGGAGAAGCTGCAGTAGTAGCGGGTAGCGGGTAGTGAGTAGGTGGAGACAAAATGCGCTTTGCACAGGCTTAAGCCCGCCAACAACGGTATTAGAGAGATTCCATAAAACCTGTGGCCGAATTTTCCTGTTGTAGCTGGGGGCGCTGACCCCGGTCGGGACATAACGCAGACTCCGGGGTCAGCGCCCCAGGCTACAATTTTATTAAAAGCGCTCTAGAGTGCCGCCCGGCTCGCCGTAATTTCCCAGCGCAGAATCGCGGCATAAAGCCGCTCCTACATTCGAATCAGCGCAGCCAATTCGACATTCGTTATTCGTCATTCCCTACCCACCATCATCCCGATGGCTCTATCACACATCTACCCCGCCGCCACAAACCGCTGGTTCTGAGTCGCGGGTGGACGCACATACGCGGGCGCAAGCTGGTTGGTGCGATGACGCGCCTGATCGGTGCGACGAATCTCTGCACGAAATTCAATCAGTTTTTCCTCGATAATCGAGGAATGCCTGGCGCTGCGATCCACAATGGAAACCACTTTTGAACGCAATTCAGCAACGCCGGGTAAATGTGCGAGCTCCACGAGACGCGCCACGATGGGTTCAGTCCGGTTTCTCATTTCGGCGGCGAGCTCAAATGAGCTGGCCCGCAAATAAATTCCTTCCTGCCCGACGAGTTCGTCGAGCGCGACCAGCAAACGGGACGCGCACTGGAAGGGTGTTTCCACGATTCAGGCGACTCCGCGCAGAGGTTCGGCGGTGGCAGTCGCGCCTTGCTTGGTCAGCATTTCGGCCCAGCCGGCACGAAGCTCACCGAGCATTTTTTCGACCTCAATGACGGGGGCGACCTGCTTGCGCAGGTTGGCCTCGAACAGGCGGCGATTGTAGTAATCGTAAAGCGAATTGAGGGTTTTCGCGACATCACCACCGACTTGGAAATTCAAGCCACCTTGCAATTCGGACACGATCGCCTGGGCCTTCAACAACTGGTGATTGATGATTTCGATGCGACGCACATCACCTTCGGGACGCTCCAAAGCGTCGCGCGCGATAGCGAGGGCGCTGAGCGCGCCGTCGAAAAGCATCAGCACCAACTGCCCCGGGCTGGCGGTGAGAACCGCGTTGGAGCGATAAGTGCGGGCGTAACCTTGAGCGAGCATGGGGGCGCTCAGCTGAGGTCTTCCGACAAATCGGGCGAATTAACGATGGCCTTGCTGATCTGATGAATGATCTTATCCGACGGATACGAAGGATCAGCGGCCAGGGCTTTGGCACGTTCAACCACTTCGGCTCGAATTTCAGGCACTTGCATGAGGTTGCTCCGTAAAGCCGAGGCTTTATCGATATGAATCTGGTCGACCGGACGCTTTTGGGCGCGGGTCGTCGAAGCAGTAGAAGCCGCCTCGATCGCAATATTGCGAGCGGGCGAAGATGAAGATGAAGCGGAATGTATCATAATGCAGGGACGGGAACGGTCAGCCGCTGACAGAAAAGTAGATACAGGGAACGCCGTTGGTTAATGAATATTTAATCGGCCGGACTGAACCGGACTTTAACAAAAAACTCCCATTCTTCAACGCGGAGGCAGTGTATCAAAGGTCGCGGCGCCGACGTAAGCTGCAAACTTACCAGGGCTTTGCAAAGCTCCCTGGATGGATTTCAATGGGATCCCTGAGGGATCTGCCGAGCCGTAAAAATGTCGTACACTGTTCCCCACCAAGGGATCTTCTGCGGAGAAAACCTCGTCAAAAGTCCAAAGCAGGCGGGTTTGCTCCACGGTGGCGAGCTTCGCCCTCACTCCGAGCACCAGCGGTCGGTAGCCGCGGTAAGAAGTAATATCCACAAACAGGACTGCGTCGGCGGCATAATCCCGTCCGAGGGCAGCTAGAAAATCGTGTGGTAGTACGCCAACCGAGGAAAAATCGGGCGCGCCAAACTTCCGCATGCAATCCGGGCGCGAAATGCGCACCACTTCAAAACGTTGGGTCTTTTGCAGCTCTGCGACAAACACGTCCTCGATCGATGAGGCGGTTTCCGGCGGCACGATGGTTCCACCATAAACCGGCAGCATCACGACGCGGTGCAAACTCACCGGCAGACGCGTATCACCGCTAAAATTCGTCGGCGTGAAATATTTTTCCTTCGCGCCCTTGTGCAGAAGCGCCGTGGGCGAAGACTCGCAACCAGCGGCGAACAAAAGTGCAACACCACAAAGGATCCGGTGGGCATAACCGGATGCGACTGGAAATAGACGACTCATTACTTACTGCTTGTCGCCGGGAAGGCCCGGGTCAACGCGTCAGATTGGGATTTCAATTTCGATTGCGCCGTTTCCATCGCCACGAAACTATCCGTCAACAGCTGACGTTGCAAATCGAGCCGGCGCTGAATCGCCGAAATCTGGGCGACGATGTCTGTGTTGGCTTTCGTCAGCTGGGTCTGCTGGTCATCGTCCTGCGTCGTGACTTTTGTCAGGAACGTCTGCATCTGCCCCACGAGACCCGTGCTCGCTGTCTGAAAAAATGCGGCGACGTCCCCTGCTTTGTCGCGCAGCGCGGCGTCGAGTTTGGCACTGTCCTTGACCGCGAGCTGGCTGGTGCCCGTGGTAAAATCGATGCCGAGATTTTCGAGGCGGCTGATCGTGCCGGACAGACCGGGCACGGCGCTAAACGCCATCGACCGCAATGAATCGGCCCAGCTTTGCACCTCGCGATTGTCGGATAAAATCGATGTGGAAACCTTGTTGTCGACCGTCGTCGATGTTTTCGTCTGGTCGGCGATGTAGGTCTGGATGTCGTTAAACTTCGCAATAAAATCCTCGATCGCGCCGCGCATGCTCGTGGTGTTGCCGCTCACCGTGATCGTCTGCGTGGTCTCGCTGTCGACCGTGAGGCTCAAACCCGCGACACCGTGTGCCGTGCCGTCGAGCGTGTTGCTGGTACTCGTGAGCTGGGCTCCGCCGTTAATTGAAAAAAGTGCGTTTTTGCCGTGCACGAGAGTGACCGGATTGGACAAACCGAGCGCGTCCATCAATCCACCCGCCGCCTCGCTGATCGCGATGCCGGTGTCGCCGGTTACAGCATTCGCAATCACCACCCGATCCTGCACACCATCGTAGCTCGCGGTCACGCCCGCGCCGGACTGGTTGATGCGCGTCAAAATGGCGTCGAGCGAATCGGTATTCACGTTGTACGCGACATTGACTCCGTTAACCGAAAAAGTTCCGTTGCCCGAACCGTCGACCGCGGTGATCGCCGCATCGAGCCGTGCATTCGCGAGCGTCGCGGAATTGCTCGTCTTTCCCAGCGTGCCAGCGCTCGCAATGGTTGGCGTGCCATTGTTCGTGAGATGAAGCGCAGTGAGGAAATTGCTCGTATCGTTCGCGGCCCCAAGGACGATTTCTCCGCTACCGGAGAGCGTGATCTTGTCAGTGACGGAATCGTAGCTCGCCGTGACTGCGCCGCTCGTAGCGGCGGAAATCGCCGTGAACACCTGATCGAGTGAGTCGGTCAAAGCGACCGTCACCTTCTGACCATTCACGGAAAAAGTTCCTGCACTCACGGCAACCGCAGTCGGAAGATTCGCGATTGTCAGTCCAGAAACGTTATTCGTGGCGTTCAGTGGTTTTCCCACGCCGCTCGTGCCATTGCGACGGGCTGCGGTCGCGAGCTGCGTGACGGCGATGGAATAACTCCCTGCCGCCGTGCCCGACGCCGCCGATGGGTTCCATGTGGACCCGACCGTGCCAGAGACCGCTTGTCGACTCGTGAACAAATTCGCAGCGCCCAGCGCCGTGGAAGAAGTGTTCAGCGCCGTCAGCTTGGTCTTCAGATCATTCAGCGCAGCCGTCTTATTAATATTGGCGGTCTTCTCATTGTTGAGCTTGTCGATGGGCGCATTCTGGACCGCCATTATTTGATTAATGAACGATTTCCAGTCGAAGTTGGAAACAAGTCCTGAAACTGAGAGATCCATGGCCATGTGATTAAGGCGTAGTAAGCCAAACCCATTATCGACACAGCGGGTCCCGGGTTTAGCGCCAAACGGTCTGCCGAAAATTCACACCAAAAATGTTCAGGAAAAGATAAAGTTTCTTCTTGACCGCGACGATACTCTCCTTGTCGCGAGCAATTGTTCACGACCGGCGACCCGGAGCCGATCCCACCGGGCGAATGGCGGCACGGACGTCGCTAACTCAAATCAAGGAAGATACCATGTCAGTCGTAATCAATACCAACTACGCGGCGACCGTTGCCTCAAACAACCTCGCCACTTCGAATTCGATGCTGCAAAAGAGCCTCAACCGGCTCTCCAGTGGATCGAAAATTGTCAGCCCCGCCGATGACGCGGGCGGCTTGGCGGTTTCAATGAAACTGTCTGCTTCAGCGGTCCGTCAGGGCGCTGTGGCGAATAACATCGGCAACGCCATCTCGCTCCTGCAATCCCAGGACGGCGCGTTGAAAGTCACCGGGCAGGTTCTGCAACGTATCAGCGAACTGCGCGTGCTTTATAACGATCTCACGAAGAGCAACACCGACAAGGCGAACTACGACACGGAGTTCACCGCCTTGCAGGCCCAGCTCACCGCGAACGGCAACGAAAAATTTAACGGCGTTGCACTGTTCGGATCCACCGCGATCGGCAGCGTATCCGTCACGGAAGACGGCCTCACGACGGTTACCGTCGCGGCCCGCGATATCTCGAGCACTGCCTCCGGTGTCGGCGCGTTGACCTCCTCGAGCATCACCTCGCTCTCTTCCATCTCCGTGGCCCAAATCTCCACGGCGATCGAAAACGTCGCTACGATGCGCGCCACCAACGGTTCGGAACAAAGCCGCTTCGGCTTCGCCAGCGAACTCGTGACGGTGAACAAGGCCAACCTCGAGGCCGCAAACAGCCGAATCATCGACGTGGACGTCGCGTCCGAATCGACGCAGCTCGCTCGATGGAATATCCTGGTTCAGGCCGGCACATCGATGCTCGCCCAGGCGAACCAGAGCCCGCAGAGCGCACTTAAGCTCCTCCAGAGCTAAGTTAGTTCCCCGCTAGGTTTCTTCCCCGGGGGCCGGTCATTGTAATCCGGCCGGTCCCCTGTCTCTCCCCGACTTGGTAGTTTTTTATTAACCTGAATTTTCCCCTTTTCTCACGCCTACAAGCGTGAAACCAATTTACGGCCCAAGCCGTGAACGGCGCGATCCGGAGCCGACTCAACCGGATACGTGGCGACGACGGATGTCGCTCAGATCAAGGAAAGAAATACCATGTCAGTCGTGATTAATACCAACTACGCAGCGACGGTTGCCTCCAACAACCTCGCTACCTCCAATAACATGCTGCAAAAGAGCCTCAACCGGCTCTCCAGCGGTTCGAAGATCGTCAACCCCTCCGATGATGCGGGCGGTCTGGCCGTTTCGATGAAATTGTCCGCTGCCGCCGTCCGTCAGGGCGCGGTTGCGAGCAACATCGGAAATGCTGTTTCGCTCCTGCAGACGCAGGATGGGGCCCTCAAGGTTAGCGGTCAGGTTCTGCAACGTATCAGCGAACTCCGCGTGCTTTATAATGACGTCACCAAGAGCAACACCGACAAAGCCAACTACGATACGGAGTTCACCGCTCTGCAGTCGCAGCTCTCGGCCAACGCGAGTGAAAAGTTCAACGGTGTCGCATTGTTCGGCTCGACCGCGATCGGTTCAGTGGCTGTGACGGAAGACGGTGCCACCACCGTGTCTGTCGCTGCCCGCGATCTCACCAGCACCGCCACCGGTGTCGGCGCGATCACGTCCACCGGTGTGGCCTCGCTGTCTTCGGTTACGATCGCCCAGATCTCCACGGCGATTGAAAACGTTGCCACGATGCGCGCCACCAACGGTTCGGAACAAAGCCGCCTTGGCTTCGCCTCCGAGCTCGTGACGACGAACAAAGCCAACCTCGAGGCTGCAAACAGCCGCATCATCGACGTCGACGTCGCATCAGAATCCACGCAGCTCGCTCGCTGGAATATTCTGGTGCAGGCCGGTACATCGATGTTGGCGCAAGCAAATCAGAGCGCGCAGTCAGCGCTCAAGCTGCTCCAGTAACATCTCCCTAGTGGTTGTTTTGATTCGCCAAGTCCGGGCCGCCTCAAGGCGGCCCGGACAAGGGCGGACCAAAGGGACCAAAAGCGGAGGCCCTGGTTTAAGGCTGGTGCAAAAAAAGCATCGTTAGAAAGTAAGTTGGAAAGAAGGCCCCGGTTTCACACCGGGGCCTTCGCTTTTTTGGAGGTCGACAATTGCCAGGTGCCTGAGGTTTGAGTCCGACGGCCTTCAGGATCCGCGCCGCAATCAAAACGCCAATCGCACCGCCGAATCGTCGATGTGCCCGACCACCCGCATCAATCAAATCATCGTTCGAGGTAGGGCGGATTATCCCTAATCCGCCGTTCCGCGTTCACGTCGCAACGTCCATCCACACCCAAAACCCCTTCGCACATTCTCGGCGCGTTAAGGATAACGCGCCCTACCCCCGGAAATCGTGCGGGACGCCCGCAACTACCAGCGGCCTGCCCTTCGTACCCTTCGAACCCTTCGCGAGACACCATTCTCCATCTTGGTCCATCCGCCGTCCATTCCCACAATCCACGATTGATCTCGCCCGCGACGCCGTGAATTCTCTGCCTCACCCGGAATGATCCCGCCGAATCAGTTCTCATTCATTTTTTCTGAATCGTGAATCCCGCGCAAATTCAGCGTAAAATCCAGGACGGCCTCTCCCTGCAACAAAAAGGCCGGCTGCCCGATGCCGCCGCGATCTTCGCACAAATCCGCGCGGTGGCTCCGCAAAATTTCGAAGGCTGGCACCTCGGTGGCAATATGGCGCTCCTGCAAGGCAATCCCGCCGCCGCCGCCGAGCTCTACGCGCGCGCCGTCCGCCTCAATCCGCGTTCAGCCGTCGCCGCGACGTGTCTCGGCGTCGCTCGTATGGCCATGGGCGATTTTCCGGGCGCCGAACCGCACCTGCGCACGGCGGTGCGCTTGGAGCCGCGCAACGCAGAAATCTGGAATCAACTCGCAACGCTCCTCAGCACCGCCAGCCGTTTTGATGAAGCGGTGAAATGCCACCGTCAGGCGGTGACATTTAATCCTAAATCCGCCCAAGCCTGGCACGGCTACGCCGCCACCCTCGCCAATCAGAACATTGCCGCCGAAGCGCTGGACTGCGAAAAGCGCGCACTCGCCATCGATCCCAACTACGCTCCCGCCCGTCGCGGCTATGCGACCACTCTGCAAAAATGTCACCGGATTCCCGAAGCGGTCAAAGAATACGACGCATTGCTCGCACAAAATCCGCGTCAGTTCGACGTCCAAAGCCACCGGCTCTTCGCGCTGAATTATCTTTCGGAGTCCACGCCCGCATCCTTGTTCACCGCTCATCAAGCGTTCGGCGCTCTTTTTGAAACTGTCCCCCACCCTCCTGCTTTTACAGGCGTCCGCGATTCAGCGCGCAAAATCCGTGTCGCCTTTTTCTCCGCTGATTTCCGCGAGCACTCGGTGGCCTATTTCATGGAGCCGTTGCTGCGCCTGCTCGATCGCAGCCACTTCGATATTCTTCTCTATAATTTTTGCACGAAGCCCGACGTGATGACGAATCATCTCCGTGGCCTCGCTTCTCTTTGGCGTGATTTTCCGAGCAATGTAGAAAACGTGGTGGAACCCGTGGTGCGCGGCGACGCACCAGACATCGTAGTGGATCTGGGCGGACACACCGGACACAGCCTGATGCCGCTGTTTGCGCGACGGCTCGCGCCCGTGCAAATCAGCTATCTGGGTTATCCCAACACGACGGGATTGAGTGCAATGGACTACCGACTCGTCGACGAAACGACCGATCCCGCCCCGGAAGCCGATGCATTCGCGACGGAGAAATTAATCCGGTTCTCACCGTGCGCATGGGCCTATACTCCTCCCGCCACCGCTCCAAATCCATCGCCGCCGCCCTGCCTCAAAAACGGCTACATCACTTTCGGCTCCTTCAATAATTTCTCCAAAGTGACCGATGAAATGCTCGGCGTTTGGTCGCAGCTTCTGGCCGAAGTTCCCGGCTCGCGATTGCTGCTCAAGTCCGTCGGGCTGGCCGATCCAGCAATCATCGCGCAAATTCAGGAGCGGATGCGCCGACTCGGCGTCCCCATCGATCGGGTGGAATTGTCCGGAGCGAGAGCCACCACCGCGGAGCACCTTGCCGCGTACTCGCTCATCGACATCGCACTCGACACGGTGTCGTACAACGGAACGACCACGACCTGCGAAGCCCTTTTCATGGGCGTGCCGGTGGTTACAATGCGCGGCAATCGTCATGCCGCGCGCGTCGGCGCCAGTCTGCTTCAAACCGTCGGGCACCCCGAGTGGATTGCGGAATCCCGCGACGATTACCGGAAAATCGCCGCTGACCTGGCGAGTGGGCCAGCGGAGCTGGAGTCGATCCGCAAAAAATTACGCAATGACCTGTCGCAATCGCTGCTGATGAATCATGCGGAGCAAGCCGCGCGTTATGGGGCGGCTCTCCGCCATTGCTGGCAGAGAGAATAAGCCTTCACTAGACGCGACGCTCGGTGAAGGTAGGGGCCGTTGAGGGCAACGGCCCCTACCGTAAATGCGAAGAGGATGGACGCCCGACCAGCTTACGTCCGCTACTACATCTCAGCATCTTTTTTTAGTGCCGTTTCGTGTGTTTCGTGGGCAAAAATCCGAAACGTATTTGCCTTATCCCCATTCGCGGGATTCGCGTGATTAGCGGGCGAAAATCCGGCGTGTCGCGCGGGCCGTTGAGGGCAACGGCCCCTACCGCGAACCTGTGTTAAACCTCCACACATTTCGGCCGCGTCACCGTTGCTGGCCTCGCGAAATCGCCGCTATGACGTGCGGCAAAAATTTCCCTGCCTCGCTAAGTTGAAGCAGCGGAACGCTCCTGAGCCCGCGCATCGCCCACAAAATAATCTTTTTTCGATTTATCCATCAGTAGCTTACAAAACCAATACCAGCCGCTGGCCCGCGCATTGCTCAAAGGGCGGGTATGCCCTCCCATGCCACCGCCACCGCCGTAAAATCGATCGCGACCGAAGCGCCGGAAACACCGGTAATCGTGACGAATTATTGGCGAACGCTTGAATCAGTCTGGCACGAGCATGATTGGAGCGACTTCAACACGCTCATCGAGACCCTACGTCTTTGCTGGCGGGAAAATCGGCAGGTATTTCTGTGCGGCAACGGCGGAAGTGCCGCCAACGCCATTCACCTTGCGAACGATTTGCTCTACGGCGTGGACAAAGTCGGCGGACAAGGCCTGCGCGTCACCGCGCTGCCCGCGAACGCCGCCGTGCTCACCTGCCTCGCCAACGATGTTGCCTACGAGGATATTTTTGCCCAACAGCTCAGTGTCCTCGCCCAGCCCGGCGATGTGCTGATCGCATTTTCCGGCAGCGGCAATTCGCCCAACATCGTTCGCGCCCTCTCGCGCGCGCAGGAATTGCACCTGGTGTCCTTCGCCGTCCTCGGTTTCACCGGCGGACGCGCCCTCCAACTCGCCGATCACCCGATCTATTTTCCCGTCCATGACATGCAAGTCGCCGAAGACATCCAGATGATGGTCGGCCACATGGTCATGAAACATCTCTCTCTCAGCGGACGGTAATCGAACAACGTCATGAGCGGTCGCATCGCCATCATCGGCAGCAATTCATTTTCAGGCGCGAGTTTCGCACAGCATTGCCTCGCGCAAGGACGCGCCGTACTCGGCGCGAGCCGCTCGGCGGAGCCGGCCAGTTGTTTTCTCCCCTACCGCTGGTTGTCGGCGGAAAAACAGCAGAATTTCACGTTCGTCCAAGCCGACTTGAATCACGATTTGAACGGACTCATGGCTGCGCTGGAAAAGTTCCAGCCCGATTCCGTGGTTAATTTTGCCGCGCAGGGTATGGTCGCCCAGAGCTGGTTGACGCCTGAACACTGGTATCAAACCAATGTCGTCGCGAACGTCTTGTTTCACGACCGTCTGCGCAAAGCCTCCTGGCTGAAAAAATATGTACACGTCGGCACCCCCGAGGTGTACGGCAGCACGAGCGGCGTGATCGACGAAAGCGCTCCGTTCAATCCGAGCACGCCCTACGCCGCGTCGCGCGCCGCCTGCGATCTCCACCTGCGCACGTTCTTCAATCAGTATCAGTTTCCGGTCACATGGACCCGTGCCGCCAATGTCTACGGACCCGGCCAGCAACTCTATCGCATCATCCCGCGCACCATTCTCTCGATCAAGCTGGGCCAGAAACTCCAGCTCCACGGTGGCGGTCATTCGGTGCGCTCATTCATTCACATCGACGACGTCGCTGCCGCCACGCTCGCCATCGCAGAAAAAGCAAAAGCCGGTCAATGCTACCACCTTTCCACCGACCGTTTCGTTTCCATTCGCGAGCTCGTTGAAATGATCTGCGGCATGATGAATGCCGATTTCTCCAAGGTCGCGGAAGTCACCGCCGACCGCCCCGGCAAAGACGCCGCATACCAATTGGACAGCGCTCGCGCCCGCTGCGAACTCGCCTGGAATGCCCGCGTTTCGCTCGAAGAAGGCGTTCGCCAGACCATTGCGTGGGTTGACGAACATTTCGACGAAATCCGCCGCCAACCTTTCGATTATATCCACAAGCCCTGATTCCGTATGTCCGTCCTCAAAAACATTTCCGCCAAACGGACCACTTCACGTGCCGCAGCTCCCCGCGCCACGCGCAAAATCAACGGCCTGTCAAAGCCCGCCGCCACGACGCGTCCGCAGTCAAAGGTGATCGCTTTCGAGGACGCCGCTCCCGTCTTCGCGCGCTTGCGCAAACAAGGGAAGACACTCGTCCACTGCCACGGCACATTCGATCTGATTCATCCCGGACACATCGTACATTTCGAAGAAGCAAAAGCCCTTGGCGACATCCTGGTCGTCACGATCACCGGCGAGAAACTGGTGAACAAAGGTCCAGGCCGCCCTTATTTCAACGATCAGCTCCGTTCCCGCTGGCTCGCCGCGCTTGGTTGCGTCGACTACGTCGTTGTCATCCCCTTTCCCGCCGCCGTTGAAGCCATCGAATGCGTTCGCGCCCAATTCTATTGCAAGGGCCGCGAGTACGCCGATCCGTCGGCCGATCTGACGGGCAACATCGGCGACGACGTCCTCGCCGTGCAGAAAGTCGGTGGCGAGATGCGCTACCTCGGTTCCATTCTCTTCAGTTCAACCCGCCTGCTGAACAAACATTTCGATCCGTACCCACCCGAGGTCAAAAAATTCTGCCAGCATGTGGCGCTCGAATGCTCACCTTCGCGCTTCCGCGAAATCGTCGAAGATTTCAGCAAGCTTCGCGTGCTCGTCGTCGGCGACGTCATTTTCGACAAGTACACGACGGTCGAAGTCCAGGGCCTTACCTCGAAGAATCGCATTCTATCCGGCCGCTTTATAAACGAAGAAATGCAAGCGGGCGGCGCACTCGCCGTTTATCGTCATCTGCGCGAATTCACTTCCAACGTTAAACTGATCGGTCTCGCCGGCAATGAACCCTGGATCGATTCGACCCTCGGAGGCTTTATCGGCAAGGAAGACGACCATATCGTCCGCTCGCCCGATTTCACCACGATCATCAAGCAGCGCTTCGTTGAACCACGTGTCGAGGGCAAGGAACTGCAAAAACTTTTTTCGGTTAACTACATCAACAAACGCGCTCCGGCAGAAGCCCTGCAACGCGCAGTGCTCGACCGTCTCGCAGGTGAAATCAACAACTACGACGTCGTGCTCGTCATGGACTTCGGTCATGGCGTGATGGAAGACATGGTTCGCTCGTACGTGCAGGACAAAGCTCCCTACCTCGCCGTCAACTGTCAGACGAACAGTAACAATCACGGCTTTAACATCCTCAGCCGCCGGTATCGCCGTGCAGACGTTTTCACCCTCGACCAGACGGAATTGCTGCTATCAGTCGGCCGCCGCGAAATCAATTTCGGCCAGGAACTCACCGCTCTCGCCGCTCACCTCGGCAGTAGCTACGCGTGGCTGACTCGCGGCGCTCACGAGACACTCGGTCGTAACTGCGTGAAAGACATCTCTGCCTGCCCGCCGTTGGAATACTCGGTTGTGGACACCATTGGTGCCGGCGACGCCTTCTGCGCGGTCGCCACACTCGCGGCCACCAGCCGCGCGCCGCTCAACGTCGCGACGTTCATGGGCCAGCTCGCCGGCGCTCAAGCCGTCAAGATCGTCGGCAACGCCGAACCGATCCGGAAATCCCGCCTGCTCAAGGGCGGCGTCTCGATGCTCGCATTTTAATCAAGTCACCACCTACCCACATGAAAATTCTACTCACCGGCGGCTGCGGTTACGTCGGCACTCCACTCACTCTCAGTCTCCTCGATGCCGGCCACACCGTTACGGTGGTTGATCTGCAATGGTTCGGCAATTTCCTGCCTTCGCATCCGAATCTTACGATTATCAAAGAAGACGTCCGCAACGCCGATCGCATCCCAATGGCGGGCGTCGATGTGGTGATGCACCTGGCCAATATTGCCAACGATCCGTGCTCCGATCTGAACTCGAAGCTGAACTGGGAAGTAAACGCCCTCGCCACGATGCTCCTCGTCGAACGCGCGATCGCCCACAAGGTGAAGCAGTTCATTTTTGCGAGCTCCGGCAGCGTTTACGGCGTAAAGGAGGAAGCCGAAGTCACCGAGGAGCTCTCGCTCGTTCCGATTTCCGACTACAACAAAACCAAGATGGTCAGCGAACGCGTCTTGCTCAGCTATGGCGACAAGATCCGCGTGAACATCGTTCGCCCGGCCACTGTCTGCGGCTATTCACCCCGCATGCGTCTCGACCTCTCAGTCAGCTTGCTGACGATGCAGGCCTTGGTGAAACAAAAGATCACGGTCTTCGGCGGCGACCAGACCCGTCCAAACATTCACCTGAAGGATATGATCCGCGTGTATCACCATTTCCTCAAACACGGCATGGATCTCCCCGGCGTGTTCAACGCGGGCTTCGAAAACATTTCAATTCTGGACATCGCCGACCGCGTGAAACGCCACCTGCCCGCCGAGGTGATCGTCACCCCGTCGAACGACCCGCGTTCGTATCGCCTGTCTTCGAAGAAACTCCTCTCCACCGGTTTTTCTCCTGCACACAATGTCGAAGACGGCATCTGCGACGTCATCACCGCCTACCGCGACGGCCGGCTTCGCGACGAAGAGCGCTATTACAACATCAAGACGATGAAGAAGCTCCCGGCGCTAGCTTGATCCGCATTCATCACTCCACAACGAAGAAACCTTTGGGTCACAGAGAACACAGAGCACGAACACAGAGTTCACCGAGATAAATCTGATGAATTGGCTCACAACGCACTTCACTGAAACCCGTCATCCGGCGAAGAAACGCCGCCCACTTTGCACTCTCCCTCTTCCTCCGCGTCGGCTCTCTGTGTCCTCTGTGAAATCTGCTTTTTGATCTAATTTCGTGAAAACTCTCGCCGCCATTTTAGTCGAACAGCGCAAGCCACTCGTCTTGGACGAAGTGGAATTGCCCACGCTCGGCTATGGCCAGGTCCTCGTTGAAATCGCTGTCAGCCGCATTTGCGGTTCGCAGATCGGCGAGATCGACGGCGTGAAAGGATCGGATCGCTTCCTACCTCACTTGCTCGGTCACGAGGGTTGCGGCACGGTCCTCGAAATCGGACCCGAGGTGCGTCACGTCAAAGCTGGCGATCGCGTCGTCCTTCACTGGCGACCCGGCACGGGAATCGAAGCCCGTCCTTCTCTCTACACTTGGAAAAATCAACGCTGCAATGCGGGTTGCATCACGACCTTTAACCAGTTCGCCGTTGTTTCAGAAAATCGCCTGACGCCGGTTCCCGCGGAAACCGATTTTGAAGTGGGCGCACTTCTCGCCGACACCCTCACCACGGGTTTTGGTGTAATCAACAACGATGCCCAAGTCCGTATCGGCGAGTCCGTCGTGGTCATCGGCTGCGGCGGCATTGGCCTCGGTGCCATACTCGGAGCGAAACTCGCCGGTGCTTATCCGATCATTGCGGTCGATCTGCACGATCACAAGCTAGCCAAAGCGCGTGAATTCGGTGCTACCCACACGGTCAATTCCACGCTCGAAGATTTTGCCTCCGCCAGTGAGATCATCCTGCGCGGCAAAGCGGATGTCGTTATCGACGGCACGGCTGTTCCTACTGTCTTGGAAAAGGCCTTCGCCCTTGCCGGACCCAAAGGCCGTTGCGTTGTTTTTGGCGTCATGGCGCACGATAGAAACATTTCGCTCAACACCCTCCCCCTCCATTTCGGCAAAGTACTGACTGGTTCACACGGTGGTGAAAGTCAGCCTGCGCAGGACATCCCGCGCTATCTGCGCTTCATGAACGGCGGCGGATTTGATCCTCGTGGTATGATCTCGCATCGGGTTCAGCTCGACGCTATCAACGACACGATCTCCCGCATGCGTTCAGGAGAAGTCATTCATGCGATGATTCACTTTCCCGCTTCCAAGTCGTGAAACTGCTCGCCGAACAACTTTCTCCCGCCGAGGTTCCTTTCGATGCTCCGCTCGTCGATCTGGCCAGCGTCGCACGTAACCTCCGCTACCAGGCGATTCAGATGTCGCACCACGCCGGCACCCCTCACTTGGGTTCGGTTCTCTCCTGCATCGATATTGTCGTCGCGGCTTACTGGAAAATCCTGCACATCGATCCGGCCAATCCCAAGGCGCCCAATCGCGACCGTTTTATTCTCAGCAAAGGCCACGCAGCACCCGCACTTTATGCTACTCTCGCCGCCCGCGGTTTCTTCCCGGAATCGTGGCTGGAGAATTTCGGGAAACATCAGGCCGATCTTGCTGAGCAACCGGCACCAAACTGCGCGCCGGGCGTTGAACTTGCCACCGGTTCTCTCGGTCACGGTTTGCCCGTCGGCGCCGGCTTCGCGCTTTCCGGCCGCATTCAAAAACTTAATTACCGCACCATCGTCGTCATGAGCGACGGCGAGTGTAACGAAGGATCCGTCTGGGAAGCCGCGATGTTTGCCGCCGGCAAACAACTCGGCCGCCTCGATGTCGTCATTGACTATAACAAATGGCAGGCAACCGGCCGCAGCGACGAAGTGCTCGCCCTTGCATCCCTGCGTGACAAGTGGGCCGCGTTCGGCTGGGAAGCGGTCGAAGTGGACGGCCACAACATCGGAGCGATCGCTCGCGAGCTCACTCGCGAAACGCCCGATATCGGTCGCCCCAAGGCAATCATCGCTCACACGGTGAAAGGCAAAGGCGTCCCGTTTATGGAGGATGATAACAATTGGCACTATCGCGTGCCTACCGCCAACGAGCTCACCGCCGTGGCGCAACACCTGGTCGCATCATGAGGAACGCTTTCGCTCACGAAATCACACAGTTGGCACAGCAGGATGAACGTATCGTCCTGCTCTCGGGCGATATTGGGAACCGACTGTTCGACGAATTCAAAGCGAAGTGTCCTGGTCGCTTCCACAACTGTGGAGTAGCGGAGGCCAACATGATCGGCGTCGCCGCCGGCCTCGCAATGAACGGCCTGCGCCCGGTGTGCTACACCATCGCCCCTTTCATCACGTATCGCTGCATGGAGCAAATCCGGGTGGACGTTTGCTACCATCACGTACCGGTTACGATCGTCGGCACCGGCGCGGGTTTGGCGTACGCCTCCCTTGGCGGTACGCACCATTCCTGCGAAGACATCGGGATGCTCCGCACCTTGCCCGATCTTGTGGTCATGGCTCCGGGCGATGCGCACGAAGTTCGTGGCTGCCTTCGTTCTGTGATGCAACAAGCCAAACCTGCCTATCTGCGCATTGGCAAAAAGGGCGAAGCCGAGGTTCACTCCAGCGTGCCGCCGATTGAAATCGGGAAAGCGGTCGTGCTCACCGCGCCGGGTCGCGTCACGCTGATCAGCACCGGCAACATGTTGCCTGCGGCCCAAGCCACCGCAGCGTTGCTGGCGAAACAAAATATTTCCTGCGGAGTTGCCAGTCTCCCAACCATCAAACCGCTTGATACTGCGTTTCTCCAAAACGCCTTTGCTGCTTCCGACGTGGTGGCGACCCTCGAGGAGCACTCAATCATCGGAGGACTCGGCGGCTCCGCGGCCGAATGGCAAAGCGATCAAGCCAGCCGCGGCGCGCGGCTTTTGCGTTTCGGGACCGCGGATGAATTTTATCACGAAACGGGCGAACAGGAACACGCCCACGAACATTTCGGCCTCGTGCCGGAGAAAATGGCCGCGCGCATTCTCGCCACCCTTTCCCGCCCATGATCATCGGGATCGATTTCGACAACACCCTCGTGGCGTACGACACCTTGTTTCACCGGGTCGCGCGTGAACAGGAATTGATCCCCGTCAATCTGCCGGTGAACAAAACCGCGGTGCGTGATTATCTTCGCACGACCGGTCAGGAAAATCTTTGGACGGAAATGCAAGGCACTGTTTATGGGGCGCGCATCGCCGAAGCTGAGGTTTTCGCCGGCGTGAAGGAATTTCTTGGCCTCTGTCGCGAGCGCGGAATCTCCGTCCGCATCATCAGTCACAAAACCCAATTCCCCTATCTTGGTGAACGCCACGATCTCCATGCGGCCGCCCGCAGCTGGCTGCACATGCAAGGCCTCGTTGATCCTGCGGTCACGGGCATCAGTGACGCCGACGTATTTTTCGAAGTCACCAAGGCCGACAAACTCGCGCGCATCGCTGCCTGCGGCTGCACTCATTTTATTGACGATCTTCCGGAGCTGCTCGGCGACGCCGCTTTCCCAAAAAACGTTGCGCGCTTTCTTTTCGATCCGCAACGCGTCCATCCTGTTTCATCCCTCGCGCAGCCTGTCGACTCGTGGACCTCGTTTCGTGCCCTCGTCCTCGAACCGGCTCCGACCCAGACTTCCGCCGTGGTCAACGGACGACTAGGGTCGAAATTTGCCGGTGCCCGTCTCGAAGCACTTCAAGGGGGAGCGAACAACCGGGTCTATCGCGCCTTGTTGGCCGACGGAACCGGCGCACTGGTCAAAAAGTATTTTCAACACCCCGGAGATTCGAGAGATCGTTTTGCAGCGGAAACTTCATTCTATCGCTACCTCGAGGCGTGTAATCTCAAACAGACACCGGTGGCGCTCAATTGGGATGCCGCGGAGCGCGTCGGCATGTTTTCTTTTATCGAAGGGACGCGCGTCACGACGGTGGAACTCCGTCATGTCCGGGCGGCCCTCGACTTCATCGCAGACCTCAACGCTCAACGGCAGATTCCTGAGGCAGTCGCACTTCCCGATGCATCCGAGGCAAATTTCTCGATCGAAGCTCATCTCGCTTCCGTACAACGCCGAGTCGCCCGTGCGTCGGCGTTAACCGTACAAGACTCACTCGACCAACTTGCCGCCGAGTTTGTCACGCAGGAACTTCTTCCCGCCTGGCACGCCGTCCGTGCGGGTATTGCCGATCAATATACGCCACTCGAACTCGCGGCGGTCCTGACCCGCGACGAACGCTGCATCTCACCGTCCGACTTTGGCTTTCATAACAGCCTGACGGATTCCGACGGTAAAAGCATTTTTTTTGATTTCGAATACGCCGGTTGGGACGATCCCGCCAAGTTGGTCGCAGACTTCTTTTGTCAACCCGACGTCCCAGTCTCGCTGCAATATCTTGGCGGTTTTATTACGGCGGTCGCCACTTCCCTCAAATTGTACGAACGGGATATTTTCAGCGCACGTTGCCGGGCGCTGTTACCCGTCTATCAAGTGAAGTGGGCGTGCATTCTGCTCAACGATTTTAGCTCCGTGGGTCGTGAACGCCGCGTGTTTTCACTCGGAGAAGCCGCTGCCGCCGCACGCCGCGGACGCCAGCTCCAACGCGCCCGCGCGACGCTGGGGCAGATTTTGCAGACCGCCTGATTTCCGCCATGGCTCATATCGATTTCATCTCCGTCCTCCACAAGAAAACGAAACGCGACTACCTCGGTCGCGTGAACGAATTCCCGAAAGCCGAAGCCGCCAAGGTCGCGGGGCGCTTCGATGGTGACTATTGGGACGGTGATCGTAAGTTCGGTTACGGCGGCATGCGTTATGACGGGCGTTGGCGCGCAGTCGCCGAAGCGATGGTGAAACACTATGGATTAAAAGCAGGCGATCGCATCCTCGACGTCGGCTGCGGCAAGGGCTTTCTCCTCTACGAATTCACCCAGGTCGTCCCCGGAATTCAAGTTACCGGCCTGGATATCTCGAACTATGCGATCGAGAACGCCAAGCCCGAGGTGAAACCATTTTTGCAGGCCGGTCACGCCAACAAGCTCCCCTTCGCCGATAAGTCCTTCGACCTCGTGGTGTCACTGAATACGCTCCACAATCTTTATTGCTACGATCTCGACACCGCTTTTCGCGAAATCGAACGCGTCGGAGCGAAAAACAAATACGTCTGTTCCGAGGCCTATCGCAACGAGGAGGAAAAAGTAAACCTTCTCTACTGGCAGCTGACCTGCCGGATGTTCTGCACGCCCGAGGAATGGCAGTGGTGGTTCAAAACGACCGGCTACACCGGCGATCACAGTTTCATCTACTTCGAATAAACGACCGCCGCATGAAAATTCGAGTGGAAAGTCCTGAAGTTTTTTATCCCGGGCAGGAAACAGTCGTGGTCGGCTCGTCGGAGATTGAGCAGTTGAAGCGGGTGGCCCTGACCAGTCCCAAAAAGCGTGCCCGCCTTTGCACCCACCAAAGCCCGGCGGATGATCTTCACGAGATGCTGATCGTCCTTCCGCATGATGCGTATGTGCGACCGCACCGGCACCTCGGCAAAGCAGAGTCTTTTTCAATTTTGGAAGGCGAAGCCGACATTGTACTATTCAATGACGACGGCACAGTGCGGGCCGTAATCCAGATGGGCCCGCATGGCTCCGGCAAATCGTTCTACTACCGTTTGTCCCAGCCCGTGTATCATACTGTGATCGTGCGTTCGCCGCTGGTGCTTTTCCACGAAGTCACCGAGGGCCCGTTCCGGCGCGAGCAAACGGAATACGCCACCTGGTCGCCGGAGGAACGCGATCAACCCGGCATCGACCAGTTTCTCAACTCACTTCCCTTCGAATCGCCGAAGCCGCCCGTCTTCTCCTAATCGTTTTACCCTTTCACCTCATGCATACCTGTCAACTTTGTGGGGCCGCTCCACTGATTCCTGTTCTCGATCTGGGAGCACATCCCATCGCCCAGCATTTTTTGCGTGAACGATCCGCAGCGGAATACACCCATCCTGTAAACGTCCAGCGCTGTGACCAATGCGGCTTGATCCAGCTGGTGGACGGCGTCCCGCCGGAGAAGTTCTATACAAATTACGTGACCCTCAGCAGCTGGAAAACGCATCCCCACGTTCCACAGCTGATCGACCTTTTAAAGAAGCACACCGGATTGAACAAGGACACCCGCATTGTCGAGGTCGGGAGTAACGACGGCAGTTTCCTAAAAGTACTGCGCGATCAAGGTTTCGTCCACGGCGTCGGTATTGAACCCGCCGAGGACGCCCGCACCGCTGCCCGCGCGCAAGGCATTGAAACAGTCGGCGAATATCTGACGCCAAGTAGCGCGGACAATTTTGTCAGCCAATACGGTCACGCCGATTTGATCGTTTCACGCCATGTGGTAGAGCACATCACCCAACTCCAGCCATTCAGCGACGCCCTGCGCAAGCTGTGCCGGCCGGGCACCTACGTACTCATTGAAATCCCTCACTTCGACTTCTGCCTGGATGTCGTCGACTACAGCGGTATTTGGGAGCAGCACTCCAATTATTTCACACGGGCTACACTCAACTATTTTCTCGAACGGACTGGCATCGAATTGCTGCACCACCAGACCTTCACTTTCAGCGGCGAAGCGCAAGTCGCGATCGGTCGCTATACCGGCATCACCAAGCCCACCCCACTCCCAGCTGCTGTACGGGCGAGCATTCGTGAGCGGGCCGAATTCTACCGCCAGAATTTTTCCGCCTTCAAGGCCGCCTTGCACGCGGAACTGCAAGAATACTGTGACCAAGGCGGCAAGCTTGCCTTGTACGGCGCCGGCTGCCGAACCTGCTGCTTTACGAATTTTCTCGATATCGCTGGCTTCATCGAATTTGTCGCCGACGACCAACCCGAGAAGCAACAACTCTTCATGCCGGGTTCGCGCCTGCCCATCCTGCCCGGCACCGCGCTCGATGATTCGTCGATAACCCGCTGCCTTTTGGGCGTGAATGCCGAAGTCGAAGACCGCGTCATTGCCCGTCGCAGCCGATTTGTCGAACGGGGCGGCCGTTTCCTATCCATTCATCCTCCCAGCCCTCGACTGCTCAGCGCTTGGGAAACGGTGAGCCGTACTTCGGGCGCTGTCTCTTCCTGATCTTCCTATCGCAATCTGACCGGTCAGCTAATCGCCACGCTCCATGCCTGCGCACAATCAGAATCATATCCTTCGAGCGCTCATCATTGGCGATTCGCTGGGTGCGCCACGTCCGCACCGGGGTCAGAATCTCGATAGCACCTGGCCGGTGCGTTTGAAAACCAAGTATCCACAAATTGACATCTGGCAGCGTTGCCGGGCCGGTTCCATGAGCGACTCCGTGCTTAAGGAGTATCACCTGTTCTCCGACAGCATATCCGATTTTGATCTTTTGGTGATCCAGGTGGGCATCGGTGATTGTTGTCCCCGGCCCTACCCGCTATTTCTCGAAAAATTCATTATGGCCTACGGGTTCCGCAGGCTGCATAAGTGGCTCAGTTCCCTCTATTCGACGCTCCTGAAGTTTCGATCCAAGCCGTGGATCAGCAGGCGCGAATTCGCCGCCAACCTCAAACAGATGATCGATACCACCCGCGAACGTAATCCCAGAGCGAAAATCTGCGTGGTCAAGATCGGCACCCCGCATGGCGAATTTGTGCGCAAGGTTTGGAACGTCCGGGAATACGCCGCTGCATACAACGAGACAATGGAGGAACTTTGCCGCTCGTATGGACCGGATTCAACGGTGGCATCCATTGATCCCTACCTCGGATTTGAGCCGGAGGAACTATTTATCTCCGACGGCCATCATCTGACCATCTGCGGGCACCGCGCTGTAGCGCAGACTCTCGACCCGTATTTTGCATCGCTCCTCAATGGTCAGCCCGAAGCTTCCTCGGTCACGGCAAAAATCACCGGCGGAGCGTCGCCACAGCTGGACTTACCCGCGAAAACGATCACCGCCAACGCCCACAGCCCATGCGCCACATCCTGATAATCGGTGGGACCAAGGGTCTCGGGAAAGCCTTTTGCACGGCGATGAACTCGCCGGCTTACAAAGTGACGGTCATCGCGCGATCCGTTCCCGCATCAGCCGTCTCAACGGAAAATCTAAAGTACGTTGTGGCCGACGTCACCGTGGCCGAATCTTTGAAAGCCGGTTTGGAACAGGCAGTCCTTCAAAGCGGCAAGATCCATCAAGTCGCGTTTTTCCAGCAAGACCGGGCCAAGGACAATTCCTGGAGCCGCAAACTGGCTTGTACTCTCACGGCCACTCATAACGCCTTGGAAATCCTCCAGGATCATTTTGCTCCAGACGGCGACAAGGCCGTGGTACTTCTTACGTCGATCGCGTCCCGCTTTGTGGCAGACGAGCAGGATGTCGGTTATCACACGGCGAAGACAGGCCTGCTCGGACTCGGCCGCTACTACGCGTTTAAGCTGGGCGCACTTGGCGTCCGGGTAAACTGTGTCACACCGGGAACCGTACTGAAAGACGAAGCCCGGGAATTTTATTCGAAGAATCCCGAACTGTGCGAGTTGCTTCAGCAAACCATTCCGCTGCGCAGAATGGGCACGGCGGCAGAAGTGACCGCAGCCATTAAGTTCCTGCTTTCCCCAGAGGCATCGTTCATCACCGGCCAGGAACTGGTGGTGGATGGCGGCGCCGGCCTGCAGTCCCAGGAATCGCTGGCCCGTGCGCTGACCAACAACGCCGCGAACCGCCGCCAGAAATAACCACTGGACCACTCCGCCCTTTCCCCGCCATGTCCAAAGTCATCACCATCACCTGCTGCCGTTTGTGCCAGTCAACCGATTTGCAAAATGTGCTTTCCCTTTGCCCGACTCCCGCGGGGGATTCCTACCTCCCGACGGAACAGCACCCGGAGCTTCTGGAATCGTATCCGCTCGACGTATTCCTTTGCCGGAAATGCGGCCACGCCCAACTGGGCGCACTCGTTGATCCGAGTGAGATTTATACCAATTACCTCTACACCACTTCCGTTTCCCTCGGCCTGACCGAACATTTCCGTCAATACGCCGACACAGTCTGCACAAAACTACAGCTCCGGCCGGGCTCATTGGTTGTCGATATTGGCAGCAACGACGGCACCTTGCTGCGGGCTTTCAAAGAAAAAGGCATGAAAGTTCTCGGCGTGGATCCGGCACGCGAAATCGCCCGACGCGCGACTGAATCAGGCATCCCAACGCTCAACGCCTTTTTTACTCCCGCCCTCGCCACGGAAATAATCACCCAGCACGGGCACGCCAGTTTGGTTATCGCCAACAACATGGTCGCCAACGTGCCCAACCCGACGGACTTCGTCCAAGGCGTCAATCAGCTGGTCGGAGAAAATGGCCATTTCGTCTGGGAAACCGGTTATGTGCGCTACCTCACCGAAGACTGCGTCTTCGACAATGTTCATCACGAGCATATCGACTACTATGCGGTTCGCCCGCTAATAGGTTTTTATCAACAATTCGGCCTGGAACTATTCGATGTGGAAACCACGACCTCGAAGGGCAGCTCCATCCGGTGTTATGTCAGACGCAAGTCCCCGGCCCGGAAAATTGCCTCCTCGATTGCGGACCTGATCAAGCACGAGGAAGAGCACGGTTATTTTTCACCCGCCACCTACGCCCTGCTCACCGCGCGACTGGCCGCGACGCGGGCTGAATTACATGAAAAACTCGACGCGTGGCGCGCCGA